>Ga0080064_1002312_pt2 | contig 21954 bp, 22 predicted proteins | sample Subgrocontami54m_FD_69260 | JGI IMG/M metagenome (GOLD analysis project Ga0080064, IMG submission 69260) | Subsurface groundwater microbial communities from S. Glens Falls, New York, USA - GMW46 contaminated, 5.4 m (SPADES assembly) (version 2) ...
CGGAGAAAAACGGTTATTTCCGCGAAGCGCGGGAGACCGCCCGGAAGGCGCTGTCGGAAGCGCCGGGTTACGTGGACGCCTACCTTTGTCTGGCGCGGATCTGTTGGGAGGAGGGAAATCTCGGACCGGCGCAAGAAATCCTTGGGAAAGGCCTGCAGGTCCAGCAGGAGACGCGCGGCCCGCAGACCGACGAGCGGCCGGCTCTCAAGCAGGAGCTCGACATCCGAACAGCTCTTTTCCGGATCGAGCCCCGGCAGGGGCCGGACGCGGAGCGGCTGATTTCCCTTCACGAGGAGCTCCTGAATCTTAAGGTGAACGATGCGGAGGTCTGGTTAGGTCTGGCCTCCTTGCATCGTTGGCTGAGGCAATACGGCCAGGCTCAGGAAACCCTGGAGCGCGCTCTGGGATTTGTCGCAGAGGAGCAGGCGCAGGAAGTGCGGCTCTGCCTGGCGGAAGCCGCCGTTTCAAACGGTGATCTGGCCCGCGCGGAGAAGATCTACAACGCTCTCTTGCGATCGTGCCCGGCGCAAAGGCCGCGGATATGGCTTGGCCTGGGGAAGATCGCCGGGCGGAGAGGGAATCCCGGCCGGGCCGTCCGCTGCTACAAGAAGGCGCTGCCTGACCCGGAAGCCCGCCTCGCGTTCTGTTTGGAAACAGGCCGGCTTTCCGAAGCGGAGCGATATTATCGCGGCGTCTTGGAGCGGCGGCCCGGCGACTTCGATTCCCTGGCCGGCATGGCCCACATCGCGAGACTTCGGGGAGACTACCCTGAAGCCGTCGGAAGGTACCGCGATCTGCTGAAGAGAGCGCCGGACAACGCCGCCCTGCGCCGGATGCTCGGGAACGTCCACTTCTGGACGGGGGATTGGGAAGAGGCAAAGAAGGAATATGGCCTGGCCCTACAGGAGCCGGAGACGGGGAAGGACCTGGTCCGGCTGAGGCGGGCGGCCGCCCCCGGCATCACGCCCCGGTTCAAAGTCTCAGAGTCCAAAGAGGATGACACCGGCAAGGGCAGCTACGTCATCCGGACGAGCGCCTGGGACGCCGGCCTCCTGTACCGTCACCCGATCGCGGGCCGCTGGGCATTGAACGGCGGCTTCAGCTATGCCTCCACCGAAGAGAGGAATCTCCTCGTTTCTCAGACGAACTTCGATCTCGACATGGACCATGAGACGGTCGGGTTCGAGCATCGCGGCGCCGGCGGCTTGGAGGTTTCCGGGGCCTACCATCATACCGGCTACCGGGCCGCGGGAGACCCTTCCGGTCAGCGGACGCCGCTTAAGGCGAACCGGGAATTCCATGGATACGCCGCCGAGATGGGATACCGCTCTGAAAGAAACTCCGCCGTTTTCAGGATCTCGAAGGAGCCGTTCCTGGTCAAGATCTTCGGCGCCGACCCGGAGGTAAGCGTCACTTCCCGCTACCGCTTCCTGCTCGATTTGAGCCGCCGCTTGTCGGACCTGCTGAAGGTGTGGGCTGCCCAGGGTTGGACCCTCTACTCGCCGGCCGGGACGTCCAAACCGCTGTTCCGGGCCGGCGCCGCGCTGGATTTTTACGACCAGGAGATCACCGTCTCCGGGGAGAAGGCGGATCTCCCGTTGAGCGGTTTCCAGAGGCCGGACGGCCTGCGGGTGCTGGGGGTGAAGTCCGCGGGGGTTTCTTACGCGAACCGCCGGATCGAGCGTCTCACCCTGACCTCGGGATTCAAGAGAGGGTTTTACTCCGACGGGAACGAAAGCGATTTGTTCGAGGCCGGCGCCCTGTTCGACGCCCCGTTTCTTGACGGCTTGAATTTCGGCTACCGGTTCCGCTTCGAAGACTACCGGTTCACGGCGGGCGCCGTCGGAGGCGAGCCCCTCTACCGCTCGCCGCAGGACCTGTCCGTCCATTCCTTCTCGATCGGCTACGAAGGCCGTGTCTCGGACAAGCTGGCTGTCCCTTTCGGCTATACCTTTTCCGTCTCATCCGAAGACAGGGAGGGGCACTCGCTCTTCCTCCGGCCCTCGTACGAGTTCAGCGATGGCGCCAAGTTAAACCTTGAATTGGAGATGAGCGACGACGCCGGCTTCTCGAAGGAAAAGAAGTTCCTGGTTTATTTCACAAAGCACTTTTTGTAGCGGCGGTCAGGTCTTCTTCAGGCGGGATAAAACAACGCGGTCAATTTCCTGCAGCGTCAGCGGCTTCGTGACGTAATCCGCCGCCCCCAACCCCTTGGCCATCTGCGACACATTCTCGTCATCCACCGCGGTCACCACGATAATCTGGGCTTTGGACTTGGCCGCCTTCGCCTTGCGCAGGAACTCCAGCCCGCTGATGCCGGCCCCCAGCTTCATGTCCAGCAGCACCACGTCGGGGTTTTGTGAGGCGAGCAGATCCAGGCCTGCCTCGCCGGAATTGGCGGTGAACACCTCCACCCCGTGATGCTGGAAATAATCCTTCAGGTAATCCACCACCTCCAGCTCATCCTCCACCACCAACAGTTTCGGCATTTAACCCTCCGTTCGTCCTGAGCCTCGCTCACCCTGAGCTTGTCGAAGGGTCGAAGGACGAAGCTCTTCCTTCACCATCTTCAACACGCTTTCCAACTGCAGCGGCTTGTGCAGAAACCCGATCGCCCCCAGCTCGCGGGATTGCTCCTCCAGGTTCTCCGACTGGTGCGTCAGCCCCGTGATCATGATCGCGACCGCGTCCGGGATCCATGCGCGCGCCTTCCGCAGCAGCTCCAGCCCGTTCATCTGCGGCAGCTTGTAATCAATCAGCAGCACGTCCGGCCGGAGCGACTCCGCCTGGGGCAGGGCCTCCTCCGCGCTCGCGGCCGTGAGCGCCCGGTATCCCGCCAGCTCAAACGCCCACTTCGTGGTATCCAGAATCTCCGGCTCATCATCCACAATCAGCACCGTCGCACTCATTTAAGCCGCCTCTTTCTTTTCACCGTTTTGCTCTCCCATCGCTTTTGTCTCCGGCGCCGCCGCGGCTTGCTGCACCGCCGCCGGCAGCCGCAGCGTGAAGGTGGTCCCCACCCCCTGCTTCGACGCGGCCGAGATCGTCCCCCCGTGCCGCTCCATGATCCGCTGGATCACGTACAGCCCCAGCCCCGTCCCTTTCTGCGCCGTCGCCTTCGTCGTGAAGAAAGGCACGAACAGGTTCTCCAGCTCATGCGCCGCCATCCCGGTGCCGTTGTCCTGCAGCTCGATCACCACCCAGGTCCGCTCCTCCTTCTTCTCCGTCCGCGCCCGGATCCAGAGCTTCCCCTTGAACGGCACCGGGTCATTCGGGGCGGGGGAGATCTGCTTCTCCGCGATCTGCGTCCCCTTCCTCTGCACCGCGTCATAAGCGTTCGTCAGCAGATTGAAGCAGCAGTCGGCCAACTGGTTCAAATCCCCCTTCACCTCCGGCACCCCCTCCGCCACCTCCTCCACGTAATCAATCGCCGTCATATTCACCCGGAACTGCGACACCTCCTTCGCCGTGCTCAGGATCTGCGCCACCGTCACCACCTTGTACTCCCCCGCCGGCCGCGAGAACCGCAGCAGGGTTTTCACAATATCGCCGCCCCGCAACGCGTTGTCCTCCAGCTTCCCCAGCGTCTCCATCGTCTTCTCCCAGAGCTGCTTCAACTGCTCCTTGCCGATCGTCGCCGGATCCATATCCTTCATCACCGACTTCAAAGTCCCCGCCAAGATCGTCAGCACATGAAACCGGTTATTGATCTGGTGGCTCATCCCCCCCGCCATATGCCCCAGCGAAGCCATCTTCGCCGTCTGAAACAAGTCCGTCTGCGTCCTCTTCAGCTCCTCATAAAACTGCGCGTTCTCAATCGCCAACGCCGCCTGCGATGCCAACACCTGAAACACCTGCAAATCATCCGACGAAAACAGCCCGCCGGAGATCTTATCCCCCAACAGCAAAAACCCCTCGCACTTCTTCTCCGTGAAACTCGGCACCACCACCGCCGCATCCAGCCCCTTCAGCGCATTCACCACCGGCTGCAGCTCCTTCGCGCCCCCCCGCGCCTGCAACCCCAGCTCTTCCGTAACAATCGGCACCCGGTGCCAATGCAGGAATTCAATCAGCGGATGATCGGAAGGGAAGGCCTCCGGATCTTTCACCGCCCACTGCCGCGACACACTCGGCACATATTTCTTCACCTGCGGATCCCACAGGTAAATTTCCGCGTGCCGTATCCTCACCTTCTGCGTCAGCAGATGCACCACCAACTTCAGCAACCGGCCCAGGTCCTTAATCATCGTCATCCCCTGCGCCGCCTGCCTCAGCACCGACTGATACCGCCGCTGCTCCGCCAGCAGCCGATTCTCCGCCCGCTGCTGGAAGTAAAGATTCGCATAATGCGCCGCTGTCGCTAAACCAGCGTAAACCAATAGCACCCAGGCCCACCACCTATAACCTAATGATTGCTCGAGTTGAATTTGCCATGAGAGAGCCGCAAGAAGCGGAACGCCAAGTATTGCAGCATAAACCACCACAAATACGGCAGTTCTTGTGATGACGAGATTGATGTCCATGAAACGGTACTTCACAATCGCATAGGTCATGATAGCCGGGTAAATGACAACCAGAAACATCCCATATGGAAATATGGGTATTTGAAAAACCGGCAAGAAAGCCGTTGATCCTCCACTAAAACCTACAATGGTTGCCAGTAACATATATTTGAACTGGAGCCGTTTTAAGGGAGGAATATCTGTCCGGAAAACTGCTTTAATTTGTATAAAAAATGCTATGCCGATACATAAAAAAAACGCCACAGTATACCAGAGATATAGAGGACCCGGGCCTGTATAAAAACGAAAATATTGGGTATCAACTAGGATCGTAACGAGCCATTCTTGCTTTAGGAGATTAATCACTAAGAATGCGATAAAAATTGGATAACAGGATAGAAGCTGGGCTCTTCTTTTCTCGGAAAAGCCAACTAATTCAAGCGAATAATGAAGAAATGTTGGAGGAATGAGTACCGCTCCAAAGTAATGTACTTTGAGCCATATGGAAGCTTCTTCAGCCGTATGGGAAGATACAATTTTTCCTAGACCAAAACTCCAAATAGAGATTGTGATACTGCAAAGACTCCAAAGCCTGCTAAGACGATTAGCGGGGTTCTTGATTAGACAAAATATTCCAAAAACTAAGTAACAAAAAGAGGACAAAAGACAATATGCTGGAAAAATACCAAGCACGACTGGGGAAGGGCTGTTAAAAGCGGGGCCGACCGTCAAGGGATATGCTTTATTTTATTGCGTCCATATTTATTGTGAATATCCACGTACGTTCTATTAATTACTGCGGCGGCAGTAGTGAATTCGCCTGCAAGTACGGTTCCGGCAATTATCTCCGCGAATTTATCGGAGCCCTGGTTTCCCAGACAGCCTAATATTTTCAGACATTCGCTTTGTGTTGCGAGGTGAGTGCCACCCCCTACGGTTCCGACCAACAGATTGCGCAGAGTGCATTCCCAGAAGAGATCATTTCCTCCATTGACGAGCATTGTGCGGCCACTGCAAACGTGGGAGCTACTTATATCGGCTATATCTTGACCGCAAGCCATGAAGATAGCCGAAATGGCATTTGATGCGTGGACGTTGACCGAAGCAACTTCCGCAGCGGTGGCGCAAGCGATGCACCTATCGCAAAAGTCCTTCAACTCGCTTGCCGTGACTCCCAACATTTTTAGTGCTCTAGCTGAGATTGTTGTGGAAGCTTTTACAACGCGGCCATAACCCTCTCGTTCGTTTAGCAAAGAGTGATGTTTTACTGCACTATAGTGAGATCGCAAGTAAAAGAATGCCCCTGTATGTTTTTCAATATATTTACATGCGTTAAAGGTAGCGTGATTAATCATATTAAGACCGTGAGCATCGCAAGTATCGTATCGAAATCGAAGCACCATATTGTTATCAACATGCCGTCTATCTATGCCGAGAAGAATGGTGTGGCTGCTATCTTGTTCCGCTATTGATTTGATCGCGTCGTATTGATCCTCAACAAAGCGCTCAATACGAACATGTTCATCATGTTTGATTGGAAACATGGGGCTAATATGTATAAATTTAGAAAGCACTTCTGTGTACACGGGTCCAGACATGCGGAGTAAGCGCATACCCAGGTCATAAGTTAGAACTAAAGCTCCTTCTGTAGTTGCAAGAGGAATAAAAAACTCACCCTGAGCATTTTGGCCCTCTATCCAGAGAGGCCCCGCAATTCCTAAGGGTACTTGAATTATGCCGATCGGATTTTCAATATTACCTTTAAAGAAGCTAGTGTCATAAGTGCAACCCTTGATATGGCGTAAAGAGACGCCGGTGATTTTGGATAACAAATCGGCTTTCCTTGAAACGGATGATGGGTCGTAATATTTGCGTAGGTTCTTTAACTCTGCAAGCAATACCGATTCTTCATGAGGAAGATTGGCTTGTGTAAAGGGGAGGGTAGTCATGATATTGAGCGAAGGCCCCTGCTAAGTAGGTTCTTAAAAATAAAAACGTCTACGGAAAGTCCGTAGACGCTCACATTTAAGCTTGCTCGGGGAGTGACTAAGCTTCGTTTAATAGCACTTTTATCGTATCCTATCACTTCGACGACCCTAATCATTGGATCGCCTCCTTCCTCTAAAGATGAGGAATAATTGCGCACTATTGAACAAAAAGGATACGTGAGGACAGTATACTCAGACCCTCCGGTAAAAGCACGTAAATTTATGAGATGGGAAGGGTTACGGTGAAGATTGTATTTTGTTCTGGGTGGCTTTGAACGGAGATCCTGCCTTGATGTTCTCGAACGATACTGTGGACGATGGAAAGCCCCAGGCCGTTGCCTTCCGGTTTCGTGGTGATGAACGGTTCAAAAAGTTTCGGAAGGATTTTGGGGTCAATGCCGGGCCCGGTGTCGGCTACCTCCAGAGTGAACCAGCCGTTTTCCTGGTTGGTTTTTACAAAGACCGTTCCTTCTTGCCCAATTGCTTCCAGAGCGTTCACAATTAAATTCAGAATAACCTGGCGGAGCTGGTCTGGGTCCCCGTGCAGGTGCGCTCCGTTTGCCTGATACTGCCGATCAAGACGGATCCGACGTTTCAAGAACTCGTTGCCCAACAAATCCAAGGTTGAATCGAGAACCTTGTGCGGTTCTACTGGCCGAAAAGCAGGTGATTTCGGCTTAGCGAACTCCATCAGTTGTTTCAGGAATTCATCAATACGGCCGATCTCTGTCTGCATGACCTCAGTGCATCTTTTTCTGAACGCCGGGTCGTCATAGCGTTCGGGTAGAAACTCCGCGTGGGTCCGGATGGTTTGAAGAGGGTTTCTTAATTCGTGGCAGAGCCCCGCTGCAAGTGTAGTGACCGCTTTGAGCTTCTCTGTTTTTCGAGCTTCCCCCTCCAATTTTTCCAAACGCCTGACCAGTTCATGTTGCGGGGTTCGAAAAATGAGCCAGTCCACAAGCCTCTGGATCCCAATTTTCAAGGGCTGAAACAGCAAAGCCATCAGGGCGAAAGCGGCAAGGGAAAGCCAAGTCGATTGATAACCAAAGGTGATCTGAAAAGTCTGCTCGATTCCATAAATGAGTCCAAAATAACCCACTGTAAGCAAGGTTACCAAGATCGAATAGACGAGACTGCGTCGGATAACGACCGAGATATCGAAAAGACGATATTGGAGAATCCCGTATGTCATGATGACGGTATACACGGGAATGGCATAGGTGCCCCAGGGGTACAGGTCGATTCCAAAGATTGGAAGATAGGAAAGCGATCCGCCAGAGTAACCGATCGACGTTGCTAGGAGAAAAATTGTAATTTGGCGCCGTCTCCCTCCGGCTGTTTTAAAAGCTTTAAGGAGTTCATAGTGGGCTAGCAAGATCAGGGCCGACCACCAGAGAAAGAAATAGATGAAAAGGTGCCCAGGGGTAGCGTAGTAAAACTGACCGAAGATATGTCTGACCCCGGTGAAATGGAATTTTGTCCAAACGAATCCGAGAAAAATGGTTGCGACGACATACTGCGAGATGAGGACTCTGGGTCTGTGGATAGAGAGAAATGCGCAGACGAAATGGTAAAAAAGAGGAGCGATCCACACTACTCCTACTGAATAGGCCAACCGCCAAGCCAACAGCGAATACCGAGGATCTTGTTCCACTGCTATCCACGAGGCCCCAAATCCCCATGCCGAGACGGTAATGGCGAAGAGCGCCCACAACTGGTTCGTTGGGTTAGCTCTTCCCTTGGAATAGACGAATAGCCCGAAAAACAGGGAACTAACTCCAGCGAGAATTCCAGAGATGGCGAAATGATTCATAACGGTAGACTCACCGTAAAGACCGTGCCGCGGTTGGGTTCGCTGTCGGCGCGGATGGAGCCGTGGTGGGCCTGGAGGATCGAGTAGACCACGGCAAGGCCGAGGCCGTTGCCGTCCGGTTTGGTGGTGACGAAGGGGTCAAAAATCTTGGGTAGCAAGGCCGACGGGATACCGCTGCCGGTGTCGGAGACGGTCAGCTCCAGGTGGCTGTTGACCGACTGCGTGGCGATCTTGAGCTGACCGCCAGCCGGCATGGCGTCGGCGGCGTTTTGGATGAGGTTGATTAGGACCTGCCGGAGCTGGTCGGGGTCGGCGCGAAGAGTAGCGCCGTTGTGTCGGCAGTCAATCGTCCACTGGATGCGGTGTTTGATCAGCTCGTTGGAGAGAAAATCTACGGTCGAGCTGATGAGTAGACCGATCTCCAGTTCCTTAGATTGAGGGGCTCTTGGTTTGGAGAAGTCCAGCACTTCTTGGACAATCTCCCGGATGCGGCGGGTCTCGATGGCAAAAACCTCCTGAAGTTTCTTTCGGAATTCAGGATCAGCGCCTTTCTCCGGGATGAATGCTCCGAATGTTTGAAGCGCAGTTAACGGGTTCTTGATCTCGTGCGCCATGCCGGCGGCAAGAGTGGAGACCGCCTTGAACTTCTCAGCTTGAACAGCCTGTTCCTCCAACCGTTCCATTCTTTTGACCAATTCTTCTTGTGGCACCCGAAAGATGAGCCAGTCCACGAGCCGCTGGATGCCAATTTTCAGAGGTTGGAAGAGTAAGGCCATGAGCGCAAAGGCGGTTAGCGATAGCCACTGGGACTGATAGCCGAATGTTATCTGAAAGAATCGTTCAACCCCGTAAACAAGTGCGAAATAACCTGCAGTGAGCAGAGTGACCAGGATGGAATAAACCAGGCTTTTTCGGATAACCAGGGAGATGTCGAAGAGTTGGTACCTGAAGATGCCATAGGCCATGATAACGGGGTAGAGAGGAATGGCGAAGTTGCCCCACGGGTAAAGGTCGATGTGATAATTCGGAAGAAATCCGAGGATTCCGAACGAAAATCCAACAACGAACGCTATTATCGTCCACTTGAGCTGGCTCTTGAGGATTCCGCTGCTTCGCCGGAACGCATTCCACACCTCAAGATGCGCGTACAACACGCTGCCAGACCACCATGTTAGATAAACGGGGTGTAGGGGGCCAATTTCGTTCCAGTAGAATTCTCCGAAGACGTAGCGAGTTCCCTTAAATAGGAGGTCCGTCGTGGCGTATAGAATGCAGCTTGTCAACGCAACTGCATAATGGATGAGAGTAATCTTGTGTCTGGATAGTCCGCAGAGTTCACAGACGAACTGGTAGAAGAATACGGGAATCCAGCTTATTCCCAAGATCGCTGTCCATCTCCATGTTTGAAGTGCTACGGATGGTTCTTGAAGAAACGAAATCGCTAATCCTCCGACGCCCCACAGGGCGATGCTCACCGAGAGAAGAAGCCACAACTGGTTGAGCTTCCGCCTCGGGTTCTTGAAATAGACGAACAGACCGAGGCCGAGGGAGAAGAGTATTGTTAAAAGCGAAGACAGCCCAAAGGCGTTCATAATGGCAAGCTCACAGTGAAGGTGGTGCCGCGATTGGGCTGGCTGTCGGCGCGGATGGAGCCGCGGTGGGCTTGCAGGATGGAATAGACCATGGCTAGGCCGAGGCCGTTTCCGTCGGGTTTGGTGGTGACGAAGGGATCGAAGATCTTGGGCAGAAGGGCCGACGGGATGCCGCTGCCGGTGTCGGAGACGGTGAGCTCCAGGTGGCTGTTGACGGCCTGAGTGGAGATCTTGAGCTGGCCTCCGCTGGGCATGGCATCGGCGGCGTTCTGGATGAGGTTGATGAGTACCTGGCGGAGCTGGTCCGGATCGGCATGAAGGGTGACGCCGTTGTGCTGGGAATCGACGGCCCACTCAACATGTCGTTTGAGTAGATCGTTGGAAAGCATGTTGATGGTAGAGGTAATCAGTGGGCCAAGATCCACCAGCTTCATCCGCGGTGTCTTGGGTTTCGAAAACTCCAAGAGGTCTTTGACGATCTGGTGGATGCGACCCAGTTCGGCGGTATAAACCTCGTGAAGGTTCCGAAGAAAAGAGGGGTCGTTTTGTTTCTCTGGGATGAATTCCGTAAAAGTCATGAGCGTTGTAAGCGGGTTCTTGATTTCGTGGGCCATCCCGGCAGCCAGAGTGGAGACCGCTTTGAATTTCTCGGCTTGAAGAACTTGCTCCTCCAATTTTTCCATCCGGCGAGCCAGTTCTTCTTGTGGAGCTTTGAAAATCAGCCAGTCCACGATCCTTTGGAGGCCACCCTTCAGGGGTTGGAAGGCCAAGGCCATCAGGCCAAAGGCGCTCAGAGAAACCCACATTGTCCGGTAGCCCAAAGTAACCTGCAGGATCCGCTCCACCCCGTACACTAGCCCAAAATATCCAGCGGTGAGCAGCGTGATCAGAAGGGAATAGACCAGGCTTTTCTTGATGACAACAGAGATATCGAAAAGGCCATAGGCAAAAATGCCGTAAGCGATTACGAGAAATGCGATGGTCACTCCGTAGGTTGCGAAGGGTTGCAGCAGCGGAACGTAGATGCCATAGAGATACAGGTAATTGACGCTTCCGGTTGCGTACCCGAAGAGGAACGCGAAAAGCAGAAGCCTGATCTGGGGTCGGGTTGCAGAAGAAGCGGGGCCAGGTTTTCGGAATCCAAGCAAGTACATGTTATACGCGCTCCATGCAAACCAGACGAGATTGAACACCAGGAAAAGGCCGCCGGCCTTCGGCATGGTTGGCAGGAACCCGACAGGTCCTCCGGCCCGTAGGAACCATTCTGAGCATAAGAATGGATAAAGGATTGCCACGGAAACCCAGCCCACCCGAAGTATTTTTCTTTGGCGAATATCGAGGAACGTCGAGAAGAGATGTGTGAGAAGCACCGGGAATGCCACCACTGCGTGGAACATGGCCCTCACCCACACAAGGGAAGTGCGCGGGTCGTAGGTAGCTGCCGTCTGAGCCTGGCAAAGAGTCCAGTACCCAACAGCGAGCGCATAGAGTCCAAAGATCCGCGCCAATTTGTTGTGCGGTTGTTTTAAGAAGATCCAAATGCCTAGAACCCATGTTACGACTGTGGAAAGAAGAAGACTGATCAGGTAATGCTGAAGCAGCGTCATAGCGGCAGGCTCACGGTGAAAGTGGTGCCGTGGTTGGGCTCGTCCGCTACTGAACCGTCGGTGGGTCTTCGACTCTCGGCGCGGATGGAGCCGCGGTGGGATTGAATAATGGAATAAACAACCGCTAAGCCAAGGCCGTTACCATCTGATTTTGTAGTGACAAACGGGTCGAAAATCTTAGGAAGCAGGGCGGGTGGGATGCCGCTGCCTGTGTCAGAAACGACCAGCTCGATGTGGCTGTTGGCCGAGCGAGTAGCCAGCGTGAGTTGGCCGCCTTCCGGCATGGCGTCAGAGGCATTCTGGATGAGGTTGATCAGAACCTGCCGGAGTTGGCCAACGTCGGCTTGGAGGGCGGACCCGTTGTGCCGGCAATCAATGGTCCATTGTATTTTTCGCCGGAGCAAATCGCTGGAGAGTAGGTTGACGGTAGACACGATCAGAGGACCGATGTCTACGGGTTTTAGCTCAAGGGGTCTGGGTTTCGAGAACTCCAAAAGATCTTTGACGATGGTTTGGATCCGGTTGACCTCTGCTGTATACACCTCATGCAGTTTCTCAAGGAACGCAGGGTCGTTCCGTTTTTCCGGGATATACTCGGTGAAGGTTTTTAAAGTGGTAAGCGGGTTTTTGATCTCGTGCGCCATACCGGCGGCCAGGGTTGAAACCGCCTTGAATTTCTCCGTTTGAAGCGCCTGCTCCTCCAGCCGCTCAACGCGCTTGGCCAGAGCTTCTTGAGGTTCTCTGAAGATCAGCCAGTCTACCCATTGTTGAATGATTACCTTTAGGGGTTGAAATGCCAGAGTCACAAGCGCAAACGCCCCCAGGCTCACCCACGTGGAGCGATACCCGAAAGTTGCCTGGAAAACTTTCTCCACTCCGTAAACCAGCCCGAAATAACCGGCCGTCAACGACGTGACAAGAATGGAATAAACAAGGCTTCTGCGAATAACGATTTGCACGTCCAAGAACCGGTGCCGGATGACGGAATAGATCATCATGCTGATATAGAGCGGAATCCCATAGAGCCCATAGGGGCTGAGCCATCCCAAGCGCACCCCGTATTTCAGGGCGAATTCTGGGCATCCTCCGAGGTAGGCTGCCAGCGATCCGATTAGAAAGAGGGCAAGTCTCGCGCGTTCTTCGCCCTGGGCTTTTCGCCACCTTCGAATGATCATGGCGTGCGCGATGGTGACCGACCCAATGAAGAACACCAGGAATATCCAGTAATAGGAGCCCGCCCAGGGATAGCTGGGAAGGTATGCTACCGGCGTCGAATTGGTTATGAGGAGGAAGTGCCGGCTGGGAAAGATTGCGGAGGGGAAGAGCGCTGCCAGGCTCAGCAAGTACATGGGTATAAGGAATCGTCTCCTCATTTGAGAGGAAAAATCGAGCAGATAGGTGACGACGGTACAGAGCAGCGTGGGCATAAAGACCACGCCCAAGTATTCGACCCGAAAGAGCTGGTAGGTAAGTTCCTTTGTCGGCATTTGAAATGCCACGCATTCCCACCCACTCCACCATCCCAGGCTGAAGCAATATAAGGCAACGGCTCGATTCAAATTCCGTCTCGGGTTTTTCCATAGCGCGAATAGACCAAAGCCAAAGGTCATTACGGAAGTTATGCCGAGCGCCAGGAGATGGTGCTGGAGGAGGGTCATAACGGCAAACTCACGATGAAGGGAGCGCCGATGCTGAATATAAGGAAACGCCAAATTCTTAGATTCATGGTATACTTCTGGTTGGAGGTGATCCCATGATCTCTCAAATCCGGCAGAATTATCAAATTACCCTCCCGGCGGAGATCCGGAAGCGGTTCCACCTGAAGATCGGCGATCTGATGGAGGTTGCCGTCAAAGGATACCAGCTGATCCTGACGCCCAAGCGGGCGGTGGATCTGGAGGACGCCTGGTTCTGGTCGAAGGAGTGGCAGGAAGCCGAACGGGAAGTGGACGCGCACGTCAAGGCAGGGCGGGTGAAGAAGGCCCGGTCGGCGGAGGAGCTGATCCGCGAACTGAAGAAGAAATGACCTTCCTTTGGACCCCACGGTTCCAGAGGGCCTATCACACTCTTTCCTCTGAGCACCAGTCCGCCGTTGACGCGCATTTGAGGATGCTTGAGCAGAACTGGAGGCACCCCTCCCTCCGGGCCAGGCGGTTGCCGGGATCTCCCAAGATTTGGTACATCCGGGTGTCGCGCGACTTCCGCCTGACCTTTGAGCCCGTTCGGACGGAGATCTTCCTGCGCAACGTTGGCCATCACGACGAAGTCCTCCGTTCCCCGTAATTTCCTCATAGCGGTAGGCACACTGTAAAAGTTGTTCCCTGTTTGGGCTCACTCTTCGCATGGATTGTGCCGCGGTGGGCCTGGAGGATCGAATAGACCATGGCTAGGCCGAGGCCGTTGCCATCCGGCTTGGTGGTGACAAAGGGATCGAAGATCTTGGGCAGTAGGGCCGGCGGGATGCCGCTGCCGGTATCGGACACGGTCAGCTCGAGGTGGCTGTTGACGGCTTGCGTGGTGATCTTGATCTGGCCGCCGCTGGGCATGGCGTCCGCGGCGTTCTGAATGAGGTTGATCAGGACCTGGCGGAGCTGGTCTGAATCGGCGTGGATGGCGGCACCGTTGTGCTGACAGTCCACTGCCCATTGAACACGGTGTTTGGATAGATCGCTCGAGAGCAAGGTAAGGGTAGAGGCGATGAGCGGTGCCAAGTCCACCGGCTGAAGTTGTGGCGCTTTCGGCTTGGCGAAGGTCAGCAGGTCCTGAACCAGCTCCTGCATCCGTTTAGCTTCGGCAGTGAGGACCTCCTGGAGCTTCTTGGCGAACTCGGGGTCCTTGTGTTTCTCCGGGATGAAACCGGCGAAGGTCTGGATGGCGGTGAGGGGATTCTTGATCTCGTGAGCCATGCCGGCCGCTAGGGTTGAAACCGCCTTGAACTTTTCCGATTGAAGGGCCTGCTCCTCCAGCCGTTCCAGTCGTTTGGCGATTTCTTCTTGCGGCGCACGGAAGATCAGTTGGTCCACGATCCGCTGGATCATGGTCTTGAGCGGCTGGAAGGTGAGGGCCATCAGCGCGAAGGCGGCCAGCGAGACCCATGCCGAACGGTACCCCATCGTTGTCTGCAGGATCCGCTCCAGCCCATAGACCAGCCCAAAATACCCCACCGTGAGCAGTGTGACCAGCAGGGAATAAACTAAACTCCGGCGGATCACCACCTGGATATCCAAGAACCGGTACCGGACAATCGCGTACATGACGATCACGCAGTAGAGCGCCACGAAGTGAGCGCCGAGCGGAGGGATGTCGATCCCCAGGGCCGGCAGAAACCACATGAATCCGCCGCCAAAACCGACCGCGCATGCGAAAAAGAGACAAAAAAGCTGGGCTTTCCGGGCGCCTTCGGACCGGCGGGCTTCCTGCCAGAGCAACGTCAGTCCGTAGCCCGGCAAGAGAAGGAACAGAGCCGCGAACACCGCGAAGGCAGGGCCCCCTTGCTCGAACCAGATGCCGAACTTCTTCTGGCCGGCCTGAATGAACCAGGGAGTGCCGACGGTGGCAGCCACGAGAACCGTGGCCAGATAGGAAACTTTGAGGGCCCGCGGGCGCATCCTCCCGGAGAAGTGCATGGCGAAGTGTAGGAAGGTTGCCGGGATGAACAGGGCAAACGCGTCGCCGATCCGAAGGTATTTGATGGATTCTTCCGGGGTTGAGCTGAGCAGGGAGACGGTGTTCCAGAATGCCCAGCCGGCTACAAGCAGGCACATGACGGCCCACATGCGGCCGGCCGGGTGCTTGGGGTTTTTCCAGAGGACGAACGCGGCTAAAAGAAAAGCTAAAACAAAGGTGGCAAAGCAGGTGAGGGCGTAGAGGTGGCTCCAACCCAATGGACTCGGGGAGAGATCCATGACCTGTTTGTCTGGACGCGCGCTCCGGTTAGTCGAACGCTAATGGAAGAAATAGGTAGGAATGAAGCTAGGTCAACTATACCTGACGGAGAGCGGAAAAAGCAAGGGCAGGGCTAAAGAAATATGCGTTTTTTAGAGCGCCATCGCGGTCTTGCGGCCCTGAAGGTAATCTTCGTAGTCCAGGGGTGTCGGCTGTCCGAATTCACTCAAGAGATCAAGGGTCTCACTCAAAGATTTCCCGAGCGTTTTAGCCAGGCGGCCCAACGACAATTTACCTTCCCGGTACCGTCGAAGCATGTGGAAAGTCCAGCCCTCTTCCAAAAGCTCCCGCACTACTTTAGAGCGTTCTTTGGCCTCCGTTTTGCTCAGGTTCTGAATCTTGTGAAGCTCCTCGTCCGTCAGGCGCAAGCTCATTACGGTCATGGGGTCTGCCCTCCTTGAAGGTGTTTGACCGCATCTTCCAGGATGCGGGAATCGTACCGGCCGTACCGCTGGAGCTTTTCCAGTTTGACCAACGCTTGCTGCCGGCTGATCAGTTTCTCCTCATAAGCCCGAATTAAAAGGTGAATCGCCGTCACGAACGGAATGTCCAAAATCTTGCAAGCCTTGATCGCGACGGCGTCGTCTGTCCCTAAGACGGCATCCAGTTCCTGGGCCAGCACCACGCTCGACGCTTCGCCGAGGTCCAACCGGAAATCTTTTTCCAGATGCTTGACCTGTTTCAGGTCGACCTCGCGCACCTGAATCCTTCGGCGCTCCAGGAGTCTCGCAATAAGCTGAGCATCCTGAAGATCGGGTCGCCGAGTCGCCTCGTCCTTCACCTGCGGCGTGATGACGATTCGCAGCCGCCCCAACGTCAAGGGCAGAAGGTCGATCTTGGCCAGCAGGATCAGCGTTGAAGCGTCCAGAACGACTTGTTTGTGTTTGTATGACATCTTACTACACTAGTATACACGCCGGCGGGTAGGAAAATCAAGGGCGATGGTGAAAACAAGCTGGGCCGATTAGGCGGCTTTCTTCGGTGCATGAGGATGGATCTCCTGGTTCAGGCGTTCCAGCACCCACTTACCGCTGCGGCCTGACGAACACCACTTCCTTGGCGGGGCGCAGCTCTTTTTCGAAATCGGCCAAGCTGTGCGTGTCCCAGAACTCAGCGGCCTCCCGATCGGATTTGAATCGTGGAATCCTCGCCATCGTCATCGTCACATCCCCTTCCGTTGCTTATAACGGTGTTTTTCTTCTCTGTCAAGGGCGCTGGGAGGGGTGTCGGAGTAGAGGCCGCCGGTCAGCGCGTCGAGCTGGGCGGTGAGTTCCTCGAGTCGGAGCGAGCGCTCGTTTTGGAGCGCGGGGTCCTCGGTGGGGTGGGAACCGAACTCGGCCATGAGGCGCCGGCGCTCAAAGTAGAGCTTCGTGGCCTCTTCCAGGATGTCCTGGCGCAGCTGCACCATGAGCCGCGAGCGGACATCAATGGAGGTCTGGGCCGGGTCCCAGACCAGGTTGGCCAGGTCCCACGTGAATCCGAAATCCAGACTGGTGGATTCGTCGTCCGGGCCCACGGTGAAATTGGTCTTGCCGTTGGAGGTGGAGGAGGCGACGGTGGTGTCGCGGTCCCTGTCCAGCCCCAGGGTGAAGCGAGGGATGAAGTTCCTCAACTGGGCCAGCGTCCGCCAGCGGCGGATCTTCTGCGGCATCACCTCGGCGTACCGGGCGGCGGCCAGCTGGACTTGGCGGATCGTCGGCTCGCCGGCACTCTCCGCGGCGGCGGGTAAGGTCGCGGTCACCACAGCCGGCAGGGAAGACGGGCCCGGCAGCGGGGCGCTTTTTTCCTGAGCGTAGTCCTCCATCCGGGAGCGCAGCACCCGGAGGATGTCTTCCGTCGCATCCCCCTCCTCGAGCGCCTCCTCCACGTCCTTGGCGGTGAGCTGTTCCCATGCGGGGAGCGCGGGTTGGGTGGGAGCCAGGATCGGTTCGGAGCCGGTCGGCGGCAATGTTTTCTCCCAAGGCCTCTTCGCGACCAGAAAGGTTGTTAAAACAACGGCAAGGAAACCGCCCAACACGAAACCAACGATAAGCGCCCTATTTTTCATAATCAAATATTATGCATATAAATCAAAATCAATCAATAAAAAAGAACGGGTTATGGGTGCGGGGTGATGGCGATGATGGTAATTTGGTCTTTCTGAGGCCCATAGCACCAGAAGAGCCGATAGGCGGCCGGCGTGTTCTGCTGGACGTACGCTTCAAAGACTTTTTCCCTCGGGTCGTAGGGATTCTCCAGGGAATGGAAGACATGAGTTTGCAGGGAAGGGTGCCGGGGATTGGTTTGCAGGAATCCGAGGGTCTTTTTGACCTGCTTGACCAGGCCGGAATGCTTGGAGGAGCCCTCCAGATGTTCGAGTTCTTCGTGGGCGCGTTGGGTGAAGACCAGATCAAACATCAGTCTTTGCTCTTGGCGTACCTCGAAAAATCCTCATTCGGCTTGACGAGGCGGCCTCTCTTGGCCTCCTCCAAGCCCTGCCGAACCATCTCGGATGCCCGCTTGTTCTTAAAAAGCCAGGTTTCATGGGCAGGGATGGAGACCATGGGGTCTAGGATCACCTGTCCGTGAGCGTTGCGATAGACCTTAAAGCTCGTCACCTCGCCTGGGATGCTCTTGCCCAACGCGACCCGGCGTTTGGAGTCCACCCGGGCTTGCGTGAGCTCTTCGAATTCAGCGTCTTTCAAGATCTCCGGCTTCAACATGGCTGGGTTCCCTCCCTATCCCTAAGGATACCCCAGAGTGGGAAATAGAACAAGTGGGAAAATATAGAATTCCCACTTAGGGTTTTCTTTTGAGCGTGTTTAAAAGGGCGGATCGGGAGTTTTCTTGGTGGTCCAGGAAGGCCCGGGAAACGGCGTCCGGAGGGCCTCGATCGGGTGGAAATGGTTTGGTATGAAGCAGTAAGGGCGGGCTAAAAAGATTCTTGCAGCAGGGTGTCCAGCTTGGAGAAAAACTCCTTCAGTCTGGTGGGGATGCGACCGCGGTCATAGGTTTCACCCGTTTCCATCTGCGCTTTGACTTTGGTGCGCTGCTCCACGATCGGAATTATCCATATTTGCATCCGATCGCCCCCGCTGAGTGCGTTGCCTGCCGTGGTGGTCCAAAAAGCGTAAGGTGGCTTAGCAATCATGTGCAAACCTTCCGGATTGGATTCGACGAGCTGCCAGTTCAGGGCTGATATTGAATCTTGTGCGGCTTTGAAGGTTACATCTGTGGGATGGGAATATACCCGACTTTGGACGCGCAAATCGTCTGTCACATACACGGGCCCGGTGCTTGGCAATGAAGCACAACCGGCCAGCAAGAGAGATACAACAAATAAAACTGGGATCGAATTAGGTTTTAGGTTGCTCATTTGTCGCTGCCGGTTGCCCCTGATTTTCAAAACGATCGACCAATGTTTTCACGCGGTCGTCATTTCGCCAATTGGTCCGCGTGTAAATGTCGAATTGCACGATCTTAGCTGTCAGCGAAACGTACTTCACAGAACAAGTAGCCGAGCCAACCCACCGGTTTCCCTCGTGGGAAGCGAACACGGTGCCGGTTGATGGATCAACATCGGTAATCTCCCATCCTCCGCTCTTCAGGGAATCAATGCTGGCATCCAGAGGTTGAGTTCCCTCCATGATTCGGGAAACGAGATGACGCTGCTGTTGGGGGCCGCTCGAATACAGATCCAGCAAGGTCGAACATCCGACCATCGCGAGCGAGCAAGTAACACTCAATAAGTATAGTACGGTTTTACTCAGCGTATGGTAAGGCCGCAGCGAAGTCTCCTCCAATCCGGACTTTCTCAGTCTCCCCGTATTCTTTGCCCTGAATTTTGGCCACAACGCGTTCAATGACCCATTGATCTTCAAGAACTGCCGGTGGAGGGATTTTCTTATCAGAGGCCAAAGCGTTGTCTTGAGCGATTGGGAAACCGTTCTTGTCGAGATAAGTTACGCGATCCATCCCCAACACGGCGCCTTCCGGGAAAGGGCTGACCTGTTCTGTAAAATGAAAGAGAGAGCGTTGATCAGTAACTTCGTAAAGCGCCGCCCAATACGTTAAATCCAGGCCAACTTTCCAGCGGATGTTTTTGTGGGGATAAATAACGGTTGAAGAGTAGGAGGCTGAGTTTGCTATGTAGCCGATCAGGAGAAGCGCATCGGCTCCGTAATGTTGAGCATACTGTTCGATCAGCTCGTTTCCCGTGTAACCTTCCAGCTGATGCCGATACGGGGTCAAATCCGCCACGTGAAAACCGTGGTTACGGAGGACCTCCGCGAAACCCAAGGAAAGCTGCTCGGAAATGTCGTTTGGAAAACGCTGATGCCAGGACGCCCAATCCTGCTGATCGAGACTTTGGGTGAACAGATCGAGCCGCCGCTCTTTTTCCCAGCCGAAGCTCGGCTGATATTTCCTGGTGAAGGTATTGTAGATGAGTGAATAACCGTATCTCTCGGGCACACTCAGACGGTTGTCCGGGAATTCCAGATACATCGGGACCGGTTCTTTCAGTAGATTCTCCTGAGGGATATCCGTGTTGTCGCGGACGTTGACGAAGCCGGTGGAGGCGGGGAATACCAATATCGCCACTCGTTTGATGGAAATTGTCAGGGTACCGGCCGGCTCAGGCCCCTCACTGGAAGGCGCTTCGAAAGCGACTTGATCCGGCATAGCAGGATATTGCATCGGCGTAGTTTCCGGTTCAGCCGCGAGGTCAAAAAATCTTGAATCAATGATTTCCCCGCGCCGGATCACCTCGACTCGCCAACGTCCGGATTGGTTGGACCAGGGCTGACCGTGCATTGGAAGGGATGCGGAACCAAATTTGAGAGTTTCACCCACCCGGGTGGAGATGGGGGTTTCCATTACCAGCACGTCCTTTGGATCATACCAGCGTACCGTGGCGGTGGAATCCCAGTTAGCGAAGGACCAGAGAGGGATCACTCCCCACCAGGCGATTTTTGTGTCGGTTGAACGGAACGCTTCTCCCGGCAACGTCAAGATCGGTTTTGGGCTTTCGAGGGGATTATCCCTAGCTTCAACTGCCAGCCCTGCATCTGCGAGGATCTTTTTTTCAGTAGCGACCTCAGTTTCATCGAATGATTTTTCTGGAAGTGTTTCAGTGGATTGGGCCAACGAATATACTTCTTGGGGTGATCCTACCAGGAATGACTGCTCATCTATCTGCACGCCTTTCCGGTAGATTTCCACCCGCCAATTGCCGATCTTTTGTGCTGCCGCCGTGTTTTTCAATGGGAGCACAGCAGTCGCATACTTGAAGTTTGTCTTAAACGTGCTTCCGGAATTTTCCATAAACAGTTCGCCGTCGGGTGAGTACCATTTGGCGATAAACTTTTGCTTTGTCAAGAACGCCAGTTCTGTAAACTCCGCCCACCAGGTAACGTGAGGGTCTTCGGGGGAAAAGGAAGTCTTCGGGTCAACGATGCTGGCTGTGAGCCAAAGATTTTTGACGTCAGACGCTAACCCGGAGCGTTTAATAAAACCCGCGGGGTTTCCTGGTGTGGTTGCGTTGACCGTAGCGCATCCGGTGAAGAAGTAGGCGGCGGAGATGATGGCAGCGGACAACCTAGAGAGAGAACGAGAACGCTTCATTTGGGGACAGTTTATCACCCTCCTTGGAATGTTACTGCTAACTATTGGGTTGAAGGAGAGCGTCCCTTTTAGTCGGCTTGGTGGTTTGTCAGGAACCGGGTGAGCGCTTCGAAGAGGATGTCCTTGTGCAGAAGCGGGCTGAGGTTCAGCCGGGCCCAGTCCTGGGCGGTGAAGAAGAGATTTGAGAGGGAGCTGCTCCGGGCGGGATCCACCGTGACCCGGTTCCCGAAGAAGCCGCGCCCCGAAGGATTCTCCGCGTCGCCGATGGGGGTGTCCTTCACATCCAGCACGCGGAAGGTGACGATGTGCAGGCGCGGGTCCAGCCCGGCCTGGGCGAGATCCACCGTCTGCTCGAACACGCCTCCGCCGGGAGGGACCTGCAGCGCCTGATAGGATTCCCGGTACACGGAAGGGTTGTTCGCGTCGGAAGGGATGGGCCGGAACACGGTCACCAACTGCGCCAGGCCCGGGGCGTCCCCGTCGTTTTCAATCCGGAACTGGGCCCGGAAGGGTTCGTTGACGGGGATGGGTTCGGTATAAGTCGGCCGCGCATGGAAGGCGGGTTGGAAGGTCCCCACCTGCAGCAGCCAGCCGAAGAACCCCCGCTCCGCCGGGTTTTCCTGCGGACCCACGAAGCTGTCTCTCAGATCCAATACCCGGAAACTCAGCATGTAGGGGCCGACCGGCAGCCCCTTGGAAGCCAGGTCAATCTCCTGCAGGAAGGAGCCCCCTCCCGGCGGGACCATCACGGCGCGGTAGAACTCGGTGTAGACGCCGGGATTGTTCGGGTCCGATGGGATCGGGCGCAGGATCGTCACCAGCTGCGCCAGGGCCGCGACGTCGCCGGTGTTGCCCACCTGGAACGTGACTTGCAGCGGTTCGCCGGTCGGGAGCTGGCTCGTG
>Ga0080064_1003588_pt1 | contig 21945 bp, 20 predicted proteins | sample Subgrocontami54m_FD_69260 | JGI IMG/M metagenome (GOLD analysis project Ga0080064, IMG submission 69260) | Subsurface groundwater microbial communities from S. Glens Falls, New York, USA - GMW46 contaminated, 5.4 m (SPADES assembly) (version 2) ...
TGACCGACCTGCGGCTCAAACGTTTTTTGCGCCGGCTGCGCCTGTGCGAAAACGCCCGCCGAGACCAACGCGAGCGCCAGCGCCAAGAACGACCGGCGCAAGAATTTCGATGCAATCATGTATTTCCTCCAGCTATGGGATTAAAAAAATCGATGGCCGCGAACTATCCGATGGCATTAGTTTCGCGGCAATGATACCGGATTAGCGCCGCGTGCGGGACGCGCTCCAGGCGCTGGAGGCACCGTCCAACTCGACGCGGCCCTGGATGCGGTTACCGCTGACGCGGCCGCTATATACCGTGCCGCCGGCACTGAAACTCAAAAAATCACCGCGCAACCGGCCGCCGCTGATGGGCACGGCTTGCCCGCCGTTTTTAATCGTGCCCTCGATCGTCTGGAATTCCTGCCTGAGGATGAGTTCGCCCTGGGATGTTCGCCAAACGCCGGCGACTTTGGCAGGCACTATCCACAAATTAACATCGTGGCCGTCGATCGTCGCGGTCTCGTCGGGCGACCATTGATACATGGTGAATACGTGCGAGACGACCCGCGTGCCGGGCCTGAGGCCGAGGATTTTGGGGCGCAGCCTGAGGTTCAGGTTCAGCCCCAGATACAGGGTGATCACGGTGGCCTGCGAGAAATCACTCTCGAACAAGTCGGCCTTGACGAATTTCGCCCTGGCGCTGACGCCTTCATTCTCGGCGTTGCGCCGCGACAGCCTGACCAAGTCGGGGTTGTATTCGATGCCGAGCGCGCGCGCGCCGCGCTTCGCCGCGGCGATGACGGTGATGCCATCGCCCGATCCAAGATCGATTACATAGTCTCTCGCCGTAACTTGCGCGATGTCGATCATTTTTTCGACCACCACCAGCGGCGTCGGCACCCATATCACGTCCTTGCCGTCCTGGCCGATTTTGGGTTCGTACGCTTTTTGCCCCTGCGCGAAAGCACTGGCGGCGAAAACCGTGAGACACAGCGAGACCACTAACTGACCCATATGTCTTCCCGCGCAGGGGCCTGTGGCAGCGAATGTCAGAATGGCGTTGCCGCTATTTAAGTGCCGCATCCGGATTGACCGGGTGCCGGGTTGCATGCCACGTCGACTGGTTATCGCCGCGCTTGACGCTGCCTTTGATGGTATCGCCAACGACTTTGCCGCGATATTCGCCGCCGCCGGCATTGAAGCGGATCTGGCTGCCGCGCAGCCGGCCGCCGCTGACCGGCACGGCGCGATCGCCGCGCTTGAGCGTGCCTTCGATCATCTGGAACTCCTGCCTGAGCGTGAGTTCGCCCTGCGGTAATCGCCAAACGCCGGCGACTTTGGCGGGCACGATCCAGAGAAAGGCGGTCCTGTTGTCAACGGTTTGGGTGCGGTCGGGTTTCCATTCACCCATGTCGAATGCGTGGGATACCACGCGCGTGCCGGGTCGAAGAGCGTATATTTTCGGGCGCAGCTTGAGATTGAGTTCCTGCAGCAAATACATGGTTACGACCGTGGCCTTGCCGAAATCGGTTTCGAACAGGTCGGCCTTGATGAATTTGGCCCTGGCGCTGACGCCCGCTTTCTCGGCGTTGCGCGTCGACAGCTCGACCATGTCGGGGTTGTATTCGATGCCGAGAGCGCGCGCGCCGCGCTTCGCCGCGGCGATCACGGTGATGCCGTCGCCCGAGCCAAGGTCGATCACGAAGTCGTTCGGCGTGACCTTTCCCATATCGAGCATTTTGTCGACCAGCGACTGCGGCGTCGGCAGCCAGACCACATCCTTTCCCGCCTGGTAGGGCTGCGGCTCGTATTCCTTCTGGGCGGTCTGGTTTTGCGCCAAGGGGCCGGCGGCCGGCAGCAGCAGTACCGCCGCGGCAATCAGCGGGCGCAGATATTGAATCACGCACATTCTTGGTTTCCTTTTCCTGAAAAACGGTTGATAGGCTAAAGTTACTTTCGCCGCGCGCCTCAATGATTTTCCGGCCGCCCGTCGAGACTCGCGCCGCTGGCGATCAATTGCCCGATGTCAGGCTCGGAATAACCCAGCTCGCGCAGTATCTCGACGCTTTGCTGGCCGAGTTTGGGCGCCGGCAGAAAATCCTCGCGCGCGCCGCACGACATCTTGTTGGGTAGCCGCATGTTCCTGATTCTGCCTTCGGTCGGGTGATCGATAAGTTCGAAAAACCCGACGTCCGCCAGATGCGGATCTTCCATCAGGCTGTCCAGCGTGTGATACGGCATCGCCGGCACGTCGCATCGGTCGAAAATTTCCAGCCATTCGGCGGTAGTCTTTTGCCGCAGGCTCTCGGCGCGGATCGCCAGATAATCCTTCACGTTCTTGAAGCGCGCGGCGACGCTGCTTAAACGCGGATCGGTTTTGAGTTCCGGCCTGCCGATCGCGTCGAATAGCGCGAACGCCTGCTCATTGGTGTTGGCCGCAATACAGATCCACCCGTCGCGGGTCGGCAGCGGCCGCGCCTCCGGATCGAGCAGGCGTGGATCGCCGGAGGCGCCGCGCGGCGGATCAAATGTCTTCAGGTACATGTGCTCGGTCAGCACATAGTTGGCCATGTTCTCGAACATCGGGATCTGGATCGACTGGCCTTCCCCGGTACGGGTGCGATGATAGAGTGCGATCAGGATCATTTGCACCGCGATCAGGCCGACTGTGCGGTCGGCCATCACGATAGGCACGAAGCGCGGCTCGCCGGTCGCGCGATGATGCAACGCGGCGATGCCGGCGGCGCCCTGGATGATCGAATCGTACGCCGGTTTGTCGCGGTAACGGCCGTCCTGACCGAAGCCGAACATGCCGCAGTAGATGATTCCGGGGTTGGTTGCGCGCACCTCGTCGTAGGAAAGCTTAAGCCGTGCCATGGCCGCAGGGCGTGCGTTCCAGATCAGCACGTCGGAACGCCCGATCAATTTGAGCAGTACGTTCCTCGCAGCGGGTTTCTTGAGATCGAGCACGAGGCTGCGCTTGTTGCGGTTCAGGTGCAGGAACTTGGCCGACATGCCGGGGGTGACGCCCTGACCGGCGAGTGCGCGCACGATGTCGCCGGCGGGCGCTTCGACCTTGATCACGTCGGCGCCGTAATCGGCCATGATCTGGGTTGCGAGCGGGCCGACCACAACCGAGGTCAGATCGATGATGCGCACGCCCTCGAGTGGGCCTCCCGCCATCAGCAAAACTCCGCGGTGGCGCTGGTCGCGAGCGCGCTGGTGTGGTCCATCACCCACAGCTTCGCGCTCTTGCCGTCCGCCGCCGGTTCGCCGCAAAGCGTGAACGGATGGTTGGCGAACATGGCGCGCACATTGCGTGCCGCCATGTACTTGACCGGTGTCGCGGCGTGCATGCGGGCCAATTCGAACAGCAGAAGGTTGGTGAGCCCGCCATTTTGCACCAGACCCGGATAGCCCTCGGCCTGAGTCACGTACGGGTGGTCGTAATGAATGCGATGGCCGTTGAACGTCAGCGCGGAATAGCGGAACAGCACCACGGGGTCGGGCGTGAACACCTTGCTCCACACCGCCTTGCCCGGAGCGGGTTGCGCCGGCGATGGCGGCGCATCGGCCGCCGGCTCCTCGCGGTAGACGACGTCCATTTCCTCCGTGATCGCAAGCCCCCGCGGGCTGATCATGTCGGTTTTTACCGTAACGAACACCATCTGGCCGGTGCGGCCCTGCTTGATGGCGACTTCCTTGATGGTTGCTTCCTTGCGCACCTCGTCACCGACGCGCAGCTCGGCATGCATCCAGGTGCGCCGGCCGGCGTTCATGCGGCGCGGCAGCGGTACCGGCGGCAAAAAATCCCCGCGTTGCGGGTGGCCGTCGGCCCCGATCTGCGACTGGCGCACCACGCGCGGAAACAGGATCGTGTGCCAACCGGCCGGCAGCGCGTCGCCCATCTTCGGCATTGGATCGTCGCGGTCGAGCGTCGCCGCAAGCCGGTGCACTGCCGGTATGGTCACGTAATCGAGGTCCGACTCGCGCTGGCCTATCCATTGCCTGAGGGGTTCAAGGTCCTGCGCCATCCCGGTTGCCTCCTGTGTTGGTGATCGCTGCCCTGAGCGGATACTGCAATCTAAACCGTTGCCACCGGACACATCGGCGAACCGACGGCGCAAAGCCGGTATGCGCGCACACCATGTCGCCGGTTTCGACAGTTACCCGGTCGGCGTCGAGCACGCGCATGAGATCATCGTAACCGACCTGCTTGCGTTCATTGCCGAAGTGGTGGTGCAAATCGACCATCACCCCGCGGCCCTGGATGCAGCGCTCGGCCATGTTCTCGATGCCGAGTTTCTTCGCGCCCTGCAGTCCCGGCTTGCCGGGATCGGGCTTGACGATGTCCACGTTGCCGCGCCAGCCGTTGTAGAACACGGGCTCCGCCTTGCCGTCGCCGTCGGCGTCGAACATCGAGCCGATGTGCGCGAGCGCGTCCCATTGCGTCGAGTACTGCAAGTGCAGCAGCACGGCGTCGTCGCACACCACGTCCGAGCAGCCGGGATAATCGTGCGCGTAGTGGTGGACGTAATACTGGACGCCGTCCTTCTCGGTCGGCTGCAGGCGCGGCGGGTGGCGGCGCGGCTGCAACTTGTTGCCGCCGGGATAATCGAGCGGCAGCGACAAATTGAACGCAATGCCCTCGCGCACTTCGGCGACGCCTTGCTTGACCTTTTCCGGCGTGAGCAGGTTGAGCCGCCCGAGTTGGTCGTCGGGGCCGAAGTCGCCCCAGTTCGAGCCGGGCGGGCGGATTTTCCAGCGTGGAGTCTTGGCCATTTTGTTTCGCGCTTCTCTGTTGCCGCTCCCAGCGGGTGCGTCGACATTGCGATCGTGCATTATGCCATCGGTACGCGGGGCGCTGTTGGCGCGGGATCAGGTAGCGCATCTGCTTTTACACGCAACGGCTTTGATAGGCATATGTTCGTTTCGCCGAATCGAGGAGCGCGGGTAGAATGGTCGCGCCCCCATGGAAAATCCACGCGACACTTTTTCGCTCAACGAGGGTCAAGCTCGATACATCCTGATCGACCCTGCACTGCGAGTCGCGGGCTGGAAGCTCGATGATCGAACACAAGTGGGGTTCGAGGTTCCCGTCGATGGCTACGACGCAGAGCCGTGGAACGGGGTAACCGACTACGTTCTGCACGACCCGAGCGGCAACATATTGGCTGTCGTTGAAGCGAAACGCTGCTCGCGCAATCCGCGTGAGGCCGACGAGCAGCTTCGGCACTACGTCACCGAAATCTCAAAGCATCAGTCCTACGCACCGTTCGGTTTCATGACGAACGGCCTCGAGATCTGGTTCTGGGAAGTCGGGCAAGCCAATCCGCGTGTGATCGCCGGCTTCTTCTCGCCGCAAGACCTGCAACGTCTCCTGTTCCTGCGACTGAATGCTCAGCCACTGCATGGCGTGCCAATTAATACCACGATCGTTGATCGTCCGTATCAACACGAAGCCATCCGCCGAGTCGCAGAAGCATTCGCCGCAAACAAGCGCCGCGCTTTGCTGGTGATGGCCACTGGCACCGGCAAAACGCGCACCACGATGGCGTTGATCGATCTATTCCTCCGCGCGAACCAGGCGCAGAACATACTGTTTCTCGCGGATCGAGACGAACTCGTGAAACAAGCGCTCACCGACGGTTTCAAGGCTCACCTGCCGAATGAGCCGCGCGATCGTATCTACACCTGGAAGGTCGATACCCAGAAGCGCCTCTTCGTTTCGACCGAACAAACGATGAGCCTGTGTTTCCAGAAATTCAATCCCGGATTCTTCGACCTGATCATCTTTGACGAAGCGCATCGTTCTATCTTCCGGCGATTCACCGAGGTCATCGAATACTTCGACGCGCGTATGGTTGGTCTCACGGCAACGCCGGCCAACTTTATCGAGCGCGACACGTTCAGGGTCTTTCACTGCGACAACTCGACGCCGACTTTCCTCTATGAATACCAGCAGGCGGTAAAAAACGGCTTCCTTGTCGATTTCAGCCTGTATCAGGCCCGCACGGGCTTCCAGCGCAAAGGCATCAAGGGCGCCGACCTCACCGAGGAAGACCGCAATGCGCTGATCGAGCAGGGCATCGACCCCGACGCCATCGATTACGCCGGCACAGAAATCGAAATCGAGGTCAGCAACAAGGACACGTTGCGCAGGCAGTGGGAAGAAATCATGGAAGTGTGCTTCAAGGATCAATCCGGGCAGCTCCCGGGCAAGACCATCGTCTTCGCCATGACCAAGGCGCATGCGCATCGCATCGCGGAGGTGTTCGAGGAAATGTATCCGCAGCATGTCGGAGTCGCGCAGGTCATCACCTCCACCACCGAGCGCGTGCGCGACGGCAGCTACGGCGACGGCCTGATCACCAAGTTCAAGAAAAACGACCTGCCGCGCATCGCCATATCCGTGGACATGCTCGACACCGGTGTGGACATACCCGAGGTTGTGAATCTCGTTTTCATGAAGCCGGTGCAGTCGCGCATCAAACTGTGGCAGATGATCGGCCGCGGCACGCGCAATCACCAGACCTGCAAATTCTTCGACCGCCTGCCCGACGGCCGCAAGACTGAATTCAAGATTATCGATTTCTGGCAGAACGACTTCAACAGGCAGGCAGACGACCGGGTGCCCTCCGAAGTGCCCGTGCTGGTTTCAATCTTTAATACTCGGCTAAAGCTGCTCGAAGCTCATCTGCCCGATCACGAATCCACTACATTCAAGCAAACCGTCGCTGACCTGCGGGCGATGCTTGACCGAATTCCGCAAGACTCGTTTCCGGTACGCAAGGTCTGGACGGAAATCGAGCAAGCCTGGCACGACAACTTCTGGACGCTGATCACCTCGATCAAAATCGATTTCCTGCGCCTCAAAGTGGGACCGCTGCTGCGTTTCGCGGCGAACGTCGATGTCGCCGCCGAAACGTTCACGCACAAGGTCGAGCGCCTGAAACTCCAGATTCTGTCGGGCCAACCCTCGCCGCAATTGCTGCAAGCCATCGCCGAGGACGTGAGCCTGCTGCCGGAGATCGAGCAATTGGTAGAGCGCTTTCCCAGTGCCAAGCTCGCGCTCTCAAACGCGCTCGCCTCGGCAACGCCGGGACAATTAAGCCGGCTGATCGCGGAACTCGCGCCGCTCATGAAAAACAGGCGCAACCGCCCCAGCGCTTTCCTCAAGATCGACTTGCCGGACTTCATCGAAACTCGCGGCTATATTTCGGTCGGCGAAGGCGGCCAGCAAATCCACGTCGAGGAATATCGTAAGCGCGTCGAGAGCCGCATTCTGCAGATCGTCGAATCCCATCCGGCGCTTACCGCCATCCGCGAAGGCCGCGAGGTTACTGACGAGCAGCTTGTCGATCTGGAGCGCACGCTCCACCGAGAACTTGGCGAAGGTGATCTGCATCTTTCGCCGAAGCTTATCCGGATTGCGTACGGGCTCAAGACCGACAACTTCCTGGGTTTCCTGCGGCACGTGCTGACCCTCGATGCCATTCCCGACTACACGCAGGTCGTGCAGCGCGTATTCGAGCGCCACATCGCCGCGCACCGCTATAATGCCGATCAGATTCGTTTCCTGCGCGCCGTGCAGGAGTTATTCCTCAAGCAGCGCCGCCTGGCCGAGGCCGATCTTTATGAACCGCCGCTGACCGTGTTCGGCCGCAATGCGGTCGATCGCTTCTTCAGCCCGGCGGAAGTTCGTGAAATCCTGAACCTGACCGAGAGACTGGCTGCCTGATTCATGCTTACCGACTCCAACCTACGCTCCGCCGTCGATTCGCTGTGGGACAAGCTCTGGTCCGGCGGGTTGTCGAATCCGCTCGATGCGATCGAGCAGTTGAGCTTTCTGTTGTTCCTCAAGCGTCTCGATGAGAAGGAACAGGACAACGAACGCGCAGCCCAGCGCCGCGGCGCGAAGTTCACGCCGACCTTCACGAAGAAGGAACTGCGCTGGTCGCACTGGACGCAACTGCCGGCCGACAAGGCGCTCAAGATGATCAAGGAAGAAGTCTTTCCTTTCATCAAAACCCTTGGCGGCGCGGGCGGTTCATTCGCGCAGCAGATGGAAAACGCCGAGTTCAAGATCAACAAGCCGAGCCTCTTGATCGAAGCGTGCAAAGCCATCGATGCCTTGCAGATTTCCGCCCAGAATCAGGATGTGCAGGGCGATCTTTACGAGTACTTGCTCAGCAAGCTCAATACCGCCGGCACCAACGGCCAGTTCCGCACACCGCGCCATATCATCCGCATGATGGTGAAAATGATAGCCCCGCGTCCCGGCGAGCGCGTATGCGATCCCGCCGCCGGAACGTGCGGTTTTCTGGTCAACGCGTGGCAGCATCTGCTTGAAACTCACACCGACCCGCGCGACCTCACCTACGACGAGGAAGGCTACCCGCACGGTGTCACCGGCGCCAAGCTCCCGCGCGAAACGTTTGCAGAAGCCGCGCAGCGGCAGGCGATCACCGGTTATGACAGCGATTCGGGCATGACCATGCTGCGCATCGGCAGCATGAACCTCATGCTTCACGGCATCACCTCGCCCAATTTTCGTTACAGTGACACGCTTTCCAAGGCTTTCGACGAGGAACGCTGTTACGACATCGTGCTCGCCAACCCGCCGTTCAAGGGCGCTATCGACGCCACCGACGTCAATCCGTCGCTGCCTACGAAGGTCAAAAAAACCGAAATCCTGTTTCTGCATCTGTTTCTGCGGTTATTGGAGAACGGCGGGCGCGCGGCGGTGATCGTACCGGATGGCGTGTTGTTCGGGTCGAGCAAGGCTCATGTCGAAGCGCGCAAGAAACTGATTGAGGAAAACCGGCTCGACGGCGTTATATCCATGCCGAGCGGCGTGTTCCGTCCATACGCTGGCGTGTCCACCGCAGTGCTCTTGTTCACCAAAGGGGGCACTACCGAAAAAATCTGGTTCTACGACATGGAGCACGACGGCTATTCACTCGACGACAAACGCCAGAAAGTACCCGAGAACGACATTCCTGACCTGCTCGACTGCTGGCAGCAGCGCCGCGACGCGAAGTTTCAACAAAAGCGCGCTCAACGCCTCGCCGACCTTCAAAAGCAGATCGCCCCGCTCAAGGCCGACCGCCTCAAACACCATGAGATCATTCACCGCCTCAAATTCGAGGAAGTGGTCGCGAACGACGGCAATGCCGATGCCGCCCGCGCAGCGCGCGAGCAGGCAGAGACCGAACTCGCCACGCTTCAGGCGCAGATCACGCCGCTGCAAACCGAGATCAACCAGCTCACTCGGCAGTTCTGGGCGACGAAAGATCAGGTGAAAGCGAAAAACTTCGACCTATCAGCCAGTCGTTACCGGCAGATCGAGCAGGACGAAGTGTTCTATGAAAAGCCCGGCGTCACGCTCGACCGTCTGCGGAAACTCGAAGCCGCTGCAACCGCCGATGTCAGTGCGTTGGAAAAGATGCTCGCCCAGCCGTGAGCACGAGAACAGTTCAACTCGGCGAAGCCTGTGAAGTCGTGATGGGGCAAAGCCCTCCATCTTCGACTTACAACACTATCGGCGACGGTCTGCCGTTCTTCCAAGGCAAAGCAGACTTCGGTGAGATTTTCCCGAATACTCGCGTCTTCTGCAGCCAACCAGCACGGATCGCGGAGCCAGGCGACATTCTGATTTCGGTGCGTGCCCCGGTAGGACCGACGAACTTGACGCGCGAAAGATGTTGCATCGGTCGCGGTCTTTCAGCGCTGCGCCCATCAAAGGACCTCACCACAGCTTTCCTATTCTATTTTCTTCGATACCACGAACCGCAACTCGCCAAGCTCGGCCTCGGATCGACCTTCGCAGCCATCAACCGGGATGATCTTGAAGAGGCCCTGATTCCACTGCCGAACTTGATCGAGCAGAAGCGGATCGCGGCACTCTTGGAGCAGGCAGACCGGTTGCGCCGCACCCGCCGCTACGCCCTCGAACTCAGCGACACCTTCCTCCCCGCCACCTTCCTTAAACTTTTCGGCGACCCAGGAAAAAATCCGGGAGGGTTTGAACTCGTTCAAGTTGATGGCCTCTTCGCGATTGATCGAGACGGCGTCAAGTGCGGACCATTCGGTAGTGCGCTAAAGAAGCATGAATATGTGGAAGAAGGAATTCCGGTGTGGACAATGGAGAACGTCCAAGAAAACGAATTTCATGAGGACAATTGTCTGTTCATCACTGAAAAGAAGTATCAGGAACTCAAAGCCTACAGTGCCCAAAACGGGGACATCCTAATTTCTCGCGCCGGCACGGTTGGGCGCATGGCGATCGTTAAGACCAAGCACGACAGGTCCGTTATACACAGCAACCTAATTCGTCTCTCATTAAATCCACGCAATGTTCTCCCCATCTATTTTGTCGTGCTAATGACTTGGTTCGGAGCGGGCGTCGCCAAGCTTAAGACAGGCCAAGAGGATGCATATACATTCATGAACACAGGTGCTCTTGGACGCATGAGGATTCCGTTGCCACCCATAGGTCAGCAACAGCAATTCGCTGAATTGGTAGAACGGCATGAACGTCTGCGAAGCAACCAGCGTGAGGCGCTGCGGCAGGCTGATCATCTTTTTCAGTCCTTACTCCACCGCGCTTTCACGTAGAAGTCGTCATCATGGCCATCAATCTTCAACTGGTCGGCGAAAAGATACGGCGATACCGTGAGCAGCTGCAACTTTCCCTTGATGAATTATCGCAGTCAACCGGAGTTGCGAAGGACAGGCTCGCTCAGTTTGAGGTAGGGGAGAAAGAGCCGACAGGCGACGAGATACTGATTCTCGCCGACTTCTTCAAGTGCGATTACAAGTTCTTTATCTCCAATGAGCGACTCGCCCCGTTTGAGCAAACAGATGAGCTCTACCGGCGCTTTGGCACGGAGTTCTCCAAACAGGATCGTCGCAATATCCAGGAGTTCCTTTTTCTCTGCGAGTGTGAAGAATTTCTCACAAATGAACTGGGTCTAGGGCAATCGCGCCGGCCGTTTCGTTTTGAGAAGATGGGCAAAAATTTCAAACGCCATGGCGTGGAAGCTGCAGCGAAGCTCCGGCAGCACCTTCGGTACGGAGCTAACGTAGTCGGGATGAACGTGTATGACGATCTGCGACAGATCGGTGTTCATGTGTTCCGGCGAAAGCTCGGCAACTCCGGAATCTCAGGCCTGTACATTCGCCATCCCAAAGCAGGGAAGTGCGTACTGGTTAATTACAGCGAGGATATCTATCGACAGCGCTTTACTGTCGCGCACGAGGGGGCACACACGATTCTCGACGATGAAGAAGACGTTGTGGTCTCGCTGGCTAAGTGGAAGAAAGGGGATCTGGTAGAGATTAGGGCGAATACGTTTGCTGCGAGATACCTTATACCGCCGGAGTTTCTACGAGCCATCCCCGAGTCCAAGCGATGGAGTGTGGAGATGGCCATTGAGTGGGCGAAGCGGCTTAAAGTAAATGTGGAGGCGTTGGGATATGCGCTTCGGGATGAGCAGCTAATCGACGATGCTTTAGTAGGGGAGCTCAAGGATGTGCACATTCCTGCTGACGCGAAGGTCGATCCGGAGCTGTCCGCAGCACTACCGATAAAGGTTCTGGAACAGAAGCGCCACCTTCTGGCGCTGGGTCTTTCCGATCATTATGTGGGGCTTTGCTTCGATGCGTATGCGGGAGGCGTTGTTTCTCGCGGCCGTCTAGCTGAATGCATGCTACTGGACGACAGCGAGCTGCGTACGGTTGCCGAGCTATATGGTAGGAGCTTGGCATATGGAGATTGATGTATCGAAGTTTATAAGAACGAACGTTATCGATACCTGTGCAATCTGGCATGTTTTATCTTCGAGGCGGCTTGTGTCGGCGACGAAAAATGCTCGCTGTCAATTTGCGGCGACTGCATTCGTCTATTACGAAGCTTTGCATAAGCCACGCAAGTCTTCAAAGAAAGAGGACCTGGAACTCCAGGATCGCCTCCGCAAGGAAAGGGCTACCGGTTGGTTCGGCGACTGCTCGTTGGAAATTTCCGACCTACAGGACGTTGGGGTTCTCGACAAGCGCATGCAGTTAGGCAAAGGCGAGCTTTCGTCGATAGCATTTGCCAAGAAGGCTGGCCTTGCTTTTATGACGGATGACCAGAAAGCGCGCAAGCTTGGCAGGTCAGTGATTGCTAGAAACCGCATCCAGACGACCCCCCACCTGTTCGGTTGGCTCATTTTTTCGGGTGAGCTTACTGACTCCGACAAGGAGCCAGTGATAGCAGAGCACGAGGAATATGGAGGACAGCTCCGCTCTTACTTTGAGGCGACCTATCACGAGGCTTTGAGATGTCGCTTGATGGCTAGAATCTAGAAATGGATTAAGGGCCTAATAACTCGCGCGTCAGCAGCTTGCCCAGGCTTTAGTCGTTTTGCACGAAACCGATCCGGCGCTTCTTCGCGGGCTCGGGAGGGGCCATGAGCTGGCGGATAGCCTCCAGGATGCCGGCGATGGCGTGGTCGTGAGTGGCGAGCTTGCGCGCCAAGCGCGATTCCAGCTCGTCGAGCCGCTTGGCCAGTTCCTTGTGAGTGGCGAGCACCTCGCGCAACTCGACGAAGGCACGCACGACATACAGGCTCACTTCCACCGCGCGTTGGGTGTTGAGGACGGAAGCCGCCATCAGTGCTCCGTGCTCGGTGAAAGCGAACGGCAACGTCGGGGAAAACCTGAGCCGCTGGAGGTGGTCGCAATTTGCGACCACCTTGTCGCGCTCGGTGCGGCTGAGCGGGAAGACGAAATCGGCGGGGAAGCGCCCGGCGTTGCGCTTGACCTGCTCGTTCAGCCGCTTGGTGGGCACGCCATAGAGCGCGGCGAGGTCGGCGTCGATCATGACCTTTTGGTCGCGGATGACGAGGATTTGCCGGGCGATGCGCGCGGTGACGACGAGCGCCGCAGTTTCAATCTTCTTCGCGATGATGCTCTCCCGCTACCGGTACTTCCTGAACTGTCCGACCACCACCCCGAATATCTCGGCGTCGCCTTTGGGGCGGATAACGGGATATCCCTTGTTCGCTGGCCGCAAAACGATGCGGCCTTTCTCGCGGCCAAACCGCTTCAGCGTGAACTCGTTGTCCACGATCGCGACGACGATGTCCCCAACGTTCGCTGATGCGCGTTTCTCCACGACAACCGTGTCGCCCGGGTGGATGCCGGCGTCGATCATCGAGTCGCCCTTCACCTTGATGAGGACGGTCTTCGACGGATTGGAGATCAAATGCTCGTCGATGGTGATCATGTCGGGGGCAATGTCGGGCACTGGGGTTGGTAGGCCGGCTTGCACGCTTTCGGTCACGGCGCGCTCGAAAAAACGTTTCCCGGGCTTCAGCCGCCGGTCCGGCGTACTTTCAACGAAGCCCTCGGCCTTCAGACGCAGAACCAGATCCGCGACCGATGCCTTCGAGTTCAGCCCGACAAGCGAACCGATCCTCGCGTAGGACGGCAGAACCCGGTGCCGGGCGTAGTAATCCTGCAGGCGGGCAAGATGTTGACCGTCGTTTGCCATAGGGATACGATACCGAACGATCGTTCGTCTGTCAAAGAGGGCTATTTTGCTGAGACCAGATTGCGCGCGTTGTCCGGTGGGCGGGGTCTTTCTAGAGGGTGATCAGACTTGCTCCGTCCATGATCCAGCTGATGGCCTTCCGGTTTCCTGCGTTGGGGCATGGGCGGAGCAGAAGCAGGCGCGCATTCGAAAGTATGTAAACATCAGCCGGGCGACCCGTCGCAAATACACTCAGGGGCCGGGGGGTTCTTCCTACATTGATTTATTTTGCGGTCCTGGCCGCGCCAGGGTGCGTTACACGGACCGACTCATCGATGGGAGCTGTTTAGTTGCGGCGCGATCTGCGATCGAGGGCGGGGTGCCTTTTACGGAGGCCCATATTGGAGATGCGAACAAGGAGTTTGTGTCCGCAGCTACCGTGCGATTGGGATCGCTTGGTGTGACAGTCAAAGCGTATGTTGGCTCGGCTCAATACACGGTGCAACAAATTGCCAATGCTTTAGGCCGCTATGCTCTTCATTTCGCTTTATTGGACCCCTATGATCTCAAGAGTCTGCCTTTCTCGGTGATCGAAGCACTCGCTTCCTTGAAGCACATGGACATGCTGATCCATGTTAGCGCTATGGATCTGCAGAGAAACCTACACAGGTATATTGAGGGAAGTGAATCGGCTCTTGACGATTTCGCGCCTGCATGGCGCAACGTGGTCAATGTGATGAACAAGCAAAGTACAGTCCGGATGCAAGTCATCGAACATTGGGTTAATCTGCTCAGGAAAGCGAATATGCAGGTATCAAAGGGGGGAGAGCTTGTAACCGGAACAAGGAAGCAACATCTGTATTGGCTCATATTTGTGGCACATCATTCCCTCGCCATGCAGTTCTGGGAAGAGATTCGAAACATCTCGGATCAAAAATCGCTGGACCTTTGAGGTGCTACCATGACCACAATAAGTAGGATCGAATGGACCGAGCAGACGTGGAACCCGACGGTGGGCTGCACGAAAGTCTCGCCCGGATGCAAGCACTGCTACGCTGAGACCATGGCTCGCCGGCTGAAAGCCATCGGCGTAAAAGGCTATGAGAATGGTTTCCGCCTGACCCTGATGCCGGAGCGGCTTGCAGAGCCGTTGGAACGCCGCAAACCGACTGTCTATTTTGTAAATTCGATGTCGGACCTGTTTCACGAAAAAGTACCGTTCGATTACATCCGCCGCATATTCGACGTGATGGCGCATGCCCCGCAGCACACGTTTCAAATTCTCACCAAGCGTGCGGAACGCATGGCAGAGTTCTGTCGAGGCATTGACGTGCCAGCAAACGCGTGGCTTGGTGTGTCGGTGGAAAACCGCAAGCATGGCGTTCCCCGGATCGATGTACTTCGAACGATCGACGCCAAGGTGCGTTTTCTCTCGGTTGAACCACTGCTTGAAGATGTGGGGGCAATCGACCTTGAGGGAATTCATTGGGTCATCGTTGGTGGCGAGTCAGGCCACAAGGCCCGCCCCATGCGGAAAGAATGGGTGGACAGCGTCAAACGGCAATGCGACCAGGCCGAGGTCGCGTTCTTCTTCAAGCAATGGGGAGCTTGGGGCGTAGACGGTCAGAAGCGTTCGAAAAAAGCAAATGGTCGCAAGTTCCGCGGCAAGGTCTGGGACAACATGCCCGGCCACCAAGAGCTAGCCCTATAGTCGCCACCTATCGCCGCCACAAGTTACGCGCATGGCTAGAAGAAAAAGTTATCACCGCAGTGTATTTATCAATTGCCCCATTGATAATGAGTATAGGCCATTATTTCGCGCGGCTGTCTTTATAGTTATACGTTGTGATTTCTTCGTTCGATGCGCGGTTGAGGAATCGGATTCAAGTGAAACTCGACTAGACAAAATATTTCGTATGATCAAGGAGTGCAGGTATGGCATTCATGATCTTTCTCGGACGCAGCTAGATAGGAAAACACATCTTCCAAGATTTAATATGCCATTTGAACTCGGTATTTTTCTTGCCGCTAAGTATTTTGGAAGTGGCGACCAGGACAAAAAGAACTGTCTAATCTTTGAAAAAGAACTACATTCCTATGAGAAGTATATTTCGGATATCAAGGGACACGATATAGAATCGCATCAGCAAAATCCAAAAATCATGATTGGGAAAATACGAGATTGGCTTGTTACAAATTCAAGAAGACATTCTTTACCAGGCGGCACTGCCCTATGGAAAGAATACCAGAAATTTGGTCGTTGGTTACCCGGCAAATGCCGTGCAAACAAGTTGAAGAATGATGAGTTAATATATAATGACTACGCCCAGTTGGTGTATGAGTGGATTGAGGCAAGCAGTGCTGGATAAATTCATTGATGGAGCAATTGTCAACGAACGGAGATTAATTTATGGCGAAATACATTAGGAATTCCGGGAAGGAGTGGACAAGCAAAGAGGTAACTGACTTGCGTTCATTGGCAAATCAGAACACGCCCACCAGAGTTATTGGTCTTAAGCTTGGAAGAACAGAGGCTGCTGTAAGAACGAAGGCCGGTGACAAAGGTATATCGCTCAAGCCTGTTAATCAAACACCCTACAACAGGAAGCACGGCTAACAACAGCTATGGGTGAAACGAAATGCGGAATGAGCGGCCCCCTCACCCCCACCCTCTCCCCCGATGGCGGGGGAGAGGGAGTGTTTTGTTTTTCCGCCCCGCTCCTCAGCCTCTTGTCGCAGCAAGCGTTCTCACCTCGCGCGCCTTGATTGCCGCATAACGCCTGAGCAGCTTCTCGGCGCGCACCACCACCGGGATGTCGATCATCTTGCCGTCGATCTGGAACGAGCCGCGGCCCGCGGCGGCGGCTTCCTTGTCCATTGCAATCACCTTTTCCGCGTAGGCGACTTCCGCCGTACTCGGTGTGTATTCTTCATTGACGATTCCGACCTGACCCGGATGGATGCAGCCGGCGCCGTCGAAGCCGAAGCGGCGCGAGCGCCGCACCATCACGCGGAATTTCTCCCAGTCGCTGAAATCGGCGACGGTGCCGATGAATCCGAGCGGCATCACACCGGCCGCGCGCGCGGCGATGATCATGTGCTGCTTGGGGTGCAGCAGTGAGTCTTCGTCGGGTTCCATGTTGCAGTCGAGCGCGAAGTCTTCGCCGCCGATGTTCATCGCGACCACGCGCGGGCTCGCCAGCGGAATCTCGGCGATGCGCGAAAACGCATCCGCGGTCTCGATCATGGTGATGAATAGCGTATGCCCGGCTTGCATACCGCGTTTTTGCTCGAGCTCGGTCACCAGTTCATCCAGCAGCTTGATGTGCGAAGCGCTTTCCGCTTTGGTGATCGCAATGCCGTTGACGTCGGGACAGATCGAGTGTTCGAGATCGCGCACTGTGAGCGCGAGCGGCCGGTTGATCCGCACCACCACGTCGGCGCCGCCGCGCCGCACTTTGGCCGCGGCTTTTCCGACCAGCGTGCGCGCCTTATCCTTTTCGGCGGGCGGGATGCTGTCCTCGAGGTCGAGCTGAATCACATCGGCACCGCGTGTATGCGCCTTGTCGACGAACTTGTCGACGTTGACCGGCACGTACATCAGCGAGCGCCATACCGGCAGTTCACGTTGCTGTTTCATGGTGCTGTCACCCCTCTTTTTTTCTACCGGTCGAAACGACGCCCGTCGTCTTCAAATGTGAAATTTCCGCAGCCGACAGGCCAAGTTCGCCCAGAACTTCATCATTGTGTTCGCCAAGCCTCGGCGCCGGCCGGCGGATCGCGCCCGGGGTTTTCGACAACCGCGGCACCACGCAGTGCATCGGCACCGTGCCCATTTCGTCGTCGGGCAGTTCGACCACCACCTCGCGCGTTTTGACGTGACGGTCGGCGATTATCTGCGAGATGTCGTAAATCGGGCCCACTGTAACTTCCGCCCGATCGAAGTAATCGAGGTTTTGCTCGAGCGTCTTCTGTGCCATGAAAGCGCCGATAATCGCGTCGAGTTCGGCAGCGTTCTTCACACGCTCAGCGTTGGTTGCGTAGCGCGGGTTGTCAATAAGATCGGGGCGCCCAATCGCCTGAAACACGCGCTCGGTCATCGCCTGGGTGGAAGCCGACAGGCATACCCACTTGCCGTCGCGGGTGGCGTAGGCGTTGCGCGGCGCCGCAGTGGTCGAGCGGCTGCCGGTGCGCGGGCGTACTTTGCCGCTCGCCTTGTAGTTCGCGGCCTGCGGGCCCATGCACGAGAACAGCGGATCGAACAGCGGCAAGTCGATCACCTGCCCCTTGCCGCCGCTGACTTCGATATCGCGTAGTGCGATCATTACCGACATCGCGCCGTAAAGCCCGGCGATGCAGTCCGCCATCTGCATCGGCGGCAGTACCGGTTCGCGGTCTTCGAATCCGTTCATCGCTGCGAAGCCCGACATGCCCTCGGCAAGGGTGCCGAATCCCGGTTTGTGCCGGTACGGCCCATCCTGCCCCCAGCCCGACACGCGCACGATTACCAGCCCGGGGTTCCGGGCAAGCAGCAGGTCCGGGCCGAGCCCCATTTTCTCAAGCGTGCCGGGACGGAAGTTTTCGATAAATACCTGCGCGGTCGCGGCCAGCTTCAGCACGAGCTGCTTGCCCGCATCGCTGCGCAGGTCAAGACACACGCTTTTCTTGTTGCGCGCGTAAACTTTCCAGTTGGTCGCCACACCATTGACCAGCCAATGGCGCAGAGCGTCGCCCTCGGGCGTTTCGACCTTTATCACCTCGGCGCCGAAATCGGCTAACGCCAAGCTCAACATGTTGCCGGCGACCACGCGCGAAAGATCGACGATGCGCACGCCGTCGAGCGGGCACTGGGCATCGGTGTCGAACTGTTTCTGCGGCAGCATGGGTCGGCGGCTATCCAGTGTCACTGGCTCGGAAGTGAAGGGTGAAGGGTGAAGGGTGAAGGGGCAAATCCAGCTGCCGAGGGACGAGTCAAAACATAACAGTAATCACCGGGAGGCGCAATCTGCGCGCGGTTTCTGTCGCACCGAGGGTACGTGAGTTAGAATTATCAATTACCGCGATCCGGCGTAGCGCAGGGCCGGAATCAGAATCGAACAATCGAGGAGCCGTCATGACCGACCTTACTGCCGGCGCGCGCTTTCGCGCTGCACTGGCCGCTGAGAAACCGCTGCAAATCGCGGGGACCATCAACGCGTACCATGCGCGCATGGCCGAACGCGTCGGTTACCGCGCCATTTATCTGTCGGGCGGCGGTGTTGCCGCCGGCTCGCTCGGGCTTCCCGATCTCGGCATCAGCAATCTGGACGATGTGCTGACTGACATTCAGCGCATCACCAATGTGTGCGATCTGCCGCTGCTGGTCGACGTCGACACCGGTTTCGGTTCGAGCGCATTCAACATTGCGCGCACGGTCAAATCGCTGATCAAATTCGGCGCCGCCGCCATGCACATCGAGGACCAGGTCGGCGCCAAACGCTGCGGCCACCGTCCCAACAAGGAACTCGTGTCACTCGTTGAAATGGCCGATCGCATCAAAGCTGCGGTCGATGCCAAAACCGATCCCGCTTTCGTGGTGATGGCGCGCACCGATGCGCTCGCAGTCGAAGGCTTTCAGGCAGCGATCGACCGCGCTTGCGCGTGCGTCGAGGCGGGGGCCGACATGATTTTTCCGGAAGCGATGACCGAGCTTGAGATGTACCGGAAATTCGCCGATGCGGTGAAAGTGCCCATACTTGCCAACATCACCGAATTCGGCGCAACACCGCTGTTTACGGTGGCGGAACTCAAAAGTGCCGATGTGGCGATGGTGCTGTACCCGTTGTCGGCGTTCCGCGCGATGAATGCGGCCGCGCTTAAAGTCTATCAGGCGATTCGCAGTGACGGCACGCAGAAAAACGTTCTCGGCGCCATGCAGACGCGTAAAGATCTCTACGAATACCTGGACTATCACGCCTACGAACAGAAGCTCGATCAGTTGTTCGCCCAGGGCAGGAAAAATTAGCAGTTCAAGACGGGAAGTAAGGGTTGTAACCGGCTTTTGATTCCGCCAGGATCCGTGACGGGCGGATCGGCTCAATAACGGGAACGCGGCCGCCCAAAACAGTTGCGGCGCCTGTCGGCCGGCGACGGTGATTATCAGTATGGCCGGTCGATTCGGCCCCCGGTAACGGCTATAATATACGGCCGTTACAGGGGCCCGGATTCCATGCAATTATTCGCCTTCGGCATCAATCATCAGACTGCGCCGCTGTCGCTGCGCGAGCAGGTGGTTTTTCACGCCGAAAATCTGGTGCAGGCGCTGCGCGACCTGGTCGACCGCCATCCGGTCAAGGAAGCCGCGATCATTTCGACCTGCAACCGCACCGAGGTCTATTGCCACACTGCGGAGCCGGGGCAGGCGACGCGCTGGTTTGCTGATTACCACCAGATAAAAGCGCAGCACCTCGAGCCCCATCTCTACCAATTGCCGCAGGAAAACGCGGTCAAGCACGCGTTTCGCGTCGCGAGCGGGCTCGATTCGATGGTGCTGGGCGAGCCACAAATCCTCGGCCAGATCAAGGACGCGGTGCGCGCCGCCGATTCGGCCGGCACCCTCGGCCTGTTGTTGAACAAGTTATTCCAGCGCACGTTCTCGGTGGCCAAGGCGGTGCGTTCGGAGACCGCGATTGGCGCCAGCACGGTATCGATGGCCGCCGCGGCAGTGCGCCTGGCGGAGCGTATCTATCCGAGCGTCGGCGAGCAGAGCGCACTTTTCGTCGGCGCCGGTGAAATGATTGAGCTCACCGCGACCCATTTTTCCGCGCGCCATCCGCGCCAATTGACGTTTGCCAACCGCACGCTCGAGCGAGCACAGCATCTCGCCGAGCGTTTCCGCGGCCGGGCGATCACGCTCAACGAGCTCCCGTCGCAGCTCGCGGGACACGACATCATTGTTTCGTGCACGGCGAGCACGCTGCCAATTATCGGTAAAGGACTGGTTGAAAGCGCGCTTCGCTCGCGCAAGCACCGGCCGCTTCTTATCATCGACCTGGCGGTGCCGCGCGACGTGGAAACGGAGGTCGGCGCGCTTGACGACGTGTTTTTATATACCGTTGACGATCTCGGCCACATCGCACGAGAGGGGCTCGATCTGCGCGAATCGGCGGTTGCGCAGGCCGAGGCGATCATCGAGACCCAGGTTGGCGACTTCATGCAATGGCTCGATAACCGCGAGCTGGTGCCGACGATACGCGCGCTGCGCGACGACGCCGAACGCGCGCGCCGGCACGAGGTGGAGCGCGCGTTGCGGCAGCTCGCGCGCGGCGACGATGCGTCGAAGGTGCTTGAGCACCTGAGTTATGCGCTGACCAACAAATTCCTCCATGCGCCGACGCATGTGCTCAATCACGCCAACGACGATGACCGCGAACAACTGGTGGCCATGCTGCGGCGGCTTTACCAGCTAAAGCGCCCGGAATGAAAAGCAGCATTGCGGCAAAACTGGCGCAGCTGACGCTCCGCCTCGACGAACTCAATCGGCTGCTCAGTTCGGAAAACGCCGCTTCCGACATGGAAAGCTACCGCAAGCTCGCGCGCGAGCACGCCGAAATCGCGCCGGTGGTCGCGCTTTACCAGTCGTACTGCGCGGGCGAGGAGGACATTCAGGCGGCGCAGGAGATGGCGTCCGACCCCGCAATGCGCGAATTCGCGGAAGCCGAGATCCGCGACACCCGCCAGCGCCTGGTGCAGATCGAGGCCGGGCTGCAGCAACAGTTGCTGCCGAAGGACCCGAACGACGATCGCAGCATTTTTCTCGAGATCCGCGCCGGGACCGGCGGCGACGAGTCCGCCCTGTTTGCCGGCGACCTGTTTCGCATGTATGCGCGTTTCGCCGAGCGCAGCAAATGGCAGGTCGAGGTGATCTCGCAGAGCCCGAGCGAGCTCGGCGGCTACAAGGAAATCATCGCCAAGATCATCGGGCAGGGCGCCTATTCCAGGCTCAAGTTCGAGTCCGGCGGCCACCGCGTTCAGCGCGTGCCGGCGACCGAAACACAGGGCCGCATCCATACCTCGGCGTGCACGGTTGCGGTGATGCCGGAAGCCGACGAAATCGTCAATGTTGTTTTGAATCCCGCGGATATGCGTATCGATACTTATCGCGCTTCCGGCGCCGGCGGGCAGCACGTGAACAAGACCGATTCCGCGATTCGCATCACGCATTTGCCGACCGGCATCGTGGTGGAATGCCAGGATGACCGCTCGCAGCACAAGAACAAGGCGCGCGCGCTTTCGGTACTCGCTGCCCGAATCAAGGACAAGCAGATTCGCGAGCAGCGGCAGAAAACGGCGGCGACACGCAAGTCATTGATCGGCAGCGGCGACCGCTCGGAACGCATTCGCACCTACAATTTCCCGCAGGGCCGGGTTACCGATCACCGCATCAATCTCACGCTCTACCGGAT
>Ga0080064_1003590_pt1 | contig 21929 bp, 15 predicted proteins | sample Subgrocontami54m_FD_69260 | JGI IMG/M metagenome (GOLD analysis project Ga0080064, IMG submission 69260) | Subsurface groundwater microbial communities from S. Glens Falls, New York, USA - GMW46 contaminated, 5.4 m (SPADES assembly) (version 2) ...
GTAAGGGCGTGATCCTGCGGTCGCACGCCCTTACGGGCGTGATCCACCGCGCGCTTACGCGCGCGACTCCAAGTCGAGCTGGTTGGTGTATCCCGGGAAACTTAGTGGACGCTACTTAGGAATGCGCGGGTGGGATTCGTGTATCATCTGGCCGTCCGCCACGTGAATGACGAGCCATGTCCGAAGTTCGCCCGCCATCCGCTGCCCACCCTCGGCTCATCCTGCCGTCCCTCATCCTCGTCCTGCTCCTCGTCGCGGTCCTCTCGGTCTTCCGCGTCCTGCGGCTCGCTGAAGAGGAGGGCGTGCACGCCCAGGTCCGCGAGAAGGGGGCCGAGCGCGCGGGCGCCGTCTCCGCCAGGCTGGCCGCCGACCTGGAGGCGCTGAGCTCGGTCCGCGACCTGTTCCACGCCAGCCGGTCGGTGGAGGAGGACGAGTTCCGCTGCTTCGCCGAGGGGATCCGGGACCGCCTGCCGGAGGTGGAGTCGTTCGCGTGGCGGCCGCGGGCCGACGGAATGGCCCTGGAGGACGGCCTCGCCGTGGTCTTCCTCGACCCGCCCGGCGCGGGGATCGACGTCGAGCCACTCGGCGGCGAGGCGGTCTCGGCGGCCATGAGCGAAGGGACGACCATCTTCCACCCCGCGCGCGAGGGGGCCGTCGCCCACCTGCGATTTGCGCTTGCCGTACGGGGAGGGACCGATCCCTCGGCGCTCTCCGTGGGACTGGTCACCGTGGTCCTGGACAAGGCCGCGCTGCTGGCCGAGGCGACTCGCGGTCTTCCTCCCGTCCCCATGGGCCTCGACCTGATCGAATCCTCGGACCTCCTCGGAGAGCCCGGCCCAGGAGAGTATCGCAAGTCGCTTCGAAGGGGGGGGGGCCGGCTCGTCGTCCGCTGCGTCCTTGCGCCCGAGTTCCTTTCCTCGGCACGCTCCCGTTCCTCCTGGATCGTCCTCGGCTCCGGCCTCCTGCTGGTCGGCGCGCTCGTCGCGTACATCGCCCGGTTGGCCCGCGAGGCGGCCCGCGTGGAGTCGCTGGTGCGCGAACGGACCGCGGCCCTCCAGGAGAGCGAGGGGCGGCTCGCGGGGGTCCTCGCGAACACGCCCGCGGTCGTGACCGTGAAGGACCTCGACGGTCGCCTCCTGATGGTCAATCACGCCTTCGTCGTGGTCGTCGGGCGCGGTCTGGAGCAGGTCCTCGGCCAGAGGGACGACGACCTATTCCCCGAGGCCGTCGCCCGGCGGTTCCGCGAGCAGGATCGCCAGGTCGCCCACTCGAATGCGGCCCAGGAGTTCGAGGACACGCTCGAGGTGGGTGGGGCCTCACGCACCTACCTCACGGTGAAGTTTCCCCTGTGCGACGCGCGGGGGAGGATCCACGCAGTGTGCGCCATCGGGACCGACATCACGGAGCGGAAGCGGTTCCAGGAGGAGACGATCGCGGACTACAACCGACGCCTCGCCGCTGCGCTCGAGGAAGTCCGCCGCGCGCAGCAGCAGATCGTGCGCGAGGAGCGTCTCCACGCCCTCGGCGAGATGGCGAGCGGGATCGCGCACGACTTCAACAACGCCCTGGCCCCCATCCTGGGCTTCAGCGAGTTGATGGTCAAAGGGAAGGAGGACCCGAAGGACACGGCTATCGTGCTCGAGTTCTTCCAGTTGATCCACACCTCGGCGAAAGACGCCGCCCAGGTCGTCCGGAGGCTCACGGAATTCTACCGGCGGAGGGGCACGGGGGAGCCCCTCACGCCGATGGAGCCGCAGGTGGTCGTCGAGGAGGTCGTCCGGCTCACGGAGCCGAAGTGGAAGACGGAGGCGCGGGCGCGTGGCGCGACGATCGATGTCTCCATCGACGCCGGGGCCACGCCCTGGATCGAGGCGGACCTGTCGGGGCTGCGCGAGGCTCTGACGAACCTCGTCATGAATGCCGTGGACGCGATGCCCTCCGGCGGGACGCTCCGATTCAGGACGTCGACGTCGGAGCTCCACTACGAGGCGGAGGGCTCGACCGTGCCGGCCGGGCATGCCGTGATCGAGGTGATCGACAATGGAGCGGGGATGCCGGAGCAGGTGCGTCTGCGCTGCCTGGAGCCCTTCTTCACGACGAAGGGGGTTCGCGGGACCGGCCTGGGTCTAGCGATGGTGTACGGCTTCGTCCGGCGGCACGGCGGGGCGATCGAGGTCGAAAGCGCGCCCGGCCGGGGGACGACGGTCCGCCTCAGGATGCCGGCGCTCCGCGCACCGTCCGAAGAGGCCCCTGCGGTCTTGCCGCGAAAGGTGGAGCGCCTCCGGATCCTCCTCGTCGACGACGACCCCCAGGTCCTCCGGGTCCACCGCAGGTACCTGGACTCCGATGGCCACACCGTGACGACGGCCGCGAGCGGGCAGGAGGCGCTCCAGCGGTTCGACTCGGCGCCGTTCGACGTTGTGCTGACCGACTCCGCCATGCCGGAGATGAACGGGGCCCAACTCGCCCGCGCGATCCGGGACCGCCGCCCGGATCAGCGGATCGTCCTCGTGACCGGTCTCGGCGACCTGCTCGAGGCCCGCAGCGAGGTCCCGGAGTGTGTGGACTGCGTGCTGTCGAAGCCGGTCACGCTCGAGTCCCTGCGCGCCGTGCTCGCCGAGGCCGCCGGATAGAACGGAGCCCGGCCCTGAACTCCGCGCGGGGCCGACGAGGACGTCGCCCTCTCCTCCCGCCCCTAGGATCGCCGATGATCCTCGGGAGGAGTTTTCATGCACCCCGTCCTGCTCCGCATCGGCTGGTTCCCCGTCAACGCCTACGGCTTCTTCATCGTCCTCGGCCTCGTCGCCGCGGCGACGCTCGCGTCTCTCCGCGCCCGTTCGCGCGGCCTCCCCCCCGAGTGGATCTGGGACCTCTCGCTCATCGGCCTCGTCACCGGCGTCGTGGGCGGACGCCTGGGCTACCTCCTGTTCGAGCGGCCGGACCTCCTCTCGAACCCGCGCGAGGCCATCGCTGTGTGGCACGGCGGGATGGTCTTCTACGTCGGCCTCCTGATCGGCACCGTCTGCGTCATCCGGTACATCCGCTGGCGGGGGATGTCGATCGGCGTTGTGCTCGACCTGTTTGCCGCGTCCCTGCCCCTCGGGCATGCCCTGGCCCGGTTCGGCTGCTTCCTCGCCGGGTGCTGCTACGGCGCGCCGGCCTCCTGGGGGGTGACCTTCCCGGTCCTCCGGGACGGCACCCCGCGCCAGCCCACGCAGCTCTACGAGGCCGCGGCGTGCCTGGCTCTCTTCGGCCTCTTCTGGGCCCTGCGCAATCGCCCGCGGCGCTACGACGGCCGGCACTTCGTCGGCTACCTGGCGTCGTACGCCGTCGTCCGCTTTCTCCTCGAGTTCCTCCGCGCGGACGACCGCGGCGGATCGCCCTTCCTCGGCCTCTCGCCCTCCCAGGGGGTCGCCCTCCTCGGCCTGGCGCTGCTTGGGGTCGCGGACCTCGCTACGCGGTCCCGCTCGTCGGTCGCCCCGGTCGTCGCGATCCGCTGAATCCGTCTCTTTCCCTCGGTCGCCCCCTTCGTGGTAGAATCCGCGCCGTCCCCGCGGCGAGGGTCGGGATGGGAATCGCAATCCAGTACTGCATCTTCTGCCAGGAGCAGATCGCTCCGAAAGACGTCACAGACGGCAGGGCCGTCCAGAGGCCGGGCGGGTATGTCTGCGTCGCGTGCGCGAAGAAGGCGGGGCTCCAGGCCGAAGACGGGCCCCCGTCGAAGCACCTGACGCCGGCCCCGAGGCGCCTCTCGGCCGCCTCGGTCCCCGCCGTGCGAACGACAGGCCACCCGACGCCGGTCCCGCCCGCCCGGGAACCGCACGCCTCCCACCAGCAGCGCCCCCACGTCCCGACGAAGCGCTCTCCGACCCCGATCATCCTCGGGGGCATCGGCCTCGTGATCGGAATCCTGCTCCTCGTCATCATGGTGAACCGGGGCTCGGACAAGCCGAAGCCCACGCCGCCGTCCACGACCGGCGGGGGAGAGGCGCCCGACCCGAGGATCGACAGGATCAAGCTCGCGCTCGCGGACGCGAAGGAGATCGATCCGGAGTACTACGACGTCGCCATCGCCGCCTTCCGTGACGTCGCGAGAATCCTCCCCGACAGCCAGTGGGCGCGCGAGGCCGAGGGGGAGGCGAGGAAGATCGAGACGGTGCGCGACCGCGAGGCCCAGAAGGAGTTCGACCGACTCAAGCAGGAGGCCGAGGGCTGGGAGAAGGACGGCGGATTCGCCGGCGCGCTCGAGGAGTGGGACCATTTCCCGAAGAAGCTCCTCGGCGGCCCATGGTCGGACCGGGTGGGGGCGGAGAAGAAGGCGATCGGGGACCGCCGGCAGGCCTTCGAGCGGGAGGCCGAGGACCTCTCGAGGGACGTCCTGCGCAAGGCGGCGGGCCACGCGGACCTCAAGGAGTACGACAAGGCGGTCCAGGCCCTCGACACCTACCCGGTGCGCTTCAAGTCGACGAAGTGGGCGGCGGATGTGGCGCAGGCGAAGTCGCGGTACCTGGAGGCCTCCGGGGTGACCGTCAAGCAGGCGTCCGGGGACGTGGAGACCGCGGAAAAGAAGTGCATCGAGGCCCTGCTGGGCGGGGACGTCACGGCGGCGCGGAAGGCCTGGGAGGCCCTCCTGAATACGTCCCACGCCTCCGCTGCGAAGGTGGAGCTCGATGACCTCGCTGACATCGAGACCGACCGCGAGCGCGAGGGCGTGGCGATCTGGATCCGCCGCAACCACCTCGTGGTGGTCCCGAAGAGCATCAAGGCGTGGCATGGGGAGACCAAGGGCAACATCCTCCGGGCGTCCTCGGCCGACCTGGACGGGGACGGATCGAGCGAGGTGCTCATCGGCCTCGACGGAAACAAGGAGGACGCGGGGGCCCTCGTCTGCCTGGCGCTCGACGGGACGAAGCGCTGGCAGTTCGACACGGGGGCGATCCACTGGAGGCAGGACGGCGTCACGGACAAGATGAACGTCGCCGGGCTCAAGTCGATCGACCTGGACGGCGACGGGAAGCGCGAGGTGATCAGCGTCTCGAACCACGTCCGGCTCTTCCCCTGCAGGGTCTGCGTCATCTCCTGGGAGGGGAAGCTGATGAGCGAGTACTGGAACCCGGGGCACGGCGGGGCGCCCTTCGCCGGGGACATCGACGGGGACGGGAAGCCGGAGGTCCTGATCTCGTTCGTGAACAACGACCTGGGCATGACCCAGGTGCTCGCCTGCTTCAAGGGGACGAACATCCGCGGCACGGCGCCCCCGGGCGGATCCGACGGGACGCAGGTCTGGTACACGCAGATCCCCGGCGCGAAGGCCCCGATGAAGCGGGTCACCACGAAGCGGGACCAGAAGGACGGCCCGGCGACGAGGCTTGAGTGCGAGTTCCAGGACGGGACCTGGGTACTCTCGACGGACGGAAAAGTGCTCCAGAAGCCGTGAAGGAGGCATCTTGGCGGAAACAGAAACCACCACGCTGGCTGTGTTCGTGGACTTCGAGAACCTGGCGCTGGCGTTCTACGGGTCGCGCAGCCGGCGGTTCGAGATCGAGAAGGTCCTGACGAGGCTCGTCGACAAGGGGAACATCGTCGTCAAGAAGGCGTACGCCGACTGGACGCGGTACCAGGACTACCGGCAGGAGCTGCACGAGTGGGCGATCGAGCTGATCGAGATCCCCAAGCGCGGCCAGGTCGGGAAGAACTCGGCGGACATCCGGCTCGTCGTCGACGCGATGGACCTCTGCTACTCGAAGGCGCACATCAACACCTTCTGCATCGTGTCGGGCGACAGCGACTTCTCGCCGCTCGTCTCGAAGCTGAAGGAGAACGGGAAGCGCGTCATCGGGCTGGGGATGAAGGACTCGACGAGCGCGCTGCTCATCGAGAACTGCCACGAGTTCATCTTCTACGAGGACCTCGAGCGGACGGCGGCCGAGCCGTCGACGGTGGACGGGAGCGTCCCGAAGGAGAAGGTGCAGGCGTTCAAGCTCCTCGTCGAGGCGATCCAGGCCCTGCTGCGAGAGAACAAGGATGTGCTCTTCAGCTCGCAGGTGAAGGAGACGATGAAGCGGAAGCGCCCGTCGTTCGACGAGTCGTACCACGGGTACAAGAGCTTCACGGCCCTGCTCGAGGACGCGGAGCAGCAGGGGGTCGTCACGCTGAAGACGGACCCGAGGTCGGGGACGTACGTGATTACCGGGTACGGCAAGGGAACGAGGAAGAAGTAGGGGCTACCCGCCGAAGCCCGAATCCGGTGGCAGGTACTCGAAGAACTCGCTCAGCCTCCGGATCTCCGTGTCCTTGTCCTGGATCTGGATGAAGAGGAGGTCGCGGAGCGAGACCATGCCGACCGGCTTCCCGTCCTGGACCACGGGGAGATGGCGGCAGTGGTGCCTCTGCATCTTCTCGAGGGCGTCGTAGTACTCCTCGCCGACCGTCGCGGTCGCGGGGTTGGGCGTCATGACGTCGCGCACCTGGAGCTCGCGGGGGTCCTTCTCCGCGGCGACGACGCGGATGAGGAGGTCGCGCTCGGTGAAAATCCCGACGAGCTTGCCGCCATCGACGACGACCATCGCGCCGACGCGTTCGGCCGCGAGGCGCTTTACGACATCCACGACCCTGTCGTTCGGTGCGCAGGAAATGAGCTTGCGCCCCTGAACCACCGTGCTGAGCTTGGTTTCCATATCCGCCTCCCCTTTAACCGTCCCTGATCTGCCTTAACGGTACCCCGCCGGTCGCATGGAATCCACACCCAATCACTCCGATTTGTCCCGCGGCCTCCTCGCTTGCGTCCTCGCGGGCTGCTTTCTCGCCGCCTGCGCGATCGCCTATCAGGTCGTCCAGGGGTACCTGACGGGGCCGAAAGTGGCGGCCGGGGCGTCCCCCGGGGCGGCCCCCGAGGCCGGCCCGCCTCGCTGGACGACACGTCCCCCCCGGGGGCGGCTCCTTGTCATGATCATCGATGGACTGCCGGAGCACGTGGCCCTCACCCCTGGGCGGTTGCCGTGGCTCGACTCGCTGCGCACCACCGGGGCCTGGGGCGTCTCGATGGCGCCCCCGGTCACGATGACCACCTCGTGCGTCCGGACGATTGGAACCGGATACGAGCCGCCGCTCATGGACGTCCTGCGCACGTTCGACGCGCCGGCTGTGAAGGAGGACCACCTCTTCCGCCGCCTCGAGCGGGAGCGCGCCGAGATCGTGTTCGCCGGCGACGCATCTTGGACGCAGTTGTTCGGCCAATTCGCGAGCAAGAAGCTCGCGCTCCCAGACAGGGGGATCTACGACACCACCGAGTCGGACGAGCAGGCCGAGGCCTTCGTCTTGGACCTGTCGAAGCAGGGCTGGTTCTGGCGCATCCCCGGCGCGATCAAGAACAGGGCCCTTCGGAGCGAGCCGATGACCTGGATTGCGGTCCTCCACTTCGTCGGATCGGACCACGTCGCCCATCGGACCGGGGCCCAGGGCGAGGAGTACTTCGCGAAGCTCCGCGAGATCGACGATCGGTTCCGCCGGATCCACGCCTCCCTGGTCCCCGACATGGTCCTTGTCATGGCGGACCACGGCGCGACCGCCGCAGGGAACCACGGGGGAGGGGAGGAGGTCGCCCGCCGCGCCCCCTTCGTCCTCGCGGGGCAGGGGGTCCGAGCGGGCGGGCCGCACGTCGTCGACCACAAGGACTGGGCGGCGACGCTGGCCTTTCTCATGAACGTCGCCGTGCCAGACCGGGCGGAACGCGGGCCGGCGTGGCCGATGCTCGCGGATCGTCGCCCGGAGTACGACGAGGACGTGCTGCGCAACCGTCGGAACGCGCTCCTGTCGATGGGGGTCCCGCGCGAGTCGGTCGATCGCGCGGCCACAGGCCCAGAACTCGACGCCCTCCGCGACCGCGCCAGCGGCGCGCAGCCGGTCGACGTGGCGTATGGGGGGCTGGCGTCCGTGGCCCTGCTGGTCCTGCTCGTGGCCGTCGGCTTCGCGCCGAAAGGGGCCGGAACAGGCGGAGGCGCCTGGATGCTCTTCGGGGTGACGCTGCTCGGGATCGCCGCCGTGTTCATGACGGGGGAGTGGCGGAGCGGCCTGGTGGTAGGGCTCCTGGGCGCAGGGTGCCTGGCGTTCCACGTCAAGGACGAGCGGCGCAGTTGGCCCATGCGCGTCGGGCCGCCGTGGGTGCTGGGCGTTCTTGCCTGCGCGGTCGCGAGCTGGGCCGTGGGCGACGGGCTGCGCGCGGCGAGGGCGGGGGAGTTTGGCGGGGTCGTCGCGCCCGCGCTTGCCGTGCTCGCGATGGGCGTCCCGGTCGCCCGGTCGCCCGGCCGGATCGGGCGACTCATGAAAGAAGGGGGCCTCGGCCTGTCCCTCTTCGCCGTGGCAGCGGCCATTCCCGCCGTGTGGTGCTACTGGCTGTCCCATCGAGGCATCTACGCCGCGATCGCCGTCATTGCGCTCGGCGCGCTTGCGTGGGCCCGCGGCCCGAGGGCCCTGCGCCCCTTCCTTGCGCTCGCCGCGACTCTCGCCTGGGCCCTGACCGCCCCCGATGCGGAGCGGGTCCCCCGAGTGGCCAACAACGTCCAGACGGCCGCGCTCGGCGCCGTCCTCTGCCTGCCTCTCCTCGTTGGGCTCCGCCGCTCTGCGTGGCCGCTCGTCCTGTCGGCGGGCTTCCTTGAACTCGGCCTCGTCCACCGGTTCGCCGGCATCGACGTCCTCGCCGACGTGATGCTGCTCGGAGGCCTCCCCATCGCGATCGGGGCCTGCCTCCTCGCGAGGGACCCCGCCACGAGGCGCCGAGCGCTGCTCCTATGGGGCCTCGGTCTCTTCCGCGTGCTCGCCAAGGACCACCAGTTCGTGACGCTCGCCCTCTACGCGTGGCTGATCGACGAGCTCGCCGAGCGCCTCGTCGCCCGTCCCGCCCACCTCGCCGTCCTGGTCGGCGCCATGGTCGCGCTCGACCTCCTCCAATTCCACCTGCTGGGGTCCGTCTACACATTCTCCACGATTGACGTGACGAGCGGGTTCGTGGGGACCTCCAAGGGGCTCGACCTGCCGCGAACGGCCGCGCTCATCTTCCTGAGGTACGCGGTTCCGCTGCTCTTCGTCGCCCTCCTCCCACCGCCCTCGATCCGCTCCCGCGCGCTCGCCCTTTTCGCGGCGTGCCTGCTGTCGCGATGCGTCTACCTCCTCGTTCTCTTCCCCTGGAAGCGGTCCGACTTCTGGTGGGTCTGCAGCGCCGCCCCCGGCGTGATCTTCACGGCCTTCCAGATCGGCCTCTGGCTCCTCGTCGCGCTGGCGGCCGCGTCGACCGTTCCTCGTTCCCAGGCCGAGCCCGCGCCAGCGGCGGCCTGACGTCCTGTGGCTCCCTGAGGAGGCCTGGCCATGCGCAATGGGTGGATCGGAATCGTCCTGCTCGTCATCGTTGGCTGCTCGCACGCCCCGCGCGAGGCGGGGGGCGGGGCCGCGACGTCCGCCGACCCGTGGGAGGCGCTGCGCGAGGGGAACGGGCGCTTCGTCGCGGCGCGGCCGCTCCAAAGGGACCTCGCGGCCCTCCGCAAGGAACTCGCCCAGGGGCAGCACCCGCGCGCGATCGTGCTGACGTGCTCCGACAGCCGCGTCTGCCCCGAGGTTCTCTTCGACGCGACGCTCGGCGAGGTCTTCGTCGTCCGGGTGGCCGGAAACGTCGTCGACCCGGTCGTGCTCGGCAGCATCGAGTATGCCGTGGAGCACCTCCATGCGGGGCTCATCGTCGTCCTCGGGCACGAGAAGTGCGGCGCCGTGGCCGCGGCGACCTCCGGCGAGAAGATGCCGAGCGTCAACCTCGACGCTCTGGTGTCCCGGATCGCGCCCGCCCGTGCCGGCCTCCCGAGCGGGGCGGACGCCCTGGCCGCCGTCGAGGCGAACGTGCGCCGCGTCGGACGCGACCTGCTCGAGGGCAGCCCGATCCTCGCGAAGGAGGTGGCGGAAGGGAAGGTGCGCGTGGTCCTTGCCGTCTACCGCCTCGAGAGCGGCGAGGTCGTGCCCCTGGCGCCGTAGGTACCTCTACGCGTCCGCGAGGTCCCTGCGCAGGGCCTCGCGCTGCTCGGGCGTCAGCATCGTCTCGGCGAGCAGGCCCGGCAGGTCGGTTCCGACGGCCACGGGGACTTCCCCGCCCGTGTCGAACCTGAGGAACTGCACCGAGGAGAGGCGCTCCGCGTCGCGCTGGCGGGGGTCGCTTTGCGCCCGCACCTTGCTCCCGTCGGCAAGGCGCAGGTAGACCGCCTCCGGCAGCCCGATCCAGGCGCGGAGCTTCTCGTCCCGCACGGAGCGGTCGTCGATCTCGATCAGGAGCGTGCACCCGACCTCGCCGGGCCCCCCGAGCAGCTCGTTGTACGTCGAGAGCTCGTGCAGGATGTCCTCCTCGCGCACGATCCGCTCGACGCGCATCATCTCCTGGACCTGGTACCTCACCGTGTCGCGGTTCTCGAAGAGGAAGGTGAGCACGTCGCCGACCGGGACGCGCCTCGCCGCCTTCGCCTCCAGGACCCCCGGCTGGAGCGCCGGGCGTCTCTCCGTGTACGTCGCGTAGTCGAGCAGATCGCCCCGCTGGACCGGTTTCATGGCTTCTCCTCCCCGAATGGCTCCCCACGATACGCCCGCGCGAGGATCGAGACCGGGTGGAGCGGCCGGACCCCCGCGTGCTGCGCGAACTGGACCGCCGCGAGCGGGCAATCGGTGGCCCACAGCGGGGCGCCGGCCGTCTTCATCCCGTCGAACGCCTTCGTCCCGACCCGGATCGACGCCTCGAACCCCTCCACGGTCATCCCGTGCGTCCCGTCGTGCCCGCAGCACTCCATCACGCTCACGACCCGGACCCCGGGCAGCTTCTTGAGCAGGTCCCTCCCCCGGAACCCCACCCCCTGCGCACGGAGGTGGCACGGCGCGTGGTAGGCGATCGTCCCGCCGGGTGAGGAGGCAAACGAGGTGTCGAACCTTCCGTCGGCGGCGATCTTCCACAGGAACTCGCCGATGTCGGTCACGGCGCGGGCGAGCCGCGAGGCGCGCTCGCGGTCCTCCTCCTCGACCAGCGTCGGCCACTCGCGCCGCATCGTCATCGAGCACGTCGGGTTCACCACCACGACCTTGGCCCCGCGATCGACGAACGGCAGGAGGACGTCGAGGTTCTTGCGCGCCCGCCGCCTGATGCCCTCCAGGTCCCCCCGCTCCCACGCGGGCATCCCGCAGCACGCCAGGCCCTCGGCGCAGCGGACGTCGACGCGGTTGCGATCGAGGACCTGGAGCGCGTCCTTCCCGAGCGAGGGGGCGTTGTTCTGGACGAAGCAGGTGTGGAACAGGACCGCCTCTCCGCCGGGCTCGGAGGCGATCCGCCCGCGGGCGCGTGCCCACGATTCGAACGTCTCCCCGGCGAAGTCCGGCAGGTCCTTCCTCCGGTCGATGCCCAGGACCTTCTCGAGCATCCAGCGCGGCGCCCCGCACCGGTTCGCCATGTTCGCCATGCCGAACGACGCCCGCGCCAACTCCCCGAGGAGGTCAGGGTCGGAGAGGAGGCGGTCCCTGAGGCCCAACCCCTCCTCCTTTGCCTTCACAGCCCGCCACCGGTGGACGAGCCGCGGAAAGTCGAGCTGGAACTCGTGCCCGTCGCGCGGCGTGTACGGGCACTGCACCTCGCACAGTTTGCACTGGAAGCACTCGCCGAGGACGTCGTCCCGCTCCGGGGGGGTGAGCGCGCGGACGTCCCCGTCGTGACGCTCGTCCAGGAGGCGGAAGAGCGACGGGAAGGCGTCGCAGTACTTGAAGCACATCCTGCAGCCGTGGCAGATCGCCGCGGCCCGCTCGATCTCCTTCCCGAGCAGGGACGGGTTCCAGTACCGCGCGTCCGAGGGGTCGTACGTCAGGTCCTCGGTCGGCAGGAACGAGACGGGGACCGGCCCGCTCATCGGCTACCCTTCGACCTTCTTCAGCATCTGCTCGAAGCGGCCCGCGTGCGACTTCTCCGCCTTGGCGAGCGTCTCGAACCAGTCGGCGATCTCCGCGAACCCCTCCTCTCGCGCCGTCTTCGCCATGCCCGGGTACATGTCCGTGTACTCGTGCGTCTCTCCGGCGATGGCCGAGCGGAGGTTGTCCGTCGTGTCGCCGATCGGCATCCCGGTCGCCGGGTCGCCGGCCGGCTTCAGGTAGTCGAGGTGCCCGTGCGCGTGGCCCGTCTCTCCCTCCGCCGTCTCGCGGAAGTTCCCCGCGACCTCGGGGTACCCCTCGATGTCGGCGACCTTGGCAAAGTACAGGTACCTGCGGTTCGCCTGCGACTCGCCCGCGAAGGCCTCGCGGAGGTTCTGGTGCGTCTTGGACCCCTTGAGCGGCTTGGCCATGTCGACCCTCCTTGATGAAATCGACTCCCCAAACCCGGAGCACGGTGCACGAGCCATGCCGGCCATGCGAAGCAGGGCCCCGCTTGGGGGGTAAGAGTTTACGACATTCAGCCCGGTTCATGCTAACACTGGATCCGTCAACTCCGCGTGGTAGCATCGTCGTCCGGGAAGCGCCTGGAGGCCCGGATGGCCCTCGACGATACGACGCCGGCGACGCAGAAGGGGGGGGTTGATCCCCATGCCGCCACGAGCGCGGGCGGCGGGACTCCCCAACCGTCGACGGACGACGCCACCCCCAACCTCCCCCCCGAGAGGTACGTCCACCTCGGCCACCTGGGGAGCGGCGGGATGGGCGTCGTGTACCGAGTGCGCGACCTGAGCCTCGGACGCGAGGTGGCCCTCAAGAAGCTGCACGCGGTCGGCTTCAGCGACACGGAGCGCCTCCGCCGGTTCGAGCGCGAGACGCGCGCGGCGGCCACGCTCGACCACCCGCACATCGTCCGCGTCATCGACGTCGGCGTCCTGCCGGACGGCTGCCCGTTCTACACGATGGACCTCCTGCAGGGGATGGACATCGCCTCCGCGGCGCGGGCGGAGAAGCTCTCGGTCCCGCAGGCGGTCGAGGCGATCCGGCAGGTGGCCGAGGCGAGCCACTACGCGCACCAGCAGGGGATCCTGCACCGCGACATCAAGCCGCAGAACGTCTACCTCAAGCGATGGCCTCCTCCGCGCCCGACCACGAAGGTCCTCCAGCGGTTCGCGGACGCGGCGGTGAAGCACGTCCATGCCGTCCTCCTCGACTTCGGCCTCGCGAAGTTCGTCGATCGGGGCCTGTCCTCCGAATCGGACTCCCGCGCGAAGATGACCGCGCTGCAGACGATGACGCAGAGCGGGCAGCTCATCGGGACGCCGTCGTACATGTCTCCGGAGCAGGCGGACGCGAGCCGGGACCTGGATGCGAGGGCGGACGTCTACGGCCTGGGCGCGACCCTCTACCACGCCGTCACGGGGCGTCCGCCATTTGTCGCGGGGTCGCTGCTCGAGCTGATCGACATGCTCGGCACCAAGGAGCCGGCCTCGCCGCGGGCGATCAATCCGGAGGTGAACCGCGACCTCGAGATCCTCATCCTGCGATGCCTGCAGAAGAGGCCCGAGGACCGGTACCAGACGGCAGAGGAGCTCGCCGAGGACTGCCAGCGGTGGCTCGGGGGGGAGTCGATCACGGCGCGGGCCGTGGGTCCGATGGAGCGGGTCTGGAGGCGAATGCGGCGCGCCCCGCTCGCGACGGGGGTCATCGTGGTCCTCCTCGGGCTGGCAGGATACGAGGGGCATCGGGCCCAGGGAAGCGCGGGGGAGGCGGAGGTCTCGGCTCGGCGCAGCCGGATCGCCCTGACGACGGCGCTTCGAGACGTCTTCGAGGCGATGCAGGTCCTGCGACGCGTCGGCGACCAGCAAGCTGGCCCTGCCAGCGCTGCGCGGGGCCGAGCCTTCGCGGAGGAGATCGAGGACCTGGCGCAGCAGCTCGTCGCGGCGGACGACACCCTGCCGGACCCGTGGTACTACCGCGGGCGGCTGCAGCGGATGGGGGGGCGCTACGACGAAGCGGAGGCATCGCTCGGGCGGACGATCGAGAGGGCGCGCGGCGTCGAAATGTCGGCCTCCAGCCGTCAGCTCCTCCCACTCGCTTTGTACGAGCGGGGCGTGCTCCGCGCGGTCCGCTGTCTCGAGGCCCTGCGGGGTGCGGGGACTGCCGGCCCAGCGGTGCCGATCGACGCGTCGCTGCACGCCGAGGCGGCGCGGCTTCGTCCCCTGGCGCTGGAGGACCTGGCGGCCTCGAACGCCTCGGACGTGGAGGCGGGCGGATCGTCGGCGCGGCAGGCGATGCTCGGCGTGAGCTGGGGGATGCTGGCCTTCCTGGAGGGGAAGCCCGAGGGGCCCGCCTATCTCCAGCGCGCCCTCGCCCAGGACGCCTCGTCGGAAGACGCCTACGAGCTCCTGGGACTCCTCTCGGAGGTCTCGGGGTCGTGGGAAGAGGCGGCCGGCTGGTACGAGAAGGGTCGTGCGGCGATCCGCGGGGCCTCAGGCCTCCTGCGCCGTCGGGCCGGGGCGCTCGTGCGGAGGGCCGAGGAGCTGGAGGCGCAGGGGAAGGACGCGGCGGAGGTTCGCAGCGCGGCGAAGGCGGCGCTCGAGGAGGCCGAGGCGATCGAGCGGCCTCCCGCCGAGTGACCACCTACTCGCCGAGGATCTTGATCAGCACCCGCTTGTCCCGCTGGCCATCGAACTCCCCGTAGAAGATCTGCTCCCACGGGCCGAAGTCGAGCCGGCCGCTCGTAATCGCAACGACGACCTCGCGGCCCATGACCTGGCGCTTGAGGTGGGCGTCGGCGTTGTCCTCCCCGGTGCGGTGGTGCTTGTACCGGTCGGGGCCGGGGAGGTAGGGGGCGATCCCCTCCAGCCACGTCGCGAAGTCCTCCTGCAGGCCGCGCTCGTCGTCGTTGATGAAGACGCTCGCGGTGATGTGCATGGAGTTGACGAGGACCATCCCCTCCTTGACGCCGCTCTCCTTCACGGCCGTCTCGACCTCGGGGGTGATGTTCACGTAGGCCGCGCGCTTGGGCGTGTGCATGGTGAGGTAGCGGGTCAGGGTCTTCATGGGGCCTCCCGATCGGTCCGCCTGAAACACCGCGGGCCCGACACCCCCTTGCGGGGGGCATCGGGCCCGTGGGCGCTGCGCGCCGCGGCGCGAAGGGTGGCTGGGGGACTAGGATTTGAACCTAGACAGGCAGATCCAGAGTCTGCCGTGCTACCGTTACACTATCCCCCAACCGAGGGGAGTAATTATAGGAAGGAACCTGGAGGAGGCAAGAAGGTTCAGCGGGCCTGGGCGGGCGTTTTCGGCGCCCGCTTCCTGCCGGGGATATCGAGCATCGGCACTCGCACCCCATGCTTCCTTGCGAACTTCACCGCCTCCGGATATCCCGCGTCGGCGTGGCGCAAGACCCCCGTCGCCGGGTCGTTCGTCAGGCAGAGCTGCGCCTTCTTCCCCGCCAGCTTGGAGCCGTCCACGCACAGGACGAGCCCCGCGTGGATCGAGTAGCCGATCCCCACGCCTCCGCCGTGGTGGACGCTCACCCAGGTCGCGCCGCTCGACGCGTTCAGGAGGGCGTTCAGCACCGGCCAGTCGGCGATCGCGTCGCTCCCGTCGCGCATCCCCTCGGTCTCCCGGTTCGGGGAGGCGACCGACCCGCTGTCCAGGTGGTCGCGGCCGATCACGATCGGCGCCGAGACCTTCCCCTTCCTCACCATCCAGTTGAGGACCTGCCCGAAGTGCGCGCGCTCGCCGTACCCGAGCCAGCAGATCCGCGCGGGGAGCCCCTGGAACTTCACGCGCTCCCGCGCCTTGCGGATCCACGTCGTCAGGACCTCGTCCTTCGGGAACTCGCGGAGGACCGCCTCGTCGGTCGCGTAGATGTCCTCGGGCTTGCCCGAGAGCGCGGCCCAGCGGAAGGGCCCGCGCCCCTCGCAGAAGAGCGGCCGCACGTACGCGGGGACGAACCCCGGGTAGTCGAACGCGTTCGCGACGCCCGCGAGGAGGGCCTGGCCGCGGAGGTTGTTCCCGTAGTCCACCGCGACCGCCCCCCTGGCCTTCATGTCGAGGATCGCGCGGCAGTGCGTCGCCATCGAGGCCATCGACCGCTTCACGTACCCCTGCGGGTCGTCCCGCCTCATCCGAACGGCCTCGTCGAGCGACATGCCCGCGGGGAGGTACCCGAGGAGCGCATCGTGCGCGCTCGTCTGATCGGTCACGAGGTCGGGGATCTCGCCTCGGCGGACCAGCTCGGGGAGGACCTCCGCGGCATTCCCCAGGAGGCCAATCGAGAGCGCCCGCTTCTCGCGCTGCGCCGCGCGGATCCTCGCGAGGGCCCCGTCGAGCGACTCCGACAGCTCGTCGCAGTACCCCTGCCGCACACGCCGCTCGATCCGCGCGCGGTCGACCTCCACGCAGAGGATTGTCGCGCCGGCGAGCGTCGCCGCGAGCGGCTGCGCCCCTCCCATCCCGCCGAGCCCGGCGGTCAGCACGAACCTGCCGGCGAGGGACCCGCCGAAGTGCGTCCTCCCGGCGGCCATGAACGTCTCGTAGGTCCCCTGGAGGATCCCCTGCGTCCCGATGTAGATCCACGAGCCCGCCGTCATCTGCCCGAACATCGTCAGGCCGAGCCCCTCGAGGCGGCGGAACTCGTCCCAGGTCGCCCAGTGGGGGACGAGGAGCGAGTTCGCGAGGATCACCCGCGGGGCCATCTCGTGAGTCGTCACGATGCCAACGGGCTTGCCCGACTGGACGAGCAGGGTCTGGTCGCCCTCGAGCTTCTTTAGGCACCGGACGATCGCGTGGACGCAGTCCCAGCTCCGCGCGGCGCGGCCGGAGCCGCCGTAGACGATCAGGCGCTCCGGGTCCTCCGCAACCTCCGGGTCGAGGTTGTTGAGGAGCATCCGCATCGGGGCCTCGGTCTGCCAGGAGCGGCACGTGATGCGGCTTCCACGGGGGGCGCGCACGGGTTTGTACACAGGGACCCTCCTCGGATGGGGTGCGGAGGGTAGTGTAGCCGCGAGGTGGGCCAGGGACTACTTCTGCAGCAGGGTGATGTTCTTCATGTGGACCTCGCAGCCGGGGAAGACGGCCAGCGCGCAGGAGCCGCGGCCGCGGTCCTGGATCTCGAGGTTCTCCACGTTCCCGCCGTCGATGGTCAGCGTGACCTTCGATCCGTCGTAGTCGAGGCGCAGGTGGTGCCACGAATCGGGCGTGAAGATCGCCGGGTTGCTGATGCTATTCCCCGAGGTGACCTTGACCTCCGAGCCCTGCATGCGGAATCCGAGGAAGACGCCGAGTCCCCCCTTCACGATCTTCGCGTCCAACTCGAAGACGCAGCTCTCGCACTGGTGCATGTGGAACTCGAGAATGTCCGTAACGCTGACTTGGGGGCCAGCCGCGGGGAGGTTCGGGTCGTTGTGCTTCACCCGGAGTTCCCCGTTGGCGACCTCCCACGTCGCGGTCCCGCCCCGGGTCATCCCCGGGCGGTTCACCCCGTCGAACAGCGTGATCGCGCCTGCCGCGGGGCCCGGTCCGGGGCCCGGCCCTGGGTCAGGCGGCTTCTCCCGCTCGCGCCGCTGCTGCTCGTTCCAGGCCTGCTCCTCCTGCTCGATCTCCCGGAGGAAGTTCCGCGCCTCGTTCATGACCGAGCACATCGAGTACTGGTCGTTGTCGATGAAGTTCTTCACCTCGCTCTTCGCCGTGAAGTACTCCCGCTTCTGCCGGTAGGCCTCCGCGTTCCCGTGGATCGTGGTCCACTGGCTCGTCGCGTCGGTCTCGCGCGCCTCCTTGACCCAGCGGATGCGCTCGTCGATCTGCGGCAGCATCTGCTGCTGGTAGTCGGTCGTGAAGGCCTCGAGGTCCTGCCTGAGCTTGTTGTACTTGTCGATCTCCCCCGTGTAGTCCTTCGGATTCGTCTGGACGTACTGGTTCGCGTCGTCGAACTCGCACTGGAAGAGGGCGCGCCGCGCCTCCTCGATCGCGATCGAGATCTGCTCCTGCAGGTCCTTGTCGTCGGGGACCTCGCCGCGGATGGCTTCGAGCTTCAGCTTGATCTCGTTCGCGGCCTTCGGCTCCTGGCCGATGCGCGAGCGCAGGTCATTCACCTTCGTCGCGGTCTCGTCCCGCTTCTCCTTGGCCCGCTTGGTCCCCTCCGCCTCCTTCTGGAGCTGTGCGAGCGGGACGTCCCAATCGGTCCCCGCGACCGCCGCCTTCGCTTCGGCGAGGAGGGAGAGGAGCCCGACGAATTCGTGCGGGGCGCCGTCGCGATAGGCCTTGCAGTTCTCGTACGCCTCCTTGGCGATCTTGTCCCGGACCTGGCGCTTCTCGGAGTCGGTGTTCTCGGCCGACTTCTTCGACATCGAGGCGACGGCGAGGATGATCACGACGAGCAGGACCGCGGCGCCCGCGATCAGGTACATCTTCTTCTCGCCCGAGGCGGTCTGACGCGGCGGCGCCGCGGGACCGCGGAGCTGGCTGGGGTGCTCGCGGTGCCCGTTCCCGGAGGTGACATGCGGCGTCCCGCGCGCGGGGGTGGCCGTGACGGCCGGGCCCTGGACGGTGCGGCGAACGCCCGACTGGCTGCGGACGCCGGAGGACTTGCGGACGCCGCTTGCGCTGTTAGGGTCGACCGTGCGGATGCGTGAGGTCTTGCGGGCGAGGGCGTCGGCGTCCTCGGCCGGCTTCAGGAGATGCGAGATCTCCTGCTTGCACTTCGCGCAGTAGTCCTTCTCCTGGTACCGGACCGCGCGTCCCTTGTCGAAGTCATCCTCGGGGATGCCTTCGCCGCAGGTCTCACAATAGACGGTGGCCTTTCCCACCGACCGTCCTCCATACGACTCGCACCGGGTAAGACTCACCGCAGTGCGTCCGCATTTTAACCAGGGTAGGGAGTCGCCCGCAAGGGTTTCTCGGACGCTTTCGCCCTTGTCTCCCTCCGGAGAGCCCGGGGACGCCTCCCCGAGCCCGCTACTCGCCCACGGTCCTGAGCATCTTCTCGGCCTCGGGGTTCCCCGGGTCGAGGAGGAGCGCCCGCTTCAGGTCGACGCGGCACGCCTTCAGGTCTTTCAGGGCGAGGAAGGCCGCCGCGCGCTTCACGTTCAGCCCCGCGAGCGGACGGTCGTAGCGGTGGTCCTTGTTCAGCCCCTCGAGCAGGAGGATCGCCGTGCCGTAGGCCGTCAGCGCACGGTCCGGTTTCGAGATTTCGATCGCGACGTCGCCCGCCTCCACGTGCGCCTTCATGTCGAGGAGGTCGGCCTCGATCGCGCGCTCGTACGCCGCGAGGGCCTCCTCCTTGCGACCGGCCTCGACGAGCGCGCGGGCGAGCCGCAGAGCCACGACGTCGTCCTCCGGCGCCGCCGCGCTCCACGACACGAGCGCCGCGAGGAGCCCCTCCGCGTCCTCTGCCGGAAGGTGACCCTCGTCGTCCCTGGCGTCCTCGTAGACCGTGGCCAGGACGTCGTGCGGCGACCCCTTCCCCGTCCACTCCGGGCAGCGGTCCCGCGCCTTCATGAGGGCCTCCCGCCGGTCGCCCCCGTCGGACTTCTTCATCGCGTCTGCCAGAGCGAGCCACGTCTCCGCGTCGTCGGCGCCGGCGGCGATCGCCGCATCGTACGACGCGCGGGCCTCCGCCCACTTCCCGAGGCCCCCCTGCGCCTGGCCCTGGACCCGCAGCGCGAGCGCCTGCTTCGGGTCGAGCGCGAGCGACTTCCCGGCGATGTCCAGCGCCTCCGCGCCGCGGCCGTCGGCGAGGGCGAGCTCGGCGAGTCGCGCGAGGGGCTCCGCGTCTGCCGCCCGCCCCGTGAGCGAGGCCTGGAGCGCGCCCGCCGTCTTCGGGTCGGTGGGGATGCGCAGCCGCCCGGGCCGCCGGCCGGGGACCTTGCCCGGGTAGTCGGGAATTGCCTCATCAACGCGCGCCCCCCGACACGCCTCCAGAAGCCCCTTCACGCCGTCGGGTCCGAGCGTCGTCCCCGCCGCGCGCGCCGCGCCAGGCAGGAGCCCCGCGTCGCGCCGGGGCACGCCCGCGAGCAGCTCCTCCCTCGACGGGAGCCTGCCCGCGTCCAGGGCGCGCAGTACTTCGACGTCCCACGTCGGCGGCGCGGGAAGGAGGGCGTCGGCGAGGCCGCCGAGGAGCGGCAGCGGGAGGCGTCCCTGCGAGGCATGGACGAACCACGCCTGCGCGACCGCGGTGCGGACCGCGTGGCTCCAGGAGAACGCGCCCGCGCGCTTGCGGTTCGAGAGGTTGGGGGAGAGGACCACGGCGACTCCCCCGAAGGCCGCGACGGGCGGCCGCGCCCACGGAAGGCCGACGGTGCGCTGCTGGAACTGCGCGACGTTCGGGACGACGTCGAGGCGGAGCGGCGCGGGCCCCTCGACCTTCACGCGGTCGGCGATCCACTGCCACGTCCCCTCCGCCATCGGCGGGACGTAGGCGGAGAAGAGGTTCGCCTCCTCGTTGTGGACGCGGACGGCGACGTGCATCGTCTCGGTCGTGATGTACTCCTCGTGGACGGTCGTGAAGAACTCGACGGTGGCCTTCGCCCATAGGTTGAACGGGTCGCGAGCGTAGGCGGCCTCCATCGCCTTCCAGCCCCGCTGCTCGTCGCCGGCGCGGAGGAGGGCGAGGGCGTGGCCGACGGCGGCGCGCGCCTCGTGCGGGTCGGCCTCGATGGCGCGGGCGTAGAGCTCGGTCGCCTCGGCAAAGCGGAGGCGGCGGGCGAGGAGGTCGGCGACGAAGAGGAAGAGCTCCGCGCCGGCGGGGCGCTCGGCGGCGTAGAGGCGATGGGCCGCCGCGAAGCCGTCCGCGTCGCCGCGGAGCCAGGCGTGCGCCGCGGTGAGGATGCGGGCGTCGGGGGAGTCGCGCACGTGGGGCGGGGCGGCGGCGATCGCTGCGGCGTAGGCGGCCTCGTCACCGCGTTCGACGGCGAGGCGGGCGAGGACCAGGTGCGCGGGGGCGTGCGTCGGGTCGCAGAGGAGCGCGCGCTTCGCGCAGGTCTCGGCGGCGTCGAGGCGGCCCTCCTCCCAGGCCGCTCCGGCGAGGCCGGCGTGGGCGTCGGGGAGCTTTGGGTGGATCTTGAGGGCGGCGTTGAAGGCGCCGCGGGCCGCGTCGGCGTCGTGCTTCTCGAGGAAGCACTGGCCCCAGAGGAGGTGCGCCTCGGCGTTCTCCGGGTCGAGGCGAGTGGCGTCGACGAGGAGCCCCGCGGAGCCGTCCGCGACCTTCTTCTGCGTGGAGCGCTCCCCCTTGCGGTTCGCGGAGAGCCACAGCCCGCGGGCCAGCTCGGTCAGCTCCTCGGAGGTGAAGGACTCCCCCTCGTTGTACATCTGATAGAAGGCCTCGAGGTCCTGCTCGGCCTCGTCGCGTTTGCCGCGCAGGAGCCAGAGGCGGTCGCGGAGGTAGCGGGCGCGGACCTGCTTGGGGTCCTTGGCGAGCACGCCCTCGAGGACGGCGAGGGCGTCCTCCTCCTTCCCGCCGGCGAGAAGGGCATCGGCGCGCGCGGTGAGGAGGGCGGGTTGGTCGGGCAGGGCGGCGAGGCCGCGATCCAGGGCCTCCGCGGCCTTGTCGGCCTGTCCGCGGAGGGCGTGGATCCGGTAGAGGTCGATCCACGCGCGAAGCTCGGAGGGGACGGCAGCGACGAGCTTCTCGAGGAGGGGCTCGGCCTTTTCGTAGTCGCCGGTCCGTGCGAGGTCGTGGGCCGTCTTGAGGTCCGCGGCAGGGTCCTGCGCGGCGAGGGGCAGGGCCAGGAGAAGGGGGAGTAGGAGGCGCATCGGGAGGAATATACGGAGGGGCCGGGATAGCGACAATCGATATCGCCATCCCGCTCCTTGACAAGCCCCCAGTGTCCTATCAGCGCCAATCCTAGCGGTTGGATGGGGACACGATCCGAAAACCCAGATCCAAGATCCCAGATCCCAACGAAATCCCAGATCCCAGCGCGGGCTCCGCCCGCAACCCAAACCTTGAGATTCCGTCAGGCTGCCGAGCGTAGCGAGGCAGCCGT
>Ga0080064_1003591_pt1 | contig 21927 bp, 18 predicted proteins | sample Subgrocontami54m_FD_69260 | JGI IMG/M metagenome (GOLD analysis project Ga0080064, IMG submission 69260) | Subsurface groundwater microbial communities from S. Glens Falls, New York, USA - GMW46 contaminated, 5.4 m (SPADES assembly) (version 2) ...
GCGAGCTCGCGGAAACGATTTTCGACGGCGGCGTCCGGAAACGGGCCCGCAGCCACGAGGCGGAACCGCGGCGCATCGTCGCCGGCGCCGTCGCGGGCATTCGCCGCGACCACCGCGTCTGCGGCGACAAACAAGCCCTTCTCCTCCGAGCAGAGCCCGAGGAACAGCGCCTGAAAATCGCGGCTCGGCTCGCGGCGCGGGATCGGCGGCCCCGGATCGCCGACGCCATTCGGCACCACCGCGACGGTGCGCGCGCGGAGGTAGTCGCCATCGGCGCGCAGACGATCGGACACCACGACGGACAGATCGGCCCGGCCGAGAAACCAGCGTGTAAGCATTTGCTCGATACGGTGGGCGTCACGTTCCAGCCATTCCGCCAAACCCGCCGCCTGCCAGTGCAGCACCAGCCGCCGGAAAAACGGGCGGCACAGGGCCATCGCCAGCCAGTCCCGATACAGCGCTCCCCGTTTGCCCGGCGGGGACGGCACATAGTACAGCGTGTCGCAGCCCTCGCGCTGCCCGACCACGACGGCCCGGCCGGCCAGCCCGATTGTGCGGAGGATCTTGCCGGACCGCCAGCGACCGATGTCGGCGTTGTCGCGCGACAATTGGAAATTCACGTGGCAGAGCGAAAGGCCCGGGCGGTTCCCGAGTTGTTGCACCAATACCTGCACCATCACGCTTTGGCCGTGCAACGGCGGCGGAGTCTGGGCCAGCACAAGCAGTTTCACGTGGACGCGGCAGGCTCGCGGGCGCGCCACGGCGACACAAGCGCCGAGTTGCCAACCCGGCGCGGCTATCGCATGCGTTGGCCGTGTTTTCGCCGATGTCCGCCGCCGTGCAGCGTCCCGCGCGCGATCGTCCGCCGCTGGTGTTCGTTGCCGCACACATCGCACGGCATGCGCCGAGCGAGGCGGGCAAGTCGTGGAACTGGGCGCGGGCGCTCGCGCGGCACTATCAGCTCCATCTGGTGGCACCGACGGACGCGGCGCAGCAGTGCCGCGATGAGCCGGAAGCGGCAGGATGGTCCTGGCACGTCACACCGCGCGGCCAGCCGCTCGCGCTGGGACTGCGCTACTACGGCGAATATGCCCAATGGTGTCGCGACGCGACCGAGGTCATCCGCGAACTCATTCCGGCCGTGCGGCCCGTGCTCGTGCATCACATCACGTTGGGATCGTTTCGCGTGCTGCCCCGTTATGATCGATGCGGCGCGCCGTACACGATCGGCCCGTTGGGCGGCGGCGAGACGACTCCGCGCGAGTTGTTGCGAACGGCGCGGTTCCCGACGTCAGTCCTGCTCGCGGAGTTTTTCCGTCCCTGGCTGAACCGCGCGGCGACGATGGTCCCGTCGTTGCGGGCGGTCATGCGCGGAACGCAGCTCGCGTTGGCCACCACGCCGGAAACCGAAACGGTGCTGCGGAGGATGGGGGCGCGACGCACGGGCGTGGCCTTTCCCGATTGTCTGGCGCCGGATGTCGACCCGACGACCGCCCGGCCGGCGGCAGAACGCGCGGCCGAGTTGCCGCGTCGCGTCCGGCTTATCTGGGCCGGACGTGCCGTGTGGTGGAAGGCGGGCCAGCTCGCGCTGGAATTGCTGGCGCGGTTGCGCGGTGTGGGGATCGACGCGGAACTGGCCATGTATTGTGGCGGTCCGGCGGCGGACGCCTGGCGCAGCCGGGCCGCGGCCCTTCGCCTGGGTGAGGCGTGCCGGATCCACGGCTTAATCCCGCGCCCGCAACTGCTGGCCGAGCTGGGCCGCGCACACGTGTTTGTTTTTCCGACCCTGCATGATTCGGCCAACGCGGCGCTGCTGGAGGCGTATGCCATGGGGTTGCCGAGTCTCACGGTGGGACTGGGCGGTCCCGCCGTGATCGCGACGCCGGAAACCGGTTTCAATGTCCGCCCCGACAATCTTGATACGTGGGTCGGCGCCGCGGCGGCTCGCGTGCGGCATTGGCAGCAGGAGCCGGCCGGGTGGCTGGCGGCGAGCGAAGCCGCGGTGCGGCGGGCCCGCGCTTTTGGGCCGGCGCACATCGAGGCGATTGTGGATCGCTGGCTGATGCCGGAGGTGCGCGCGTGAACTCGACCGAACGAAGTCTCTGGTGGACGGCCGCGGTGGGTGCGGTCGCCGTGCTGGTGGTCTTCCAGTTCTTCGGCAACGCGACGCACGGGTACATCGACACGTCGTCGCTTTTTTACTGGTGGGGCTACCAGTGGGTGAACCCGGCGTCGGAGGGCGAGCACGGGTGGCTGATTCTCGGGCTGAGCGTCTGGCTGTTCTGGCGGAATCTGCGGAGTGCGGAGTGCGGAGCGCGGAATGCGGAATTGGGCCAACCGGAAGCTGGCGAGCGGAATCAGGAACATCTCACGCAGGAACAGGGAACGGGAAAGATCGGTGCCATTCCGCGATCCGCATTCCGAGATCCCCCATGGCCGGCACTGGTTGCGCTGCTCGCCGGCCTCGCGATTCACGCGCTCGGTTTCGCCGCCCAGCAAACCCGGATCAGCATCGTGGGTTTTTTGGTGTGCACGTGGGGGTTGCTGCGGCTGGCCGGCGGCGTGCGCTGGGGCCGGGCCGGGATGTTTCCGCTGGCGTTCCTGCTCTTTGCCATCCCGCTGAACCTGCTCGATTCGATCGGCTTTTGGCTGCGCGTGTGGGTCGTCAATGCGAGCGCCACCATCGCGCACGCCGTCGGCATCGGCGTGCTGAAGAGCGGCACGCAGCTGACGGCGCCCGACGGCACGTACAACTACGACGTGGCTGCGGCGTGTTCCGGCATCCGTTCGCTGACCGCGATGACCGCGCTGTCGTTGCTGGCCGGGTACATCAATTTCGCCTCGTGGCGGCGCCGCCTCGTCGTGCTGCTCCTTTGCTTTCCCCTCGTGTACGTGGGCAACGTCGCGCGGATCGTGGCGATTGTCGTCGCGGCACGAATCGGCGGGCCGAAGTGGGGCGATGTCGCGCACGAGGTCATGGGCTACGGAATCTTCGCGATCGTCCTCAGCGGCGTGCTGCTCGGCATCCAGCTCATCCGCCGCTGGTGGCCCGAGCCGGCCGGCAGCGTTTGTCATCCATTAAATGACAAACCAGAATGTCATTTAATAGATGACAAACGGGTTTGGGCCGCAACGGCCGTGGTCGTGGCGCTGGCGGGGGGAGAGATAATTTTTCTCCGACACTTGGCGCACTTGCCGGCGCGGGGCCAGGTCGGGGTTATGGTTTCAGCGGAAGGCCGCGACCCGGTGGAACTGCCGGCGTTCATCGGAACAGATTGGATTGGCCGCCGGGCCGAAGTTTCGCCGGTCGAGCGGCAGGTACTGCCACAGGACACCGGGTATTCGCGCAAAGACTACGTCCTGTTGCACGACCCCCGCCGGTCGGTTTTCCTTTCCATCGTGCTCAGCGGCCGCGATCGCAGCTCGATTCACCGGCCGGAAATTTGCCTCGTCGGCCAAGGCTGGACGATTGCGGAGGTGGCCCGTCATCGGTTCAAGCCGCCCCGGCGTTCCGCGGCTGACTTCGAGGTCACGCTGTTGCGCGTGCGGCGCGAAGTCCAAACCCCGCGCGGAAAGGCCGTCGTGCCGCAATTGGTCGCTTATTGGTTTGTCGGCGGCGATTGTATCGTCGCAACGCACTGGCAGCGCATGCTCCGCGATGCCTGGAACCGCGTGGTGCACGCGCGCAGCGATCGGTGGGCCTACGTCTTGATGCAGACCGACGCGAGTGACGGCGAGCCGGCCGCGCTGGCGCGGATGCAGGCGATTCTCGATGCGACGCTGCCCGCGTTCCAGAAGGTTTTTGCGCCGCAAAAACCTCAGTTTTAGGTTTTCGCTTCGCGAAAACCTGCTAGCCTCCACGGTCCTTGACGTCAGTGAGCGCAGCCGACTTCGCGTTTCTGATCGCCGGGAGCGACCAGTTCTTCGACTGGGCGCTCGCGGTTGCGTTTGTCGTGGTTGGCAGCGGGATGGGTTTTTTGATCGTGTGGGCGCTCACCCGGCACATGCGGCGCGTGGCCCACGAGCAGGCGGGCGAGTTGATCGAGGTCGCGCGGCGCGAGGCGGCCGTCGCCGCCGAGGAAATCAAGCAGAAGGCCGAGGCCGAGATTCAGGAAAAACGCGCCGAGCTGAACCGCGAGTTCGACCGGCGCGAGATCGAAGCCGACGTGCGGCTGCGCGAAATCCGCGCGCACGAGGAGTCGCTCGCGTTGCTCGACTACCAGCTCGAGCAGCGGCAGGAGCGGCTCAACCGGGAGAACGCGGCGATCAAGCAGGCGCGCGACGCGATTCGCGCCCTCTCGAAAAGCGTGCGCAAGCGGCTCGAGGGCGTGTCGCAGCTCGATGCCGACGAAATCAAGAAACAGCTGCGCGAGGAGGTGCTGCTCGAATGCCAGGACGAGTTGCGGGCCCTGCGGCGTTCCATGCTCGAGAAGTCGGAACAGGAACTGCAGAACGAGGCGCGGCGCATGCTCATCGCCTCGATGCAGCGGATTGCGAGCAAGCCGAACAACGATCTGACGGCGACGATCATCCAGCTGCCGAGCGAGGAGATGAAGGGCCGCATCATCGGCCGCGAGGGTCGCAACATCAAATCGTTCGAGGCGGCCACCGGCGTCACGCTGCTGATCGACGAGTCGCCGCAGATGGTGCTCGTGTCATCCTTCGATCCGGTGCGGCGGGAAGTCGCGCGCGTGGCGCTGGACGCCCTGGTCAAGGACGGCCGGATCCATCCGGCCTCGATCGAGGAGTTCGTCAAACGCGCCCAGGACGAGATTGATCTCGTCACGACGCAGGCGGGGGAAGACGCGGTGGCGAAGCTCAACATCAACGGCCTCCACCCGGAAATCATCAAGCTGCTCGGCAAGCTGAAGTATCGTTTTTCCTACAGCCAGAACGCGCTCGATCACTCGATCGAGACCGCTTTCCTCGCGTCGCTGATCGCGAGCGAAGTCGGACTGGATCCGAACTTGGCGAAGCGCGCGGGACTGCTGCACGACATCGGCAAGGCCGCGCCGGGCGAACTCGAGGGCAGCCACGCCGTGATTGGCGCCGAGTTCATCAAGCGTTACGGCGAAACGCCGATCGTGGTGAACGCGGTGGCCGCCCACCACGAGGAAGTGAAGCCGGAGACGGTGTACGCGGGGCTCGTGATTCTGGCGGACACGATTTCCGCCGTGCGACCCGGCGCGCGCGCCGAATCGATGACCAGCTACATCCAGCGGCTCGGCCGGCTGGAGAAACTCGCGCTCTCGCTCGAAGGCGTGCAGCAGGCGTTTGCGATTCAGGCCGGCCGCGAGATTCGCGTCGTCGTTTCACCGCACGAGGTGACCGATGATCGCGCGCGCGAAATCGCGAAGGAACTCCGCAAGCGCATCGAAGCCGAGCTGCAGTACCCGAGCACGATCAAGATCACCGTCATCCGCGAAAGCCGGTTCACGGAGACGGCGACTTAGCGCGGCGGAGCCGCGCAGTGAAAAGTGACAAGTGGCAAGTGACGAGTTGAAGCAGCACTTGCTTTCCGTGCTCGTCACTCGTCACTTGTCACTCGTCACTGCGCAATGCCCTCCCCGAAACTCCTCGAGACCTTCCCGAATCCCGCTCCGCAGCGCGATTACGTGATCGAGCACACGCATCACGAGTTCACGTCCGTGTGCCCGATCACGGGGCATCCGGATTTCGCGGCGATCACGGTCCGGTATGTTGCCGACCAGACCTGCGTCGAGTTGAAGTCGCTGAAGCTGTACTTCCACGCGTACCGCAACGAAGGGATCTTTTTCGAGGCGGTGACCAATCGGATTTGCGACGATCTCGGCGGTGTGCTGAAGCCGCGGGCGCTGACCATCATCGCGGACTGGCGGGCGCGGGGCGGGTTCACCTCGCGAATCACCGCCGAGTGGCAGCCGCCGGCGAAGCGGAGGAAATGATGTAGCGCCGGCATCCTGCCGGCCGTCCGGAAAAAGCCGGCTGGAAGCCGGCGCTACCCCGTTTCCCGCTCGCGATCTGCGGCGCGAAGTTTCGATACTCGCGGGGCCATGAAGCTCCCGCTTGCGCTCGTCAGTTTGATTTTTGCCGTGGCGCTCCGCGCCGCCGATTCGCCGCCGCTGTTCAATGCCACCCTCACGGTCGGCAAGGAGCACCGCTTCGTGCTCGTCGACCAGAACGGTAAGGCGAGTTCGTTCCTTTCGCTCGGGCAGTCCTTCGCCGGCTACACGCTGAAGGCGTACGACGCGAAGTCGGGCGAGTTGTCGCTCGAGCGTGACGGCAAGCTCACGAAGGTCACGCTCGTCGCCGACGCCGCGACCCTCAACGCACCCGCGGCCGCGACGCCCGCGACCATCGCCGACGCGGAGGCCGTGCTGAACAAAATGCATTTCGAGGAGATGATGGAGCGCGCGCTGGCCGGCCAGAAGAAGATCATCTCGGCGCAGTTTCAGAAGGTCGGCGCGCAGATGGCGTCGCAAGGGGCGGATCCGGCCGATGCCGCCGCTTTTCAGAAGAAAATCGTCGATGAAGTGACCGCGATGCTCGATGCGAAACAACTCAAGGGCGAGATATCGAAGATCTACAGCGAGGTCTTCACGAAACAGGAGCTCGACCAGTTGTCCGCCTTTTACAGCACGCCGGCCGGTGAGATGCTGTCCGCGAAGCAGCCGGAAATTCAGGAGAAATTCGGCGCCGTGATGCAGGCCAAGATGATGGATTTCATGCCGCGCGTGCAAAAGCTCGGTGCCGAGTTCGCCGCGCAGCAAAAGGCGAAAAAGGCGGCGGCCGCGGGCCAGCCGCCGCCGAAGCAGTAGAGCGGCGGCCGGTGGGGCGAAGCTGGCGCGGGTGGGGCGACGAGCGGCCCGCCGGCGCTCGCAAACGGTTCACCCTGGCGAATATTCGGAGGCCGGTGTACGTCAAACGCGACGAAACATTGCGAACCTCAACACGTCTAATCGCGCCATGAGCCCGAAAATCCGCCGAGTTTACTCCATCGGCCCGCGTGTGGCCCTCCTGTTGTTTTCCGCCGCTGGAGCCTTCGCGGCTTCCGCGATCCCCAACGCTCCCACGGTGCCACCGGCACCGATCGTCGATCGGCCGCTCACGCCCGCGGCCAACGACACCCCCGGCGAGCAGCCTTCACCGCAACACGCGTGGGTGCCGGGGCATTGGCGCTGGAGCGAGGGCGCGTACGTCTGGGAGAGCGGCCGCTGGGAGATTCCGCCCGCGCCAACACTGGTCTGGCATGCACCCGAATGGCAGAAGCAGCAAAACGGATACGTGCTCCGCGAGGGCTACTGGGACGAAGCGCCGCCGCCGGCGGCCCAGACGGTCGTGACCGCCCCGGCGGCCCGGCCCGCGCCGCCACCCGTGCAAGAGGTGGTGGTGACGGCGCCACCGCCACCGCCGCAGCGCGAGGTGATTTACGAGCGGCCGAGTGCCGTTCATGTATGGGTTCCTGGATACTGGGGCTGGAGGGGCGGGCGCCACGTGTGGGTTTCAGGCCATTGGGCGCGGCCGCCGCGCTCGAATTTGGTCTGGGTGCCCGCCCGCTGGGAATTTCGCGCCGGCCGCTATGTGTTGATCGAGGGTTATTGGCGGGATGCCGGTGTGGTCGTGATGTCGCCGCCGCCTCCACCGCCTGCCGTCGCTCCGTCGCCTGAACCGCAGGTCGTCGTGGTCGCTCCGCCGCCTCCGCGGCAGGAGGTCGTGTACGTGCGGCCCTCGGCGTATCACATTTGGGTTCCGGGCTACTGGGCCTGGCGGGGCGGCCGGCACGTTTGGATCGCCGGTCATTACGAACTGCCGCCGCGCGGCTACCGCGCCTGGGTCGAGCCACGCTGGGAGCGCCGGGGCGGGAGCTACATCTTCATCGAGGGACGCTGGGGCCGGTAGTCGCCGCCCGCGCCGGCGACTGATTTGAAATCTGAGATTTCAAATATCACGCCCCGCTCCGACGGGCGGAGCGTTGAAGTCGCTCAAAATTCCGCGGACCCCGGCGTCCGCGCGAACGGAACCACGTCCCGGATATTTCCCACGCCCGTCACGAACATCAGCATCCGTTCGAAACCGAGCCCGAACCCGGCGTGGGGCACGGTGCCGTAACGCCGCAGGTCGACGTACCACCAGTAATCCTTCTCGCTGAGCTGGTGGTGTGCCATGTTCTCGCGCAGCACGTCGAGGCGTTCCTCGCGCTGGCTGCCGCCGATGATTTCGCCGATGCCCGGCACCAGCAGGTCCATGGCGGCGACGGTTTGGCCGTCGTCGTTCACCCGCATGTAGAATGGCTTCAGCGTGCGCGGATAATTGTACACCGTGACCGGGCACTTGAAGTGCTCCTCGGCCAGGAAGCGCTCGTGCTCGCTCTGCAGATTGTCGCCCCACTTCACCGGGTGCTCCCACGGGCGGCCGCTCTGCTCCAGGATGGCGATCGCCTCGGTGTAGCTGCAGCGCTGGAAGGGCCGGTTGAGCACGAAGTCGAGCCGCGTGAGCAGTTCCTTGTCGACGAACTTGCTGAAGAACTCGAGGTCGGCCGCGCAGTGCTCCTTCGCGTCGCGGATCAGGTGCTTCACGAACTCCTCCGCCAGCGCCATGTTGCCCTGCAGATCGCAAAACGCCATCTCCGGCTCGATCATCCAGAACTCGGCCGCGTGACGCGACGTGTTGGAATTCTCGGCCCGGAACGTCGGCCCGAAGGTGTAGATGTTCGACAGGGCGCAGGCGAAGATTTCGCCCTCGAGCTGGCCGCTGACCGTCAGGTACGCCTTCTTGCCGAAGAAATCCTTTTTGAAATCCACGTCGCCCGACTCCGTCATCGGCGGATGCGACGGGTCGAGGGTCGTCACGCGAAACAGTTCGCCCGCGCCTTCGCAGTCGCTCGCCGTGATGATCGGCGTGTGCACGTACAGGAAACTCTTTTGCTGGAAGAATTCGTGGATGGCGAACGCGAGTCGCGACCGCACGCGAAACACGGCGCCGAAGAGGTTCGACCGCGGCCGCAGGTGGGCGATCTCGCGCAGGAATTCCAGCGTGTGGCCTTTCTTCTGCAGCGGATAGGTGGCGTCAGCCTCGCCGAGAATCCGAAAAGTGCTCGCGACGATTTCCCAGGCCTGGCCCTGGCCCTTCGAGGCCACGAGCTTTCCCTCGACCTCGATCGCGGCGCCCGTCTGGGCCCGCGCGATGTCGGTCGGGTAGTTCGGCAGGGCGGCGTCGGCGATCACCTGGATGCCGCGGAGCGACGAACCGTCATTCACTTCGATGAACGAAAATGCCTTCGCATCCCGGCGCGTGCGCACCCAACCCTGCAGGAGGATGCTGTCCATGGGTGCCGCGGCATTGAGCGCGTCTTTGACCAAGGTGCGAGTCATGGCGTTGAGCGCGCCAACCAAGCGGGCGTCCATCGGTGACGCAAACCCGGAAACGATTTCATGCGCGCGGCGGGCGCATCTGCCGTTGGTCGGAGATCGCAGCGGCTTGAACGTAGCGCCGGCATCTTGCCGGCATGGGGGCATCGACTTCCAGCCGATGAGTCTGCGGCTGGAAGCCGCAGCTACTGGCCGGCAGGATGCCGGCGCTACTGCTGACCGACAACTTGGAGATGTGCCCGCGCGCGCGCGGCGGCACGCGGTCGTACCGGCGCCCCCGGTACGTAGTAGCCGAACCGTTAAATTATTGTTCAACCGCGCGTCGCGGAAACACGCTGCAGGCCCCGGTCGTCTTCGACGATAATAGCCCCGAATTCCCTGCGTCTATGAATACCCCCCTTCGATCTTCGCGCCGCGAGTGGCTCGCGGTGGTTCATGGCCTGATGTCCGGCCTCATGGTGATGGTCGCGTTCGCGCTGTCCGGTTGTGTGGTCACGGCCCGGCCGCGTGGCGCCGTCGTACGGACGGCGCCGCCGCCACCGCCACCGCCGACCGTGGTCGTCGCGGAGACGACACGGCGCGGGACCGCGATTGTCATCACCGAAGCACCGCCACCGCCGCGGCGCGAGATCATCGTCGAACGCGAGCGTCCTTCCGGCGCGCATGTATGGATTCGTGGATACTGGCACCACGACGGCCGCGGCTACCTGTGGGTGCCCGGTCATTGGGAGCGGCCGCCGCGCGCGCAGGTCGTCTGGGTCGAGCCGCGCTGGGAGCGCCGCGGTGGCACCTACGTGTTTATCGAGGGCTCGTGGCGTTAGCGCGCGGTCTGAGCCCGGCGTAAGCGGAGCCTCGGCGGGTACGGTAGATTGCCGGCCGGCTGACGATCGCCATTGGCGAAACGTCAGTGCTGCCCACCGGAGCGGTCGTTGGCGGATCGCGAGTCGTTATACGGCTGCAATTTGGACCGTCGGGGGACGTTCAGGCCTGTTGCGGCATGGGGTATGCAACCCGTGGTGAGCGCACCCCCGTCGGCGAACCAACCCGGTTGGACGGAGTCTGCCGCAGAGTATGAAAACGAATATTTTCGCGCGTGCGGACGGACGCATCACCTCGTCGCTCGCGCTTCTCGCTGCCTGCGGCGCAATCGGTTTGCTCGCCGGTTGCGCTTCCGAGCCATCTTCCGTGGTGGTTTCGGCGCCCCCGCCCCCGCCGCCCACCACCCCAGCTCCGGTGGTTTACTCGACGCCCGCGGCGCCGGCGACGACCGTTTATACGAACTCGGCTGGGCAGCAGATCGCCGTGCCTTCGCCGGTCGGCGCAAGTTCGATCGTCGTCATGCAGGCGCCCCCGGTCGCGCAGCAGGAAGTGCCGACCCCGCGCCCGTCGCGTGACCACGTTTGGGTCACCGGCTACTGGAGTTGGAAGGCCAGCCAGTACCAATGGATGGCCGGCCACTGGGAAATTCCGCCGCGTTCCGGTGCGGTTTGGGTCCCGCCGCGCTGGCAGCCGGAAGGCACGTCGTGGCGCTTCTTCGAAGGCTATTGGGACTAGAGTCCTTGAACGCCGAAACTCATTGTGAACAGGTCAAGTTTTCGAAAACACATCTTGGCTCGAGGTCCCTGGTCTCTGGTCCCTGGTCTTTGGTCTGAGGCGAAGCCTCGCTAGGCCTTGTTGTAATATTCCAATCTAATGCCGGCGGGGCTGCCACGCCGGCGCTCCCCGGCGGGAGAGCGAACGGATCGCCGCAGGTGATCGTCCGCAGGGTTGAACGGTCAAGCAGCCTCGACGGCGCGGTGAACCCCGCGCCTTTTTTTTGCCCGTCGCGGGCTCGCGCCACCGGATGCGGCAAATGGCGGCGGGCCACGATTCGCGATTGTCCTGCCGGCTGGGATTCGCACAGTGACGCCGGCCGCCACCCCGCTGCCAGCCGCGCACCCCATGTTTTGCTACGTCGCCGCCGATCACGTTCACGGAGATGAACGCGTGCCATTGACCCCGGCGACCGCGCAAACGCTCGCGCGGCTCGGACTCGCCATCCATGGGCCAGGCGGGCTCGGAGGCGCGAGTTTTTTTCCGGATGAAGAGTATCGGGCGGCGGGCGTCGCCTTCACCGAGGATCGCGCCGCCGCTTTGCGGGCGGCCGATCTCGTGTTGCGCGTGCGCAAACCGCCGTTGGCGGATATCGCGGCGATGAAGCGAGGCGCGGTGCACGTCAGCTTCCTGGATCCGTTCAACGAACCGGACCTCATTGCGGCGTTTGCGGCCGCAGGCGTTTCCGCCGTGAGCATGGAGATGATACCCCGGACGACGCTCGCGCAGAAAATGGATGCGCTCAGCTCGCAGGCGAGTCTCGCTGGCTACGCGGCCGTGATTCAGGCCAGCGCGCGGCTGCGGCTCGCGCTCCCCATGATGATGACGCCCGCCGGCACGATCAAACCCGCGACGGTGTTCGTGATCGGCGCCGGCGTCGCCGGCTTGCAGGCCATCGCGACGGCGAAGCGGCTGGGCGCGCGCGTCGAGGCGTTCGACACGCGGCCGGTCGTCGAGGAACAGGTGCGCTCGCTCGGCGCAAAGTTCGTCCAGATCGACCTCGGGCCGACCGGGCAGACGGCGGCGGGCTACGCCAACGCGCTCTCAGCCGAGCAAATCGCGCGGCAGCAGGCCGCGATGGCGGCCGTCTGCGCTCGTTCCGACATCGTGATCACAACCGCGAAGGTGTTCGGCCGCAAGGCGCCGCGGCTCGTCACGGCCGCGATGCTCGCGGGGATGCGTCCGGGCAGCGTCGTCGTCGACCTCGCCGCCGAGAGCGGCGGGAATGTCGAGGGCGCTTGCGTGGGCCAGGACCTCGTCACGGCGAAGGGCGTCACGATTATCGGTCATTCGTGCCTCGAGAGCACGGTCGCCCATCATGCGTCGCAAATGCTGGCGGCAAACTATGCCGCGTGGATCGCGCATTTTTGGGACAAGGAGGGTAAATCGCTGCGGCTCGATCGGGACGATGAAATCCTGAAGGGCTGCCTGATCACCCACGACGGCGCCGTCGTTCATCCGCAGTTCGCGCCGAAAATCGCGGTGGCAAAATAAGCCGATCCGCGCTGGCGCCGCTTCCCCATGCATTCCTTCCTCCTGTTCGCCGCGGCGCACGCGGCCCCGCTGAAGCCGCTGGCCGCCGCGGAAATTTTTCCGCTGCTGTTTATCCTCATCCTCGCGGGTTTTCTCGGCTACGAAGTGATCGGCCGCGTCTCGCCTACGCTCCACACGCCGTTGATGGCGGCGACCAACGCCATCTCCGGCATCTCGCTCGTCGGTTCACTGGTGGCGGCCGGGGGCCCGTATTCGGGCACGAGCCACCTCCTCGGCATGATCGCGGTCTGCGCCGCGAGCATCAACGTCGTCGGTGGCTTCATGATCACCGACCGGATGCTGCGGATGTTCAGGCAGAAACCCCCTCGACCGGCCGAGGGCAGGCCACCCGCGGTGACCAAGGCGGAGGGCACATGAGCACGGGGCTGTCACGGGTTTTCGCCGAGTCGTCGTATCTCGCCGCGGCGATCCTGTTCATTGTCGGCCTGAAGTCGCTCAGCCACCCCACGACCGCGCGCCGTGGCATGTTCCTCGCCGAGCTCGGCATGTTGCTGGCGGTGATCGGCACGCTGCTCTATTTTGAAATCGTCACCTGGACGTGGATACTCATCGGCGTCGCCGTGGGCTCGGCCGTCGGCGCACTGATGGCGGTTTTCATGCCGATGACGGCGATGCCGCAGCGGATCGCGTTGTCGCATTCGTTCGGCGCGCTCGCCGCGGTGCTGGTCGGGGTCTACAAGCACCTCGAGTATCCGCCGGAGCAGCTCGGCCGGCTGCGCATCGCGGCGCTCGGCTTCGAGGTGCTGTTCGGCGCGCTGACTGTCACCGGCTCGCTCATCGCGTTCGGCAAGTTGCAGGGCATCGTCCGCGGCGCGCCGGTGACCTATCGCGGGCAGAACGTGGCGAACCTGGCGCTTTTCGTGGTCACGCTCGCGTTGTATGCCGGCTTCATCGTGGAGCCGGACGCGGCGTGGGCTTTTTATGCCTTCATGGCCCTCGGGTTCGTGGTGGGCGTGCTCATCGTGCTGCCGATCGGCGGCGCCGACATGCCGGTCGTCATTTCCCTGCTGAACAGCTACGCGGGGCTGGCCGCGGCGGCGACGGGCATCGCGATCGACAACACCGTGCTGATCATCGCCGGTTCGCTCGATGGCACGAGCGGGTTTTTCCTGTCGCTGCTGATGAGCCGCGCGATGAACCGCTCGTTTGCCAACGTCCTGTTCGGCGCCGTCGGCGCCGCGCCGCCGCCCGGCGCAAAGACCGCGGACGAAACCCGCACGGTGATCCGCTACACGCCCGAAGACATGACCTTCGCGCTCCAGAACGCGAACTCGGTGATCATCGTGCCCGGTTACGGCATGGCGGTCGCGCAGGCCCAGCACGTGTTGCACGAGATCGTCAACCACCTCATCGAGCAGGGCGCGAAAGTCCGCTACGCGATTCATCCCGTGGCCGGACGGATGCCCGGGCACATGAACGTGCTGCTGGCCGAGGCCAACGTGCCCTACGAGCTCCTCTGCGAGCGCGACGAGATCAACGACCAGTTCGGCGAGACGGACGTCGCGGTCGTCGTCGGCGCCAACGACGTGGTCAACCCGGCCGCGCGAAACAAGAAAGGCAGCCCGCTCTACGGCATGCCGATCCTGGAAGTCGACAAGGCGCGCACGGTGATATTTCTGAAACGCTCGCTGGGGGCGGGCTTCGCCGGCGAGGAGAACGAGCTCTTCTACGATCCCAAGACGATGATGGTGCTCGGCGACGCCAAGGCGACGCTCACGGCCGTCGCGAGCCAGCTGAAAAAACGCACGGGCCTCGTGAAGGGCTGAAGCGGGTCACGGACGCCGGGAAGCCTCGATCACGCACGGGCGAGCTGCCAATTCTTCGCCTGCGCTGCCAAGGCAGCGACGAATCTCGGCCAGTCGTGCAACGTGGCGGGATCGAAATCAGCGCCATTGGGCCAGACGAGCGTGTGGCACTCGGCGTCGAGGCGCACTTGGGCGAAAATTCTCTTCTCCCGGAGCGGCGCAGGACACGGAGTGCCCGTTGGTATTCGCACCTGCGCGAAGTCAGGTGGCGGATTTCACGACGCCCTTCCGAGCTACCGGACGAACGCCGTGCTGAATTCGTGGACTGGCATCGCGGCCAGCTTCGCGCGGTCGGCAAAGAGGGACATCAGTTGTCCCGCTTTCTCGACGCCGTAGTGCGCGTTGAAGGCCGCCTCGGCTTTCTGGTGCAGCACGGGGATGCCCTCCGTGCGCCGGCGGCGGTGGCCGAGCGGATATTCGACCGCCACGCGCCCGGTTGACGTGCCGTCATGGAAGAAGACCTGGATCGCATTCGCGATCGAGCGCTTCTGCGGATCGAGGTAGTCACGCGAGTACTGCTTGTCCTCGACGACGCTCATCTTCGCGCGCAATGCATCGATGCGCGGGTCACCCGCGATGCGGTCCTCGTAATGTTCAGCGGTGAGTTCGCCGAAGATCAGCCCGATCGCCGCCATGTATTGCAGGCAGTGATCGCGATCGGCCGGGTTGTGCAGCGGGCCGGTCTTGTCGATGATGCGAATCGCCGACTCGTGCGTGGTGATTTCCACCCGGGTGATGTCGCCGAGCCGGTCGCGCACGAACGGATGCAGCTTGATCGCGCACTCCACGGCCGTCTGCGCGTGGAATTCCGCGGGAAACGAGATTTTGAACAGGATCTGTTCCATCACGTAGCTCCCAAGCGGCCGGGCCAGCTTCAGCGGCTGGCCGCGGAAGCAGACGTCCTGAAATCCCCACGTTTTCGCGGTCAGGGCCGAGGGGTAGCCCATCTCGCCGGTCAACGCGATCAACGCGAGCCGGACGGCGCGACTGGTGGCGTCGCCGGCGGCCCAGGATTTTCGCGAGCCGGTGTTGGGCGCGTGGCGGTACGTGCGCAGCGCGGAGCCGTCGATCCAGGCGTGGGAGAGCGCGTTGATGATTTGCTCGCGCGTGCCGCCGAGGAGAGCGGTGACGACGGCAGTGGAGGCGATTCGCACCAGTAACACATGATCGAGTCCTACACGATTGAAGGAGTTTTCCAGCGCGAGCACGCCTTGAATTTCGTGCGCCTTGACCATGGCGAGGAGCACGTCGTGCATGGTCGGAGCTCGTTGAGCGTTGAGCGTTGAGAGTTGAGCGCTGAAGGCGGCGAGCGGCTGCGCCGCGGCCTTGTGGCGGCTAATCCAATCCGCCACCGCGAGAATCGCGCCGAGATTGTCGGACGGGTGACCCCACTCCGCCGCGAGCCACGTGTCGTTGAAGTCGAGCCACCGGACGATCGTGCCAATGTTGAAGGCGGCCTGCACGGGATCGAGTTCGTAAGCCGTGCCGGGAACGCGCGCACCGCGAATGATGGTGGTGCCCGGCACGATCGGTCCGAGCAACTTCGTACACGCCGGATAGGCGAGCGCCAGGATGCCGCAGGCGAGCGTATCCGCCAAACACCAACGCGCGGTGTCGAGCGCCTCGTCGGAAGCGGCGGAGTAGCTCAGCGCGTAGTCCGCGAGCTCGACCAGCAGCGGATCGGGCGGAGGACGGACGTTGGAAAGGGGAGCGGACATGAGAGCGTGTCTACAAAGAATGTCTCGTCATTCTTCGCTGGCGCTCAGAATGACGCAATGTGGACTTTGGAGACGACCTCTGAGCCAAAACTGCAGTTGGCTTGAGGTGGAACGCGACCTCCGGGCGCGTTCTTGCGGCGGACGCGGCCCGACGGCGCCCGCAGGTCGCCGTCCACCCTTCGGTGTTCGCTTCTGCAGAGCTAATTCGGAGGTCCACTACATCGATACGGCAGAGAGATCGTCAGGGCCGGCCAAAGCCGGGAAAGACAAATGGAAAGAGGAAAGAGAGAGATTATCGTTCTTCGACCGGCACATACAGACGCGGCGCGGGGCCCAGGTAATTCGCACTCGGCCGGATGATCTTTCCGTCCTGGCGCTGTTCGATCACGTGCGCGCACCACCCGGCGGTGCGCGCCATCACGAAGAGCGGCGTGAAAAACGCCGTCGGCACGCCCATCATGTCGTAGGTCGGCGCGCTGTACCAATCGAGGTTGGGAAACATCTTCTTCAGGTCCCACATCACGCGCTCGATCCGTTCGCACACCGCGAAGAGCTCCGACCGTCCCGCGTCGTGGCAGAGCTCGCGCGCGATTTCCTTGATGATCGGATTGCGCGGGTCGGCGATCGTGTAAACCGGATGGCCGAACCCGATCACGATTTCCTTCCGCGCCACGCGCGCGCGGATGTCGGCCTCGGCCTCGTCGGCGTTGCGATAGCGCAGCTGGATTTCGTGCGCCACCTCGTTGGCGCCGCCGTGCTTCGGTCCGCGCAAAGCGCCGATCGCACCGGTCACGCACGAGTACAGGCCGGAGCCGGTCCCGGCGATCACCCGGGCGGCGAAGGTCGAGGCGTTGAACTCGTGTTCGGCATACAGGATGAGCGAGCGGTCGAGCGCCCGCGTGTGCAGCACCGAGGGCGTCCGCTGGTGCAGCAGCCGCAGGAAGTGGGCGGCGAGCGTCGGTTCATCGGTCTCCACGTTGATTCGCCGGCCGGTCGTGGCGAAGTGGTGCCAGTAAAGCAGCATCGACGGAAAGCTGGCGATCAACCGATCGGCGATCGCGCGGGCGGCGGTGACGTCGCTCGGCCCGGTGCTCATCGCCGCGGACAATTCCGGTTCCAATGCGCCCACGGCCGAACACGCCGTGCGCATGATCGACATCGGGTGCACCGTCGCCGGCAGTTGTTCCAGGATCGCGCAGACGCGCGGCGGGATTCCCCGCAACGCCGCCAGCCGCTTCCGGTACGCATCGAGCTCGGCCGGCGTCGGCAGCCGCTCGTGGATCAGCAAATGGGCGACCTCCTCGTACGTGGCATCGCGGGCCAGGTCGGCAATGTCGTAGCCACGGTAATGCAGATCGTTGCCCGCGTGGCCGACGCTCGAAATGGCGGTGTTGCCCGCGGGTACGCCGGACAGCGTGACGGATTTCTTCGGCGTGCGGACGGGGGTGGGTGGGATGGGATCAGGCATGGGTCAGGCAGATTTCTTGGGAGCGGACTTCAATGTCGTGTGGAATCCCATTTCCTTCGGCACCGGTTCGGGCGGGGGCGGAGGAGGATCGAGCAAGGCCATCACCCGCTGCAAGACCTCGACGATCGCGAGTTCGTGGGTATCGAGCCGTGCTTTGAGTTCCTGCTCGAGCGCCGCGAGCTTGCGGGCGAGCTCACGCGTGTCCGTGAGCGCGCTGCGCATTTTGATGAACACCCGGACGACAAACACGCTCATCTGCACCGCCTGCGGGCTGTTGAGGACATTGGCGGCCATAATGGCGCCATGCTCGGTGAAAGCGAAAGGACGCAAACGTGGGTCACGATGGCGTTGACGGGAACCGGTCACAATCTGTGACCGGTTCAACGTTACAATTTCGTCGCTCGTGAGTTGTAAGAGAAAGTCAGGAGGGAATTTTTCGCGATTTCGCTTTACGGCCTGATTAAGCACCTTGGTTTCGACCCCGTAAATTCGCGCCAGATCCGCGTCGAGAATCACCCGTTCGCCGCGGATGGATCGAATGACCGATTCAACCAACTCGAGATCCGGGTCCTTTTTACGGGTCGTCATTTCGGTCGGATTTGCTGCTCGCGAAACAACTGGTCGAGCTTTCGTTCGTAGGCCTCGTACCCCAGCACGTCGTACAACTCAGCCCGCGTCTGCATCCGGTCGACCACGGCGCGCTGGGTGCCGTCGCGCCGCAGCGTCGCGTAAACTTCCGCCGCCGCGGCGCTCATTGCGCGGAAGGCGGACAACGGATACAGCGCCATCGCCACGCCGGCCTGGCGCAACTCCTCCACCGTGAGCAGCGGGGTCTGGCCAAACTCCGTGATGTTCGCGAGCACCGGCACGCGCACCGCCGTGGTGAACTGCCGGTAGGCCTCGATCGTCGTGAGCGCCTCGGCAAAAATCATGTCCGCACCTGCGGCCACGTAGGCTTGGGCGCGGGCGATCGCGGCGGGCACGCCTTCGCTGGCCGCCGCATCGGTTCGAGCCATGACGACGAAATCGGCGTCGAGCCTGGCGTCCGTCGCCGCGCGGATCCGATCGCACATCTCCCCGGCCGGCACGAGTTCCTTGCCCGGACGGTGACCGCAGCGTTTCGCCGCGACCTGATCCTCGAGGTGGACGGCGGCGACGCCCGCCCGCGCCATTTCGCGAATGGTCCGCGCGATGGCGAATGCATGGCCCCAGCCGGTATCGATATCGACCAGCAGCGGCAAATCGACGCGGCTGGTGATCCGCCGCGCATCGACCAGCACGTCTTCGAGGCCGGTCAGGCCGAGATCCGGCAGGCCGTACGATGCATTGGCGACGCCGGCGCCGGAGAGGTAGATCGCGCGGAATCCGGCGCGTTCGGCCAGCAACGCCGTGTACGCGTTGATCGTGCCGACGATCTGGAGAGGGCGTTCGGCCGCGAGCGCGGCACGGAACCGCGCTCCGGGAGTGGGAGGCAGACTCACCCCGCTACCAGAGTGGACAATTCACGTTGCCGCAAGAATCACGTTCCGCCGGGTAGTGCGAGCGAATCTGCCGTTGTCGTCCGTAGCACGGGCAACCTGCCCGTGCCTGGCGCGGTCAGGTTGACCGCGCTACGTCGGCGATGCGGTCGCGTGCTCGCCACTACATCATGGCTTGCGCCGGCCGGCGATTATTGCGCGTATTGTCGAAATGCTCGGAGTTACGGACCTGAAGAAATCCTTCGTCTCGCCCGATGGGGAGCGTGTGACGATTGTCAATGTGCCGTCGTTCACGCTCGCGGCCGGTGAACAAGTCGCCCTGCGCGGCGAAAGCGGTTCGGGCAAGACCACGTTTCTGAACTTGATTGCCGGCATCCTGGCGGCGGACGCGGGGCGTGTGACGATCGATGGGGCCGAGATGACGGCGCTGAGCGAACCGCATCGCGACCAATTGCGTGCGGCGAAGCTCGGCTATATTTTTCAGTCCTTCAACCTCCTCCAGGGCTACACGGTCTTGGAAAACGTCGTGCTCGGCATGTCCTTTGGCCCACGCGGGGCGGACCGGGCCCATGCGCGCAAGATGCTCGAGCGCGTGGGGCTCGCCCACCGGCTGGATCATTTTCCGGGACAGCTTTCGAGCGGGCAGCAGCAGCGGGTGGCGGTCGCGCGGGCGTTGGTGAACCGGCCCAAGCTGGTGCTGGCCGACGAGCCCACCGGCAATCTCGATCACAAGCATGCGCATGAATCGCTCGAACTCATCGGCGAGGTGTGCAAGGAGCACGACGCCGCCTTGCTGCTCGTGAGCCACAATGAAGAGACGTTGGCGCACTTCAAAAAGGGGCGCGACTTCAAGGAGCTGAATCGAGCCGGCACGCCATGACCCTTCCGCTGATCATCTATCGCTCGCTGCGGCAGCATGCGCTTTCGACCGTGATTACCGCGGGCAGCATCGCGCTCGCCTGCGGCCTGCTGATGTGCGTGTGGATGGTGAAGACGCAGTCGCAGACCGCGTTCACCCAGACCACGACCGGCTTCGATGCGGTGCTCGGCCCGCGCGGCTCGAAGCTGCAGATTGTGCTCAACGCGATTTTTCACCTCGAGGCGTCGCCGGGCAACCTGGCCTACGCCGATTACGAGATGATCAAGCGCCACCCGGCGGTGAAGACGGCGATTCCGATCGCCGTCGGCGACAACGTGCGCGGCTACCGGCTGGTCGGCACGCTGCCCGAGTTGTTTGCAGGCGTGGAGTATTCGCGGGGCAAAACCTACCACGTTCAGCCCGACGGAAAAATCTTCCGGGCCGACCAGCGGGAGGCGCTGGTGGGGGCATTTGCGGCGGAGCGGCTGGGGCTGAAGGTCGGCAGCACGTTCCGGCCTTTCCACGGGCTGGCCTTTGACCCGAAGAACGAGCACGCAGAATCCTACGTCGTGACCGGCCTGCTCGAGCAGACGAACACCCCGGCGGATCGCGTGATTTGGATTCCGCTGCGCGGGCTGCAGACCATGAGCGGCCACGACCCGAAGGCGGCGACCGATGTGAGCGCGGTGCTACTGCAGCTCCGCGCGCCCTCCGCCGGCTTCATGCTCGACACGATGATCAACAAGCAGGGCAACAAGCTCACCTTCGCGTACCCGGTGGGCGCGATCATCGCGGAATTGTTCAGCAAGATTTCATGGTTCGATCAGGTGCTCGCGCTCGTGGCGTACCTCGTCGCGCTGGTGGCGGCGGGCTCGGTGCTGGCGAGCATTTACAACTCGATGAGCGCGCGGGGTCGTGACCTCGCCATCCTGCGCGCGCTCGGGGCGCGGCGGCGGACGATTTTCGGAGCGGTGCTGGCGGAGGCCGCGTGCATCGGGGCGCTGGGTGCAGTCGCGGGATTCGCGATTTATTTCGGGCTGTTCGTCGGGGTGGCGCGCGTCGTCCGGGTGCAGACCGGTGTCGTGCTCGACCTTTCGGCGCGGCATCCGGTGCTGTGGATTTGTCCGGTCGCGATGATTGGGCTGTGCGCGCTGGGCGGCATCGTACCGGCGTTGAAAGCGTATCGGACGCCCGTCGCGGAATCGCTCGCGCCGGTGTCTTGAGGCGGAGAAGGTGGAACGCGACCTCCGGGCGCGTTCTTCCTTGGGACGCGTATTGACGGCGCCTGGAAGTCGCCGTCCACCTTTCACGGGTCATTTTCCCGCGGATTTAGTTAGTTAGCTCATGCTTGTCCGGTTGTTTCAGCAGACCACCACCTGTAGTGTGGCAAGGGCGGTCTATTCCACGCGGGACCACAATAGCTTGGGGTCTGCTGAAACAACCGGATAAGCAGAAGTTAGCCTGTCGCGTTGCGTATCACGCGTCCGCCGCACACCACGACGTCGACGGGATTCCCGCCGATTTCGTACGCGAGCATCCGCTCGTCGCGATGCCGGAGCAGCGCGAGATCCGCGCGAAGTCCCGGCGCGATTCTGCCCCGATCGGCGAACCCGAGCAGCGCGGCGGCGTTGACCGTCGCCGCGGAAATCGCCTCGGCTGCGGTGAGACCGCACCCGCGCGCGGCGAGCGCGATGGCAAACGGCATCGAGTGAGTGGGCGCCGAGCCGGGGTTGCAGTTCGTCGCGACCGCGATTGCGCCGCCGCGGTCGACGAACTCGCGCGCCCGGGCATACCGGCCGTCCGTGTGAAAACCCGTGGCGGGCAGGACCACGCCGCAGGTGCTCGGGGCGGCCGCGAGCGCCGCGAGATCCGCGTCGGTCGTGGCCTCGAGATGGTCGATGCTGCGGGTCCCGAGTTCGAGCGCGCGTGGGATCATGCCGAGGGAGTTGAATTGATCCGCGTGCACCCGAATCGGATGGCCGAGTTCGCGGGCACGACGAAACAGTTGCACGCAGCCTTCGACCGGCCATGCGCCTTGCTCGCAGAACGCATCGATGGCGATGCCGGGGAACTCCCGGCTGATCGCCGGCAGGGTTTCCTCGATG
>Ga0080064_1003593_pt1 | contig 21922 bp, 33 predicted proteins | sample Subgrocontami54m_FD_69260 | JGI IMG/M metagenome (GOLD analysis project Ga0080064, IMG submission 69260) | Subsurface groundwater microbial communities from S. Glens Falls, New York, USA - GMW46 contaminated, 5.4 m (SPADES assembly) (version 2) ...
GGAAAATAAGTCAGAATATCTTAAGAGGGCTGAGGATGAAGTTACAGAAATTGAATCTAACTTGGCAAAAGGGTTAATTACTAGAGAGGAAAAATCACAACTTTCCCAGATGGTTTGGATAAAAACTACAGAAGAGCTAGCTAACTCTACCTGGGAACATCTTGGTATTTATAACCCAATTAGGATGATGGTTGAGGCAGGAGCCCGTGGATCACGCGATCAAGCCAAACAACTTTCTGCAATGAGAGGTTTAACTACAGACCCAACAGGAAAAATTGTAGACCTTCCAACTAAATCAAATTATAGAGAGGGTTTATCAATTTTTGAGTACTTTACATCATGTAGGGGAGCCCGCAAAGGTGTAGCAGATAGAGCTTTGAAAACTGCTGATGCTGGTTATTTAACAAGAAGACTGGTAGATATTGCTCATGATGTTATTATCCGTATGGATGATTGTGGCACAAAGGAAGGGTTAGAAGTAATCCTGCCACAAGATAGTGTAACTGGAGCAATTTCAAGGCTTTTGGGTAGACAAACTATTTCTAAGATTGTAGATCCAAAATCTAAGACAGTTTTGGCTGATGCTGGCCAGAATCTTACTGAGAAGGAAATAATGCAAATTGTTAAAGCAGGAATTAGCCAAATAGTTATTAGATCTTCTCTTACTTGTGAGGCTAAATATGGTCTTTGTTCTGCTTGCTATGGATATGATCTTACAACTAGAAAACCAGTCAAAATGGGAATTCCAGTTGGAGTTATTGCAGCACAAGCCATAGGTGAACCAGGAACACAACTTACCATGAGAACTTTCCACACAGGAGGAATTGTTGGACTTGATATTACTCAAGGTTTGCCTAGAGTTGAAGAGTTATTTGAAGCTAGAATGCCAAAAGTAATCTCACCAATTTCAGAAATTGCTGGTAAAGTATCTGTAACAGAGACAGAAACAGGTATTAAAGTAAGAGTCAGGACTACCCAGAAACCACATGAGGAAAGAGAATATGTTGTGCCAGCTGCTGCAACACTGCTGGTTGAAGATGGACAGCTTATTGCTGCTGGAACAACTTTGGCCACAGGTCATTTGGATATTAAAGAAGTTTTAAGAGTAAAAGGGCTAAGAGAGGCTCAAAAATATCTTATTGATCAAGTCAGAATGGTTTATGAGTCTCAAGGTGTACCTATTCATGATAAACATTTTGAGGTGATTGTTAGAAAAATGTCTGATAAAGTTAGGATTGAATCTCAAGGAGACACAAACCTACTTCCTGGAGAAATTGTAGATAGAGTTAGGTTTGAAGATGAAAATAATAGAGTTTTGGCAGGTGGCGGGGAACCAGCAACAGCAGAGGTAGTAATTTTGGGAATAACCAGAGCATCTTTGCAAACAGAAAGCTTCCTTTCAGCTGCTTCATTCCAAGAAACCACTACAGTACTTTCTGATGCTGCTATTTCTGGCAAGGTAGATAGGCTGCTGGGACTTAAGGAAAATGTTATAATTGGCCGGCTTATTCCCACAGATCCAGACAGAGCTAGGGTGGATAGGTAAATTTATGCCAACAGTTAATCAATTAGTAAGAAAAGGTAGAAAAACCATTAGTAAAAAGATCAAGGCAACTGCACTAAGGCGCTCCTTTAATGCCAAAGATCACAAATACACCATAAGTTTTAATCCTCAAAAAAGAGGTGTGGTTACTTTAGTGAAAACTATGACTCCAAAAAAACCAAACTCAGCTCTAAGAAAAGTAGCAAGAGTAAGGCTTTCTAATAGAACAGAAGTTACAGCATATATTCAAGGAGAAGGTCATAATTTAGCAGAACATGGAATAGTCTTAGTGCGTGGTGGAAGAGTAAAAGATTTGCCAGGAGTTAAATATCATTTAGTTAGGGGAAAGCTAGATTTAGAAGGAGTTGCAGGGAGAAAACAAGGAAGATCTAGATATGGCACAAAGAGGGGTGGTGGGAGTGCTGCTCCAAAGGTAGCTGCACCTGCAGCCCCAGCGGCACCTGTTGAAGGAGGAGCAAGTTAATGAGAACCGGCAAAGTTGTTAAAAGAGTAATTGCTCCTGATCCAAGGTATGGATCTAAATTAATAGGTAAATTTATTAATAGAGTAATGAGAGATGGTAAAAAATCTACAGCAGCCCATTTAGTGTATAAAGCATTGGAGTTAATCAAAGAACAATCTGGAGATGATCCAGTAGTAGTTTTTGAAAAAGCATTACTCAATGTAGCTCCAAAAATGGAAGTAAGGCCCCGCCGTGTTGGTGGAGCATCATACCAAGTTCCAGTTGAAGTTAGAGGAGATAGAAAAGAAACTTTGGCAATCAGGTGGATTATAGCCTCAGCTGAAGCGAAACCAAATAAAGAATTTCACTCTTTTGCTCAAAAGCTTGCAGCAGAAATACTAGATGCATCCAACAATGCAGGTGGAGCTATCAAGAAAAGAGATGATGTTCTAAGAATGGCTAATGCCAACCGCGCCTTTGCTCACTTCAGATGGTAATAATATATGGCTGTTAGAGATATAGCCACAATAGTAGGTACAAACAATCTAATAAACCTATTCTGGTAATAGAGTACACAAGCAAGATTATATCCATTATAGAAAGTGTTAATAAAACTATTTTGGGAGCCTCTGGTTTTGCTTCACTAAATTCAGGAATGTATTCTGAATATTCTCTGTAACTTAGTAGGTCTTTTTCTGCAGCTTTTGCCCGATTTATTATCGTTTTTTGTCGAACCCTCATTTTATAGAAAGCGAAAATAAGAGGTAGATTTAAAAGCGAAAGTCCTAGTAGTAAAGGTGGGTAATCTTTGAGTTGTACAATAGATACAAGGTTAGCTACTGAAAGAATGGTAGGAAATTGCCAGAAGATAGTATTATATTTTTGAATTTGGTTTATTAAAAGAGAATATAATTGTATTTTGTTTTCTAGTACTCTATTACGCATAGGATGTAAATTAAACTAATTTTCAGTTAAATTCAACTACTATAATTATTTTTATTGACAAAAGGTTATATAGTTTCTATCATTAAAATGATACGAATCATCAAAGCAAAAGCAAATGACACAAGTTTCTAAATATCCAATCTCCAAAGATATTTACGATAGATGCTGGGAAATATTTACCAATACTTTAATTAGCATTAGGAATTCTAAAGATGCAGATGAAATTATTACAGATTTACTTACCCCAACAGAAAGAATAATGCTTACAAAGAGATTAGCAATTGCCTATCTTTTAACGCAAGGGTATGAATATCGTGAGATAAATAAAATCTTACATGTTAGCTTCCAGACTGTTGCAATAGTTAACAATGCTTTAAGATATGGAAATAATGGTTATAAAAAGGCTGTTGGAAGAATTTTGAGAGATGAGAAGCTGAAAAATATCCTTAATAAAACAGCACAAGCATTAATTGCACCAGCCACCAAAGGTATGGGTTCTGGATCATGGAGATATCTTAAGCAAGAGTTGGAGAAGAAATCAAAAGATAGAAAGCCTTTCTAAGATTTATTAAAATGATACGAATCATCAAGGCAGAATGAAATTTATAATTGATCCGAAGATTTTTAGTGATTTTGCAAACCCAAAAATTGGGGTAATTATTGCAAGTGGAATTGATAATAATGGTGTAAATCCTGAAATAGCCTCACTTTTAAGGACTGAAGAGACAAAGATTAGAAGTAGCTTTAAAGCAGAAGAGTTATCCTTGCATCCAAATATTGCCTGCTGGAGAGAAGCTTACAAACAATTTGGTTCAAAGCCAAGAGATTTTAGATGTTCAATTGAGGCTTTACTTAGAGTAATTTTAAGGGGAGATCAGGTAAGAGACATTAGTAAACTAGTAGATCTTTATAATTTTATTTCTATAAAATATGTTTTGCCTGTTGGTGGTGAAGACTTATCAAAAATTAAAGGAGATTTAAACCTTTGTTTTGCAGATGGAACAGAAGATTACACCCCCCTGCATGGTGAGGAAAATGATTCGCCAAAAAAAGGTGAAGTTATTTATAAAGATGATTTAGGGGTGCTTTGTCGAAGATGGAATTGGAGAGAAGGAGAAAGAACTAAGATTACCCAAGACACAAAAGATGCAGTTTTGGTAATTGAGGCTTTGGATCCAGTCACAAAAGAGGATTTAGAAAAAGCTTGCAATGAATTTGCAGAACTTATTGAAAAATACTGTGGAGGTGAAACACAAGTTAATATTTTAGATAAAAACAGCCAGAACTTTCATTTGACTTTTAGCTTCAATTTAAGTTAATATACTCATGTTCCTCCCTCAGGCGGGAGGATGTTTTTTGAATTATAATTTAATATATGACAAACACTAAAACAAAACGTGACTTTCCCTTGGATAGAATCCGCAATATTGGAATTATTGCGCATATTGACGCGGGCAAAACAACCACAACTGAAAGAATCCTTTTTTATACAGGCAGATCTTATAAAATTGGAAATATTGATGAAGGTACAACTGTTACAGACTGGATGGAGCAGGAAAGAGAAAGAGGTATTACCATTGTTTCTGCTGCAATCACTACTTTTTGGACTCCAAAATCTGGACCATTTAAAGATCAAGAATTTAGAATTAATTTGATTGATACCCCGGGACACGTTGATTTTACAGCTGAAGTTGAGAGATCCTTAAGAGTTTTGGATGGAGGAGTTATAGTTTTGGATTCTTCATCTGGAGTGCAGTCTCAAACAGAAACTGTCTGGAGACAGGCAAATAAATATAAAGTCCCTTTGATTGCTTTTTCCAACAAAATGGATGTAGTTGGAGCAGATTTTATGGGCACAATTCAATCTGCTAGAGATAGATTGGGTGCTAATGCTATAGCCTACAACTTACCAATTGGGAAAGAGAATGATTTTAAAGGAGTAGTAGATTTGCTAACTAGAAAAGCTCTAATTTGGGAAGGTGATGAAACAGGAGCTAAGTTTAATGAAACAGATGTCCCAACAGACATGGTAGCTGAAGTAGATGCAGCTCGTGAGAAATTAGTAGAGGAAATTGCAGGTTCTGATGACGGCCTGATGGAAAAATATCTTGGTGGACAGGAAATCTCTGTAGAAGAGTTAAAGAAAGCCTTAAGAAAAGCAGTTATAGCCAATAGAATTGTGCCTGTTTTAGCAGGATCATCACTGCGTAACAAAGGTGTCCAACCAATGCTTGACGGCGTTATGGAGTATCTTCCTTCTCCTCAGGAGGTTCCTCCAATCATGGGTCAAATTCCTGGTACACAGGATCAAGCAGAAAGACACCCAGAGTCCTCAGGACCTTTATCTGCTTTGGCATTTAAAATCCAGGTTGATCCACACGTTGGAAAATTAACCTATATTAGGGTTTATTCTGGAACACTAAAATCTGGAGATTCTATTTATAACTCTACTAAGCAAACAACTGAGCGAATAGGGCGCTTACTTTTAATGCATGCAAATGATAGGGAAGAAATTGATGAGGCATATGCAGGAGAAATAGTTGCTGCAATTGGAATGAAGGAAACAGTTACAGGAAATACCCTGTGTGATCAAAATGATCCAATTATTTTAGAATCTATAACTTTTCCTGAACCAGTTATCTCTTTGGCTATTGAGCCAAAAACAAAATCTGATCAGGAGAAACTGGGGTTAGCTTTAAACAGGTTAGCTGAAGAAGACCCAACTTTTAGAGTAAAGGTAGATCAAGAAACAGGCCAAACAATTATTGCTGGAATGGGAGAGTTACAACTTGAAGTTTTGGTCGACCGCATGAAAAGGGAGTTTAAAGTGGAGGCCAATGTTGGCCAACCACAGGTAGCTTATAAAGAAACAATTCAACAGATTGCTACAGGTGAAGGAAAATATATCAGGCAGACTGGAGGTAGAGGTCAATATGGACACTGTTTACTTAGAATTGAGCCTTTGCCCCGCGGAACAGGTCGTGAGTTTGTATCAGAGATTGTTGGTGGAGCCATACCACGCGAGTTTATTGGACCTATTGAAAAAGGAGTAATAGAAAAAGAAGATACTGGAATTTTGGCTGGATATCCAGTTACAGATATAAAAGTTGCAGTTTATGATGGGTCTTTCCATGATGTGGACTCTAGTGAAATAGCTTTTAAAATTGCTGCATCTTTAGGGTTATCTGAGGCTGCTAAAAAAGCAGACATGATTTTACTTGAGCCAATCATGAAGGTGGAGGTAACAACTCCAGAGGAGTTTTTGGGACAAATTGTGGGGGACTTATCTTCTAAAAGGGCTCAGATACTGGGTACAAAAACCAGAGGGAATTATAATGTGATTGATGCGATGGTGCCTTTGGCTGAAATGCATGGATATGCAACTGCAATAAGATCTATGTCTCAGGGAAGAGCTACATATTACATGGAAGCAGATCATTATGAACCGGTTCCAAATAATATTACCCAAAAAATTATAGAAACCTCAGGCTTTACAGGCCGTGTTGAGCATTAAGTTGACTTATAATAATAAATTTGTTAAATTACGATCATGACAGAAGCTCAGGTTGTTGAGCCTTCAGAAGAAATTGTAGAAGGGCTCAATCAGAAATATATAGATTCACAAGATAAAAGAGCAAGAAGACTAATGAGCAATGCCTTACAACACTTTGCAGCAGCTCCAATAAAATGGGGAATTGGAGGATTTATGTTGTATGATAGTTGGGATCAGAGAATACTTTTAAATGCAATTATTGGAGGGGCAATAGTTGTTTGGGGATTTTCAGATATAGGTAAAGGAGTAAACCAATTTACTTCTTCAAGAGATATAAGTAAACAAGTTCTAAGCCTTAGAAGTGCGCTTACAAGAAAATTAATTGGTCAACAATAATCTAAATTTAGCTTCCCAACGGGGTTTATGCATTCAAAGTTTTGTTCTTAAGCGACTGCAAATATCACACCTCGGGGGTGTGATATTAATACTCCGTATTTGACAAAGCAAGGTATTTTCTTCTAAGCTTAAGCTATGCCCTCTAAAAACCAGCAAGGTTCTGCTCATGTTTTAGTTTTAGTAATTGCTGTTGCCCTTTTGGGAGTTACCGCTGTAATCCCTGTAACCAGAAATTATAATGATGGAACATCTGATGTTGCAGGGGTAGCTTTAGCAAAAGGCGAAGCTCCTAAAGCTGCAATGATGATGGAAGATGATGTGAGGATAGCAACAGCAGGTGGCCAGACAGCTTTAGTAAATAAAGGAATAGGAGCGCTATCAAATTTCCCTCTTTCCATTAACCCTGTAACAAGAGAGTTAACTGTAACTACTCCAGCAGGAACTAAAATAGTAACAGTTCTGCCACAACAAGCTATAGATAATATGCTGGCTGCTCATGTGATGGATGATGTGGATGGAGTAAAGGTTAACAATGAATTAGCAAGTGTGCCTGATTTGGTTAACTTGGAATTGGTAGATGGAGTGTTGGTTTATAAAGTAAAGGGAACTAAAACCCATAAACTGTTTGGTTTTATCCCGATCAAAACCGGAGTTGAAGCTTTTGTCTCGGCTGAAAACGGCCAGGTAGTTACCAGTACAGATTCACTTCTTGGTAGAATCCTCAACAGACTTGCTCCATAAGTACCATAAGTAAATTTTTTGTACACAATATCACACCTCGGAGGTGTGATTAGTATTTACATCTTTGATCTGCTCCAATTAATATGCTATAATTAAGAATATAAATGGAAAATTTTGAAGGTGGACACAATCCTGAAATAAAAGATAAAAGGAAGTTGGGTTGGAAAGCAAAAATAGGACTTGCAACGGCTGCTCTTTTTGGCAGTAGTAATGTTACAGATTCTACCCCTAAAGTGGAAACACCAAATCCTATTACATCCGGTGAACCACCTAAACCAGGAACGTCTACATCTGCAACGGGTAGTCCTAAGAATCTTTAATTTTAGCCTCTTGCATTTTCTTCTAAGATTTAGTATATTTACAACTACCAGCTAGTGAGGCTGGTTTTAAATGGCAGACGCAGTAAAATTTGATAGAAGTAAACCACACGTAAATATTGGAACCATGGGTCATGTTGATCATGGTAAGACCACTTTGACCGCAGCTATTACTAAAGTTTTAGCTGATAAAGGCTTAGCTCAAGCAAGATCTGTTGATCAGATTGATAATGCTCCAGAGGAAAAAGCCCGTGGAATTACCATTAATATTTCTCATCAGGAATACGAAACAGAAAAAAGACATTATGCTCACATAGACATGCCAGGTCATGCAGATTACATCAAAAACATGATAACTGGGGCTGCTCAAACTGATGGAGCAATTTTAGTTGTATCTGCTCCAGATGGTCCTATGCCTCAAACAAGAGAACATTTATTACTTGCAAGACAAGTTGGAGTTCCGGCAATTGTAGTTTTCCTTAATAAAGTAGATATGGTAGATGATCCAGAACTTTTAGATTTAGTTGAAGAAGAAGTAAGAGATTTACTTAAAAAATATGAATATGATCCACAATCTCCAATAGTCAGAGGATCTGCTAAAAAAGCACTTGAAGGTGATCCTGAAGCAGTAAAGGCAATTGAAGAGTTAATGAATAAAGTTGATGAGTGGATTCCAACTCCAGTCAGAGATAAAGAAAAACCATTTTTAATGGCAGTTGAGGATGTTTTCTCTATTAAAGGAAGAGGAACAGTTGTCACTGGTAGAATAGAAAGAGGAGTAGTTAAAGTAAATGAGGAAATAGAAATTGTAGGGATAAGACCTACTAAAAAATCAGTTGTTACAGGAATAGAAATGTTTCATAAAATGTTAGATCAAGGTGAAGCTGGAGATAATGCTGGAATCCTCTTGAGAGGTGTAGAAAAAGATGATGTAGAAAGAGGACAAGTTTTAAGTAAACCTGGTTCAATTACACCTCACTCTGAGTTTGAAGCAGAAGTTTATGTTTTATCTAAAGAAGAGGGTGGAAGACATACTCCATTTTTCAAAGGTTACAGACCACAATTTTATATCAGAACCACTGATGTGACAGGTGAGGTTCAACTTCCAGAGGGTGTTGAGATGGTTATGCCAGGTGATACTACAAAAATGACAGGAAAATTAATTACACCAGTTGCTATGGAAGATGGGCTCAGGTTTGCTGTCAGAGAAGGTGGCAAAACTGTTGGAGCCGGAGTTATAACAAAAATTATAGCTTAAATTAGTTATTTGCACATTTAAAGCTTACCCCTGAAAGGGGATGAAATATGCCAAGAGGAAGAATCAGAGTAAAACTGAAGAGTTACGATCATCGGGTACTAGATGCTACCTGTGAGTCCCTTTTGGATACAGCTTTAAGAACTGGTGCTAAAGTTTTAGGCCCAGTTCCTCTCCCTACAAAAACACAAAGAATCACGGTTTTAAGATCACCTCATACTGATAAAGACTCTCAAGAAGCTTTTGAGATCAAAACCCACAAAAGAATAATGGATATTATAGAACCCACCCAAAAAACAATAGATTCCCTAATGCATTTAGAACTCCCAGCAGGAGTTGACATTGAAGTGAAGATGTAGTCCTTCGACTACGCTCAGGACTGTAGCTTGCATTTAGCCTCAAGTTTGTGTTAAAATCTCCAAGGATGACCATGTTAAGTGGTTAGTTAAAAGATTAGATTTTCAGTAGATCGCGCGTCCGGAAAAGATACGGCGAATCGAAAGAGCGAAATACTGAGTGAGCTCAGGTGAAACCTGACTCACTCTTTTTTGTGTTTAAAAATTAAAGAAATGATACAAACATTAATTGGTATTAAAAAAAATATGACAGCTACTTATGACTCAAGAGGCCGTAGGGTTGGCGCAACCATTTTAGAAGTTGCTCCAAATTTAGTTACTCAAATAAAAACTACGGAAACAAAGGATAAATATAATAGTGTTCAGTTAGGATATGGAACTAAAAAAAGTGTTAAAAAACCACAGATTGGACATGTAAAAAAAGCAGGGGTTGAGGCAAAAGTCAGATGGTTTAGAGAAGTTAAGTCTGAAGAGAATGAAACATTACAACCTGGAACACAAGTAACTGTGGACCAGGTTTTTTCTATTGGAGATGTTGTAAAAGTAACAGGAGTATCTAAGGGTAAAGGTTTCCAAGGTGGGGTGAGACGTCATGGATTTCATGGTGGACCAAAAACTCATGGACAATCTGATAGACATAGAGCTCCTGGTTCTATTGGATCTGGTACTACTCCAGGAAGAGTACTAAAAGGTAAAAAAATGGCAGGACATATGGGATCTATGGGTGCAAGTGTTTTAAATTTAGAAGTTGTAGGAATAGATAAAACTAATGGATTGTTAACTGTTAAAGGTGGAGTACCAGGATCTTTAGGTGGCGTACTTTCTATTACAAGATTAGGAAGAGTAAAAGGTTATACTCCTCCACCTGAGGAAAAGGTAGAAGAAGAGGGTGAAGGGGAAAGCGTAAAGGGTGAAGAAAAAGTAGAAAATCCAACAGAACCAGTAGAGCAACCAGCTGAAGAGGTATCAACAGAAGGAGCAGAGAATGCCACAAGTTAAAAAAGTACTGAGTAAGAAAATCTTCTCTTCGAGTAAGAAAATAATAGTTTCTAAGGGAACTTCTCGAGTCGCTGTCGCTCCCTCGAAGAATATTGTTCGAGCGAAGTCGAGAACTACATCTTTATCAGTTCCTGTTTACACTTTATCTGGGAAAGCTTCTGGAACAATGAGTTTACCAAAAGATGTTTTTGGAGCAAAAGTTAATCAAACACTACTCGCACAAGCTGCTAGAGTTTACTCTGCTAATGAAGCAAGATTACCAGGTTCTACTAAAAAGCGCGGTGAAGTGCATGGTACCACTGCCAAAATGTATAAACAAAAAGGAACAGGTAGAGCAAGACATGGAGCAAAAACTGCTCCTTTATTTGTTGGTGGTGGAGTAGCTTTTGGACCAAAGCCTAGGAAAAATAATTTATCTTTACCTCAAAAAATGAGAAAGTCAGCTTTAATTTCTGCTTTATCTGATAAAGCTCAAGAAAAAAATATTTTTGCAATTACTGGGTTAGATAAAGCAACAGGTAAAACAAAAGAAGTAGCAAAATTAGTTAATAGTTTATGGTCAATAGTTAATAGTCAAGACAAAAAAACTCTAAACTATAAACCATCTACCATAAGCTTTCTTATTGTAACTGGTGAAAAACTGGAAAATTTCTCAAGAGCTGCAAGAAATATTCATGGTGTAAGTGTAGTGCCAGTTAATTTAATTAATGCATATGAGGTTTTAAGACACCAGGTTTTACTTTTAACAAAAGAAGGAGTAGAAAAACTTAAATGATTACTTTATTAAAACCAATTATTACAGAAAAAAGTATGAAACAAACCAGTAGCGGTCTGTATACATTTTTAGTGGCAAAAGATGCTAATAAGGCAAATGTAGCAAAGATAGTTGCAGATAAATTTAAAGTAAAAGTTTCATCTGTAAAAATTATTAATGTTAAAGGACATACAAAAATGCAAAGGAATGCTAGAAATTTTTATCAAGTTTCTGGTATAAAAAAAGCTTTAGTACAGTTAGAAAAAGGGCAAAAAATTGGAATTTTTGAAGCCCAGACACCAGAGGCAACAATCACAACTGGACATGATAAGCAGAGCTTGCCTAAAGAAGGTCAAGTTATTAAAGAGAAGAAAAGTATGTTAAGAGGAACAAAGGTAAAGGTTGAAAAAATAGCAGATGTACCTATGCAAACTACACAAAGAAAGGTAATCACAGGAAAATGAGCTTAAGATCTTATAGAGCATATACACCATCAAGAAGATTTATGACAAATCTGATGTCACCAAAGGTGGGAAAGAAGGGCCCAAAAAATCTTAAAAGTCTTTTGAAGAAAAACTCAGGTAGAGGTAACACAGGTAGAGTTACAGTCAGGGGTCAAGGTGGAAGACATAAAAGATATTACAGGGAAATAGATTTTAAAAGAAATAAATTTGGAGTTGTAGGGGAAGTCCAAGCTTTAGAATATGATCCAAACAGGACTTGTGATCTTGCTTTAATAAAATATTCTGATGGCGAACACAGGTATATCTTAGCTCCCCAAGGCCTAAAAATAGGAGATAAGGTTGTTTCTGGAGATAAGGTAGAGATTAAAGTTGGTAATGCAATGAAATTAACTAATTTACCAATTGGAACAATTGTTCATAATGTTGAATTGAAACCTGGTTTTGGTGGACAAATAGGAAGATCTGCTGGGGTAGGAATTCAACTTATTGCAAAAGAGGCAGGATATGCACACTTGAAAATGCCAAGTGGTGAGATTAGAATGGTGCTTTTGCAGTCTCTTTCTACAATTGGGGCTTTGGGAAATGAAGAATGGAGAAATGTAGTTATTGGAAAAGCTGGGCGTAGCAGGCATATGGGGATAAGGCCAAAAGTAAGAGGAGTAGCAATGGATCCAGATTCCCATCCACATGGTGGTGGAGAAGGAAGATCTGGAATTGGAAGAAGTAAACCAATGACTAAATATGGTAGACCAGCTGTTGGTAAAACCAGAAATAAAAAGAAATGGACAAATAAATACATTATTAAAAGGATAAATTAGTTTATGGTTACTGAACAAAGACAATTATTACCAATAGATCCCGAGGCCATTAAATTTCTTAGTCAAAAAGTCTTAAACTCTGTACCAGGTCAGGCTTTTGCAATTGCAAGAGGAGAATATGAAGGTAGATTATTTGCGCATAGTCAATCAGGAACTAGAGATTTAACAACTAGTTTAGAAATAGCAAAAGAAATATCTGAATCAATGGGTAGAACTAATATCGTTGCTGTGAATCTGGATGTTATGGGAACTCTTAGAGCAGATAGGTTGAGATTTGAATATTGCCACTTTGGTATATGGGAGGAATGTGACGAAGAGGTAAGTCAAAGAGTGAAGAAATTAATGGAGGAAAATAAATGAGTAGATCTAGTAAAAAAGGGCCATATATTGACGAGAAATTACTTAAAAAAGTAATGAAACAAAAAGAGGGAGGAGCTACCAAGACTCCAATTAAAACCTGGGCTAGGCGTTGTCAAATCCCACCTCAATTTGTTGGACACAGCTTTTTAGTTCATCAAGGCAAAAATTTTGTAACTGTCTTCATAACTGAGTCTATGGTTGGTCACAGATTAGGTGAATTTGCCCCAACCAGAAGATTTACCGGACACGGCACAGTTGCAAAAAGAACTTTGGAGAAAACCTAATAAGAACCTGCTTATCGCAGAACCTTGAAATTTAAAAAAAATTATGGAAATAACAATACAACAAAAATTTATACATACATCTCCTCGTAAAATAAGGCTTGTAGCAGACATGGTAAGAAGAATGAATCCTTTAAAAGCTTTAGATGCTTTGCACTTTACACCAAATTATGCTGCAACAGATTTAACTAAAGCTATTCAAACAGCATTAGCTAGTGCTAAACAAAAAGGCTTGAATGAAACCCAGATAGTTTTTAAATCAGTAGAAATAAATGAAGGGCCTGTTATGAAAAGATATAGACCAGCATCAAAAGGTAGAGCATTGCCTTTTAAAAGAAGGATGTCACACATTAAAATTGTTTTAACAGACAATAAAGAGGAGAAAAAATAATGGGGCAAAAGATACATCCAGTTGGTTTTAGAATGGGTATTGGAGCGGCTTGGCAATCACGTTGGTTTGCTAACGGCAAACAATACCAACAATTTGTATTGGAAGATATAAAATTGCGGGATCTTTTGATGAAGAAACTAAGACCTGCAGGAATTTCATCTGTTGAAATTGAAAGATCAATTAATAAAATCAGGGTCATCGTTTCTGTTGCCAGGCCTGGGATTTTAATAGGCCGTGGTGGAACAGGGCTTACTGAACTTAAAAAATTTATTATGCAAAACATGAAGATTAAACAAGAAAACGCTTTGGAAATTGTTCCAAGAGAGTTAAAATCGGCCGACCTTTCGGCCTATTTAGTAGCTCAATCTATTGCAGAGCAACTTGTCAAGAGGTTACCAGCCCAAAGAGTTATGAACCAAACAATTGATAGAGTAATGAGAGCTGGAGCAAAAGGAGTAAGGATTGCTTTATCAGGGAGAATTGGTGGAGCAGAAATTGCCAGACGTGAGCATAAATCATCTGGAACTATGCCACTTCATACCCTTCGGGCAGATATTGATTTTGCAGTTTATCCTGCTTTAACAAAATCTGGGTTTGTTGGAGTTAAAGTTTGGATAAATAAGGGGGAGGTAGAAATATAATAGTTCATTGTTAATAGTTAATTGTTCATAGAAAACAATTATCAATTAGCAGTTAACAATTATCAAATAATTTATGGCTTTGTTACAACCAAAAAGAAGCAAACACAGAAAAATGTTTAAAGGTAAAAGAACCGGGATTGCTACCCGTGGTAACGCCCTATCTTTTGGCCAATTTGGTTTGAAAGCCATGGAATGTGGTTGGATTTCAAGTAGACAGTTGGAAGCTGCAAGACGTGCTATGACCAATTATACCCAAAGGGGTGGAAGAATTTGGATTAGGATTTTTCCAGATAAACCTATTACCAAACATCCAGCAGAGAGCAGAATGGGATCTGGAAAAGGTGATGTGGAAGGTTATGTAGCAGTTATAAAACCAGGACAATTAATTTTTGAAATGGGAGCTGTAACAAAAGAGATAGCAACTGAGGCCTTAAGACTAGCTTCTCATAAATTGCCACTTGATACAAAATTTATTGAAAGGATACAAGGGTAATGAAAAGACAGCAATTTATGGAAATAAAACAATTAGAAGTAAAAGATCTGTTGGCAAAAGTCACAGCTGCAAAATTAGAAGTTGCAGATTTAGTTTTGGATAAAAATATGAAAAAGCTTAAAGATGTCAAAGTCATTTCTAAAAAAAGACATGACATTGCTCAAATGTTAACTGTGATAAAGCAGAAGCAATTATTAAGTGAATTAGAGCCTGTCATTGCGAGCGTAGCGAAGCAATCTAAATCGGGTAAAGTTCCCAAAAAGATTGCCACGTCGCCAAAGGCTCCTCGCAATGACAAGAAAGGGAGTAAAAAAATATGATAGGAAGAGTAGTATCAACAAAAATGAAACATACAGCAACAGTAATAGTTACTAAGACTGCAAAACATCCTTTGTACAAAAAAACCTATATTCAAAGTAAAAAATATTTAGTAGATGATGAGTTGGGAGTAAGTTTAGGAGATATTGTGGACTTTATAAAAGTTAAACCTATTTCTAAAAACAAGCACTGGAAAATCACAAAAGTGGTAGGTAAAAGTATAAAAGAGATTGTATCTGAACAGTTACAAGAAAAAGGTAAAGAAATTATTTCTGAAGTAATGCCGGAGGAGAAGGAAAGTGAACAGGTTACAGTTGATAGTGAGCAGAAAGAAGAAAAGATGGAAAAAACAAAAAAAGTTGAGCAAAGCTCGCGCTTACTCACTAAAAAGGAGAAAAAGTAAATGGTACAACACCGTTCAATTTTAAAAGTAGCAGATAACTCAGGGGCAAAGTCTTTATATGTTATTCAACCCCTTGGTGGAACAAGAAAAAGAAAAGCAACTTTGGGTCAAATAGTTGTGGGGGTAGTAAGGGGTGCAGATCCAAATGGTCAAGTTAAGGATAAAGAAATTGTCAGGATTGTAATTGTCAGAACTAGAAAAGAAATTAGGCGTGATGATGGTTCTTATATTAAGTTTGATGAAAATGCAGGAGTTGTTGTAGATAAAGATAATAACTTAAGGGCAACCCGTATATTTGGACCAATTGCCCGTGAAGTGAGAGACGCAGGTTTTGCAAAGATTGTATCTTTAGCACCGGAGGTATGGTAATGCAGAAGATAAAGAAGGGTGACAATGTGATGATTATACTTGGAAAAGACCGTGGAAAAAGCGGTTCTGTGGAACGTGTTTTAGGTAGTGGGAAGAGGGCAATTATTTTGGGGTTGAATACTGTTAAAAGACATGTTAAAAAACAAGGTCAGGTGGAAGGTGGAGTAATTGATTTATCAAAATCAATTAATATTTCAAATCTTTCAGTAATTTGTCCAAGTTGTAAAAAACCTACAAGAGTTGGTTTTAAAACTGAAGGCAAAGAGAAATTTAGAATTTGTAAGAAGTGTAGAAAGGAAATAAAATAATGAACAGATTAAAAGATAAATATTTAAACGAAGTTACTACTAAACTTTCTGAAGAGTTTGGAGTAAAAAATAGATTGGCTTTGCCAAAAGTGCAGAAAGTGGTTTTATCTGTAGGGCTAGGAGAAGCTAAAGATAATCAGGGAATTTTAGAAAAGGTAACCCAATATTTTCAAGCAATTGCAGGTCAAAAACCTGTTACGACACATGCTAAAAAATCAGTCTCTTCTTTTAAAGTTACACAAGGCCAGAGTGTTGGAATAATGGTAACTTTAAGAGGCGAGAGAATGTATTCATTTTTGGATAAGTTAATAAATATTGTTTTACCAAAAGTTAGAGATTTTAAAGGGGTGTCAGCCACAGCTTTTGATAGCATGGGTAATTTAAATTTAGGAATTAGAGAACAAACTATTTTTCCAGAAGTAGATTATAAATCTATTGATAGAACAAGAGGGATGGCTGTAACTATTGTCACAACAACAAAAGTTAAAGATCAAGGAAAAAGGTTACTTGAGCTTTTGGGTATGCCTTTCAAAAGTTAATATGGCAAAAGTAAGTAATATTGTAAAAACTAAATTTAAATATGAAGTCCAAAGAAAGAATAGATGTCTTCGTTGTGGAAGATCACGGGGATACTTAAGAAAATTTGGACTTTGTAGATTATGTTTTAGAGATTTGGCTCACAAAGGACAATTGCCTGGTGTGAAGAAAGCGAGTTGGTAATGGATAATATTGCAGATACATTGATTAGAATTAAAAATGGTTATCGTGTTGGTAAACAGACAGTTTCAGTTAGGTACTCCAAACTGATTTTAGAAATCTGTAAATTACTAGTTTCAGAAGGCTTCTTGGAAAGTTGCAACCAAAAGAAAAATGAAATAGAGGTAACTTTGAAATACAACAACAGAAAGCCGGCACTAGAGGATGTTAAACGTATTTCAAAACCAGGTTTAAGAGTTTACAAGGGAGCAAATGATTTGCCAAGAGTTTTAAATGGTTTGGGAATTGCAATAATTTCTACACCAAAGGGAGTTTTAACAGATAAGAAAGCTCGGAAAGAAAAGGTTGGAGGAGAAGTTTTAGCGGAGGTTTGGTAAAAATATGAGCAAAGTCGGAGAAGCACCTATTTTAATACCATCTGGCGTAACAGTAGAAAAAGCAGGTGTTGAACTAGTGGTCGCTGGTGCAAAAGGGGAGTTAAAGTTAACTTTGCACCCAAATATTAGCGTGGAAATAATTGATGGAAAAGTTGTAGTAAGTAGAAAAAATAATGAGAAAAGCAACATGGCTTTGCATGGTTTAATGAGAAGTTTAATAAATAACATGATTAAAGGAGTAACTGATGGTTGGAGTAAAAATTTAGAGTTAGTAGGTGTTGGATTTAGAGCTCAAACTAGTGGAGATCAGCAAGCTGGCGCCTCTGGCACTCAGTTAACACTAGTAATTGGTTTTTCTCATCCAGTGGAAATTGTTGCACCAGAGGGGATAAAGTTTGAAGTTGTAGATAATACAAAAATAACAGTTTCTGGGATAGATAAATATTTAGTGGGACAGGTAGCAGCAAATATCCGTAAGATCAAACCACCTGATGTCTATAAAGGAAAAGGAATTAGATATGAGGGTGAGTATGTCCGTAAAAAAGCAGGAAAGGCTGGTAAAGTTGGAGCAGGAGCTGTAACAAAATAAGAGGATAATATTATGTATAAAGTATCAAGGGTAAAAAAACATAAAAGAATAAGAAGAACAGTAATAGGAACTAGTAAAAGACCTAGGCTTTCAGTGTTTAAATCAGGAATACATATTTATGCTCAATTAATTGATGATAGTTTGGGGAAAACTTTAATTTCAGCATCTGATATGGGTGTTAAGGGCACTAAAAAAGAAAAAGCTTATGAGGTAGGTAAAAAAATCTCTGAGAAAGCCAATGGATTAAAGATAAAAGAAGTAGTTTTTGATAGAGGTGGTTTCTTGTATCATGGAAGAATAGCAGAGTTAGCCCGTGGATCAAGAGAAGGAGGATTGAAATTCTAATGCTAAATAGTAAGAATCGTAATTTTAATCAAGCAATAAATCAAAATCCTGATGGAGTAGAGTACTATGAAAAAGTAGTCCAGGTAAACCGTGTTTCAAAAAAGAGCAAAGGTGGGGATAAAAGATCACTTTCTGTAATAGTTGTAGCTGGAGATAGAAATGGTAAAGTTGGAGTAGGATTAGGTAAAGCCCAAGATGTACAATCTGCAGTTAGAAAAGCTACAACTTATGCCAAAAAGCATATGATTGAAGTGCCTTTAAGAGGAAGAACTATCCCCCATCAAATTTTAGTAAAAGAGGGAGCAGCCCAAGTTTTGCTTAAACCTGCACCAGAGGGAACTGGAGTTAGAGCAGGAGGGGCTGTTAGAGTAGTAGTGGAAGCAGCTGGAGTACATGATGTAGTTTCCAAGATATTAGGAACAAAAAACCAAGCATCAAATGTTTATGCAACACTGAAGGCTTTGTCACTTTTGCGAAAAAACGAAGAAGGGAGTGGAGATGAAACTAAATCAGCTACCAAAGATAAAAAAAAGAAATAATAAAAGAATGGGAAGAGGCCTTGGTTCTGGTAAGGGAAAAACTGGAGGGAAAGGTACTAAGGGGCAAAAAGTAAGAGGAAAAATGAGGATAGGTTTTGTTGGCGGAAGCTTACCTCTTTATAGAAAGCTTCCATTAAATAGAGGTAAGGGAAATGCTGCTCTCAATCAAAAAATTATTGGTATTAATTTATCTAGATTAACTAACCTTAAATCAGGATCTGTAATTGATATGCAGTTTTTATTGGATAATAAAATTATAGAAAAAGAAGATGCAAAAGTAGGTGTAAAGATACTAGGTACAGGAGAAATAAAATATCCTGTAACTGTCAAACTAGCGGTTTCTAAAGTTGCTAGGAACAAAATTGAGGCAGTCAAAGGAAAGGTTGTAGATGGATAGTATTATTGCCCCAATACTTAATGCTTTCAAAATTCCAGAACTTAGAAAAAAAATATTTATTACAGCGGTCTTAATTATCATTTTTAGAATTATTGCTCATATTCCAGTAGGTGGAGTTGATCTGCAACAACTAAAGAATCTGTTTGCTAGTAATCAACTTTTGGGACTTTTGGATATTTTCTCTGGTGGAACTTTGGCAAACTTTTCTATTATTTCACTAGGACTTAATCCTTATATTAATGCATCTATTATTGTCCAGCTTTTAACAATGATTTTTCCAAAACTTGAAGCTTTGTCTAAAGAAGGGGAAATTGGTAGGCAGATTATTAATCAATATACTAGGTATTTAACACTGCCTTTGGCAGTTGTACAAGCTATAGGAATGTTTGTTCTGTTAAAAAACCAGGGTGTTTTGTCTGCTGCAACACCAATTCAAATTGCTGCAATTATTGTTGGTATGAGTGCTGGTACAATATTTTTAATGTGGATTGGGGAACTTATTACAGAGTATGGTATTGGTAATGGAATATCACTTTTGATTTTTGCAGGAATAGTAGCCCGGCTACCTGTAGTTTTAACACAAACTGTCTCGGTTGTAGATCAAGCCCAAATTTTTAATTTCTTGATATTTGTAGCACTTTCAATTTTAGTTATTGCTGGAGTTGTTTTTGTAAATGAGGGTAGAAGGCAAATACAAATTCATTATGCTAGAAGGTTTACTGGGGGGAAAGAAACAGGAGGAATGAAAACATACTTACCGCTTCGGGTAAATCAAGCTGGTGTTATACCAATTATTTTTGCAGTGTCACTTGTTTTAATACCTTCATTTTTAGGAGGTTATTTGTCTGCGTTAGCACAACCCCAACTTGCGCTCATAGGCAGATTTTTAAATGCTAATTTTCATCCTCAAAGTTTTATTTATAATCTTGTTTATTTTCTTTTGGTAGTTGGATTTACTTATTTTTATACAGCTGTAATTTTTAATCCCAAGAAAATTTCAGAAGAGTTAAGGAAAAATGGTGGATTTATTCCTGGCATTAGACCCGGTGTAGCAACAAGTAGCTATCTTAACTATATCTTAATAAGAATTACCTTAGTTGGGGCTTTGTTTTTAGGAACTATTGCTATTTTGCCATCTATTGCATCAGAAATTACAGGAGTCACAACTTTAGTTTTGGGAGGTACTGGGCTTTTGATAGTTGTCTCAGTGGTGATGGATACAGCCAAACAGTTTGAGTCAAAACTTGTTGAAAGAAGTTATGATATCTTTTTAAGAAAGGGTTCATGAAAATATTATTTGTTGGTCCTCAGGGTGCGGGTAAATCTACCCAAGGTAAAGTTTTAGCTGATTTTTTAAAAGTGCCGTATATCAGTACAGGGGATATTTTCCGTGAATTATCTACACAGGATAATGAGTTAGCAAATAGAGTTAAAAGCATTATGAGTGCAGGAAACTTAGTAGATGATCAGACAACCTCAGAAATTGTTAAAGAAAGATTACAAAAACCTGACTTAAAAAATGGATTTATTTTTGATGGCTATCCAAGAACTTTAAAACAAGTAGAATATTTTGATCCAGGTTTTGATAAAGTTGTTTATTTAAAGGTGGATGATAGTGAATCCAAAAGAAGACTTTTAGAAAGAGGAAGAGAAGATGATACTGATGAGTTAATTGAGCAAAGGTTAAAAGTTTACCATCAATTAACTGATCCAATATTGGATTACTACCAAAGCCAGGGTAATTTAATTACCATTGATGCAACACAAAATATTGATGAAATAAGTTTGAAGCTGAAGGAGATTTTAAATGGTGAAGATAAAGACTAAAGCTGAGATTTCTTTGATGAGAGGAAGCGGTAGGATTAGTGCGCATGCCTTAAAAAAGATGATCAAAAGTATTAAAGCTGGGATTAGTGGGCTAGATTTAGAAAAAATAGCAGAGGATGAGATAAAAAGATTGGGAGGACAGTCTGCCTTTAAAAAAGTACCTGGATATAAGTGGACAACCTGCATAACTTTAAATGATCAAGTGGTTCATGGAATACCAACTGATATTGAAATTAAAAAAGGAGATGTAGTAAGTGTGGATTTGGGTGCAATTTATAAAGGTTGGTATTCTGATTGTGCCTGGTCAGTTGTAGTAGATGGGGATAATGAGAAAAAGATGTTTGTTAATGTTGGGCAGCAAGCATTATGGGAGGGAATCAAAAAGGCAGTTGCAGGAAATAAGATTGGAGATATATCCAGTGCAATACAAAGTAGAGTTGAGGGGGCAGGATACTCAGTTGTGAGGACTTTGGTTGGACATGGTGTAGGGAAGAATTTACATGAAGATCCAGAAGTACCTGGTTTTGGGGTAAAAGGTCAGGGGCTCACTTTACAAAAGGGTATGAGTTTAGCAATAGAAGTTATATATACAAAAGGGAAACCAGATGTAGTGACAGATTCTGATGGTTGGACAATTTTATCTGAGGATGGATCATTGGGGGGATTATTCGAAATGACTGTAATAGTTGGCAAAAGTCAGGCAGAAGTTTTGACAGATTGGAGGAAAGTTTAAGGCTATCAGTACCCCATAGTGGGTTGACGAATGAAGCTAGGTCTGATAGAATTACTTGATCGCAAAAATGGATGAAACTATTGAAGTAGAAGGTACAATAACAGAGGTCTTGCCCAACACATTGTTTAGGGTATCAATTGATAGAAGTCCAGTTGCGCAGTTACAGGGTAGGATTATTTTATGTCATATCTCAGGCAAAATGAGAATGCATTATATAAAACTGATGGTTGGAGATAGGGTAAAAATAGAAATGAGTCCAAAATATGATTTGGATAAGGGAAGAATAACAT
>Ga0080064_1003595_pt1 | contig 21919 bp, 22 predicted proteins | sample Subgrocontami54m_FD_69260 | JGI IMG/M metagenome (GOLD analysis project Ga0080064, IMG submission 69260) | Subsurface groundwater microbial communities from S. Glens Falls, New York, USA - GMW46 contaminated, 5.4 m (SPADES assembly) (version 2) ...
GTCGAAGGCCTTCACCTGGCTGAGCGCGTTCTGGCCGGTGTTGGCGTCGAGCACCAGCAGCACCTCATGCGGTGCGCCCGTTTCGGCTTTCGCGATGACCCGCTTCACCTTGCGGATTTCCTCCATCAGGTGCAACTGCGTCGGCAGCCGCCCGGCCGTATCGGCGAGCACGATGTCGATATTGCGCGCGCGCGCCGCCTGAACCGCGTCGAAAATCACCGCCGCCGGATCGCCGCCCTGCTGGGCGATCACCGCGACCTGATTGCGCTCACCCCAGATCGTGAGTTGCTCGCGCGCCGCTGCGCGGAACGTGTCCCCGGCGGCGAGCAGCACGCTTTTCCCCCGCGCCTGGAAAAATTTCGCCAGCTTGCCGATGGAGGTGGTTTTGCCGGCGCCGTTGACCCCGGCCAGCATGATGATGAAGGGGTGATGCCCTTCGGTCGCCAGCGGCCGCTCCAGCGGTGTGATCAGGGTCGCGAGCCCCTCCTGCAGCGCGGTCTTGAGCTCCCGGCGCTCGGTGAGCCCCCCTTTCCTCACCTGCTGGCGCAAATTTTCCAGCAGGAACTGGGTTGCCGCCACGCCCGTGTCCGCGCACAGCAGCGCGGATTCCAGTTCCTCGTACAGCGCCGCGTCGATCTTGCCGCCGCCGAGCAGACCGCCGATCTGCGCGCGCGTGCGTGCCAGTCCCGCCTTGAGTCGTTCACCCCAGGATGGAACAGGCTCCGCTTCGGCGGATTGTTTGAGTAAGCTGAACATGGAAGCCCACGCGGCAGGCTGCAAAAACCGCTAAGATACGTTCCGATTTTAACAGAAGGTTGTCGATGGAAATCCGGATGTTTCGCCACTTGTTTGCGCTAATTGCGGCCGTGGCCGCGACTGCCGCCGGCGCACAGAGCGCCACGCAGGAGCACAAGTTCGCCAACGGCCTGCGCGTGATCGTGAAGGAAGACCATCGCGCTCCCACTGTGGTGCACATGGTCTGGTATGGCGCCGGCAGCATGGATGAGGTGAGCGGCACCAGCGGCGTCGCGCACGTTCTCGAACATATGATGTTCAAGGGCACCAAAACCGTGAAAAGCGGTGAATTCTCGCGCCGCATCGCCGCTGCCGGCGGGCGCGAAAATGCCTTCACTAACCGCGACTACACCGCCTATTTTCAGCAGGTGCCGAAGGCCGCGCTGCCGCAGATGATGCAGCTGGAGGCCGACCGCATGTCCAATCTGCGGGTGACCGAGGCCGAGTTCTCGCGCGAGATCAAAGTGGTGATGGAGGAGCGGCGCCTGCGCACCGAGGACCAGCCGCGGGCGCTGGTGGTCGAGGCGCTCAATGCCGAGGCCTATTTCGCCCACCCCTATCGCCGGCCGGTCATAGGCTGGATGAACGACCTGGAGAATATGACCTATGTCGACGCGCGCAACTGGTATGCGCGCTGGTACGTGCCCGATAACGCCTTCGTGGTGGTGGTGGGGGATGTGAAGGCGGATGAGGTGTTCGCCCTGGCGCAAAAATACTATGGCCGGATCAAGGCCAGGCCCTTGCCCGAACGCAAGCCCCAGCTCGAACCGGGGCAGCGCGGCGCGCGCCGCGTGGTGGTCAAAGCCCCGGCCGAACTGCCTTATCTGCTGATGGGCTGGAAATGCCCGGTGCTGCGCGACGTGGACCGGGACTGGCAGCCGTATGCGCTGGAAGTGCTCGCCGGCGTGCTCGACGGCAACGAATCGGCGCGGCTCAATCAGTCGCTGGTGCGCAACAGCCGCATGGCGAGCGAGGTGGGCGCAAGCTACGACACCACTGCGCGCGGCCCGGGGATGTGTTTTCTGGAGGGGACCCCCAGCCAGGGCAGGAGCGCGGCCGAGCTGGAGACGGGCCTGCGCGCCGAACTCGCCCGCCTCGTTGATGACGGCGTGACCGAGGACGAACTCGCCCGGGTCAAGGCGCAGGTGGTGGCGAGCCAGATATTCAAGCGCGATTCGATCTTTGGGCAGGCGATGGAGATCGGTCAGTTCGAAGCCGTCGGCTTGTCGCATAGGGACATCGACCGCGTGATCGAGGGCATCAAAGCGGTAACCGCCGAGCAGGTGCGCGCAGTGGCGAAGCAGTATTTCGTCGACGACACGCTCACCGTGGTGGTGCTCGACCCGCAGCCGCTGGACCAGGCGAAACCGCGGCCGGCGCCGCCAGGCGTGAGGCATTAGATGCGTGAGGAGAGAGGAGTGAGGAGCGAGGGGGAAACGCTGGTTTTTCTGGTCGCGGCCGCAGTGCTATGGATGGCGGCCTCCGTTGCCGAGGCTGCGCTGCCGATCCAGCATTGGACCACGTCCGCCGGGGCGCGCGTCTATTTCGTCGCCAGCCGCAGCATTCCCATGCTCGATATCAACGTCGACTTCGACGCCGGCGGGCGGCGCGTTGCGGCCGACAAGGCCGGGCTGGGCGGGCTTACCCATACGCTGGTCAAGGCCGGATCTGCCGGGCGCTCGGAGGAGGAGATCAGCCGGCGCATCGCCGATGTCGGCGCGCAACTGGGCGGCAGCGTGGACCGCGATCGCGCCGGTTTCTCCCTGCGCACCCTGTCGAGCGAACGCGAGCGCACGCAGGCGATCGCGACCTTTGCCGAGATCCTGCAGGCGCCGGTATTTCCCGATGCGGCGTTTGCGCGCGAGAAGGCGCGCCTGGTCGATGGCGTCAAGGAGGATGAGACCAAGCCCGAGGCGATCGCCAGCAAGGCGTTTTACCGCCTGCTCTACGCAACGCATCCTTATGCGCTCGCTCCCACGCCCGAGACCGTGCTGCGCATCGAGCGCGCCGATGTGGAGGGGTTCTATCGCGCAAACTATCTCGCCGGGCGCGCCGTGGTCACCATACTCGGCGATGCCGACCGCGCGCTCGCCGAGCGCATCGCCGAGCAACTCACCGCGGGGCTGCCGCGCGCCCCCGGCGCGCCGCTGCCGCTTCCGGCGGTGCTCCAGCCGCGCGGCGAGACCGTGCATATCGCGCATCCGGCATCGCAAAGCCATATCCTGCTTGGTCTGCCGGCGATGACGCGCAACGACCCGGACTACTTTCCGCTGCTGGCCGGCAACTACATCCTCGGCGGTGGCGGCTTCGTTTCGCGCCTGACTCTCGAGGTGCGTGAAAAGCGCGGCTATGCCTACAGCGTCTACAGTTACTTCCTGCCGCTGGCGCAGGAAGGTCCGTTCCAGATTGGGCTGCAGACCAAGAAGGAACAGGCAGAGGAGGCGCTGGCGCGGGTGCGCGTCGTGCTCGGCGATTTCCTCGCCCATGGGCCAAGCGTGGCCGAGTTGAGGGCGGCCAAGCAGAACCTGATCGGCGGCTTTGCGCTGCGCATAGACAGCAACCGCAAGCTGCTGGAGCAGGTCGCGCTGATCGGCTTCTACCAGCTGCCGCTCACCTGGCTGGACGATTTCACCGCCCGGGTCGAGAAAGTCAGCGTGGACCAGGTTCGCGCCGCGTTCGCGCGGCGCGTGCGGCCGGACAATCTGGTGACCGTCGTCGTCGGAAGTGGCGAAAAGTAACCAGGTTCGCATCATCGGCGGCGACTGGCGCAGCCGCCGCATCAGTTTTCCCGACCATGAGGGTCTGCGCCCGAGCGCCGACCGCGTGCGCGAAACCTTGTTCAACTGGCTGGGGCAGGACCTCGGCGGCCAGCGTTGTCTCGACCTGTTTGCCGGCAGCGGTGCGCTCGGCTTCGAGGCGCTGTCGCGCGGCGCGGCTTGTGTGGTGATGGTTGAGAAAAGCCGCCGGGTGTGCGAGGGGCTGCGGCGCAATGCCGAGTTGCTCACGGCGAAAAACCTGCAATTGCACTGCGCGGATGCGCTAGAATTCGCCACTGTCGCGGCTGCAGATGCGGCGGCGCGTTTCGACGTGGTGTTTCTCGACCCGCCGTTCCGTTCGACCTTGGTTGCGCAGGCGCTGCCGCGGGTTGCGCCGCTGCTCCGGCCGCGGGCGCGGGTCTACGTCGAGAGCGCCACGGCTTTCGCACCGTCGGGCGGCTGGCGCATACTCAGGCAGGGCCGCGCCGGACAGGTGCACTACACTTTGGTGACATATGGCGACTAGGGCAGTCTATCCTGGAACATTCGATCCGCTCACGCGCGGCCACGAGGATCTGGTGCGGCGAGCGGCCCTGGTATTCGACGAGTTGGTCGTCGGCATCGCCGACAGCCGCGGCAAGCAGCCGTTCTTCACCCTGGAAGAGCGCGTGGCCATGGCGCGCGACGTTCTGTCGTGCTACGCCAACGTGCGCGTCGAGAGCTTCCGCGGCCTGCTGATGAATTTCATCCGCACCCAGGATTCGCGCGTCGTCCTGCGCGGGCTGCGCGCCGTGTCCGACTTCGAATACGAATTCCAACTCGCGGGCATGAACCGCAACCTCTATCCCGATGTCGAAACCCTGTTCCTGACTCCCGGCGAGCAGCATATGTTCGTCTCCGCCACCATGGTGCGCGAAATTGCAACCCTGGGCGGAGATGTGAGCAAATTCGTGCAGCCAGTGGTGGAGCGCTGCATCAAGGAAAAGATCCGGCAGATGGGCGGAGCGTGAAACTGAAACTGTTTGTGTCGAGGCGAGCCCCATGGCATTAATGATCACCGACGAGTGCATCAACTGCGACGTGTGCGAGCCGGAATGCCCGAATGACGCAATTTCGCAGGGAGCGGAGATCTACGTCATCGATCCGGCCAAATGCACCGAGTGCGTGGGGCATTTCGATGAGCCTCAATGCGTCGCGGTCTGCCCAGTGGACTGCATTCCCCTCGATCCGGACCATCCCGAGACCAAGGAAGCGCTGCAGCAGAAATATCAGCACTTGATGGCGCGAAAGCAAATTTCCTGAAACACCGGCGCAGTCGAACAACGACCAACGAAACGCCGGCTATTTCTGGCAAGCGGGGCAGTAAAAGGTGGAGCGCTGGCCCTGGCGCAATTGGCGGATGGCCGTGCCGCAGATGCGGCAGGGCAGCCCGGTGCGGCCATAGACATAATACTGCTGCTGGAAATAGCCCGAGGTGCCGTTGCTGTGGACGAAATCGCGCAGGCTGCTGCCGCCAGCCGCGAGCGCCTGTTTCAGCGTCGACTTGAGTGCCGCCGCGAGCGCTTCATAGCGCGCGAGCGACAGCCGCCGCGCCGGGGTGCGCGGATTGATGCGGGCGTGGAACAGGCTTTCGTTGGCGTAGATGTTGCCGACGCCGACGACGATGCTGGCGTTCATCAGGACGAGCTTGACCGCCGCCTTGCGCGTGCGCGTGGCGGCGTGAAGCACCTTGCCGGTGAATGCGTCCTCCAGCGGTTCGGCGCCAAGGCCGGCGAGCAGGGGATGGCGCGCGATATCGCCGCCCTCCCACAACACGGCGCCGAAGCGGCGCGGGTCGCGCAGGCGCATCAGCCGTTTGCCCAGTAGCAGGTCGAAATGGTCGTGCCGCTGCGGTTTGGTCTTGCCGTCCATGATGCGCAGGCTGCCCGACATGCCCAAATGCAGAATCAGCCAGCCGGCGCGCCCGTTTCCGGCACAGTCGATGAGAATGTACTTGCCGCGGCGCACGACGCGAGCGATGCGCCGGCCGGTGACGCGCGCGGCCAGATTGAGCGGTATCGGCCAGCGCAACTTGCGCTCGCTCACGCGTACGCCGGTGATGATATTGCCCGCGAGATAGGGCTCGATGCCGCGGCGGGTGATCTCGACTTCGGGTAGTTCGGGCATGGGCTGATAGACCGGTTTTTCTTGTACTGGCGCGCAAATATACCTAATATGTACGTCCCGCGCTAAGCTATCAGCACCGCCATGTCTGTTCCGCGTTGTTCCGTCCTCCCCCTGTTCCGCCTGTTCCTGGTCGCAGGCTTGGGCCTGCTGCTTGCCGCCTGCGCGCAAAGGCCGGTGCAGCAGGCGCCGCAGGCCGCTCAAGCGGCAGCCGATCAGGACAAAATCGAACAGCCTGCGCCAGAAGCGGCTGGCACGCCGGCAGCCGCCGCTGCGCCCAAGCCGGAGTTGCCAAATCAGGAGCTCACCGAAGCGGTGCTGTACGAGTATCTGCTAGCGGAAATCGCCGGGCAGCGCGGCTCCATCGGCTTATCGGCACAGGCCTACGCTGACTTGGCCAAACGCACGCGCGATCCACGCATCGCCAGACGCGCGACCGAGGTTGCTTTGTACGCGCGCATGCCCGGCGCCGCGATCGACGCCGCCAAGATCTGGTATGAAACCGAGCCGTCCTCGATGCAGGCGCTGCAGGCGCTGGTCAGCCTGCTGGTCAACACCAAGCGCCACGAGGAAGCCCTGCCTTATCTGCAGCAGCTTCTCGCCGCTGAAGCCGACAACGCCGGTGATGGCTTTCTGCAACTGAGCCGCCTGCTCGCCAATAGCCAGGACAAGGCGCTGACCCTGAAGCTGGTGCAACAACTGGCGCAACCGTACCCCAAGCTCGCGCAGGCGCATTTCGCCGTGGCCCAGGCGGCGATCGCGGCTGAGCAAAGGGAGCTCGCCCTTGCCGAAGTTCGCGCCGCATCCACGCTCAGGCCGGACTGGGAACTGGCTGCGCTGCTCGAGGCGCAACTGCTGCAACGGCAGTCGAACGCACTGGCGCTGCAGCGTCTGGCCGCCTTCCTCGAGCGCTATCCCAAGGCGAAAGAAGCGCGCTTGAGCTACGCGCGCGTCCTGGTGGCGGAGCACAAGTACAACGAGGCGCGCGCCGAGTTCCAGACGCTGTCCAAGGATTTTCCCGATAACGTCGACGTAATCTTTGCCGTCGGCGTGCTGTCGCTGCAGCTGCAGGACTATGCCCTGGCAGAAGCAAACTTCAAGCTCTTGCTGACCTTGCCCTACCGCGACAAGGATGCGGTGCGCGTGTATCTGGGCCAGATCGCCGAGGAGCAGAAACATTACCCTGAGGCGCTGCGCTGGTATGAAGAAGTCGCGGGCGGCGGGCAGTATCTGCAAGCGCAAATGCGCTATGCGCTGGTGCTCAACAAACAAGGCAAGCTGGAGGCGGCGCGCGCGCACCTGCGGCAAATCGAGGTCAGCAGCGACCAGGCGCGGGTGCAGCTGTTGCTGACGGAGGCGCAGATGTTGCGCGATGCCAACCGGCCGCGCGAGGCCTTCGATCTGATCGAGAGCGCGCTAAATGGCATGCCCGACCAACCCGATCTGCTCTACGACTACGCCATGCTGGCGGAGAAGCTCGAACGCATGGACCTGCTCGAGACTAATTTAAAAAAGCTGATCAGCCTGAAGCCCGACCACGCGCATGCCTACAACGCGCTTGGCTATTCGCTGGCCGACCGCAACCTGCGTCTGCCCGAGGCTCAGGGGCTGATAGAGAAGGCGCTGCAGCTTTCACCCGATGACCCGTTCATCATCGACAGCATGGGCTGGGTGCTGTATCGGATGGGCAAGAGCAAACAGGCGCTGGACTACCTGCGCAAGGCCTATAGCGCGCGCCCCGATCCGGAGATCGCGGCGCACCTGGGCGAGGTGCTGTGGGTCGCAGGCGAGCATCGGGAAGCCGAGAAAATCTGGCTCGAGGCGACGAAAAAAACACCGGGCAACGACGCCCTCAACAGCACCATCAAGCGCTTCAAACCTTAATTTGCGCAAGGTGGAAGCAAACAAGGTGTCTCCGGTCGGGAAAAAGCCCTTATCCCACGAACAAAGGGGGGGCCTAGGGAAGGGGTGGGACCCTTCCCTTCCCACCCTGCCCCCTTGTCCCCCAAGGGGGAGACCGAAGGTCGGGACCACCCGAAGAGGTGGGGACTTTCCCCTCTCCCGTCAAGCGGGACCGAGGAAGGGGGATCGAGACCTTCGGGGCGTCCCCCAAGAAGGGGACTTCCTTCGGGGCGTCCCCCAAGAAGGGGACTTCCTTCGGGGCGTCCCCCAAGAAGGGGACTTCCTTCGGGGCGTCCCCCAAGAAGGGGACTTCCTTCGGGGCGTAAATCCCCCTGCCGATGCGATCTCGCCATATATCGAAATCTTCGCCAATTCGGTCAACATTTGACGCTTACAAAACACTAGCCCGGGATTCGAAGTCTTCGTGATGCGATTCGCGCTTTTCTGGATGTGCCTGTTGCTTGCCGGGTGCGCCGCAGTCGAAGAGCAGCCGGCGCTTGCGGGACCTATAGGCGACGCCTTCCATCTTTCCGGCCGGGTGTCGGTGAAACACGGCGCCGAGGCGGCGAGCGGCAACATCGCCTGGCAGCATGACGCGGCGAGCGACGATTTGCTGTTCTCGACTCCGCTGGGCCAAGGCGTGGCGCGCATCGTCCGGCGCGATGCCCTGGTGAGCCTCACCACTTCCGACCAGAAGGTGTACCAGGCGGGCGACGTAGAGACCCTGACCGAGCGGGTGCTGGGCTGGCGCCTGCCGCTCACGGGCCTGCCCGACTGGGTGCGCGGCCGCGCGGCTGCAGGCGCGCTGGCGCAAACGCGGTTGGACAGCTCGCAGCGTCTCGCCGAACTGAGGCAATCCGGCTGGCTGGTGGAGTTCCTCGAGTACAAGGGCGAGAACGGGCCGCCGGCGCTGCTGCGCCTGACGCGCCAGGACGTGGAGATCCGCCTGGTCATCGACCAGTGGCGGGCCGAACCGTGAGCGGCTGGCAGCAGGTCTGGCCCGCGCCGGCCAAGCTCAACCTGTTTCTGCACATCACCGGGCGGCGCGCCGACGGCTATCACAACCTGCAGACCGCGTTGCGGCTGATCGATCTGGCCGACACGCTCCGATTCACCGCGCGCGCCGACGGCAAAGTCACGCTCGCGCGGCCGCTGGCGGGCGTACCGCCCGAGCAGGACCTGTGCCTGCGCGCCGCAGTGCTGCTTAAACAGGCGACCGGGCATCAGGGCGGCGTCGAAATCGAACTGGATAAACGCATCCCGATCGGAGGGGGGCTGGGCGGCGGCAGTTCGGACGCGGCCACCACGCTGGTGGTGCTCAATCACCTGTGGCGGCTGGGCCTGAAACGCGGGGAGTTGCAGCAACTGGCGCTCAAACTGGGCGCCGATGTGCCGGCGTTCGTATTTGGCGAGAACGCGTTTGCCGAAGGCGTGGGCGAGCAACTGACGCCGCTTGCGCTTCCGGCCGCCTGGTATCTGGTGCTGGTGCCCGCGGTGCAGGTGCCGACCGCCGCTGTTTTTGCCGCCCCCGAATTGACACGGGAGGCAAAACCAATCAGAATTACGGCCTTTTTCGACGGGCTGAAACAACGCGCCCTGCGTAACGATCTCGAGCCCGTGGTGAGCAAACGCTATCCTGAAGTGGCGCGCCATCTGGCCTGGCTGAAACAGCACGGCGAGGCGCGCATGAGTGGTTCCGGCGCCTGCGTATACGCCGAATTTTCCACTGCATCCGCAGCGCGCGCGGCGCACGCAAAGCTTCCGCACGCGATGCGCGGGTTCGTGGCGCGCGGCTTGGAGCGTCATCCGCTGCATGAGTTGACCGAGTAGAGTTTGGGGAGTCGCCAAGTGGTAAGGCACCGGATTTTGATTCCGGCATTCGTAGGTTCGATCCCTACCTCCCCAGCCAGCTAGAGACTAGTTTCTAGAGATTAGAAACTAGAGCAGTATGAGCCGCATCTGCGGCTGGTAATAACAGACAACAAAGGGAGCACGGGAATCTAGTTTCTAGTATCTAGTTTCCAGTACCTAGATGGTTTACGACCACCTGATGATTTTTGCCGGCAGCGCCAATCCGCAATTGGCTGCGGCGGTGGCGAAACGCCTCAACATCCCCCTGGGCAGCGCCAGCGTTGGCCGCTTCTCCGACGGCGAGGTGATGATCGAGTTGCTGGAGAACGTGCGCGGCAGGGACTGCTTCGTGCTGCAATCGACCTGTATGCCCACCAACGACAATCTGATGGAAGTGGTCATCATGATCGATGCGCTGAAGCGCGCCTCGGCCGCACGCGTCACCGCCGCGATCCCGTATTTCGGCTACGCGCGCCAGGACCGCCGGCCGCGCTCGGCGCGCGTAGCCATCAGTTCCAAGGTGGTGGCCAACATGCTGCAAGCGGTGGGCGTGGACCGGGTGCTCACCATGGATCTGCACGCCGACCAGATCCAGGGTTTTTTCAACGTGCCGGTGGATAACATTTACGCCGCGCCCATCCTTTTGGGCGATTTGTGGAAGCACGGCTACGAGGACCTGCTGGTGGTTTCGCCCGATGTCGGTGGCGTGGTGCGCGCGCGCGCTCTCGCGAAGCGCCTGGAATCGGACCTGGCCATCATCGACAAGCGCCGCCCGAAGGCGAACGATGCCGAGGTGATGAACATCATCGGCGACGTCAAGGGCCGCACCTGCGTCATCATGGACGACATGGTGGACACCGCGGGCACGCTGGCCAAGGCGGCGCAGGCGCTCAAGAAGGAGGGCGCGATCAAGGTGCTCGCCTACTGCACCCACCCGGTGCTCTCGGGCGGCGCGGTGGAGCGCATCGCCAATTCGGCGCTGGACGAGGTGGTCGTCACCGATTCCATTCCGCTGCGCGAGGACGCGAGGAAATGCAGCAAGATCCGCGTGCTTTCCATCGTCGACCTGCTGGCGGAGACGATACTGCGCATCAGCAACGAGGACTCGGTGAGTTCATTGTTCAGCGAGTGAAGAACAAAGCCTAGATACGGATTCAAGTTTTTCGAACGGCGGTACCTGGTCGCGGGGCCGCCATAACCAGGAGTGCAACATGCAAATCGAAATCAACGCGCACAAGCGCACCAAGCAGGGCACCGGAGCGAGCCGCCGCCTGCGCCGTGAAGGCAAGACCCCCGGCATCGTCTACGGGGGCAAGCAGCCCACGGTCGTAATCGAGCTCGATCACAACGCGCTGTACCACCAGCTGCGCCAGGAGGCTTTCCACGCCTCCGTCCTGACGCTCAATCTCGACGGCGCGAAGGAGCAGGTGCTGTTGCGCGCGGTCAACATGCACCCGTTCAGGCTCGAGGTCCAACACATCGACTTCCAGCGCGTCCTGGCCGAGGTGAAGATCCAGATGAAGGTGCCGCTGCACTTCACCAACGCCGAGCTGTCGCCGGGGGTGAAGCTGTCGGGCGGTATCGTCAGCCACGTCATGACCGAACTCGAGATCCACTGTCTGCCGGCCGACCTGCCCGAATTCATCGAGGTCGATTTGAAGGACATGGTGCTAGGCCATACCGTCCACGTCAAAGATCTGCAGCTCCCGAAGGGTGTGGAAGCGATTCTGCACGGCAGCGAGAATCCGCCTGTGGCTGTGGTGCAGGTCCCGCGTGCGCTGGTTGCGGACGAGGCTGCCGATGCTGCCGAAGCTGCTGCGGCCGAAGTCACGCCGTCCGCATCCGAGGTTCCCACCAGCAAACAGTCGGCCGAACCAGCCGCCGCGGAAAAGGCCGGGGACAAGGGCGAGAAGGGCGAGAAGGGCGACAAGGGCGACAAGGGCGACAAGGGCGAGAAGAAGGCAGAGAGATCAGACAAGAAATCAGACAAGAAGTAAGAGCTCATTGCAATTTGCGGGCTACCTCCCCTCGTGCTCGCCTTAGTCAGGGGCCGTTTTAGCAATTCCGAAACGGACTCTGAGCTGCTTGTCCGCTTCGAGAACAGGCAGAGGCACTAGCCTTTGCCCGTTTTTTTGAGGTTGTAAAACAAAGGGGCGCGCCCCTCTCCCTATTCACCGAGTCTGTCGCAGGGCCTATCGAAAAATGTCGATCAAGCTCATCGTCGGCCTGGGCAACCCGGGCAAGAAGTACGAGAGCACGCGCCACAACGCCGGTTTCTGGCTGATCGAGCGGCTCGCCGCGCAGCGCCGGCTCGCGCTGAGGAAGGAACCCAGGTTTCATGCACTGGCGGCCAAGCTCGACACTGCGTCCGGACACGCGTGGTTGCTGCTGCCCCAGACCTGGATGAACGAATCGGGCTCGGCGGTGGCCGCGCTGGCGCAGTTCCACAAGATTGCGGCCGACGAAATCCTGGTGGTGCACGATGAGCTCGACCTGCCGCCAGGGGGCGTGAAAATCAAGCAGGGCGGCGGCCACGCCGGCCACAATGGCTTGAGGGACATCATGGCCAAGCTGGGCACGCCCGAGTTCTGGCGCTTGCGCATCGGCATCGGCCATCCGCGCGATGTTGCCGCGAGCGAGCAGGAGGTGGTCGATTTCGTGCTTCACCCGCCGCGCAAGGACGAGCAGGCGCTGATAGACGCGGTGATCGACCGCGGCGTCGCGGTGTTCGATCTGATCCTGGCGGATAACATGGCGGCGGCAATGCACAAGCTGCACACCAAACCCAAACCTCAAACACCGGGCATTCCAAAGTAAGCAGCGTGAATTGAACAACTGGGTTACGCCTCCTTGCATATCCCCCAAACTGGTTTAAGGCCTCACACATGTCTCTCAAATGCGGTATCGTCGGATTGCCCAACGTCGGCAAATCCACCCTATTCAACGCGCTCACCAAGGCCGGCATCGCGGCGGAGAACTACCCTTTCTGCACCATCGAGCCCAACGTCGGCATCGTCGAGGTTCCGGACGCGCGGCTGGCGCCATTGGTGGCGATCGCCAAACCGCAGAAAACCATTCCCGCGGTGGTGGAGTTTGTCGACATCGCCGGTTTGGTCGCGGGTGCGTCCAAGGGCGAGGGCCTGGGAAACAAATTCCTCGCCAACATCCGCGAAACCGACGCGATTGCCCACGTCGTGCGCTGCTTCGTCGATGACAATGTGGTGCATGTCGCCGGCAAGATCGACCCGCTGGGCGATATCGAGACCGTCAACACGGAACTCGCTCTGGCCGATCTCGCGACGGTGGAAAAAACCATGAGCCGTTACGTCAAAGCCGCGAGGTCGGGCAACGACAAGGAAGCGCAGCGCATCGTGACGGTGCTGGAAAAAGTGCTGCCGGTGCTGAACCAGGCGAAGCCGGCGCGCAGCCTCGCGCTGTCCGCTGCGGAGCAGCAGGTGCTCGCCCCGCTGTGCCTGATGACGGCCAAACCCGCCATGTACGTTGCCAACGTCGATGAAAAGGGCTTCAGCAGCAATCCGCTGCTCGATCGGGTGCGAGCGTACGCGAAGGCGGAAGGCGCGCCGGTGGTGGCCATCTGCGCCGCGATCGAGGCGCAGATGGCCGACCTGGAGGACGAAGAGAAGCAAATTTTCCTCGCCGACATGGGCCAGGAAGAGCCGGGCCTCGACCGCCTGATCCGCGCCGGCTACGCGCTGCTCGGCCTGCAAACGTTTTTCACCGCCGGCCCGAAGGAGGTGCGCGCATGGACCGTGCAGACCGGCGCGACCGCGCCGCAGGCCGCTGGCGTGATCCATACCGACTTTGAACACGGCTTCATCCGCGCCGAGGTGATTTCATACGCCGATTTCATCGCCTGCAAGGGCGAGCAAGGGGCGAAGGAAGCCGGCAAAATGCGCCTGGAGGGCAAAGACTACGTCGTGCGCGACGGCGACGTCATGCATTTTCGCTTCAACGTCTGATCAAATGCCGCCGGAGACGGCTATCACCCCCATGGCGGCAGCGTGCCGGATACGCGCGATCAATAGGTGCCCGGGTAGGCGCCCCCGTCAATCAGGAAATTCTGCCCGGTGACATAGCCGGCCTGTGCGCTGCACAGGTAAGCGCAGGCATCGCCGAACTCGGCCGGATCGCCGAACCTGCCGGCAGGACACTGGGCCATGCGTTCCTTGCGGATCACCTCGACGCTGACGCCGCGGTTCTTGGCCTGGATCTCGCAAGTGGTGCGAATCCGGTCGGTGTCGAACGAGCCGGGGAGCAGGTTGTTGATGGTGACGTTGTGCGCCACGGTCTTGCGCGCGATGCCGGCGACGAAGCCGGTGAGGCCGGAGCGCGCGCCGTTGGAGAGGCCCAGGATTTCGATCGGCGCCTTCACCGAGCTCGAGGTGATGTTGACGATGCGGCCGAACTTGCGCGCGGTCATGCCGTCCACCGTGGCCTTGATCAGTTCGATCGGAGTGAGCATGTTGGCGTCCAGCGCGGCGATCCAGGTGGCGCGGTTCCAGTTGCGGAAATCGCCCGGCGGCGGGCCGCCGGCGTTGTTGATGAGTATGTCCGGATTGGGGCAGGCGGCGAGCGCCAGGGCGCGCCCGGCTTCGGTGGTGATGTCGCAGGCCACGGCCGTGACCTTGACCCCGGTGGCGGCGCGGATCTCCTGCGCGGTCTTCTCCAGTGCCTCCTTGCCGCGCGCGGTGATGACGAGGTTCACGCCCTCGCGCGCGAGCGAGAACGCGCAGCCGCGCCCCAGGCCCTTGCTCGATGCGCATACCAGTGCCGATTTACCGCGAAGTCCCATATCCATTTCGTGTCTCCTTAGTTCTTGGGTTTGATTGTTACCAATATCACGCCCGCGAGCACCAGCGCCGCTCCGCCAACCTGCAGCAGGCTCATGCGCTCTTCCAGCCCGAGCCAGCCGAGAAAAATCGTGGTCACCGGTCCGGCGGCGCCGATGATGGCCACCTGGTTGGCGCCGATGCGCCGCAGCGCCTCCGAGGTCACGAATACCGGCAGCACGGTGCAGCCTATGGCCATGGCAATAGCCAAGCCGTACACCTGCGGCGGCAACTGCAGCGCCGACAGCGGGCGCAGCAGCAGGAACTGCAGGATGCACAACAGGCTCGCCACGCTGGTGGCGTACGCAGTAAAGCGCACCGAGCCGATGCGCGTCACCACCTGGCTGCTGCTCACCAAGTACACGGCGTAGCATAGCGCGCTGCCGAACACGAGCAGCGCGCCCAGCGTCAGGTTGCGGTTCTCCCCGGCAAAACCCTGCGTCAGCACCAGCGCCAGGCCGGCGTAGGATATCACCAGGGCGACGATGTCGCGGCGGCTCACGTACTTGCCCAGGAACAGGGCCGACAGCAGCACGGTGATGGTCGGATAGAGGAACAGCACCAACCGCCCGAGACCGGCCGAGATGTATTGCAGGCCGAGAAAACCGAAGAAGCTCGCCAGGTAATAGCCGAGAAAGCCGAGGAACAACACCGCCCGCCAATCGCGGCGCGTGAGCGGCGTGCGCGCCGTGTCGCGCCGCACCCAGAACGCCATCGCTACAAAAAAAGGCAAGGAGAACACCATGCGCAGCGCAATCAGCGTGACCGGGTCGGCGACGTAGGCATAGGCGAGCTTGAGCAGGATCGGCCACACCGCGGCGGCGACAACGCCGACCAGCGCCAGGACGATGCCCCAGGCGCGATAGGATGAGGTGGTCACCTAACGTCGCGAACCGCAGGTCGGCAAGCCTTTGCCGGACGCAGGCGCAAGTTCGATTTGCCGGATTTGTCGACGAGCAGGGGCAGGAGCATGGAATTGCCGGTTATCAAGGGCCGCAGGCGCGGGCGCAATGCTAAAATTATAAACTTACGAGGGCAATCGAGGCAGCAATCATGTCGGGACATTCCAAGTGGGCCAATATCAAGCACAAGAAGGCGGTCACGGATGCCAAAAGGGGCAAGATCTTCACCCGCCTGATCCGGGAGATCACCGTAGCGGCGCGCATGGGAGGCGCTGATCCCAACATGAACCCGCGCTTGCGCCTGGCGATCGAGAAAGCGCGCGACGTGAACATGTCCAAGGACAACATCGAGAATGCCACCAAGCGCGGGGCGGGCGCGCTCGAGGGCGCCAACTACGACGAGGTGCGCTACGAAGGCTACGGCATCGCCGGCGCGGCGGTGATGGTCGATTGTCTCACCGACAACCGTACCCGCACCGTGGCCGACGTGCGCCACGCCTTCGTCAAGAACGGCGGCAACCTCGGCACCGATGGCTCGGTGGCGTTTCTGTTCAAGCACTGCGGCCAGTTTATCTTTGCCCCGGGCACGGGCGAGGACAAGGCGATGGAGGCGGCGCTGGAGGCGGGCGCGGAGGACGTGCTCACCAACGAAGACGGCTCGGTCGAGGTGATTTGCGCGCCGTACGATTTTTCGGCAGTGAAGCAGGGCCTGGAACGGGTGGGACTGAAGGCCGAACTGGCGGAGATCACAATGAAACCCTTGAGTGAAACCGTCATGAGCGGGGATGACGCGGCGCGCATGCAGAAGCTGCTCGATGCGCTGGAGGCGCTCGACGACGTGCAGGAAGTCTATACCACGGCGATGATCGACGGCTGAGGCTCTGCGGCCAGCTTTACGCTCGCCTGCGGCCAAAGCGTATTACCCTCGCCTGCGGCCAAGTATTACGCTCGCCTGCGGCGACGGCGGCGCTATAATCCGCCGATGGCCGAATCCACCATAACCATACTCGGCATCGATCCCGGCTTGCGCATCACCGGGTTCGGGATCATCCGCAAGAACGGCAGCAAGCTCGCCTATGTCACCAGCGGCTGTATCAAAGCAGCGGAATCGGACCTGCCCGGGCGGCTCAAGACCATACTGGAGGGCCTGCGCGAGGTGATCCGGGCACATCAGCCGCAGCAAGTCGCGGTCGAAAAGGTGTTCGTCAACGTCAATCCGCAATCCACGCTGCTGCTCGGCCAGGCGCGCGGCACCGCCATCTGCGCCGCGGTGCTGGAGAGCCTGCCGGTGGCAGAATACACGGCGCTGCAGGTGAAGCAGGCGGTGGTGGGCAACGGCCATGCCAAAAAAGAACAGGTGCAGGAGATGGTGCGGCGCCTTCTGCGTCTGCCGGGAAATCCCAGCGCGGATGCGGCCGATGCGCTCGCCTGTGCCATCTGCCATGCGCATGGCGGCCAGGGGCTGGGGTCGATCGTCACCGCAGGCTACCGCGTAAAGAAGGGGCGGCTCATATGATAGGACGCTTGAGCGGGGTGTTGCTGGAAAAGAACCCGCCGCAGGTGATGCTGGAGGTGCAGGGCGTCGGCTACGAGGTTGACGTTCCCATGAGCACCTTTTACAACCTGCCCGGCGTAGGCGAGCGGGTGACGCTGTTGACCCATCTGATCGTGCGCGAAGACGCGCATCTGCTCTACGGTTTCGCCAGCGAGTCCGAGCGCAAGGCGTTTCGCCAATTGCTGAAAATCAGCGGCGTCGGCGCGCGCACCGCGCTGTCGCTGCTATCCGGCATGAGCGTCGCCGAGCTGGTGCAGGCGGTGGCGATGCAGGAAGCCGGACGCCTGACCAAGGTTCCCGGCATCGGCAAGAAAACTGCCGAGCGCCTGCTGCTCGAGTTGAAGGACAAGCTCGGCGCCGAACTCACCGCGGGCGTAGCGGTGAACCGCGCCGCGCCGGCCGGGAGCGATGTGCTCAATGCGCTGCTCTCGCTCGGATATAACGAGAAAGAGGCGCTCTATGCGCTGAAACAACTGCCCGAAGGTCTGAGCGTGTCGGACGGGATCCGCCAGGCGCTCAAGTCGCTGGCGAAAGGTTGAGGCGGATCGAAAGACATGTACTGGGAAACATGTACTTCGATCAGATCAGGGGGCGCGGGAGTTTGGAGTTTATTGCAGGAAAGTTTAATTAGGCGCTTGATTATTAAAGGTTGATGGCATATCCTTTAACAACTGCCGCGCCAATTAAAGCAAACTTAACGTGCCTACCTCTGTTCATTCCCGTCTGGGCAATTACGAGACGACCAGCATCGCGGGCGAGCGCGTGCGTGCTTTCGTGCCGCCGCCGCTGCCGCCGGTCCCGGCGCTTGACCTCAACGCCGAGCGCCATGATCTGCTGGAGAAGGCAAACCGCAGTTTGGGCCGCCTTGATGGCGTCGCGACCCTGTTTCCCGACCCGGCGCTGTTTCTTTACATGTACGTGCGCAAGGAGGCGCTGCTTTCTTCGCAGATCGAAGGCACGCAATCGTCCTTCTCCGACCTGCTCCTATTTGAGAGCGCGGAGCTTCCCGGCGTCCCGATGGACGATGTCGAAGAAGTGTCCTGCTACGTTTCCGCAATGAATCACGGCCTGGACCGCCTGCGTGGCGGATTTCCCCTGTCGCTGCGGCTGATCAAGGAAATTCACAAGACCATGTTGTCCGGCGGGCGCGGCAGCAAGAAAGCGCCGGGCGAGTTCCGCACCTCGCAAAACTGGATCGGTGGCACGCGTCCCGGCAACGCCAGGTTCGTGCCCCCGCCGCCGAACCGCGTTATCGAGTGCATGGGGCTGCTGGAAAAATTCCTGCATAACGACCCGGTCAAGACGCCGCTGCTCATCAAGGCGGCGCTCACACATGTACAGTTCGAGACCATCCACCCGTTTCTTGACGGGAACGGCAGGGTGGGGCGTCTGCTTATCACTTTGCTATTGTGTGCCGAAGGCGCACTTGCGCAGCCAATGCTCTATCTCAGCCTTTACTTCAAGAAACATCGCGATGAATACTACGACCTGTTGCAGCGGGTACGCATCAAGGGCGCGTGGGAGGACTGGCTTGATTTTTTCCTGCTCGGTGTGATCGACACCACCGATCAGGCAGTGCGCGCGGCGCAGCGCATCCTCGAGTTGTTCCGCGGCGACCGCGCGCGCATCGAAAAGCTGGGTCGTGCCGCGGCGTCCGCGCTCAGGCTGCACCATGCCTTTCAGGAAAGAGCGGTGCTGTCGATTCCCGGCGCGGCGAAACGCGTGGGCGTGTCCCAGCCCACCATCACCAGCGCGATGGCGCATCTAGCCAAGCTGGGCATCGTGCGCGAAACCACCGGGCGCAAGCGGCGCAAGCTGTACGTGTACGATGCTTACCTGAAGATTCTCGGTGAAGGGGCGGAGCCGATCCGATGACCAAGAAATACCACCGGTTTGTCCGCATCTTTTACCAAATTCGGGCCACCGCATTCGCCGGGCTGTTTGTCGCCATCGGCATGCAAATGTGGGGGCGGGGCTATGGCGGGCTCGCGTGGGTGCTGCTCGCGCTGCAGTTCCTCGCCTATCCGCACCTGCTATTTTGGCGCGCGCGCAGGGCCCCGGACTCGCTCAAAGCCGAGCATTCCAATTTACTGCTCGACGCGCTGCTGCTCGGGATCTGGGTATCCGCGCTCGAGTTTCCCACCTGGATCGCGTTTCCTATCTTTTTGGGGACCTCACTCAACAACGCGATGAACCGCGGTTGGCGCGGGGCTGCGGGCGCGCTGCTCGCGTTTTCTTCCGGCGCGCTTGCGTGGGGGCTCGTCGCCGGGTTCAGGGTTTCGCCGCAGACCGATCCCGTGGCCGCTGCACTGTGCCTGATCGGCTTGTTCGTCTACGTGATTGGTCTTGGCAACATCGCGTTCGCGCAGAGCCGCAAGTTGCGCGACACGCGCGAGGCTCTGCGCCAGCGCGAGGAGCACTACCGGATCATCACCGAGAATGCGGGAGACCTGATCGCCATGCTGGACGCCGCGTGGCGCTGGGTATACGCGAATCCTGCGTACCGGCGCGTGCTCCCCGAGGCGGCGCTGGAAATCGGCGCCGATGCCCTTGCCCACCTGCATCCGGACGATCGGGACGCAACGCGCGCCGCGCTCGAACAAGCGGTCAGGAGCGGGGAGTCGCAGGGGTTTCTCTACCGCCTGATCGCCGCTGATGGCAAGGAGCACGAGTTCCAGGCCAAGGCAAAATCTTTTTCGTACGCAGGCGTCCCGAGGACGGTAGTCGTCTCCACTGACGTCACCGAACTGCGCCAGCGGGACAAAAAGCTGGCGCTCCAGGCGAACGTGTTCGAGAACATGGCTGATGCGATGATGATCATCGCCGCCGACGGCACCGTACTGTCGGTCAACCGGGCGTTCACGACGGTCACGGGGTACGGCGCAGAGGAGGTGTGCGGGAAATCCGAAACCGCGTTTCGCACCGCCCTGCAACCGCAGGAGTTCTACGACGAAATTCGCGACGCATTGAAGCGCCAGGATTACTGGAGCGGCACCTCCTGGTGCCGCCGGAAAGACGCCAGCATCTACCGCGAATGGCGGAACATTTCGGCGATCCGGGATGCGGCTGGGCGCACGACGCATTACGTCGCCTTTTTTGCGGATGTCTCCCAGTCCACGCACCCGGATCGCGCGCTCGCGCGCTGAAACGGAATGAGCGAGAAACTCAGGATCGCGAGAGCCGGGACCGTGTCCACGGGTAAGATAGCGCATGGCCATTGAAACCGACCGCCTGATCGCCGCCGATCCCGCCTCGCCGCAGGAAGAGGCGCTGGAGCGCGCGCTGCGGCCCAAGGTATTGTCCGAGTACGTCGGCCAGGAGAAAATCCGCGGCCAGCTCTCGATTTTCATTGAGGCGGCGCGCCGGCGCAAAGAGTCGCTCGATCACGTGCTGCTGTTCGGCCCGCCGGGTCTGGGGAAAACGACACTGGCGCACATCATCGCGCGTGAGATGGGTGTCAATTTGCGCCACACCTCGGGCCCGGTGCTGGAGCGCCCGGGCGACCTTGCTGCACTGCTCACCAACCTCGAACCGAACGACGTGCTGTTCATCGACGAGATCCACCGTCTGTCGCCGGTGGTGGAAGAAATCCTGTATCCGGCGCTGGAAGATTTCCAGCTCGACATCATGATCGGGGAGGGGCCGGCCGCGCGCTCGGTCAAGCTCGACTTGCCTTCCTTCACCCTGGTGGGCGCCACCACCCGCGCCGGCATGCTCACCAATCCCTTGCGCGACCGCTTCGGCATCGTCGCGCGGCTGGAGTTCTACAGTGCGCTGGAACTGCAGCAGATCGTCAACCGTTCGGCGAAGCTCCTGAACGTCGAGGTCGCGCCCGAGGGGTCTCTGGAAATCGCGCAGCGCTCACGCGGCACGCCCCGCATCGCCAACCGGCTGCTGCGTCGCGTGCGCGACTTTGCGGAGGTGAAGGCTCAGGGGGATGTGACGCGCGAAGTCGCCGATGCGGCGCTGCAAATGCTCGACGTAGATGCGCTCGGCCTGGACGTGATGGACAGGAAGCTCCTGCTGGCCGTGATCGAGAAGTTCGCCGGCGGGCCGGTGGGCGTGGAGAATCTGGCGCACGCGATTGGCGAGGATCGCGATACCATCGAAGAGGTGATCGAGCCCTTCCTCATCATGATGGGCTATTTGCAGCGCACCCCCCGCGGGCGCGTCGCCACGGCATCGACCTATCGGCATTTCGGTCTGGCGCCGCCCAACGCGAGCGCAAACGTCGATTTGTGGAATGGTCCGGGCGAATCCTGAGGCCAGGATGATGAAGCGCTTTTCCTGGCTGGTGCGTGTCTACTACGAGGACACCGACGCGGGCGGCATCCTCTATTATGCCAATTACCTTAAGTTCTTCGAGCGCGCGCGCACTGAATGGCTGCGCAGTTTCGGCCTGAATCAGGATAAACTGGCGCAGGAGGAGGGGCTGATTTTCGTGGTGCGGCGGGCGTTGCTCGATTTTGTCCGGCCGGCCCGCCTGGACGACATGCTCGAGGTCACGGTTGAACCGCTGAAGCTCGCGCATGTCTACGTAGAGCTGGCCCAGGAGGCACGGCGCGGCGCGCAAGTGCTGGCCCGCGCCGAGATCCAGGTGGCCTGCCTGAACCTGCGAGGTTTCAAGCCCGTCGCCATACCGCAATTCTTGAGGGATAAGCTCTGAATTGGGGGATTTAAAAGGGGGCTTGCCCCCTTTTTCCAAACAGCTACGCGAGTCGATACAACCATGAACGTAACCCAGGACCTGTCGATACTTTCCCTGATCACCAACGCCAGCGTGCCGGTGCAACTGGTGGTGGTGCTGCTGCTGCTGGTCTCGTTCATGAGCTGGTTGTTTATTTTTCGCAAGCTGTTCGCCATCCGGCAGGCGGGGACCCAGACCGAGAAGTTCGAGCGCGATTTCTGGAGCGGCAGCGACATGAACGGCCTGTACCAGAGCGCGGTCAACGACCGCCACCGCGCCGGGTCGCTGGAGCGCATTTTCGAGGCGGGCTTCCGCGAATTCGCCAAGCTGCGCGCGCAGCGCGGCGCCGACCCGAGCATCCCGGTGGAGGGCGCGCGCCGCGCCATGCGCGCCACCTATCAGCGCGAGATGGACAACCTGGAGCGGCATCTCGCCTTTCTTGCCTCGGTCGGTTCGGC
>Ga0080064_1003599_pt1 | contig 21902 bp, 20 predicted proteins | sample Subgrocontami54m_FD_69260 | JGI IMG/M metagenome (GOLD analysis project Ga0080064, IMG submission 69260) | Subsurface groundwater microbial communities from S. Glens Falls, New York, USA - GMW46 contaminated, 5.4 m (SPADES assembly) (version 2) ...
ACGAGCAGACGGTCGACGTGGACGAGAGCGTGCTGTGCATCACCGACGACAGCGGGCCGATCGGGCTCGCGGGCATCATGGGCGGGGACAGCACCAAGGCGGACCTCCAGACGCGGCACGTCTTCCTCGAGTCGGCGTTCTTCTTTCCTGGCGTGGTCGCAGGCCGCTCGCGGCGCTACAACTTCACGAGTGACGCCGCGCACCGCTTCGAGCGCGGCGTGGATTTCGACAACAACGTCGCCGGCATCGAGCGCGCCACGCGCCTCGTCCTGGACATCTGCGGCGGCGATCCGGGGCCGACGGTGGACACGGTCGCGCGGCTGCCCGAGCGGCGCCCCGTGATGATGCGCGTCGCCCGCGCCCACAAGGTGATCGGGATCGCCGTGTCCGCGGACGAGATCGCCGACATCTTCGGGCGCCTCGGCCTCGCGCATGCGCGCGAGGGCGCGGGCGCGAACGAGGTGTTCGTGGTCACGCCGCCCTCGCACCGCTTCGACATCGAGATCGAGGAGGACCTGATTGAGGAGGTGGCGCGCGTGCACGGCTTCGAGCGCATCCCCGCGCACCCGCCCGCCGCGCCCGCGGCGATGCGCGCCGAGCCCGAGCGGCGGCGCTCGCTGCACGCGATCCGCGCCCAGCTCGCCGCGAGCGACTACCACGAGGTGATCAACTTCAGCTTCGTCGATGCGGCCTGGGAGGCCGACTTCGCCGGCAACGCCGCGCCGATCAAGCTGCTCAACCCGATCGCGAGCCAGCTCGCGGTGATGCGCAGCTCGCTCATCGGGAGCCTGGTCGCCAACGTGGGCTACAACCTGAACCGCAAGATTTCCCGCGTGCGGGTGTTCGAGATCGGGCGCGTGTTCCTGCGCGACCTCGCGATGAAGGACGGCGATCGCGACGTGGCCGGGGTACGCCAGCCGACGCGCATCGGCGCGATCGCCTACGGGCAGGCGCTGGAAGAGCAATGGGGGGCGCCCGAGCGCCCGGTCGATTTCTTCGACCTGAAGGGCGACCTGGAAGCGCTGCTCTCGCCCAGGCGCGCGCGCTTCGAGCCGGGCGTGCACCCGGCGCTGCATCCGGGGCGCGCCGCGCGCGTGATGCTCGACGGCGCGCCGATCGGCTGGGTGGGCGAGCTGCATCCGCGCTGGCAGCGCAAATACGAGCTGCCGGCCGCGCCCGTGCTGTTCGAGCTGGACGCCGAGCCGCTGCTCGAGCTGGATGTGCCGCGCTACGGCGAAGTCTCGCGCTTTCCTGCGGTGACGCGCGATCTCGCGGTGCTGGTGGCCGAATCGGCGCCCGTGCAGGGACTGCTGGACGCGCTGGAAAGCGGCAGTCCGGCCACGGTGCAGGAGATCCGCCTGTTCGACGTCTACCGTGGAAAAGGCATTCCCGCAGGTCAAAAAAGCCTTGCGTTTCGGGTAGTTATGCAAGATACTGCGAAAACTTTGACCGACGAAGAGGCCGACATTGCAATGGCCCGGTTGACTCGGGTTCTCGCGGAGAAGTTCGGCGCGAGGTTGCGTGGCTAGGGAGAGAAAAATGACGCTCACCAAAGCAGAACTCGCCGACATGCTGTTCGAGAAGGTCGGGCTGAACAAGCGCGAGGCCAAGGACATGGTCGAGACCTTCTTCGAGGAGATCCGCATGGCGCTCGAAAACGGCGACTCGGTGAAGCTGTCCGGGTTCGGCAACTTCCAGTTGCGCGACAAGCCGCAGCGCCCGGGGCGCAACCCCAAGACCGGCGAAGAAATCCCCATCACCGCACGCCGGGTCGTCACCTTTCACGCCAGCCAGAAGCTGAAGGCGCTGGTCGAGCAGATGCATGGAAAGCCACAGCAAGGGCAGTAGCGCCAACCTGCCCCCCATCCCGGCCAAGCGCTACTTCACCATCGGCGAGGTGAGCGAGCTGTGCGGCGTGAAGCCGCACGTGCTGCGCTACTGGGAGCAGGAATTCACCCAGTTGAAGCCGGTCAAGCGCCGCGGCAACCGACGCTACTACCAGCACCACGAGGTGCTGCTCATCCGCCGCATCCGCGATCTGCTCTACGAGCAGGGCTTCACCATCAACGGCGCGCGCAACCGCCTGGACGAAGGCCTGGGCTCGCCCGCGCCGAAACCGGGCAAGGCCGGCGCCCAACCCACCGACCTCGCCGCCATCCGCCGCGAAATCAAGGCCGTCCTCGACCTCCTGCGCGGCTGACTCGCGGCAGTCCACCCCCTCTCCCGCAAGCGGGAGAGGGCAGGGGTGAGGGCAAGATGGTCTCGCGTCGCAACCCACAGATCAACGCGAGCGTAACCCGCCCTCGTCATCCCGAGGGCGAAGTCCCCCATGCCATTCCGAGCGCGAAAGCACCCTTGTCATTCCGAGCGCTTCCTTCCCCTGTCATTCCGAGCGCGAAGCGCGAGGAATCTGCTTTTCCTCCATCCCCTGAGACAGCCCCACCAACCTGATATAATTTCCTTCGAGTCGGGGCGTAGCGCAGCCTGGTAGCGTACCTGCATGGGGTGCAGGTGGTCGCTGGTTCGAATCCAGTCGCCCCGACCATTTTTTTTAATCACTTACTGCGCTGCGGTAGGTCGATGCGTAGGAAAAACTTAGACACTTGTCTAAGTTTTCGGTCCTTCTTGATGGCCGTACGTATCGGGGCTACGGTCACTTGCGTGCGTCATCGACCGCCTGCGCCACCCTCAGAACCTTCATCTCACGCCCCCACTTCCGCATCGTGGGCCACGTAGCTTGCCACGAGCGCATCATGAAGTGCGCGGATGCTCGCGATTCCCGGGTTGTGTGCCAGTGTCTCTAGATCGAAGCCGGCGCAGATGTCGACATCCTTCTGCGACAGGTAATTGCCGTGGATCAGCACTTCGCGGATTTGGTCGGTAGCGTCGGGGTACTCTCGTTCGTCGGGGTCGTGATTTTGGAGGAGGAAGTCGCGATAGCAGTGCTCGATAACGGGCTTAGAGTGCTCTTGGATCTCGTCCACCACGCGGAGGATCTCGGTGATCTTGGTATCGAGCGCGCCCTGAGTGCTGAAGAAGATATTTCCGTTGGAGTGGGCGGTGTCATTGCGTTCCTTCACCAGCGCCGCGTAGCTGCTCACCTTCGCGTTGTCACATCCGATCAGCTTGAGAAAGCGAAGGACGCTGCTCTCGTTCACTCGCCAGAATGTGAAGGGCGACGTCGCTGCAAGCAGCTCCTTCTCAAGGTCCTTGTTGAACCCCACCATCGCCATCTCGAAATCCTTCGGCTTCGTCTGCTTGATTTGCCAGATGTTGAAGTAGACACAGCTCATGGTGAGCATGTGATAGGCGAGGAAGGCGAACTGGTATTTGCCGTGGGTATAGTTAGTCTCGAAGGCGTCCCACAGGAACTCGATGTATTCCTGCTCCTTCGGGCTCTTGAAGGAGAGCGGCAGGTAGTTGCCCAGTTCGGTGGCTTCTTCCATCACTGGCCCCACACATGAGCGGACTCGCTGTCGTAGAAATCAACCCGCAATTCTCGTTTCCTGCCGCGTGCCAAGCGCATCGCCTTCGCTCGCTCGACGATCTGTAGGTTCGTGCTCAAATCAGGATCGCCATATAAACCTACGAAGAGATGAGCCAGCTTTCCTTTCTCTATTAGGCGCAGGTAGTGTTCGTCATTGGCAGCCAGCGAATGCCCGTAGACGAACAGACAGTGCTGAATCTCCTGGAAACTCCTATACGCCTTGGCGAGATAATCGCTGTGCCGAATTCGTTCAAGCTTTTCCTTGCTTGAGCCTTCCGCCACGAATAGCGGAAAGAAGTCTCTGCTCAGAGCCTCACGAATCTGCTCAATGAGACGTACGCCGGTCCGATTCCATGTGTACTTCTGTATCTCCGTTCCCGAGTCAAAGACATGGAGGGCGCCGTGCAGAAACCACATGTTCTGGTCGTGACTCTGGCCCGGTTCCCAGACCACGTAGTCAGAGGGAATGCCGGACTCAATATCGCTCTGTGAGGTTCGAAAGCCGTCGTCGGACCGAACGTCGGCGCGATTCTCCCGATGCATGTGAGTCCAGTAAAGCAGCAGGTCGTAGTTGAATGTGTAGGTCGTATTAAAGTTGTCCAGGAAACGCTGACAGGCGGTGTACTCGTCGTCCTTTATGTCACCCGGCAGCGCCGGATGACTCTGAGCGATAGTTTGGACAAGCAATTCCTTCAGCGCATCGGCGTCACTACGCATCGCGTCAACCTGCGCGCTGGTCACACCATATAACCCGGCAATAGTTGCCGAATCGCGCAGTGCCTTGATTACACGCTCGAAGTCGGCGGTGCGGAGAACCGAAAAGGCTGACTTTGCGGAATCCCCCAGAGCGGAAAAGTCGGCCTGCTCGAATAGCTTGTCGTACCGGAAGATGTCCGGTCGACAGGCAATGCTGAACCCGTTGCCGAGCAGGAGATGCCGCCTGGAATATCCGGCTGACGCATTGATCGCTTCAGTGAAAGTCAGAACGGCCATGTCACCCCTCGGCTAGGGCCGCTTCGTCCTCGCCCCAGACACGGGCGAGCGCGGCCTGAATTTTCTTCTCGAAGCGGGCGATCAGTTCGCGATTGGCGTTAACCAGCGCCTGCTCGGCATCGATTTCGGTGACGATAATTTTCTGCAAGGTGAGGGGTGGAACCGGAACTTTGATCTGTTTGAGAACGCTCGCCTTGACGCCGTAGACTGTGGTGCCGCTCTGCCGAGCAAAGATGATTTCTCGCATGCGCTTGGAAAGCAGTACATCTTTTAAGAATCCACCGACAAGCACATCTCGATTCGGACACAGCGCAATCAAGCGTTGAGCGAGAGCAAAACGATCTTTTGATGTGATCTCAGCGGCGTTGCCAAGAGGAGCCTCAGTCGTAAACAGCACATCGCCAACCTGTGGTATCCCACGGGTCATCCATGAATCGTAGTCGGCTTCTGCGATGTATTCGCGAGGCTCAGGATCGATGAAACCGTCTCGAACATTCTTCGCAGTGATAAGCGGGATTCCGCTGGTCGTTTTCTCGGGCGTCTTTCCTCTGTAGTCGATGAACCTACACAACTCTCCGAGTTCCATTTCTGGCCAGTCCGGGTGAATGGGGATGTGGGGGCGGTAGTTGTCGAGTACTGCTCGGGCGCCGTCGATGACTTTCTGGTAGCCCTCGATTTCCGCCACGATCTCTTTCTGGAGCTCTAGGGGCGGCAAGGGTATGCGGAAGTTCTCAACATAGTCACGCGGCACTCGTTGAAGGCCACCAGTGCCTGTCATCTGGGCGATTGCCGCGTCTCGGAACAGCGGATGCATTACACAGAAGTAAATCCATTCTGGCAGAACCTGCGCGCTGCTCCGCAGGACGTAGAACTCGCTAGAGCCGAAACCAATTCCGTTGACCAAACTGCGAGCGATGCCCGCCTTGCCGTTCTCAAAACACGGCGTGACTTTAGCGAGCAGAACATCATTGTCCTGGAAGTAGGTGTAACTCGCAGTTACCTCCGATAGGAGCTTTTCCTCGCTGGGAAGAAACGCGATGCGGTGCTCATGCAGATCGGACATCGGCACGAACGAGACGCGTGTGTCCGACGGCAGGTCGGCGACCTGACTCTTGCGTGGATTGATAGTGCAAACATCCCCGATCCGAACCGAGGGGAAGATGTGCGTACTCTCCCCGATGTCTCGATACCGCTCCCCGCTCAGGCCGTAGTCGCCATTCGCGGCGATCTTCTCTTTGGGCACGACGAGGCCAAGCGTTGGCTGGAAGTCCTCCAACGATTCGCGCACCCGCAGCCGGCGCAGATATTCAGCGATCTCGGCGCGGGCCTGTGGCAGGTCGTTCCTGTCGATCTCCCTGCGCTGGGCGCCAAGGCCGAAGCCGTCGTTCTCTATCTTGAAGAACCCGATCGTCTTCACCTGCCGAGCGAGTGACTTGTCGAGGATGAGGATCGAGGTCTTCACCCCGGAATAGGGATTGAACACGCCAGCCGGCAGCGAAACGACCGCGACGAGGTACTCCTCCACCAACATCTTGCGCAGTTGGGTGTAGGCGGTCTGACTCTGGAAGATGATGCCTTCGGGCACGATGATCCCGGCGCGGCCCTGAGGTGTGAGGTGCTCGGCCATGTAGTCCACGAACAGCACTTCGCTGCGTTTGGACTGCACCGAGAAGCGGTTGTGCGGTTTGATTCCGCCCTTTGGCGACATGAAGGGCGGGTTGGCGAGGATGACGTCGGCGTACTCGTTCCAGCGGTCCTGACTGGTGAGGGAGTCATATTCGAAGATGTGCGGGTCCGTGAAACCATGCAGATACAGGTTCACCAGAGACAGGCGCACCATGTCGGGCGAGATGTCGTAGCCCTTGAAGTTCTGTGCGAGGCGGCCCTTGTCATCCGGCGTCAGCGTGCTGTGGCCTTGGGGGTCGGTGTTCGCTTTGAGGATGTGCTTCCAGGATGAGATCAGGAACCCAGCGGTACCGCAGGCCGGGTCGAGCACGGTTTCGGTCTTCGTCGGGTCGATGACGGCGACGATGAAGTCGATGATGTGGCGCGGCGTGCGAAATTGCCCGGCATCGCCCTGCGAGCCGAGTACCGAGAGCAGGTACTCGAACGCGTCGCCCAGGCGCTCGGAGTGGTCGTACTCGAATTCGTCGATTATCTTGAGGAAGGCGCGCAGGGTCTCCGGGTCGCGGTACGGCAGATAGGCGTTCTTGAAGATGTCGCGGAACAGAGGCGGGATGCCGGGGTTCTCAGGCATCTTGGCGATAGCCTCGGCGTAGAGGTTCAGGGTCTCGTGGCCACCGAGGCCCGAGCGCAGCAGCTTGGCCCACCCGTAGCGGGCGAAATCGCCGGCAAAGAACTTGCGCTTGCCGCCCAACTCCTCCGCTTCGGCGTCCATATCATCCATGAACTTGTAGATCAGCGCGATGGTGATCTGCTCAACCTGACTTTTGGGGTCGGGCAACTTGCCCACGAGGATGTCGCGGGCGGTGTCGATGCGGCGTTTGGTGTCGGTGTCGAGCATGTTGTCTTCTTACGCTGAAAACTGGTTCAGGGAGACGTAGTCCTTGACGTATTCCGGGACTAGCGCGCGGTACTTCGCCGGCACCGCCTTGAAGTCCCGGGTGGAAAACATCGGATGGGTCGCGAGCACGGTGAAGTCCTTGGTATCGATGATGTGGCGCACCTGGTCGCTGGTGACGTAGGCCTTGAAAAAGGTCTTGATGGCGGGGATGGCCTCGGCCTCCTCGGGCTTGAAGTCGGCGACGAACTTGGCGAACTCCTCCTCCAGCAGTTCATCTTTCGACTTGAAGCGCGGAATCAGGCCGAAGACCTTCTCCAGAATCTCGCGTAGGGTCAGGCGGCGGTCCACGGCGGCGGCTTTGCGCAGCTTGTCGAGGGTGTAGTACTCCTCAGGCTTGTCGAAGACCTCGCGGTTCACGTAGTCGATGACGTGGTCCCACTGCCCGGCCTCGACCGCCTTGGCGATGGTCTCATTCTCGCGCACCGTGCCCTCAAAGCGCTCGAAGAACATGCGATCGATCTTCATGCCTTCGGCGGTGATTTGCTCGACCCGCATCGACGCAAGAATGTCCGCGCCGAGGTGTTCGTAGGCCCCACCAGTGACGACCGGGCCTTCACCTCCTGGCCCTTCGCCACGCTTTGCGGTAGGCCGGGGGAGCTTCAGCACTTCGTCGTAGTTGAACTCCTTCTCGAAGTATTCGCAGTTGGCGAAAAAATCGAAGAGCTTGTACGCGGTCTTTGATGGCTTCTGAACGCCAGCCTTGAGGCTCTCGTCGAAGACCTGCTCCAGGAAGTTGTGCCTGCGGGTGCCGCGACCCTTGATCTGGATGAAGTCCGTAGGCGAGAAGATCGGACGGAAAAGTCCAAGGTTGAGGATGTCCGTGCAGTCGTAGCCGGTCGTCATCATGCCGACCGTAACGCACACCCGTGCCTTGCTGGTTTTGTAGGCGGCGATGAAGTTGCCCGAACCGAGCAGGTTGTTGTTGCTGAAGTTGATGGTGAACTGTTGGGCATCGGGAATCTGAGAAGTGACCTGGACGGCAAAGTCCGACTGATACCTGCCAGGAAACATGCGGTCGGCCATCTGGTTGAGAATCTGCGCCAGCTTGGCGGCGTGGTTCTGGCTGACAGCGAAGATGATCGACTTGCCGATTTCGCCGCTAACTGGATCGCGCAGCGCGTTTTCGAGAAACGTCTTGCACAGGAGCTGGTTGGTGGCCTCCGCGAAGAAGCGCTTCTCGAACTCGCGCTGTTTGAACGCTTCCTGCTGGTCCTCACCGGTGTCGTCGGTGAACGAGACGACGAAGCCCTCTTCGGATAGAAGCTCGGTAGTAATCTCGGTGCGGGCGTCCACCACAATCGGGTTGATCAGGTAGCCCTCCTTCACGCCGTCGAGCAGCGAGTAGCGGAAGGTCGGCTGGCTGTTTTCGCAGCCGAAGGTGCGGTAGGTGTCCAGAAGCAGGCGCCGCTCGGCCTCACGCGGATCGCGGGTACCAGGCTTCGAGCTGTCGAAGCGGCGGAGATAGTCACGCGGCGTCGCGGTCAGGCCGAGCTTGTAGCCGATGAAGTAGTCGAAGACCGCGCGGGCGTTACCGCCGATGGAGCGGTGGGCTTCGTCGGAGATGACGAGGTCGAAGTCGGTCGGGGAAAAGAGCTTCTGGTACTTGTTGTTGAAAAGCAGGGATTGCACAGTGGTGACGACGATCTCCGCGCGGCGCCAGTCGTCCCGGTTCTCCTTGTAGATGACCGTCTGAAAATCGGCGGATAGCAGCGCGACAAGAGCCTTCTTGGCTTGATCCTCGAGTTCCAAACGATCTACGAGGAACAGCACGCGGCTGGCGTTCCCGGAGCGAAGGAAGAGCTTTATGACGGCCGCGGCAGTAAGCGTCTTGCCGGTCCCCGTGGCCATCTCAAACAGGAAGCGATCCTTGCCGGCATCGACCGCGGCCTGAAGACTGTGGATGGCTTTCAGTTGATAGGGCCGGAGAAAGCGGAGCTTGTTGGCCTGGATGTAGCCCGGGCGCTCCGCTTCGTGCTTCCATCCGGCCTCGGCCTGGTAACTCGGGCGCTGGGTGAGCACGATGTAGTCGTCGCCGACCTGCTCCGCGATCAAGCGTTCCGGTTTGGGCGTGACCTTCTGGTAGCCGATGACCGAATCCGGGGTCGGAAAAGAGGTGATGACGTACGGGTTGCCGCGTTCGAGGTCCCAGAAGTAATGCAGGTTGCCGCTGGAGAGGATGACGAAACGGCAATTCTGGGAGCGCGCGTACTTGCGAGCTTGTTCCTTGCCCACGAGCGGGTTCTTGTCCTCGGCTTTCGCTTCCAGGACGATGAGCGGGAAGCCCTTGGCGTCGAGCAGAAGGAAGTCGACGAATCCTCTTGTGGCCTTCTCGAAGTTCTCGCCGAGCGCGTCCAGGTCCGCCGCCTTGATCGTGACACTGGGCTCCAGTCGGATGTTGGCAGGCGCGTTGCCTTCCGAAAAGAAACGCCAGCCAGCCGCTTCGAGCAGCCTGTTGATCTTGATGCGGGCTGTTGCTTCCTGCATTCCGGCTGACATGCGTGTAGGTGGCGTTCCTAACTAGCCCGTTAATCAGGCCGCTCGGGCGTGAGTCCGGCGCGGCTCGGATTTCTCGCGCTCCTGGAGCCGTGGCAGGCGCCGAATTACTGGACCAGCCTTTTGCTCGGCTAGCCGCAACTCGTAGAGGTTTTGTAGATTGAGCCAGAACCCCGGGCTGGTGCCGAAGAAATGCGCCAAGCGAAGCGCGCTGTCGCCGGTAATTCCGCGCTGACCGTTCAGGATTCCAGTAATCCTGTTGGTCGGCACGTCGAGCTGCCGGCCAAGTTCGGCCGCGCTCATGCTGAGTTCCTTGAGTTGTTCGGCGAGATGTTCGCCGGGATGGATAGCGGTGCGTGTCATGCTGTGTTCCCTCAGTGATAGTCGACGATCTCGACATTAGCCGGTCCGGGTGATCGGGCCGGCCATTCGAAGCAGATGCGCCATTTATCGTTGATGCGGATGCTGTACTGCCCCTTGCGATTGCCTTTTAGGGCCTCGAAGCGGTTGCCCGGAAGAACCGCAAGGTCCGTGAGCGACTCAGCCGCTTCAAGCTGATCTAGCTTCATCTCCGCTTGTCGGGCAAACCCAGAGAAGGCCTTGACGTGCTTGCCTTCAGCGAATTCGCGGGTGCGTTTGTCTCGGAAGCCGACGATCATCCGTTCAGCATATCAGTCAGTTAGGCTTTACGTCAACCGTAACGGGTGAGGGTTAGGTTGGGATGGTGCGGGAGAACGCCGCCAGGCTTGCCGGGCGGCGATTCGGTTTTCAGCGATTCAAGATCTGCTACGCCGAGAAGGCGTGGTGGCGAATCACAAGCGCATATATCGGCTTTATCGGGCGGCCAACCTGAGCGTGCGCAAGCGTCGTCGGAGGAAGCTGGTGATGCTGGATCGGCCGGTGCTGCAGGCTTCAGGTGCTCCCAACGAGGTCTGGAGTATCGATTTTGTGATGGACAGTCTCGTCAACGGCAAACGCATCAAGTGTCTGACCGTGGTCGATGACTTCACCCGGGAATGCCTGGATATTGCGGTGGACATTGGCATTAGCGGTGAGTATGTCGCACCCGTGCTGGAGCGCATCGGCCAGTTCCGGGGGCTGCCCAAGGCGATTCGAGCCGACCAAGGACCGGAATTTACCAGTCGCGCGCTGGATCGCTGGGCCCATGGCCGAGGGATCCATCTGAAGCTGATCGCAGCAGGCAAGCCGACGCAAAACGCCTACATCGAGAGCTTCAACGGCAAGTTCCCGGAGGAATGCTTGAACGATCACTACTTCAACAATCTGGTACAGAGTTGGGGTGACCCTCAGTTTTACCCTGGGCGATCCACAGTTGCCCGTCGCGAATGTCGAAGCGCTCCCAACGTTGAAAGCTGTCAACAAGAGGGCGATTACTTCAGTAGAATGCTGCTGGGGATCAGGAGGGCGCATGGCTTCCGCGGATAAGTTGAGCGCTTCGCTGCTATGGCTGCACATGTCGTTCTGGGCGTACATGCTTGCCCTTCTCGGTATCGTGACATTTTGGTCGCCCGTAGCGAGCCATAGCTCTACTGTAATCGACGGTGTACTTTTGGTCGTTACTTTGTCTGCGGCTATTTGTTTCTATGTAAGTCTTGGCGTGCTAGCCAGTCGCGTGAGCAGTGTGAGATGGCAGGTTTGGGTCGGAATTGCGTTCTTGTTTGGACCTATTGGTGCGCTTGTTGCCTACTACCGTATGTGGCGCAACATCCAGGTGATCGCGAAGAGCCGAGTAGCGGTAAGGGGAGCGGTAAATGTGGGCGCATCTGATGCGATAGAGCGGGAAGCCTTGTCGGAATTGCGCAATCTTCGAAAGGTGATCGGCAACATTAATACTTGGAGCGCAACGAGCTATTCCATCGATAAGGCGTATGTATGCGCCTTTGTCGCCAAGCTCGCATACCACCATATTCCACAATTCGAAGTTGAGGCAAACGAGCGGTTCAAGGTTATTCCCTGCGACATATACAAGCAACTTGCTTCATATGGCGCACGTGACGTTAGACAGTTAATCAATCAAAGCGAGGGTGAATACCAATCCTTTGTTATCGAACGCCGAGACGCGATTATTGTAGGTCTTAAGGTAGGAGAGCTAATTTTTGTAGGTGTGCGTGGGACCAAATATTCTTTTGACTGGAAATTTAACCTCGATGCTCGACGGCATGGGTACGCCGAATATTCGGAGGCAAAATTCCATCGTGGGTTTTTCGCTGCAATGTCCGGAGCAGCTCGCGAGCTTCACGATGAGCTGATTAGATTGGGGGCGTCGCCGGCCACATCTATTTATGTGTCGGGTCACTCGTTAGGCGGTGCGGTAGCCGCTATTGCACATGCAGTGTGGGCGCGATGTGTTTTATTAGAAAATCAGGATTACTGGTCGGCAACGCATCTATCCATACACTCTTGCTACACCTTTGGGATGCCTCGCTACGGTAACTTTCCTTCTGTTATGACGTTCAAGAAGCCATATCATATTTACAACGAAGGTGACATTGTTCCCGGGGTTCCCCTCTCACTTGCTGGATATGTATTCGCGAACCCCCCAACCGAATTTAGGGCCAACGGTGCCACTATCGAGATTAGTCGATTTCGTCACACGATGAAGTCATGGATTCTCGCATTATGGGGACGGTTAACTTTTCGCCCATTTACGCAGTATCACCAGATGGATCTTTACTTAAAGCGCCTTCGGGAGCGTGCCCCGGCGGCAAGTGACTTTAGGACGAGATTAGAACAGGGGCAGCAGCGGATACCTGTATCAACGGACGTGCCTATTGCCGAGACTTCCACATGGAAGACAAGCGACCTTCCAGTGGAAGATAGCTTTATGGATTCAATCTTGGAGCGGCTCCGTAAGCACGCTCCGAAGAAGATTGTCTTTAGGAAGAGTAAATGACCCCCGGCAGAGCCGGGTGTGTAATGGGTGAGCGCCTCACGTCCTTTCTGGAGAAGCGCAAGCCGGACTATGACCGGTCCCGGAGCGAGCCTTCGTCCTGACCGCGCCAAGGACAGGACCCGCGCCTGCGGAATTTCTCCCGCAGGCGGTAGTGGACTCACCTGCCGGCTGCCCGGCAATACGAGGCCGTCTTCAGTCGATCACCGCGATTCCGGAGATCTCGATCATGCAATCAAGGTTCCAGAGGCTCGTTATTTCCACCAGGGTGATGGCCGGAAAGTGCTTGCCGAACACTTCCACATAGGCGTTTCCCGTCGGTTTCTTGGCGTCGAGGAAGGCCTTTACGTTGGTGACGTACATGGTCATCACGGCAATCTGCGTCGGTTTGCCCCCGGCTCCTTCCACAGCGCGCTTCAGGTTTTTCATTACCTGGCGGAACTGTGCGACGAAGTCGCCCTTTCCGACCACTTTTCCGTTTTCGTCGAACGGGGCCTGGCCGGCGATGTACGCCAGTTTCCCCGAAGTGATTTTGGCCACATGCGCATAGCCAACGGGCTTTTCCAGGCCGAGGGGATTGATCAGTTCGAATGACATGGCTTTCTCCAAAGAAGTTTCAATGTCTTGTCGTCGTTCCGGCCAAGCCCGCGAAGCGGGCGCGATTTCGCGGGAATGACAGCGATGGAAATAATCGGCGAATCAACGACCCGGTACGCTAGGCGAGCTTCCACGCCGTCAGAAACCGTCCGGTTTCCTCGACGACGTTTTCCGAGTTCGGGATGTAGGGGATGCAGATCCGGGTGGCCCCGGCATCGATATAGGGCTGCAGCCGCTCCCGGACTTCCTCGACGGAGGTTGCCGCAATCATGGGGACGCTGTTGAACATGCGGTCGCTGATCAAGGCCCGGGCCGCGTGAAATCCCGAAGCCTTCCAGGCCGCTCTCATTGCGTCGACCTCCTCGGCAAATCCCATGCGGCCCAGCAACTCCTTGTAAAAATCGGCGAGAGAGTAGAAGGTCAGCACGCGGCTGAGCGCTTCGCGCCCCGCGGCGGGATCCTTGGCCACCGAGCAGCGGACTTTCACGATGAACTCCAGGTCCGCCGGGTCCTTGCCGGCTTCCTGCGCCCCCTGCCGCACCTCGCCGACGATTCTGCGCACTTCGGTGGGATTGGCCATGTTGACCATCACGCCGTCGGTAATCTTCCCGGCAAGCCTGCACATCTGCGGACCGAAAGCGGCCAGGTAGACCGGAATCTTCCTGCCGGATGGCTTGAACGGCATTCGAAATTCGTTGCAGGAATAATATTGCCCGTCGAAATTCACCTTCTCCCCGCGCATTGCCCGCTGGGTGATCTCGATGTACTCGCTGACGCGCCCCAGCGGGTGATCGAAAGGCAGGCCGTGCCATTTGGCGATGGTCGGATTGGAACAACCGATGCCCAGCAGGAACCGCCCTCCGGAGAGTTCCTCGAGCCCTACCGCCTGGAGCGCCAGGGTGGCCGGTGTGCGTCCCAGTATGTGATAGATCGCGGATCCGACCTGGATGCGCGATGTCACGGCGGCGATCGAGGCGAGCATGATGGACGGGTCCTTGTTGTTCGCTTCCCCCGCCCAGCAGCACCCGAAGCCGTGGGCCTCCGCCTGCCGGGACAGTTCAGGAATCGCATCCATGGGCAATGCGGCGCCCGAATTGAACTCGATGTCGATTTGCATCTTTGCAACTCCTTGTTACGGTCTTTTTCTTTTCCGATTCGACTCGCGCAGCTCCGAAGATGAACCGGGCGATCGATGCGCGCGTAAGTATCGCACATGGCCGGCGCCGGTATCGTCGATCTCGACCTCAGCCGGTCGTGCCTCGACTCCGAAGGTAGAACCGCGGGTCCGACCCGGCCCGGCGTGCATGCGCCCACATCGCCAAGTCCGCCGGCGTGTCGACGTCGAATGCAATACGCGGGTTGATATGCACTGTCGGCGCGAACCCCAGACGCCGCGCCTCCTGGCAGTGTCTGGCAAAACTGCTCTCGCCAAACTGGAATCGCAGCATCGCGCCGCAGGGTACGAGCATGGCGTTGGTGCCGAGGTAATGCCGGTCCGGGCAGATCACGATGCCGCCAGACTTTCGCCCGGCGTCGGCAATCCCGCGTATATCGGAGGGCCGCACCAGCGGCTCGTCGCATGCGATGACGATGATGTCCTGCGCGCCAAGGCGGCGCAGCGCGGCGATTCCCTCCTGCGCCGCCTCATTGAGACCGGGCCCCAGAGTCTGCTGGATGATCCGCACGCCGCACTGCTGCGCCAATTGCAGAGCGTCTGCACATTCGCTGACGACGGCGGTGCGATCCCGGCCGGGAAAGCGTGCCGCGGTCGACAACATCCTGCGCAGCAAGCGCGTGTTCAGGTCCCTGCGCTCGTCGTCCTCCAGTACCCCGAGCAGGCGGGACTTGCCGGCGGAGAGCGACTTGGCGGGAACCAGCAGCCAGGGTCTCATCGATTCACGGGCTCGCTTTGAACGGCGATCGAGCCCGCGAACGCGACGACTTCCCGCGCAAGCCGCGCTTGGTCCGCAGCAGTTCTCATGACGGTGGCGGCAACGCGCGCGCGCAGCCCCATCGCCTCGATCGCGGCGGACAGCTTGCTGTCGGACTCATCGATCACCATGCCGTGGGCGATTCCCCGGTAGAGCCGGGCAATCTCCGCTGCCGAGGGCTCGCATCCCAGCTCGCGCATGATCTTGGCCGCCGGCCCCTTCACTGCGGCGCCAGCGACGATAGGCGAGACCGCGATCACGGGCGTGCGGCGGGCTGCAATCGCCTGCCGCACGCCGGGAACCGCGAGGATGGGTTGTATGCTCAGGTACGGGTTCGACGGGCAGATGACGATCGCGCGCAGGCGATCGTCTGCCAGCGCCGCGGCGAACCGGTGCGCGGGCACCGCCTCCCGGTGGCCGGCGAATTCGACCCGGAGCACCCGCGGCTCGCACCGGCGCCGGACGAAATAGTGCTGGAAAGCAAGCGTTCCCTCGTCGGTGTGGAGCATCGTCTGCACCGGCTGGTCGCTCATCGGCACGACGGAGTGCCGGACGCCGTAAGCCCGGCACAATGCTGCAGTCGCCTCCGACAGCGTCTCGCCTTGCGCAAGGCGGCGTGTACGCTCGATGTGCGTCGCGAGATCCTGGTCGCCGAGCCGAAACCAGGTTTGCGCGCCGATGCGCTCCAGCGCCGTCATGACGCACCAGGTCTCGCCGGCCAGGCCCCAGCCGGTCTCGATATTGTTGCGGCCGGCCAGGCTGTACATCACCGTGTCGAGGTCAGGGGAAATCCGCAGGCCGAGGTGCGTGAAATCGTCGCCGGTATTCACCACCACGACGAGTTCGTCGGGGGAAAGTACTTGTGCAAGCCCGTTGGCGAGCTTCGCTCCTCCGACGCCGCCCGCCAGCGCGAGAATCACGGCTCCTCCACGTATCGCACCACTTCGGCGAGGGGTCGTCTCGAGTGCGGCTTGCCCGCCGAGGCGGGCAGCCCCAGCGTGACGATGGCCTGTGGCTGCCAGTCCGCGGGCAGATCGAGCGCTGCGCGAACGGCGTCCGGACAGAAAAGCGGCGCGCACATCCAGCACGCACCGAGCCCTGCGGCGTGCGCGGCCAGCAGCAGATTCTGGACCGCCATGGCCGTGCTCTGGATCGCCATCACGTGCTCCGCTTCGCGGCGCGGTGCGTCCGGGTAGGCATCCATGTCGATCGGGGATGTGGCGACGAGCACGACGACCGGAGCGCGGCTGATCCGTTCGAACGACCGCGCGACATCGGCTTGGACCGCAGCCGGGCTGTCGCCGTCCCGCATCCGGTCCGAGCGCAATCGCTTGCCCATCGCACGGGCGAGCCGGTCTTTCGGTTGCTGCCGGCGAAGCACCGCGAACCGCCAGGGCTGGCGATTATGCGCCGAGGGAGCATGCACCGCGCAACGAAGCAATCCGTCGACCACTTCCGCAGGAATCGTCTGCTCGCGATAACGGCGGATCGAACGCCGCGAGGCGATGAATTGCGCCGCTGAAGCAAGACGCTCATGGTCGATTGCGGTGGGCATTGCCGGTTCTCCGCTACCTGAAAAGATCGCGATCGCGCGGCCGCAGGAGTTCGCGCACACTCCCGTCGCGGCGGGAGTAAGGCACGCCGCGCGCCAGGACCACGGGACGGCCCTCGTTGGACTGGCCCATGAGCAGCGAAGCCGCCGCGGCAAGCTCGTCGGCAAGCCCGACCTCGGTGATGCGCAAGGCGCGATCGTAGAGATCGGGACGGCCTCGCAGGTCGACCAGCGCCGGCAGCCCGGCCACGCCGAGCGCCACACCGACGGTGCCGTTGCGCCAGGCACGGCCGTGGCTGTCGTTGATGACCACGCCGGTGTCTGCGCCGGTGCGCCGGCGCAGCGTTGCCCGAAGCGCGGAGCAGGACGCGTCGGGATCCCGCGGCAGCAGCAGCGCCTCGGCGTCATCCGAGCCGACATTCGACTGGTCGATGCCCGCATTGGCCGTGACGAAGCCCAGCCGGTGCGCCACCACGATCACGTCCCGGCGATAGCGCAGCACTTCATCCGATTCGCCGAGTATGAGCTCGACCAGCCGCGGGTCCTTGCCGGTTTCCTTCGCCAGGGCGATCGCCCGGGCCGATGGCGTCACCGTGGCCAGTCTTACCGCCCGCCCTTCGGCCTTGGACACGATTTTCTGCGCAATGACCAGCACATCGCCGTCGTGCAGCGCTTCCCCGCAGGCGACGAGCGCGTCCAGAATCAGCGCGGCAATGTCGTTTCCTTCGGCCACCAGCGGGATTCCCGGCAATGCGATCAGCCTGAGCTCCGCCGCAGGACCTGCCGCTCCCGGCGCGCCCGGATTCACGCTGCGGGAATGCCCGTGATCCGGATTCCGGCCCCCGGCACCTTGTAGCGGAGGTTGAGGGATATCAGGATCGAGGTCAGCGCTTCGGCCGCCGCGGAGTTGCAGATCGGACCTGCGTGGTAGGCGCGCAGCCCGATATCTCGCGCCAGGCCGACCACGGTCTCGCGCGCAGCGACGTCGTCGCCGCACACCAGCACGTCGCAGTCCACCGCATGGTCGAGGTTGCGCAGCTGATGTGCCGGCACATTCTGGAACGCCGACACCACCCGAACCGTCTCACCCAGCATCCGCTGCACCTCGGCCACCGCCGAGCCGCCTGCCGGGAGCTGGACGCGGGCCACCTTGGGCGGCACCAGCGGCACGGTGGTGTCGACCAGAATCTTCCCCGCAATCTGCTCCCGGACTTCGTCGACCGTGGCACGTTGCACCGGATATGGAACGGTGAGAACGACAATGGCTGCGTCGCCGGCCGCAGTACGGTTATCGGCAAAGCAGATCGGGTTGCCGCCGATCTGCAGGTTGAGTTCATTGCAGACCCTTGCGGCCTTCTCCGGATTGCGCGAGCCGAGGATCACGCGATGCCCTGCGCGCGCCCAACGCAGCGCCAGGCCGCTTCCTTCGGCGCCGGTGCCGCCCAGAATGGCGATGGTGTGAAAGCTCATCTTAGACTCCTGCGCTCTGGTCGAAGATCAGTGCGCCGGCTCCAGGCCGGCGCGCGCGCGCCGGGATGCGGGCGTGAGCACCACGGGCGTCAACGGTTGCGCGGCGTAGGAGGCGCGGCGACGGTCCTCCGCGACCTGGCCGTACAGGGTCGTTCGCTGCTGCGGCACGCGCCCGGCACCCCGAATGAGTTCTTCCATGTTCGCGGGCGGCAGCTCCTGGCCGTGGCGCGTGCCGGCCGAGCGCGAGATGCTTTCGTTCATCAGCGTGCCGCCGAGATCGTTGGCGCCGGACTCGAGGCAGATCGCTGCGCCTTGGGGTCCCATCTTCACCCACGAAGTCTGGATGTTCGCGAGCAGCGGGTGAAGCGCGAGCCGCGCAACGGCATGCATCAGCACCGCTTCGCGGAACGTGGGCCCCTTGCGTGCAAGGCCCTTGAAGTAGATCGGCGCCTCCATGTGAACGAAGGGCAAGGGTACGAACTCCGTGAATCCGCCGGTACGCGCCTGCATTCGGCGAATGGCCAGCAGGTGCCGTGCCCAGTGTCGCGGGCCCTCGATGTGCCCGTACATGATCGTCGCTGTCGTGCGCAACCCGGCATTGTGCGCGGCCTCGACCACGTCGAGCCACTGCCCGGTATTGAGCTTGTCGGGGCACAGCACCGCACGCACCTCGTCGTCAAGCACCTCCGCAGCGGTACCCGGGAGGCTGCCCAACCCGGCATCGCGCAGCCGCGAAAGGAACGCACCGACGGAGATGCCCAGCGTTGCCGCTCCATGCGCCACTTCCAATGGGGAGAAGGCATGGACGTGCATGTCCGGGACGGCATCCTTCACCGTGTGCAGGAGCTCGAGGTAGGTAGCGCCGGTGTAATCCGGATGTATGCCGCCCTGCATGCACACTTCGGTGGCACCCCGTGCCCACGCTTCGCGTACCCGGCGCGCCACCTCCTCCAGGGCGAGATCGTAGGCAGGACCGCGCAGGCCGCCGGAATTGCTCGCCTTGGAAAACGCACAGAACCTGCAGCGAAACGAACACACGTTGGTATAGCTGAGGTTGCGGTTGACGACGTAGCGCACGTCGTCTCCGGAGATTTCGCGCCGCACCTGGTCCGCCGCAGTGCAGACTGCCTCGAAATCGCCGTCGCGAGCCTCGAACAGCGCCACGATCTCGGCCTCGCCCAGTTCCATCCCGTCGCGCGCCCGGGCGATGGCCTGGCAGACCTCGGGTCCAATCGCGGGGATCCGGCCGGCGGGCGCAGTTGAACGCGCTCGAACAGGCGGATCGATGTCCAGGCCGGGAGACCATGCGTCCGTGCGCGCATAGCCGCTCGCATCCACGCTGCGCACCACCCGCTGCGCCAGTGCCGGGTCCTGCCAGCGCTCGGAGTCGCACGCGTATGCCGGATAGACCGCGAGGCGTTCGACCAACAGCTTGCCGGCCGCCTGCGTGTGCTTGCGCAGCGCTTCGATGTCCGGCCACGGCGCCTCCGGGTTGACGTGATCGGGCGTCACCGGGGAGATGCCGCCCCAGTCGTTGATGCCTGCCGCGAGCAGCAATGGATAGGCGTCCGGCGTGAGATTCGGGGGCGCCTGGATGTTCATCCGGGCGCCGAATATGATCCGCGCCGCGGCGATGGTCCATCGCAGATCGTCCAGATCGGGCTCCGCCGCATGCGACATCCTGGTGTCCGGTTTGGCGCGGAAGTTCTGGATGATCAGTTCCTGGAGATGTCCGTGCCTGGCGTGAAGGTCCCGCAATGCGGCGAGCGAGTCGATACGCTCGCTGCGGGTCTCGCCGATCCCGATCAGTATGCCGCTGGTGAAGGGCACGCCGAGTTCGCCGGCGTCGCGCAGGGTCTGCAGCCGGACGGCGGGAAGCTTGTCCGGGGAGCCGTAGTGCGCCTGGCCCCTCCCGCATAGCCGTTCGGCGCTGCTCTCGAGCATCATCCCCTGCGAAACGCAGACCCTGCGCAGTACGGCGATGTCGGCACGCGAGAGGACGCCCGGGTTGACGTGGGGCAGCAGCGAGGTCTCGCGTATCACCCGTTCGCAGATCGAGGCAAGATAGGCCACCGTCGTCCGGTGGCCGAAGCGCTTCAGTTGTTCGCGTGCCGACGGATATCTCAGCTCCGGCTTGTCGCCGAGCGTGAACAGGGCTTCGCGGCAACCTGCGCGCTCGCCGGCTCTGGCGATTTCCAGGACTTCTTCGGGCGCAAGAAACCGGCCTGCGCTGTGCTCCGGCGTCTTTGCGAAGGCGCAGTAATGACACCGGTTCCTGCACAGCCGGGTCAGCGGAACAAATACCTTGCGGGAGTAGGAAACCAGCCTGCCGTGGCCCTGATCGCGCAGCCGCGCAGCCTCGCCGAGCAGGGCGTCGAGCGGTTCGTTGAGAAGGAGGCGACTGAGTTCGAGGTCGCGGTGCATGGGATTCGTCTCTCGCTTTGCGGTCATGCCGGAAACAGCGATCATGATAATGTCAATTGCGTGCCGACAGGCGATCACCTCCCGGATTGACATCAATCTCGGCAAACCCTGCCAGGTTCAGTCCTTGGCGAGCATGTCCAGGAATTGGTCGGCCGTGACAGCCTTGGGCAGGATGAGTTGAACCATGCCGACTTCTTGCTTGGAGTCGGTTTCGGAATAACGATGTCCAACGATGTCATTCCGAGCGCAGCGAGGAATCTGCTTTTGAATCGTCGAAGAAGCAGATTCCTCGGCTTTCAGCCTCGGAATGACAACCCATTTCGCAACGGGCCCTTACGTCGTAGTGTTCAAGAACTCGACCGCATCGTCGGAATCTCCAGGCGGCGGCGTAATGGCCGCCGCAGGAGGACAGCGGTGCGCTTCGACGCCGCTTATTTCGGCAGATTGGCGTCGATGTTCTTCGCGTCGATCAGCTTGTGCTTGATGAAGACATGCTGCGAGAATTTCTCGCCCTTGAGATATCCGGCGAGCACGTCCACGCCGAGCCTGCCCCAGGTCACGGGATTGAGCTCCACGGTGAGGCCGATCGCGCCTTCCTTGACGCCGCGCAGCCCGGGAGGAACGCCGTTCATGCCGGTGATGGTGATCTTGCCCTTCTTGCCGGCCGCCGCGACGGCCTGCGATGCGCCGAGCGCGACGTCGTCGTTGGCTCCATAGATCGCAACCAGATCGGGATTGGCCACCAGCGCGTCCTCGGCCTGTTTCAGGCCGCGCTCGCGCGACAGCGGGCCGGCCTGGTTGAACGCGACCGATATGCCTGGGGCTTTCGACACGACCTCGTTGTAGCCTTCCAGAACGTTCCTGAACGTCGATGCGCCCGGCGGCCCGGAGAGCACCGCGATCTTGCCCTTGCCGCCGATTGCCTGAACCGTCCAGGTGGCGATGTCGCGGCCGACCTGCTTCTCGTCCATGGCGACGAACAGGGTCTGGTTGGGCGAGGTGGACCCGCGTCCGACCGAGATGATCGGAATCTTCGCCGCCGCCGCGGCGTCGTACGCGGCATTCACCGCGGTGGCGTCGATGGGCGATATCAGGATGCCCTTCACGCCGCGCGCGACCAGGTCCTGCACGCCGTTGATCTGCCTCGCCTTGTCGGACTCCGAGCTGACCGTGACGACCTCCATGCCGAGCTCGCCCGCGCGCGCCTTTATGCCTCGCAGCATGCCGATGTAGAACGGGTTGTGGTCCTCCGGCAGCGCCACGCCGATCGTGACCTTTTGCTGTGCCGCGGCGGGAATACCCGCGAGCACACTGGCCGCCAATGCGACCGACAGAATGATGCGTTTCATCGCTTCCTCCTCATTGAGATTGTCGAATGATGCAACCGGCCTCCAGGCTTGTCCAGCAGCGTATCAGCGGCGGTGGCGCAGTTGATCGACTGCGGCCGCGGTGATGATCAC
>Ga0080064_1003600_pt1 | contig 21891 bp, 19 predicted proteins | sample Subgrocontami54m_FD_69260 | JGI IMG/M metagenome (GOLD analysis project Ga0080064, IMG submission 69260) | Subsurface groundwater microbial communities from S. Glens Falls, New York, USA - GMW46 contaminated, 5.4 m (SPADES assembly) (version 2) ...
CGTCGTGCCAGTGGTGCCCGTAGCGCCGGTTGCGCCGATGGGGCCTCCGGCTCCGGTTGCCCCAAGAGCACCCGTAGCGCCCGTGGTACCGGCTAGCCCGGTGGCCCCTATCGCGCCGGTCGCGCCCGTGGCCCCGACTGCACCCGCAGCGCCGATAGCCCCGGCAGCGCCGGTGACGCCGATGGCTCCCGTCGTTCCCGTAGCGCCAACGGCCCCGGTTGCTCCCGCACTACCCGTCGTGCCGGTGGTGCCTGTCGTTCCCGTAGCGCCTGTAGCGCCGATGGGTCCTCCGGCTCCGGTTGCCCCAAGAGCACCCGTTGCGCCAGTGGTACCGGCTAGCCCCGTAGCTCCCGTGGTCCCGGCAGCTCCTGTTGCCCCTATCGCGCCGGTCGCACCCGTGGCCCCGACAGCACCCGCAGCGCCGATGGCTCCGGCAGCGCCGGTGACGCCGATGGCTCCTGTCGTGCCCGTAGCGCCAGTGGAACCTTGAATACCCGTAGGGCCTGGGTCGCCCGTTGATCCCATTTCGCCTTGTGCGCCGGTAACTCCCTCAGATCCCGCAGCGCCGACGGCCCCGGTTGCGCCCGCACTACCCGTTGTGCCAGTGGTGCCGGTCGTCCCAGTAGCGCCCGTAGCTCCTCTGGGTCCTTCTGCTCCTGTTGCCCCAAGAGCACCCGTGATCCCAGTAGCACCTGTAACGCCAATTGCACCCGTGGCCCCGGTGCTCCCTATAGCGCCAACGGCCCCGGTTGCTCCAGTACTACCCGTGGTGCCCGTAGCGCCGGCGGAACCAGTAGCGCCTGTAGGGCCAGTTGCAGCAATAGCGCCGGTTGCTCCAGTACTGTCTGTTGTCCAGCTCAAGACATAAGGACTTGCGAGCGCATTGCCTGCCAAGTCCTCGGTCCCGGTGGTTACCGTGGCAATATAGGTGCTGTTAGGTGCGAGAGTGGTTGCAGATGTAAACACCGCAGATACACCGTCATAGACGATAGTGCCTGCTACGGGAGTTCCGTCAAGCCCTGTCAGCGCAAAGGTGGCAGAGGTGATAGTTGTGGGATCCACCGCCTCACTGAAGGTCGCGAGAATTGTGGTGTGGTAGTCTTTGGTGTAGACGGCTATGATGGAATTCACCGCAGGTTCAACGGCGTCTGGCTCTGCGCCCGTTGTCCAGCTCCAGACATAAGGACTTGCCAACGCATTGCCCGCCATGTCCTTGGCCCCGGTGGTGACCGTTGCCGTATAGGTGGTGTTGCCCGCAAGGTTGGTTGCAGGTGTGAAGACCGCAGATACACCGTCATAAACGATAGTGCCCACAACAGAACTTCCGCCAGGTCCCTTCACCGTAAAGTTCGCTGGGGTGATGGTTGAGGTGTCCATTGCCTCACTGAAGATTGGGGCAACTTTGGTATTGACGGCCACACCTGTGGCACCAACAGCAATGAGTGTGGAAATCACCGTGGGCGGTGTGGTGTCTAGCTTTGCACCCGTAGGACCAGCGCCTTCTGTGCAGGCTCTGAGAAGCAAGAGAAGCAACACTACGCATACAGCCAGAACCACTGGCACTGTCCACTTATTCCGTCCCGATTGCTTGGCCATATTGTCCTACTTCCCATCCTGCTCCAGAGGTATTCCTATCTATGGAGCTATCCCAAACCCCGACAGTCCCGATAGGTCGGGGCTGTGCTTTCCTAGAGTTTTGGTGCAAGACCCCTAGCGGGTCTCTATCATTGCACTTTGAAACTGTGCGCTATCTCGTTGAAGGTGTGCGCCCAGTCTATGAATTCATCCGCCTTCGCAGTTTCTATGAGCGACCAGGCGGTCTGGCCTTTCGCCACGACAACGAACACCTGAGTGAGCCCTTTGTTCAGATACACCGCCTGGAGTCCACTGGTGCTTCCTACCTGCGTCTCCTTCATACTGCTCAGGATGTAACCCTGCCCCTGGAGTCGCTGGTTCAAAGCATCAAAATAAGCGTCCGAGGTCATGGCTTGCGGCAGGATCTCCCTCGTGACTCCCACATTGACAGTGCCCTGCGGGGACAAAAAGAAGGGGACGATCTGTTGTGTATCCTGCCGAACCCAGGTGGCCGGATAGGAGAGCGACATCCCCAACTCGTTGCTCTGGTAGGATTTGTAGTCAAGGGTCGGAATCCTCGCCTTGAGCGCGGCGTTTTCTGTTTTCAACGCCTCAGTGCTGTCCTTCGAAGCCGAAGTACACCCAGCAAGCCCTGCTACTAATAGAAGTGCCACACCCAGTACGACAAGCGCCTTGCCGATGCGGGCAGCCGTCCCGCCAGAAACTCCTTGGGAATTCTGAGAACCTGATAGACTTTTCACCTTACTGTCCTCCTTGTTGGGTTTTGTTGGACTTTTTAGATCGCTTCAGGAGACCGACGCCCGGAACACGTTGCTTTGGCGTACCCGTTCACTGAGGTATCCATCTCCCAAGAGCAACTGCCTGTCCTGCGGGGCAGGCAGAATGATAGTGCTAGCGTCTTTCGTCACGGAGCCATCCACGTTCGACCCGCGAGGCGCGCTCCCGACAAGGGGGAATTACGCGCGTGCACCAGTTGGCCCGGCTAGCTTTTCCCGCGGCGACCACCCATCATACGGATGAGATTGACGATGACCAAGACCAACGCTATGACAAGCAACAAATTGACCAGCCCACCAACGTCCACCACAAACACGCCCAGCGCCCACAGGACAACCAAGACGATGGTGATTAACCACAGCAACGTGCTCATGTTCTTCTTGCCTCCCTCTTTCTTTCCAGATTCTTTTTGGCGTCAGTGAGCTTCTCTTCGGCATTACCGAACGTCTTCTGCACTGTGCCGGCGATCTGCTCTAGCTTCCCTTTTGCCTTGTCGGCGTTATCGCCCTTAATACGGCCCATGGTTTCCTTTACCTTGCCCTTGACCTCTTTCGCCTTCCCCGTAATCTGGTTCTTGTTCACGACACCCTCCTTGATTCTTGATTAGTTTCATTGAAAAGTAGCCTGTAGTATTCCCTTTTTCGTTTCCCTTAGTCTTTTGCCACAAGGCGTACTTCTCGTGTCTTGCCGCCGTCTCACAGCGTTCTGCTGAGGACATTTGGTTTATGGCGCAGACATCTGTTTCGTTTTCGCCGTCTATGGCGTCCGTTCCCCCTTCAGCAACAAGGCAATCATTCCCGCCATTGCCATTACATTAATGGCCTGGTTCCCTGGCCCACCAATGGTCAGCTCACTGGAGTTACCTCCGTTCGCGGATGAGATTGACGATGACCAGGGCCAGCGCGACAACAAGCAGGAGATGGACCTGCCCACCAAGGTCCATCACAAACGCACCCAGCGCCCAAAGGACAACCAAGACGATGGCAATGAGCCACAGCCACGTCCCCATAGTCTTCTTACCTCCTTCTTTCCAGGCTTTTTGGGCGTCATTGAGCTTCTCTTCGGCATTATCGAACGTCTTCTGCACAGTGCCGGCGAACTGCTCAAGTTTCCCTTTCGCCTCGTCCGCGTTATCATCCCTAACAAGACCCATCGTTTCCTTTGCTTTGCCCTCTTTTGCCTTCCCTTTGACCTGGTTCTTGTTCACGACACCCTCCTTGGTTTTTGATTGGTTTCATTGAAAAGTAGTCCGCAGGACCCCCTTTTTGCTTTCCTGCCCCGCGCCCGCAAGGCGCGTTGCTAACGTCTCACTACCGTCTCACAGCGGTTGACTGAGGACGTTTGGCCTACTAGACAGGAACCGTAACGGTGCTAGCGTTTATCGTAACGGAGCCATCCGCACTGGCCTTACCAAGCTGGTATTCACCGTGGTTGTTAGTGCGGCCAGGATGGTTCCATTGAAGATCGAGGTGGCATGAAGAGTAGCTCAGACGCTGGCCTGACCGAAGACATTGGGAGCCTTGGCGCTGCCGGCCATGCTGCGTGGGCGACTTGGTGTGGTAGTAAGCGCGGATGCCCTTTGGGAGAGCCGGATATCCTCCGGCTCTCCCGCAATAGCATTGGTTAGCTGGGCTTTGTAACGACGTTTTGAATAAGGGTAACCTCAGTCTGCGCCAGCGCCCTGCCGACCAGTTTCGCGCCCGCTTTCATCACAATCGCCACTTGGTCCAGTATGATTCCCTTGAAGTCAGCGGTTGAGTTGAGCGTCGTTTGGCCGGCTACCACCCAGACGATGTTCTTGGCCTGTGCGCCGCCCGTCAGAGTGACAATCGCGCCGCTGTTGACGACGAGTTCACCCGATACCTGGAAGATCCAGGTATCAAATTCGCCGCCCGATAGGGTGATGCCGCCGGTCGGGATGTTGACATTGGAGCCCCATGTGTAGACGCCAGGAGTGAAGACCCTCCCAACTGTAATGGTTCCTGCATCCACGTTAAGGAAAGCAGCCCCAGATGTTGGTCGTCCGGCGGCGTCGGTGTAGGCGGTTTCCATGTTGCTTATGGCCGTGGTCAGTGTAGTGGCGTCAGTTATCCTGCACGCAGGACCAGCGGCGTCTACCGTGTATATGTTCCCAGTCACTTCTGCACAACCCAACCCTGCAATGGATGCACCGGTGATTGGACTCGTTCCAATGTCTCCGGTAATAGCCGACGTGGGAACATTGGTGATTCCTGCCTTGGTAAGAATCACGAAATTGCCGGCCAATCCAAGCAGCACGGGCGGTGGCCCTGCCGTAGTTGTGGTGAAGCTCCATACTTTGTTGGCTGCCAGGGCGTTGCCCGCCAGGTCCTTGGCCAGGGTGGTGACCGTGGCCGTATAGGTAGTGCCGGTTGCGAGGGCGACTGACGGGGTAAAGACCGCCGTCACGCCGGAGTAGGTCACCGCGCCGGACACAGAGGTAGCCCCCTGCTTCAGGGTAAAGGCGACGGTATTGATGGTCAGGGGGTCCATGCCCTCACTGAACACAGCGCTGACAGTCGTACTGGTCGCAACACCAGTCGCTGCACTTACCGGGACCGTAGAGCTCACCGTGGGCGGCGTGGTATCCGGGGCCGCGCCTGTGGTGAACGTCCAGACGAAGTTGGCTGCCAGGGCATTGCCCGCCAGGTCCTTAGCCCCGGTGGTGACCGTGGCCGTATAGAGGGTGCTGGCTGCGAGGGCTGCAGACGGGGTAAAGACCGCCGTCACGCCGGAGTAGGTCACCGCGCCTGCAACCGCCGTAGCCCCCTGCTTCAGGGTAAAGGTGACGGTATTGATGGTCAGGGGGTCCATGTTCTCGCTGAACACGGCGCTGGCCGCAGCGTTGAGCACGACGCCCGTGGCTGCATTGGCCGGGACCGTAGAGCTCACCGTGGGCGGCGTGGTATCCGGGGCCGCGCTCTCTCCACCACCTACGTAGATAGTAGATTGATATGGGCTTGCCAGGGCGTTGCCCGCCAGGTCCTTGGCTCCGGTGGTTATCGTGGCGTTGAAGTTAGTGCCAGGTGCGAGATTGCTTGCCGGCGTAAACACCGCCGTCACGCCGGTCGTAACGATGGTGCCTGCTACGGCGATTCCATCAGGTCCTGCCACCGTGAAGGTGAGTGTGTTGATGGTCAAGGGGTCCATCGCCTCACTGAAGACTACTGCGACTTTGCTGACGTAGCCTATGAAGGAGCTCACCATAGGTGCAGTAGTGTCCGAGGAAGCACCCGTAGTCCAACTCCAGACGAAGTTAGCCGCTAGTGCTCTGCCTGCCAGGTCCTTGGCCCCGGTGGTTATCGTTGCCGTATATGTCGTATTGGGTGCCAGATTGGTCGCCGGGGTAAACACTGCTGTTACCCCAGTGGTAACGATGGCGCCCACTACGGCGACTCCGCCAGGCCCTGTCACCGTGAAGGTGTCAGAGTTAATGGTCAAGGGGTCCATCGCCTCGCTGAAGGTTGGGGCGAACTTGGAGTTGACGGCCACGCCTGTGTCGCCGCTGGCATTGGGCGTGGAGCTGACCATAGGTGCAGTGGTATCCGGGGCCGCGCCTGTGGTGAAACTCCAGACGAAGTTAGCTGCCAGGGCGTTGCCCGACAGGTCCTTGGCCCCGGTGGTTATCGTGGCGGTATAGGAGGTGTTGGGCGCGAGGTTGCTTGCCGGCGTAAACACCGCTGTTACCCCAGTGGTAACGATGGCGCCTGCTACGGCGACTCCGCCAGGCCCTGTCACCGTGAAGGTGCCAGAGTTAATGGTCAAGGGGTCCATCGCCTCGCTGAAGGTTGGGGCGAATTTGGAGTTGACGGCCACGCCTGTGGCGCCACTGGCATTGAGCGTGGAGCTCACGGTAGGTGGAGTGGTGTCCGGGATTGGTGTGGTAGGAACCCGCGTTGCCGTCGCCGTAGGACGAGGCGTCGGTGTTGGCGTAGAGACGGCCTGCGTTGCCGTCGCCGTAGGACGAGGCGTCGGTGTTGGCGTGGGTTTGGTACAGGCCGCTATAAGTGCAATAGCTACTATCAAGATAAGCGACAGAGAGATCCAGCGCATGGTATTCCTTTTCATTGAGAACCCTCCTCTATTGGTCCAAGATGTGTACCCCCCACACGGCGCGTGCAGTGGCGGGCTACTGAGTCAAACTGAAATTCCTCAGGTCACGTGCCCCCGAATCAGGCCACACTCCTAACAGGTGTCAGGTGTCGCTTGTGACCCAGTGAAGCCGGTCGGTTTTGCCCATTTGATCAACTCCAACGTAGATACCCCAGAACAGAATCGCGGTTAAGTAAACAACTCCACCAATTGTTTGATGGATGGTCGGACTGCCCCGTAATACAGCCTAGCACCGCCACCAGACCCCCAGAAGCCGCTCAAGAGGGTTGTAGGGTAGACTGATAGTGCCCGTTGGCCCATCATTTCCGAGTACGTAAATACCCACTTGCATGACTAAAGTTGGGGGGATAAGATAGTGCCTAAGGGGGGTAGAGAGTCACCCAATAGTGCTGGGAGGTTGCCATATGAAGGAGCATCCAACAGATCAGGTAACCCATAGGACTGTTCTGATCGGCTTCAATCCGGTTGTCCAGGAGGGCTTGCGGGCGATTTTGACTAAAGGTGAGAACGTTTGCGTGGTGGGGCATTACGAGGATGGACATGAAGCTCTTCTGCAAATGAGGCGGGAGTTTGCCCAGCACCAGCCCATACACGTGGTGTTGACCGAAACACGGAACAACCACCTGGATGGCGTGCAGGCGATAAGGCTGATCAAGGAAGCATTCCCGACGGTCGCCGTCCTGGTGCTGACGGAGTTTGAAAACGATTCCAATGTCATTGACGCCATTCACGCGGGAGCTGGGGGGTACATCTTTCTCAAAGACATGACGCCGGCGACGCTGCTGCGAAGCGTCCATAACGTGATGGATGGCGGGACGCAGATGAAGACGGAATTGCTGCGAAAGGCTGTGGACGCCCTGATTCAAAACGGACGGAAGACGCTTGCAGAGCGCACGGCAGAGGCCGCTCACCTCACCCCCAGGGAAGTGGACGTGCTCAGGCTCATGGGAAACGGAGAAACGAACAAAGCAATTGCCGGGAGTCTCTCCATTAGTTTGGATACGACCAAGAAACACGTCCAAAACATTATCAGCAAGCTGGGAGCACGCAGCCGCACCCACGCAGCAATTACCGCTGCACAGGCCGGTATTGTAGGAAGCCCCATAACCCTCTTGATGCCGGTATCTGAGATTGATGGAGTGCAGGCTTTGGCAGTAAACGCCACCCACGCGTCCGCGTAAAAGGGTATCGTTTCAAGCTGTCAGGCTAACGCATCGGCGTAAGAGCACGGTTCCCGTCAGACAGGTAGATACCATCGGCGGTTTGAAAACACCCTAACAACCGTGGACGGAGGAGTGAAGGGCGAATTCGGCGCTGACAGTCAACTGCCGCTGGAAGGCTATCGTTCAAGCGGCGAACTGTTTACCCCATTGTTCCTCGGGAAGAGGTCATCCTTGCACCTCCTGTTTTTGCTCTGATTCCGGCTCTCGTTGCTGCTTGAGCCGATTGGGGACCCTATGCCACGTGACGCCGGGCAATTCCGGGGCTGAACCGCTGGGTGACCCCTGTGCCTGCCCTCCCCGTCCCATTGAACTCAGTGTCTTGCCCATGAGGGTCTCCAGGGTGCGGGCCATCATGCCCTGGAAGGGGTTGGGTTCGGTGTGTTTCATGGAACCCTCTATCCGCTCAAACCGCCCCTCCAGGTAGGGCATGACCTGGGAGAGCAGGCTCTGGACCGCGCCATCCGCTGCCTTGCCCTCGGCAGCCCGCATCTCCTGGGCCAGTCGTACTCCGGCCACCGAGGTGTACATGCCGAACTTCATGCCCTGGTTAAAACCGTCCACCCAGGCTTCCCTGTAACCATTAGCCGAGTCCGGCATCTCCGGCAGCGACATGCGCTCCACGATGGCGTCCACAGGTAAGGGCCGCGAAGCCGGCATGGGCTTGCGGGGATCGGCGCGGTCTAAGGCAGCCTTCTCCTTGCCGTGGCCCGTGAGTTGGCGGCGCCACGACAGACCCTGGACGCTCTTGAACTCCTCTCCGCAGTCTTCGCATACGTGATCGGTCATCATGCACCCATGCTTCACTTTTGTTCTTGCCCCTGCCCAGCGCTCAGCGCTCAGCTAGCCCCAGCGCTGGAGCCTCCAGCTTGAGGATACGTCCAGCGCTCAGATTCCCCGAGCGCTCAACGCTCACCGCTGGGGGTACGGGGCCAGCAGGGGGTCTTCCCCTCCAGCCCACCATAGCACCGCCCAGCGCCCCAGGGGAGTTGCAGGCGCAACACGCCTTGCGATTGGAGGAGGGTGCGCGGTACAAGGCAAGGGTCCTGACTGACCTTCGCCGAACTCCGTGTACTACGCTTTGCCATGTGTCGCAAACACTAGCTACAAATGCTAACCTACGTACAGTTGCTTGGAACCTTCGGAGGGGGCGCCTCCTGTGATCGTAGCCGATGCCACACCGCTCATCGTGCTCGCCAAGCTTGATAGGCTGGCCCCAGTGAAGCACGGATATGGGGGGGGCGTTGCTCCGGCGGTGTACGGCCGAGTCGTCCACCAGGGGCTGGCGAAGGGCGCCCTTGAGGTCATCTTCATTCAACGGGCAGTGGAAGAGGGATGGATGCAGCGAGTGCAGTTGACCGGAGGAGAGCAAAGACTGGCCGAGGGACTCGTTGTCCATGGACGCCTTGACCGCGGTGAAGCCGAGTTGCTCGCCATGGCTCGCACGAGAGGGCTGCGCCTTGTCCTGGATGACAAGGAGGGCCGGGTAGTTGCTGGGGCGCTTGGCGTACACTACCTGGGTACAGTGGGCGTGATGTTGGAAGCGTATGGGAAGGGGCGGCTTTCCAATGGGGAGGTGGAAGGCGTCCTGGGAGACCTGGCAAAAGTCCTGTGGATCGCTCCCGAAGTCTTCACCGAAGCGCTGGAGAGGGCCCGCCGGATAAGGAGATGAGTAGCGTGAACACGAAAAAGGAACAGATGGTGGGAGCGCGACTTCCAACGGAGCTGCTGCGAGACCTGGAGCTCATAGAGAAAGTGGAGCAAAGCGATAGGTCAACCACAGTGCGCAAGCACTTGGCTCGCGCCATGCAAGAGTGGAAGCTGGAATACTACGGGCGTCAGTATGGGGAAGGGAAGATGACCATGGCCCGCGCAGCGCACGAGGCGGGGGTATCCCTTTGGGAGATGTTGGACTACACCCGGCAGCACAAGATTCCGGCTCAGTACGACCTGGGGGATCTGGAGCACGATCTGAAGGAGGTCGGCGGCCCCTTTGGCCCGGAGAGGCCATAAGGGTAGGGGAAGAGTTTGCAGCGGTCAGGCGCGGTGCCACGTGCTGAGGAGGAACCCATGAAAATCGCTTGTATCCAGGGTGTCCAGCGACCGCCAGGACGTGGACCCGTCCATTACCGCCCAACTCAAGGCCCTGAGGGAATACGCCCAACGCCTTATCTCCCTAAGAAGTATTTGGAACAAGCCGTCTTGCAGACGCTCAGGGACGATGTGCTGACGGGAAGTCACCTGCGGCAGTTGGTGTCTCTTATGGCCGAGGAGATGGACGGTTCCGCAGCAGATGGAGGGAGACGCTTGAGACGGTGGAGAAGGAGATTGGGGATCTTCGGCGGCGACTAAGCAAGCTCTACGATGCCCTGGAGACTGAGCAACTGTCTATGAAGGACCTTGCGCCGAGAATCCAGGAACTTCGTCAGAGGCAAGACCAGTTGGAAGCTGGAAGGGAGGAGGCTCAAGCTAACCTCAGATAGCGCAAGAGGCAAGAACTGAGCCTTGAAACGGTGGTGACCTACGTGGAAGACCTGCGCACGACCCTCTTGGAGGGAAGCCTTACCGAACAGAAATCCTTCATCAAGTCGTTCGTGCGGCTGGCGTCGGTGCGGGAGCAAGAGGCAGTAGTCCAATACGTGATGCCTTTGCCCTGGGGCCATGGCGGCGAGAATAAGCAGCTGGGTCCAGGTGCTTGAAGAAATGGCTGGGGATCGTGGATTCGAACCACGGCTACCTGATTCAGAGTCAGGCGTCCTACCGCTAGACTAATCCCCAGCGGCAACGTTAATGATAGCACCCGTTGCCCTTGGCTTCAATGTGCTGGTGATTTGTTGAAAGGAAGCCCTTGGGTTGGTATAATCTGGCATTGCCTTTGGCGCGTCGTACAGGAGGTTCCTCATGCCTATTGTCCGAGTGGAGATGTGGCCGGGCAGGACCCACGAGCAGAAAGCGGAACTGGCTAAAGCCATCACCGATGCCGTGGTGCGCATTGCCAAGACTACGCCGGAAGCAACCACCGTGGTGTTTACCGACGTTCCCAAGGAAAACTGGGCGCAGGGAGGCAAGCTGGCGTCGGACCCGTAAGCGCAGACTGGGGTATGGTCAATAAGCAGTATCAAAGATTACAATAGTATCTATTGACAGCCTGATAATCGGAATGGTACAGTCCCTGCGCTTACGTTGCATTCACAAACGGCCCGCTAGCTCAATTGGCAGAGCAACTGACTCTTAATCAGTAGGTTCTCGGTTCAAGTCCGAGGCGGGTCACGCTTATCGTCTAGCCGCGTACCGTGTGCGCCGCCTTCGGGGAAGTGTCGGAACTGGCAGACGAGCATGACTTAGGATCATGTGCCGCAAGGCGTAGGAGTTCGAGTCTCCTCTTCCCCACTTCCCTCGGCAACTCCGTAAAGGGGATGGATGAAGGCTCACGGGGGCTTCGCGCGATGACACAGTTCAAACTTTATGCATGGAGGAGGACCGGTGCCAGCACTACTTGAAGTAAAGGACCTGGCTACCTATTTCTACACCCCGGAAGGTGTTGTCAAGGCCGTGGATGGAGTTTCCTATTCCATTGAAGAGGGCGAAACTCTTGGATTGGTGGGTGAGAGCGGCTGCGGCAAAAGCGTCAGCGCCCTCTCCGTCATGGGTCTTATTCCGTGGCCCCCTGGGAAAGTAGTCCACGGCGAGATCATTTTCCAGGGCGAGGATCTGCGTAAGTACGACATACACGAGATGCGCAAGATCCGCGGCAAGGACATCGCTATGGTCTTCCAGGAGCCGATGACTTCCTTGAATCCAGTCTTGACCATCGGCCGCCAGCTTACGGAAACTATGGAGTTGCACCTCAAGCTGGACAGGCAAGGGGCCCGCGCCCGCGCCGTTGAGTTGCTGCAAAAGGTTGGCATCCCGGACGCAGAGCGCCGTCTGGACCAGTACCCTCACCAGTTCAGCGGCGGCATGCGCCAGCGCGTGATGATTGCCATGGCCCTGAGCTGCGACCCCAAGCTGCTCATCGCCGACGAGCCGACCACTGCTCTGGACGTTACCATCCAGGCGCAAATCTTGGAGCTTATGAAGAGCCTCTGCCGTGAGTACAACGCAGCGCTAATCGTCATCACCCACAACCTGGGCGTCGTCGCCCGGTACGCCGACCGCGTGAATGTCATGTACGCCGGCAGAGTGATTGAACGCTCCACCGCCAGGGAAATCTACGGCAACCCCCATCACCCCTACACCATAGGATTGTTGCACTCGGTTCCCCGTTTGGATGAGCCTCGGCGAAGCAAGCTGGACCCCATTGAGGGCCAGCCGCCCGATTTGGCCACGTTGCCCGTGGGTTGCGCCTTCCTCCCCCGCTGCCGTTACGCGGTGGACCGGTGCAAGATGGAGTACCCACCGCTGGAGACTGTAGCCGAAAACCACGTCGCAGCGTGTTGGGAGTCCAAGAAATTGGGCACCCAGGCCAAAACAAGAGCATAATGGCAGGGGGAGAAGATGACTCAGCAACAGACCAACGGACATACTGTCAGTTCAGATGTGCTGGTTGATGTCCGTCACGTCAAAATGTATTTCCCGGTAACCTCCGGCGCCTTCATCCAAAGGAAAGTAGCGGACATCAAGGCCGTTGACGACGTGAGTTTCACCATCCGCCGGGGCGAAACCCTGGGTCTGGTGGGTGAAAGCGGCTGCGGCAAGACCACCACGGGCCGCTGCATCTTGCAGCTTTACAAGCCCACCGCAGGCGAGGTCATCTTTGACGGCCAGGACCTGACGAAAATGAAGGCTTCCGATGTTCGGAAGTTCCGACGCAATATGCAGCTCATTTTTCAGGACCCCTATAGCTCCCTGGACCCACGGCAGAACTGCGCCAGTATCATCGGCGAGCCTCTGATTATTCACAAGATGGTCAAAAGCAAGCAGGAATACCGGGAGCGCGTGGCGGAGCTGTTCTCCGTGGTTGGACTGAACCCCTCCATGGGCTATCGCTTCCCCCACGAGTTCAGCGGAGGCCAGCGCCAGCGCATCGGCGTCGCCCGCGCCCTTGCGGTGCGTCCCAGCCTCATCGTCTGCGACGAGCCGGTATCCGCCTTGGACGTGTCCATTCAGGCCCAGGTCATCAACCTTCTGGAAGACCTGCAAGAGCAGTTCAACCTGACCTACCTGTTCATCGCCCACGACCTCTCAGTCGTTCGGCACATCAGCGATCGTATCGCCGTCATGTACCTGGGCCATGTGATGGAACTGGCGGACCGCACCGAAATCTATGAGAACCCGTTGCATCCGTACACCAAAGCCCTGCTCTCCGCAGTGCCTATCCCTGACCCCGTCATTGAGGCGACCCGCGAGCGCATCATCCTGTCCGGAGACGTACCCAGCCCGCTCCGCCCACCGGTAGGCTGCGTGTTCCATACGCGGTGCCCCATCGCCGTGGAGGAGTGCAAAGCCGCCGTTCCCACCTTCAGAGACGTGGGCAACGAACATTACGTCGCCTGTATCCGCGTATAACCTTCGCGGCTCCAGCAAAGGCCCCCTGCACCCAGGGGGCCTTTGCTTTTTCCCATTTGCCTTGTGGCCCTTCGTAGCCCATGCTAGCATTGCATCATGGAACAACATTTGATTCGTAACTTCTGCATCATCGCTCACGTAGACCACGGCAAGTCTACTCTGGCGGACCGCCTGTTGGAGATCACCCAGACCGTCTCTCGCCGGGCCATGCAAGAGCAATACCTGGACATGATGGACCTGGAGCGCGAGCGGGGCATCACCATCAAGGCCCAGGCCGTGCGCATGGTCTACCACCATCCCCAAGGGCAAGTCTACCAGCTTAACCTCATTGATACCCCAGGCCACGTAGACTTCAGCAACGAGGTCTCCCGCAGCCTCCGCGCCTGTGAGGGCGTACTGCTGGTGGTGGACGCCACCCAGGGCATTCAAGCCCAGACCCTGGCAAACGTGTATGCCGCGCTGGAGCATGACCTGACCATTATCCCGCTGATTAACAAGATTGACCTGCCTGCGGCGCAACCGGAGATGGTCGCCCAAGAACTTCAACATACCTTTGGCTTTAGCCAGGACGAAATCCTGGCCATCTCAGCAAAGGATGGCACAGGGGTTGACCGCGTGTTGGAGCGCATCGTAGAGCGTATTCCTGCGCCCCAGGGCAAGCGGGATGGCCCGCTGCGCGCCCTGGTGTTTGATGCAGCTTATGACTCCTACAAGGGCGTGGTAGCGCATGTCTGCCTCGTGGATGGAAGGGTGGCCGCAAATGACCGTCTCCGTCTTATGGTCTCCGGCACTGACGCCGAAGCCTTGGAGGTGGGGTTCTTTCATCCCCAGTTGACCGAAGCCAAGGGGCTTACTGCAGGGGAGGTCGGCTACATCGCTACGGGGTTGAAGAGCCTGGGCCAGGTGCCCGTGGGCGATACGATAACGCTGCGCAATCGCCCAGCGCAGGCGCCGTTGCCCGGCTACAAGCCCCTGAAACCCATGGTGTTCGCCGGGATGTACCCCTCCGATGGTGAGAGTTATCAGCAGCTTCGCGACGCCTTGGATAAGCTGCAACTGAACGACGGGGCGCTGAGCTTTCAGCCGGAAAGCAGCATTGCCCTGGGATTCGGGTTCCGCTGCGGCTTCCTGGGTTTGCTGCACATGGACATCGTGCAGGAACGGCTGGAACGGGAGTACGGGCTGGACCTGCTGACCACCGCCCCCAGCGTGGGCTATCGCGCCATCCTGACGGACGGCAGCGAGGTGACAGTGAATAACCCCTCGCAAATGCCGGACTCTCAGAACATCAGCCAGGTGCTGGAGCCCTGGCTGCAAGTAGGCATTGTTACACCCAGCCGGTTCATAGGCGCCATGATGGAGCTGGCGACCTCCAGGCGCGGCGAGTTCAAACGCATGGAATACCTGCAAACCGGCGGGCAGGCGACGACCGAGGAAAGCCGGTCTCCGAACAACGACCTCCGCGTGTTACTGGAGTTCCAGTTGCCCCTATCCGAGGTGCTCCTGGACTTCAACGACCAGGTCAAGTCCCGCAGCCAGGGGTATGCCTCTATGGACTACACGCCCCTGGACTACCGGCCCTCGGCGCTGACTAAGCTGGACATCATGGTGAATAACCAGACCGTGGACGCCCTGTCCCTGATTCTGCACCGGGACAGGGCCATCAGCCAGGGACGTGCCCTGGTGGAGAAGCTGAAGGAGCTGATCCCGCGCCAGCTCTTTGAAGTGCCCATCCAGGCCTCGGTGAACGGCAGGATCATCGCCCGGGAGACCGTTCGCGCCATGCGCAAGAACGTCCTGGCCAAATGCTACGGCGGCGACATTACCCGCAAGCGGAAGCTCCTGGAGAAGCAGGCCGAGGGCAAGAAGCGCATGAAGCGCATCGGCCACGTGGAGGTCCCCCAGGAGGCGTTCATGGCGCTGCTGAAGATGGAGCGATAGAAGCAATGATTGCAGGCTTGACTGGAAGGTTGAGAGCAATCATCAAGTCTGGCCTTATACTCCCCGGGTTGGTCGTAGTTTTCCTTGTTCCTGTGTTCCTGGTGCTTCATGAACTGTCCCATGCCGCTGGTTTCTTGGCCCAGGGGTTTAGGACATGCGTCTATCTGAACAGCGCTGTCCCATTTCAAGAAGGCAGGCAAGTTGCTGCTTTGTTAGGAGGGATTCTTGGCCCCTTCTTTACTTTGGCGGTAACACTGAGCGCGCTCGCTATCCATCAGTTCTCAAAGCGTTTTTCTACAGCAACTCTTCTTGTTGCTGTGGCAAATTCACCTCATGCAGCAAGTAGCCTTCTTACTGTACCTATCTTTGCCAGATCCGATGAATACAACTTGGCGGTGCTTTTGCCGCAAACTGAAGCCTTTGTGGACGACCTCACTGCCAGATCAGTAAACTATCCAGAATGGTTATTGCTTGTCCTGGTCTTAGCAGTAATCCCTGTCGCCATAACCTGGTTCCTCATTCATCATGGGAATCCGCTCGGAAGAACCTATCCAGTGAAATGGGCTTATGCCCTATGGGTTGTAGCCGTGCTCAGCGGTGAGGTTTGGCAGTTGCTTTCAATGAAGATGGATTGGAGATTGTGCTTGTAGCTTCTCTTGACCTTACTACAATTCCCTCAGCCATCTCTTGACCTCCGCCGCCGTATCCGTCCTTCGCAGGGCCAGGGAGAGGGAAGCGTGCAGCAGGCCCAAAGGCGTTCCGCAGTCGTAGCGGTCGGCGGCGTAGCGGTAGGCGTAAAGGGGGATGTCGCGGGCAAGGCAACGCGCGATGCCGTCGGTAAGCTGGATCTCGCCGATGGCGCCGGGGCGGGTCTCTGCCAGGGCGTCAAACACCTCCGGCATCAGGATGTAGCGCCCAACGATGCCCAGGTTGGACGGCGCTTGGTCTGCCGGCGGCTTCTCCACCATCCCCTTCAAGCGGTACGTGCGCGGGCCTACGTGCCCCTCGGTGGCAACGTCCACCACGCCGTATGCGGAGATGCGCTCCCTGGCGACTTCCTCCACTGCTACGTAGTTGCCGGGGGCCCGCTCCCAAGCATGGAACATCTGGGCCAGGACAGGCTCTTCGCCCACCAGCAGGTCGTCGGGCAGGATGACGGCAAAAGGCTCGTGGTGGATGGACTCCCGGGCGCAGAGGACGGCGTGGCCCAGCCCAAGCTGCTTGTCTTGGATGGGGTAGCTGAAGGTAAGTTGCTGGGCAAAGGCTTGCAGCTCATCGGCGACGGCATTCATGCCCCTGGCGCGCAGCAAGCGGTCAATCTCCGCGTTCGGCGTAAAGTAGGTCTGCAACGCCTCTTTGCCCGGCGAGGTGACGATGGCAACCTGCCTTATGCCCGCGTCCATAGCCTCTTTAACGACGTAATGGATGGCGGGCCGGTCCACCACGGGCGCAAGCTCCTTTGGCACGGCCTTGGTAAAAGGCAGGAAGCGCGTGCCCAGGCCCGCGGCGGGGATGACGACGGTGCGGATTTGTGCTGTCATGGAGAAGGCCATCCTCCAAAGCCCGAATTGGGCCGAAGTGTCGTCCGTCACATGGGTAGGGGCGGGTTTCAAACCCGCCCCTATGGGATTCAGGTATAGGCAGGCGTGACGGCAAGTCAGGGTCATTCTACAAGCCGCGTTGACACTAGGGAAGGGGCATGGGATGATGAGTTTGGTCGTGCTAAGCGGGGAGTTAGCGGTGCCCTGTACCCGAGATCCGCTTTAGCGGGGCTGAATTCCCCTCCTAGGCTCAGCCCCGGGCCTCTGCCCGCGGTGTTACCGTATGAATGCCAGGCCCTGCGCGGCGGAAACTCGCGAACCCCGCCAGGTCCGGAAGGAAGCAACGGTAAACGGGATCTTCCGTGCGCCGCAGAATTCCTGGTATTTGGTACCCGTCGGGTATGTTCCGGGGTCATAGTCAACGAGGGGTGCACGGCCGTTATTTTGGTGTGAGGGTACCACACCCTAAAGGGTGCGGCTTGGCGGGCAATCTACGCCGCACCCTTTAGGGTGCGGAACAGAGACAAGACGCTTTCATGCCCACCTGCCGGATGTTTCACATTAACCCATTCGGCCCGCATAGCGGGCCGAATGGGTTAATGGGCAATGTAGCCTGGCACTAAAGTGCCAGGCTGACGGGATGTTAACCCCTGACTTTAGTCGGGGGCTGGCGCTATCCCAGGCGAATGTAAACGCAATTTCGTATTGCTTGCTATTATGAAGCCTTTCGCAGTTAACGATGTATCTCCCAAGGCCCGGTTAGAGCGGCTTGGACTCCGGGCCAGCAAAGGGCTGGGCCAAAATTTCTTGGTGGGGCAGGGCGTCGTCCAGACCATCCTGCAGGCGGCCCAGCTTGAAGCGAGTGATGTGGTGGTGGAAGTCGGCCCCGGCTTTGGCGTGTTGACGAAAGAGCTGGCGAAGGCGGCGGGCAAAGTAGTTGCCGTTGAGCTGGATGCAACCCTGGCGGCCTCCCTCCAGGCGGAGCTTGGCGATGCCCCTAACGTCACGGTGATTTCTGCCGATGCCAGAAACGTGGATGTCCGGCAGATCGTCGCCGGCGCTGCGTACAAGCTCGTGGCAAACCTGCCCTATTACGCCGCCAGCCCAATACTTCGCCGCTTTTTGGAATTGGACCATCCGCCCACGGTTGCGGTGGTGATGGTGCAGCGCGAGGTTGCCAAGAATATGACGGCCCAGCCGGGGCAAATGTCCCTGGTATCCGTGGGGGTGCAGGTGTACGGCAAGCCGCGCATCGTCGCCTACGTGCCACCGGGGGCGTTTTACCCGACGCCGAAGGTGACATCTGCCATTGTGCGCATAGACGTGTACCCCAGGCCTGCGGTTGACGTGGCCGATATGCGCGCCTTCTTCGCAGTGGTGCGCGCCGGGTTCAGCGCGCCGCGCAAACAACTGCGCAACGCCTTCGCTGGCGGCCTGGACGTGCCTCCTCAAGAGGCCGAGGCCCTGCTTCGGGAGGCGGGTGTTGACCCGCAGCGGCGGGCCGAGAGCCTGACGCTCAAAGAATGGGGCGAGCTGTACCGCGCAGCCCAGTCCCACGGCTATTCCAAGGACTACAAAGGTGTGACCGATGCTGGCCAAGGCCAAGATTAACCTCTGTTTGGAGGTGCTGGGCAAGCGCGCCGACGGCTATCACGAGGTTGCGACAGTCTTGCACACCATTGGCCTTGGGGATGAACTTACGGTTGTTCGCTCCGGCGAGTTGCGACTTGACTGCCAACCGGAAGTAAGCCCCCCCGAAGACAACCTGGCGCTGCGCGCTGCCAAGCTCCTTCAAGAGATGGCTGGTTGCCGTATGGGGGCCGCTATCACCCTGCGAAAGCGCGTGCCGGCAGCGGCAGGCCTTGGCGGCGGCAGCAGCGACGCTGCAACGACTCTGATGGCATTGAACGATCTGTGGGGCCTGGGTTTACACAAAGCGCGTCTAGCAGAATTGGCGGCGCGTCTTGGGGCCGACGTCCCTTTCTTCTTGCAAGGCGGTTGCGCCCTGGCGGAAGGCATGGGCGAGCTGCTCACGCCTCTGCCGGCGCTTCACGGCTGGTGGGCTGTTTTGCTGTGTCCACCTCTGGAGGTACAAGGCAAGACCGGGCGGCTCTACGGCATGTTGTCGGCGCAGGACTTCAGCGACGGCTCGGCGACACGCAGGTTGGCGGAGCAAATGCGTTCTGGGCACGCTGGACTGTCAGACATCGCCCGGGTAGGCAACGCCTTTGAGCGCGTGGCGAATCGTGCCTTCCCCGGCCTTGCCAACTATCGGAATGCCTTTGAGCAGGCAGGGGCCCCGTTTGTGCGGCTGTCGGGCAGCGGGCCGGCGTTGTTCACGCTGGTTGGCGTCGCAGAGGAAGGCTCGGTGCTGGCTGAAAGGCTGCGTAGCGAAGGGTATCACGTCTATCTTGCAGCTCTGGTATGATTTTGTTAGTGGCGTTTGTTTCTGGGTGTCATTCAATCCCCCGACTTTAGTCGGGGGTAAACCGAAGCCAAACCTGGCACTTTAGTGCCAGGGCACATCAAAACCACTGTGAAGCCAATGAGCTATTTAATGAGCGTCGTTGACGGTAGGAGCAACCCTGGCTACAATGGCGAAAGTTTGGGCCTGAACGGGCCTACGCGCACCCTTGGCGAGCATAGTGCATCTCTGACCAAGGTTAAATCGGTACAAAACAGGACTGCGGATGATCATAGACCTTCACGTTCATACGGTAGTTGGCAGCATAGATAGCAGCTTGCTCCCACAGGAGTTGCTGGATGAAGCGTACCGCGTTGGCCTGCAGGGCGTCTGCTTGACGGAGCACCGGGGCCCGTGGGATAAGTTTGAGTTTGAAAAGTTCAGAAAGCAGCAAGACAACGTCCTGATCATCAATGCGATGGAGGTGGAAAGCAGCGCGGGCCACCTTACCGTCTTTGGGCTGGACAAGTACTATCCCGGCGTCCGCGATCCTTGGACGCTGCGCAAGATTGCCGACCAGATGGGCGGTTACGTCGTATTGGCGCACCCTTTCCGCAACCTGCTGCACAAGCCCCCCTATAACTCCAACAACCTACTGTTCAAGGGCCATAACCCCATGCCTACCACCGTGGAGGAGACGTTGAAGCACCCAGTCTACGACGTGATAGACGCCATAGAAGTGGTCAACGGGGGCACGGCTGATTCGGAGAACTATTTCGCCTGGGAAGTAGCCAAGCGACTGGGGAAGCCCATGATAGGCGGCAGCGATTGCCATTCCACCAATGGCCTTGGCAGGTGCGTCACCGTGTTCCCTGAACAGATCACCAACCAGGAGCAGTTCTTAGCGGCGCTGAGGGCCGGCAAGTTCTATCCCGCCACCGGCCTGCTGGTGGGTGACCTGGTTGCCTTGGAACACTGAGCCTTGTCTTTCCGAATCCTCTCGTTTCGCTAGGGGCGGGCCGAGTAGTGGCCCGTCTTTTTCTGCCTAACGCAGACGTGTGTCTGCCTAGAAAGTCAAATCCACGTGCGTTTGTTCAATGATGCCCTTGAGTCGCCATTGGAGCAGGTGTGCGTTGCCCTAGACCTGGAGACCACCGGCGTAGAGCCGGAAAAGGATGAAATCATAGAGATCGGCGCGGTGCAATTCCGGGGGGATGAGGTACTGGGGACGTTCCAGACCATGGTGAACCCTCGCCGCGCCATCCCAGAGTTCGTGAGGCAACTCACTGGCATTACCCAGCGGGAGGTGGACGCGGCGCCGCCCCTGTCTGCCGTCGCAGGAGATCTGGCAGCCTTCCTGGGGCGCTACCCCATCGTCGGCCACAGCATCGGCTTTGACCTGGCCTTTCTGAGCAGGGCGGGGCTGCCCTTGCCGAATCCTCGCCATGACACTATGGAGCTAGCCTCGGTCCTGTTCCCCAACGCCAAGGGTTACGCGCTGACGGCGCTGGCGGACATGGTGGGCATTACCTATGGCCGGGCGCACCGCGCCGTGGAAGACGCCCGCATGAGCCAGGCATTGTACGTGGCCCTGCTGCGCCGTGCCCTCAAAGAGTCGCCGGACTTGCTCGGCCCCATGCGGGTCGTGGCGGAGCGGTCGCCCTGGGCGATGCGGGGCCTGTTGCGCCAGTTGGAAGAGCAGGCAGCGCGGCAGCAGGCGGGCGCGCCCAGTAGCGTCGGTCTACTTGGGGTGGACTCCACTCGCTTGCGGAACGCGCTTTCCCGGCCTCCTGCGCTGCACGTGAGCACCGAGCAAACAAAGGTTGACCCCCTTGAAATGCGTCGCTTGTTGGGCTCGCGAGGCCCCCTGGCGAAGGCTTTTCCAAGCTATGAGCAGCGGCCACAGCAAGTACACATGGCGGAGCGCGTTGCGCGCTCGTTCAACGAAGAGAAGCACCTGATGGTGGAGGCTGGCACAGGGGTAGGCAAGTCGGTCGCCTATCTGCTGCCTGCCATACTCTATGCAATCAAAAACGGCAAACGAGTCGTCGTCTCCACCAACACCATCACGCTGCAGGAGCAACTGATCTCCAAGGACATCCCGAACTTGGTGTCGGCCTTGTCTCAAGACCCCGAGACGGCGGAGGCGATGGAAGGGTTCCGCTACTCCCAACTCAAAGGCCGGGGGAACTACCTGTGCTACCGGCGCTGGGTGCAGGCTGTCCAGGCGGGAGAGCTTTCCGCTGAAGAGGCGCGCATGGCGTGCAAGGCTATGGTATGGCTGCAAGACACGGGGACCGGCGACCGGGCGGAGATCAACATTCCTGCCAGGGAAGCCTTTGTTTGGGAGCGTTTCTCCGCCGGCGACGCCCAGCGCTGCGACGGACGGGATGGCGTGTGCTTCGTGCGGGCGGCCCGGTCGCGGGCGGACGGAGCGCACCTGGTGGTGGTGAACCACGCACTGCTGCTCACGGACATGGTCGCCGGCAACACCATCATACCTGAGTACGACTTCCTGGTGGTGGATGAAGCGCATCATCTGGAAGAGGAGGCTAGCCGCCAGTTTGGGTATGAGGTCTCTGCCCAGCACGTGGGCCAACTCTCCGGCCGTCTGGGGCAGCAGTTACAGGATATGCGCCTGGCGCTGCAAACCGCCGACTTGCTGCCCATGCTGCGCCAGCAGTTTGAGGGGGCCATCGCCGAGGCACAGGCGGCTTCCAGGCGCTTGGAAGACCTTTGGGGGCGCATGGCTACGGTGCTTGCGTCCTTCGTG
>Ga0080064_1003603_pt1 | contig 21886 bp, 13 predicted proteins | sample Subgrocontami54m_FD_69260 | JGI IMG/M metagenome (GOLD analysis project Ga0080064, IMG submission 69260) | Subsurface groundwater microbial communities from S. Glens Falls, New York, USA - GMW46 contaminated, 5.4 m (SPADES assembly) (version 2) ...
ACATCGCCGCCATGGTGCAGGCGGCCGAGCAGAATTTCGGGCCGATCGAATGCCTGCTCAACAACGCCGGACTGTTTGCCAAAATTCAGCTCAAGCCGTTCTGGGAGCTGACCGAGGACGAGTGGGACCGGGTGCTGCGGGTCAATGTCCGCGGCGGCTTTCAGGTGGTCAAAGGCGTGCTGCCGGGCATGCGCAAGATCGGCCGCGGCAAGATCGTCAACATCGCGTCCGGGACGGTGTTTCACGGCGGCCAGGGGCACATGCACTACGTCACCTCCAAGGGCGGCGTGATCGGGTTCCAGATCGGAAACGAGTTTCACAACCGGCCGATGTTCGACTGGCGCACCAAAAACGCTGGAAAGCCGTTCTGGGATACCGCCGCCATAGGCCGGAAGGAGTCGCAAATGACCATCGCCCAGATCGATCAGCTCGTCGCCCCTCATTTTCCGATGATGGGCGTGGCCGCGCCGGACTCGGTCCTGTTTTCCGTCGAAGATTGGATCGGCGTGGTGGAGGAGGCCATTTCGATCGTAGGAGAAGACCATGTCTCCCTCGGCAGCGATTTCGACGGCGGACCCACGCCGCCGCGGGGCATGAAAGACATCGCCGACCTGCCTCAACTCACGGAGGCGATGCTAAAGCGGGGCTGGACTGAGCAGCGCATCCTTAAATTCCTCGGCGGGAACCTGTTGCGAGTATTCACCGAGGCCACCGCGCATCCCTGAGAAGCCAAAAGGGCGACGGACTCCTGTGGTATCATCGCCGAAAACATGAACAACTTCCCGAAATTGCACAATGCGATGTGGCCCGGCTTGGTCGGCAAAGGGCCGGATTCCGAACCTCCCATTGATCTGGACACAATGCTCAATTTGACCGTGGCCGCCTCAGTGGACGGAGTCAAGTTTGAAGGCGTCGATCTTTTCCTGGTAGACCCGCACACCAGTATTGACGCCGATGAGGATACAGTGAAGCGGTTGGCGGAAAAGATCTCCGCAAAGGGGCTGGCCGTCGGCTCGCTGGTGGCGCCGGTGTGGCCTCCGGCCGGAGGCGGCTCGGCCATGGGAAGCGCCGCGGAACGCAAACAGTTCGTTTCGCAAGTGAGCAAAGCCTGCCGCATTGGAGCGCAGCTGCGCCGGCTCGGAGTTCGGCCGTCCGGCGTCGTGCGCATAGACTCCTCGTGCCCGGTTTCGGATTGGGCCAAGGATCCGGCCGGAAACACGAAGCTGATCGCCGAGACCTTCCGGCAGGCCTGCGATGCGGCCGAGGAATATGGAGAGCGCCTGGCGGCCGAGGGCGAGATCTGCTGGGGCGCCATGCAGAGTTGGAAGAAAATATTGGACCTGCTGGAGGAGACCGGCCGTCCCAAGACGCTCGGTTTTCAGGCCGACATGGCGCACACGCTGCTCTACACCCTCGGCTACAACGCCCCGGAAGACCGTCTGGTGAGCGAGGATTTCGCCTGGGATGATGCCGGGCTGGCGGCGGGGCTCAAGAAAGTAACCGCGGCGCTGCGGCCCTGGACCATCGATTTTCACGTCGCCCAAAATGACGCCACCGTTAAGGGCATGGGTTCCCATGACAAGACGGGGCGGCATTGCCAGGCCACTGATCCCAACGGAAAACTGAACATCGCCCGCGATGCCGGCTATTGGTTGCGCGGCGAAGACGGCCGGCTCACCCGCACCATGCGCCACATCTGCTGGGATGGCTGCATGTTCCCCAACGAGGTCATGATGAATCCGAATACCTGGAACGAGGTTCTGGCGGCGATGATCTCTGTGCGCGGCGCGCATGGATGGAGCGAGTAGCGATGAGCAGGAAGAAACTGAACATCGGGCTGGTCGGTTACGGCTTCATGGGGCGGACGCATTCCAACGCATACCGCAAGGTGGGCAACTTTTTTGCGAGCTCTTATGAGCCGGTTTTGAAAGCCGTTTGCGGACGGGAGGGGGCCAAGACGGAGGCCTTCGCCGCGCAGTGGGGCTTCGCCTCCGTCGAGACAGATTGGCGGAAGCTGATCGCGCGCAAGGATATCGATCTGATCGATATCGCGAGCCCCAATGATACGCACGCCGAGATCGCCATTGCCGCCGCCAAGGCCGGCAAAATGATCCTGTGTGAGAAGCCGCTTGCGCTTACCTCCGTTCAGGCCGAAAAAATGGTCAAGGCCGTGGACAAGGCCGGTGTACCCAACATGGTCTGGTACAACTACCGGCGCGTGCCCGCGGTAACTTTCGCCAAGCAGTTGATTGAGGAAGGCCGGCTCGGGCGCATCTTCCATTACCGCGCCAAGTTCCTCCAGGACTGGACCATCTCAAAGGATCTGCCGCAGGGCGGAGCCGGCTTGTGGCGTCTCGATGTCAAGGTGGCCGGCAGCGGCGTCACCGGGGACCTGCTGGCGCACTGCATCGACACCGCCATGTGGCTGAACGGAGGCATCGACAAAGTGACGGCGATGACTGAGACGTTCGTGAAGCAGCGCAAGCACAACCTCACCGGGAAGGTGGAGCCGGTGGGCATCGACGATGCCAGCGCGTTTCTGGCGCGGTTCCTCAACGGATCGCTGGCGACGTTTGAATCCACTCGCTACGCGCGCGGCCACAAGGCCCTCTACACGCTCGAGATCAACGGCGAGAACGCCTCCATTGCCTGGGACCTCCATGATCTGCACCGGCTGCAGTATTTCGATCATCGCGACGAAGGCCCACTTCGCGGCTGGAAGAGCATCCACATCACCGACGGAGATCATCCGTACATGAAGAACTGGTGGGTGCCTGGCCTCCAGATCGGCTACGAGCACACCTTCATTCATCAGGTGGCCGATTTCCTGGCTGGGCTCGAGAGCGGCAAGATGCCCGGCCCCAGCTTCCGCGACGGCCTCGCGACCGACTATGTCACCGACGCGGTGCTGTCCTCGGCGCGTAGCGGCAAATGGGTAAAGGTGAAGCAGGTCAAGAAGTAGTGTCCTATTCTTGTACCACTAACCGGGCGGTTCAAACCCAACAAGGCGGCTGCCTTCTTCCAGTAGTTGTTCAATCTCTTCCTGGGTGAAACTACGCGAAGCTCTGTTGGCAATTCCCAACACTCCAGCCACTCGATCTCTCGAAACATTAGCGGGGCAATCGCGTCCAGGCTTTCCTTCACGCCAGAATCTCTTTCACCACCTCACCCGCTACATCCGTGAGGCGCATGTCGCGGCCGCTATAGCGGAAGGTGAGTTGCTTGTGGTCGAGCCCGAGCAGGTGGAGCATGGTGGCGTGCAGATCGTGGACGTGCATTTTCTTGTCCACGGCGAAATAGCCGTATTCATCCGTGGCTCCGTGAACCACGCCGCCCTTCACCCCTCCGCCCGCCATCCACATGGTGAAGCCGAAGGGATTGTGGTCGCGGCCCACCACCTTGACGTAGCCGCCGTCGGGGAATTGCGCGCAGGGGGTTCGTCCGAACTCGCCACCCCAGACCACCAGCGTCTGATCCAGAAGGCCGCGCGCCTTCAGGTCTTTCAAGAGCGCGGCAATAGGCTGGTCTGTGGACTTGGCGTTTACGCGGTGGCCATCAACTAAATTGGAGTGCTGATCCCAACGGTCTATCCCGCGGCGCGCCGGGCTCAGAAGTTCGATAAACCGGACGCCCCGTTCCACAAGCCGCCTGGCGATCAGGCACTCGCGGCCGAACTCAGCGGTAATCTCCTCGTCCAGCCCGTACAGTTTCTTCGTCGCCTCTGACTCGCTGCTGAAATCGAGCAGCCCCGGCACCTCAGACTGCATTCGAAAGGCAAGCTCGTAGTTCGAAATAGTCGCTTCAATCTCGCTCACCTCGCCGAAACGCCGCAGCACGCCGCGATTCAATTTCCCCAGCAGTTCCAGTTTGCTTCTTTGCTGCTGCGGGGTTTCGCCGGCTGGTTCCAGATCGGCAATCGGATGCTCGCCTTTGCGAAACAACGTTCCCTGGAAACTGGCGGGCAGGAAGCCGGCGCCGAAACAGTCCATGCCGCCGGGAGGAATGAGGCCGCTTTCGAGAACGATGAAGCCGGGCAGATTCTCGCATTCGCTCCCGAGCCCGTAGTTCACCCACGCGCCCATGCTCGGCCGTCCTTGAAAGCCGGAGCCCGAATGCATGAAGTAGTTGGCCGCGGTGTGTTCGCTATGGTCGGCTACCATCGAGCGAATGATGGCCATCTCATCGACGCAGGTAGCCACGTGCGGGAAGAGCTCGCTGACCTCGGCGCCCGACTGGCCGTATTTCTGGAAACTGAACGGCGAACCGTAAATCTTATCGCTGATGTTGAACACCGTGGTCGGCGTTGCGAAGGGGATCTTTTGCCCATTCTCGCGAGTAAGGCGCGGCTTGGGATCGAAGGTGTCCATTTGCGACGGCCCTCCATCCATAAACAGGAAGATGACCGACTTGGCTTTCGGGGTGTGATGCGGAGTCCTGGTGGCCGCCTGCGCCATCTGGTGCAGCAGAGCCATGCCGCCGATGCCGTTGGCGCAGCGGCAGAGCATTTGACGGCGGCTGAACCTATCGGACATAGATAAACTCCGCCGCGTTGAGCAGCACGTGGCACAGATCTTTCCAGGTGTGTGTCTCCAGGAATGCCGTGGTTTCTTTTCTCTCCCACGCCTCCGGTGGACGGGCGTAGGCCTCCAGGTAGGCCCTTGTGAGACGGGCCTCCGCGCCTGTCTCCTCGCGCGTGAGCTTCTCGGCCCAGCGTCCGGCGCTGAGCGCGATGAATTCGTTGTTCATCATCAGTAGCGCCTGCGAGGGCACGGTGGACGCCCCTCTCGCGCCGATGGTGGAAACCGGAAGTGGATAGTCAAACGCGAGAAACATCGGCGTGATGAAATTGCGCCGCACCTGAATATAGATACTGCGCCGCCCATTGCCATCCAGCGGTCCGCTGGCGGGCTTTCCACGCCCGTCCTGATACTTGCTGATGTGCGGCATCACCGAGGGGCCGAACATCTTCCGGTCCAGCGCGCCGCTGACCTGCAGCACCGCGTCGCGAATGGCTTCCGCTTCCAGCCGCCGCACCGGCGTTTCGCGCGCGTATGTTTCCGACAGCAGCATCATCCGGTGCATCTGTTTCACAGACCATCCGCTTTCCATGAACTTCGCGGCAAGGTAGTCCAGCAGATCGGGGTTGGTTGGCCGCTCTCCGGTGAGACCGAAGTTGTCCACCGTTGCCACCAGCCCTTTCCCGAAATGATGTTGCCAGAGCCGGTTGACCATCACTCGCGCCGTCAGCGGGTTCTCCTCGCTCGCCATCCAGGTGGCGAGCATCAACCGGCCGCTTCCTTTCTGCACCGGAGTCTGCCCGGTTCCCGCGATGACTTGCAGAAACTGGCGCGGCGCCTCCTCACCCGGATTCTTGTGGTCTCCGCGGAGATGCACTTTCACATTGTGCGGTGAGTCGTCGCGGCTGATCATGGCGAAGGCTGACTCGGGCACTTCCACTCCGGCTGCCAGCGTGGCCGTCCACGAGCCGGGCTCCAGCACCTCGGGCGGTTCTGGTTCATCGGAGATGATGATTGCATCGATCGCGAGATAGCCGGAGTGGTCGCGATCCACTATTTCGAAATAGCAGGCGCGGCCAATCTCCTTGGTCATGCGGGCCGATTGCCATTCCCATTCGTCCTTGCCGCTGGCGATCAGGTGAGCGCTCTTGTGGTCGTCGGCCACCACCGTGACCCTCGCCGGAGTGCGATCCTGCAAGCCCTTTGGCTGCGCGGAGCCGCGCATGCGGACGTGCACCCAGAGCTTGGGCATCTTGAAGACTGCCGAGGTGAGTGACCCCGTAAAGCCCGGGTTCCCCGTCCATAGGGAATGTGCCACACCGTTTGGTTCGGCGCGAAAGGCCGCTCCGGTCATGGTCCAGGCTTTTAGAGAAGTGAAATCCTCAAACACCTGATCGCCTGGACGAAGCTTCCACTTGCCTCCCCTCGCCTCTACACTGCCGCCAAGCCGCGAGACCGCTTCAAGGCGCTTCTCGAGAGCGGGAGAGTCGATTACCTTTTCCTGCACGGCGGTGCTGTGCAGGATACCGGCCATCGAGTAATAATCCGCCGTAGGTACCGGATCGAACTTATGGTCATGACACCGCGCGCAGGCCACGGTGAGTCCGAGAAACGCTTTCGAAAGCACGTCGATCTGGTTGTCCACCGTGTCGGCGCGCGATTTGACCGAATCCGTGGCGCTGTTGAGAACCTCCCCGAACCAGTACATGCCGGTTCCCAACGGGGATTCCAGTTGCAGCCCGTCCTTGCTCAGGCGTGGCTTTTCCAAAAGATCCCCGGCAATCTGCTCGCGCACAAACTCGTTGTAGGAAAGGTCGTCGTTAAAGGCCCGGATCAGGTAGTCGCGATAGCGCCAGGTATCGTGTTTTTCATTGTCGAACTCGTGACCGTTGGTTTCGGCGTAGCGAACCAGGTCCAGCCAGTGCCGCGCCCATCGTTCGCCGTAGTGTGGCGAGGCGAGCAGGCGGTCCACCACCCTCGCCTTGGCTTGCGGCGATTCGTCCAGTGCAAACGCGTCGATTTCATCGCGGGTCGGAGGAAGTCCGATCAGGTCGAAGGTAACGCGGCGAAGCCATGTTCCGCGGTCCACGGGCGGGTTCTTGGGCTGCGCGAGCGCATCTATGCCGGAGGCTTGCACGTGTTTGACCGGCCGGAAGGACCAGTGGCGGCGCGCGCGCTCCCAGTCGATCGGGCTGGCCAGCAGCGGCGTAAGCAGCAGGATAGCCGTCAGCGTTGCCCGGGATGCCTTCACGGATTTCATCATACCGCGCAGCGCCAACAAGGCCATAGCCGCAAACACCGGAGCATAGATCCACCAGCGCACGGGCGTCGATCCGTTCCACACCCCGGCGGCGCGCCACTCCACAAGCACCTGATAGGCAAGCGGCATCAACGCTATCCAGATCAGCAGCGGTGGCCATGGCAGCAGCGCGAGCATCGGAAACAGCCACGTCAAATACCACGGATGGCAGTTGGCCGAGAGCAGCAGCATCGCCGACACAGCCGCCAGGCAGCCTTTCTCCAATGGCCAACTCCGCGAGGCAATAAACAAGGTGGCGCAGCCCGCCAGTGCGAACGCGGTGTATTTGGCCGTGTACACATCCCCGGCTGCCCACAGCAGCAGTCCATACAGGCTGTCGTTATTGCGCCATCCCCCCATAAAGCCGCTGACGAACTGTACATTCTCCACCAGATCCGCGGACCAATAGGGCCAGCACAGCAGGCCTATGACGGGAATCGCAAACAAAAACTCCCAACGCCGCCGCCAGCCGAGGAACACGGGGAATAGCAGCAGTGGCCAAAACTTGGCTGCGGCGGCCAGTGCCAGCGCGGTGTAGGATCCAGTCCAGCGCTCCTTCGCCGCCGCCCACAACGCTACCGTCACCAGGAACACCACCAGCGCATCGTTGTGGCCGTTCCCCCAGAACTCCACCACCGCCATCGGCGACCATGCATACCATGCCAGCGCCGAGAGCGGCAGCCCGCGCGCGCGCAGCAGTGCCAGCAGAGCGGCCATGGCCGCCAGATCAAACAGTGCGGCCGGAAGTTTGAACCAGTGCGCTTGGCCGAAAGGATCGCGTGTCAGCGCCGAGGCAAAGAGGAAGTTGCCTCGCTGCACCATCTCAACCAAAGGTCCGTAGCCGGCCTTGAAGGCGGGAGCGGGAATAAGCGAATAGGTGGCATCGCGCAAAGGCGCCAGCGCCTCATCGGTGGGTCGCACCAGATAGGGGTTGTAGCCGTGCGCCTGGACCATTCCTTCCCACCGGTAGCGGTAAACATCCGCGGACAGAGCCGGCGTCATGGGCCACAGCGTCAACCGGAAAACGATTCCCACCGCCAGGATCAGGCTGACCGGAACGTGCCGCTTTCCGGCAAAATAGGCGGCAATGATGTAAAATAGATTTGTAAGCAACAAGATGCCGATGGACAGCGGGAAGTTAGCGGCATCCCCCCCGAAACGGGTATACACAACCAGCAGCAGTTCGAGTAGAATTGCCAGTACAGACATCGTCCATGGCCTTTTTTCTTGCCACATCGTTTGCCGACCAGATGGAGCGAGTCCTGTTTGATGACACCTTTGCAGGTATCCATCAACTGGGCTGGTTTGACTACGCGCTCCTCATCCCCTACTTTACCCTGCTGCTGATCCTGTCCTTTTACGGGCTCCACCGCTACGAGATCATCCGCACCTACCGCAAGTTCCGCAAACAGATGCCGAACGGGCCCTCGGGGCACTTCGCCGAGCTCCCTCCGGTGACCATTCAACTGCCCCTTTATAACGAGCGCTACGTCGTCGAGCGTCTCCTGGAAGAGGCGGTCAAGGTCGATTATCCGCGCCACCTGTTGCAGATTCAGGTGCTGGACGACTCCACCGACGAGACTCATCCCTTCACTGAGCGGCTCTGCTATCAGTATCGCGCCGAGGGCCACCCGGTGGAATACATCCACAGGACCAACCGTCATGGCTACAAGGCCGGGGCGCTGGAGAATGGCCTGAAGACCGCAACCGGCGATTTGGTGGCCGTGTTCGATGCCGACTTCGTGATCCCGCCCGACTTCCTGCAAAGGACCATACACTACTTCACAGACCCCAGGATCGGCGTGGTCCAGACGCGGTGGAGCTACCTCAACCGCAACTACAACCTGCTTACGGAAGTGCAGGCGATGCTGCTCGACGGCCACTTCGTGCTGGAGCATGTGGCTCGCTGCAGCCGCGGCCTGTTCTTCAATTTCAACGGCACTGCGGGAATCCTGCGCAAGAAGATGATTGAGGATGCCGGCGGCTGGCAGCACGACACGCTGACCGAAGATTCCGACCTCAGCTACCGGGCCCAGCTCAAGGGCTGGAAGTTTGTTTATGTCCCGGAAGTGGAATGCCCGTCCGAGTTGCCCGTCGATACCTATGGCTTCCAGGTGCAGCAGTCCCGCTGGGCCAAAGGGCTTACGCAGGTGGCCCAAAAGCTGCTCCCCGCGGTGCTCAAGGCCGACGTGCCGCGCCGCGTTAAGCTGGAAGCCTTCTGCCACATGACCCCGAACATCAGCTACCCGTTGATGATTGTTGTCACCGCGCTGATGCTTCCCGTGATGATCGTCCGGTTCTACATGGGCTGGCAGCAGTTGCTGCTCGTCGATGTTCCTCTCATCGTCGCCAACTTTGCTTCCGTCATAGCCTTCTACGTCTACGCCCAGAAGGAGCGCGACCCGTTGGGATGGAAGAAGTCCATCCTGATGATGCCCGCGCTGATCGCGGCCGGAGTGGCACTCACCGTAATCAACACGCGTGCGGTTCTTGAAGCGCTGTTCGGCATCAAGACCGGCTTTGTGCGGCCGCCGAAGTACCCCGTCACGGGCGGAGCCGCGGCCCAGCCGCAAAAGCAGGCCATCGCCGCCTACCGCAGCAAGAGCGGCTGGCTCCCCTACATCGAATTCGGCATCGGCACCTATTTCCTGGTGATGGTCTTCTACGCCATTGACACGTACAATTTCCTGGCCGTCCCGCTGCTTTCCATTTTTGTATCGGGCTACTACTGGGCCTCGATTTCCACCCTCCACCACGAATACAAAGATCGTATGGAGTGGCGTCGCCAGCAGAAGCTCGTTCGCGCCGCCTAGGACCCTGGGACATTCTCAACTGAATCCCCGCTCTGACGAGCGGGGCTGTCGGTAACCTAATAGCAACCCTCGCGATAGCCCCGGGCGGGAGCCCGGGGACCCGGTCACAATATTAGCCCGCAAAGGGCCTTCCCGGCCCTGGTGAGCAACAGCCGGTCAACCCGCCGTTGATCCCCTTCCCACTACGCCAGCAATGGACGCAGCACCTGTCCGTGCACGTCCGTCAACCGCCGTTCCAGTCCGTTGTGATAATGCGTCAGCTTCGTGTGATCCAGCCCCAACAGATGCAGAATGGTCGCGTGGAAATCATACAACGTCACCGGATTCTCCGCTGCGCGATAGCCAAGCTCATCGGTGGACCCGTAGCTCAAGCCGCGCTTCAAACCAGCTCCGCACAGAAAAGAAGTGAAGCCCTCAGGATTATGATCCCGCCCGCCTTCCCCTAATCCTTCGCTGATCGGCAGGCGTCCGAACTCGGTGGTCCACACCAGCAGCGTCTCATCCAGCAAGCCGCGTTGCTTCAAATCCTGAATCAGCGCCGCCGTCGGCTGGTCCATCCCCAGCGCCAGCTTCCCGTGATTGCCGTACAGATCCTCATGCGCATCCCAGTTGATGCGCGGTGCTCCAAAGTGGCCGCCATTGTACATCTGGATGCACCGCACGCCCTTTTCAATCAAGCGCCGCGCCAGCAGGCAATTGTAGCCGTAGGACCGTGTCACCGGATCGTTCAGCCCGTACATCGCGCGCGTCTTTTCGCTTTCGCCGCGGATGTCGGTGAGCTCCGGCGCGCTCACCTGCATGCGTGCCGCCAGCTCATATGCCTTGATCCGGCTTACCAGTTGATCCTCCCCTGGATTACGCCCCAGATGCTCCTGATTGAGTTCGGTGAGCAGATCATAGGTGGCCGCCTGCGCCTGCCCGCTGACCGCCGCCGGTGGACCGAGATCCGCGATCGGCATCTTCTCATCGCCGAAAATCACGCCTTGATGGGAGGCCGGCAGAAAACCGTTCCCCCAATGCGCTACTCCTCCCGGCGGCAATCCGCGCGGATCAGGCAGCACGACAAAGGCCGGCAGGTTCGCATTCATCGTCCCCAGCCCGTAGCTCACCCACGCGCCGATGGACGGGAACCCCTGGAAGATAAACCCGGTCGACATCTGAAACAGCGCCGGACCATGGCTGTTGCTCCGCGTCACCATCGAATGGACAAAGGTGAGATCGTCCACGCATCCGGCCAGATGCGGCAGCAGATCCGACACCCATTTCCCTGACTTCCCATGCTGCCGGAATTCCCAGGGGCTCTTCATCACCGCCCCGCGTTTGCCGAAAAACGGTGTTATTGTGTTCGCGCCCTTGGTCTCCTGGCCGTGATGCTTGGCCAGCTCCGGCTTGTAGTCGAACGTGTCTATGTGGCTGATCGCCCCCGGCAGAAATATGAAAATGACGTTCTTCGCCTTCGCCGGAAAATGCGTGGCGCCGCTGGCCATCATCTGCGTAAGCGCGATCCCGGCCAGCCCGCCGCCCACATCCCACAGCATCTGCCGCCGCGTCGGCCGCCGTGTCACATTTTGATCAGGGCACATAGACAAACTCATTCGCGTTCAGCAGCGCGCGGCAGAAAAGCGAAAGCGCAAAGGGCGCCGTCCGCTCCGAAGAACTAGCCAGAGATACGCGGGTTCCCGCTGCGGACGGCAGCTCCGTTTTGCGCGTGTTCATCAAGAGAGACTGCTTGGAAAGGAACCGCAATCCGATGGCGGATTCCTCGCGCGAAGGCGGTCTCTGGAACAGCAGACTATACAGCTTGTCGATCTGAGACGGCCGGTCCGCGCCCGCTTCCTTCTCCACCCGTGCCGCCAGGTAGCCGGCCTGCTTCCATACAAACTCGTTGTTCAACAACGTCAGCGCCTGCACGGGCGTGTTCGATACGGACCGCTGCGGAGTGGCCACCGCCGGGTCCGGACAATCGAAGCTGTCCAGGAAGATGCGCTCCCCTCCCCGCACCACAAACCGGTACACCGCCCGCCGCCATACCTCCGGACCGTCGTTCGCCAGTCGCTTGTGCATGTACGAACCCTTTGTCTCCTTCTTCTGCAATAGATAACTCGGTCCGCCCCGCTCCGGATTCAGGTTGCCCGTCACAAACAGGATGGAGTCGCGGAGCGTCTCGGCGTCCATGCGCTTCACCGGCATGCGCCACAGCAACCGGTTGTCGGCATCCAACCCGTGCGCCTTTTCTGAAAATGCCGCCGACTGCTGGTAGGCGCGCGTGGCCACGATCTGCCGGTGAAGCCACTTCAAACTCCAGCCCTGCTCCATGAATTCGGTCGCCAGCCAATCCAGAAGTTCCGGATGCGACGGACGGTCTCCGTTGAATCCGAAATCGCTCGGCGTGTTCACAATGCCGTTTCCAAAATGGAAATACCAGACGCGATTCACAATCACACGCGCCGTGAGCGGATTGCTGGGGCTCGTCACCCATTGCGCCAAAGCGAGCCGCCGCGCTCCTTCGTCCGTTGGGTTCGCAATCGACAACTCGCCCACCTGCTTTACCGTGCTCAGCGCGCCCGGCATCACCTCTTCACCCGGCGTTGCCAGGCTCCCGCGTAGAAGCAGATGAGATGCCGTCAACGGCTCCGGTTTCACCGCATGCGCGCTGGGCAGCGGCGGAACCGCGTCGATATCCGCTTGCAGCCGCCGCAGACGAGCCTGCAGTTGCCGCCTCGGCTCAATGGATGACGGCGGCAGCGCCGCAACCAGCTCCGCCTCGTCCACTTCAGGCAAAGCGTACTCGGCCGGTACATCATGATCCAGCGAGGAGGCCACTGGCCGCCACTCGGCCCGGTCACTCGACACCTCCAGCCGGTAGACGCGTATGGCGCCGTCCTTGACCCCTGTCACCGCATCGCTGGACCAGCGCAGGCCATCGATCTTCCGCTCCTGGCCTAGATCCATTCCCAGGTAGACCGGCTCGTTGTCGCTCGCCTCCTTGGCCGCTTTCCAATCGGTCACCACGTGTCCAATGGGCAGCAGTTCCAGCCGGTCCAGCCTCGGGGCAGCCTTCCCGAACTGCGACGTGATCACCATCCGGACGAAACGCGCCGCAACCGGAGCAAACACGTTGTGGTTGAGCACCGCGTTCATCTGCATGCGGCGCGAGCCAGGCGTACGGCCCGCGTCTGCTTTCTCCAGCTTTGCCAGCAGCAGCCGCGTCTTGACCGCATCCTCGATCGCTGCCAGTTCCTTGCGCGTCGCGCTCATCTCCCGGCGGAGCGGCGCAAGCAGAGCCTCGCGCTGGGCGCGCTGATCCGCGCTCGCCACCTGCCGGTCTCCAAATCCCACCCCCTGGAACACCGCCGTCAGCCGGTAATAGTCACGCGTCGGAATCGGATCGAACTTGTGATCGTGGCACCGCGCGCAATTCACCGTCAGACCCTGGAAGGTGGCGAACGTCGTTGTGACCATATCGTCCAACTCGTCCTGCCGGATGGTCTTGCGCATCAGCTCATCCTTGTTGATCTCCTTGGTGACCGAGTCCCACGGCCCGCACGCCAGAAATCCGGTCGCGGCCACCGAATTGATGTCCTCCGGAGCCAGTACATCGCCGGCGATCTGCTCTCGCACAAACTGGTCATATGGCTTGTCCTGGTTCAGCGCGCCGATGACATAATCGCGATAGCGCCACGCCGTAAACCGCTCATTGTTGTGCTCGCCGCCGTCGGTCTCCCCGAAGCGAACCACATCCAGCCAGTGCCTTCCCCACCGCTCACCATGTTGTGGCGATTGCAACAGCCGCTCCACTGCGTCCGCATACGTCTCATTGGCCCGCTCAGGGGCAAGCGGCAACCCGGTAAGATCAAAGCTCAGCCGCCGCAGCAACGTCAGACGGTCGGCCGCCGGCGAATAGTCCAATCCATTGCTCCGCAGTTTCGCCAGAAGAAAGGCGTCAATCGCCGTCGGCGCGCCATCTATTTTCGGAACCGCCGGCTTCCGCGGAGTCTGCAGCGACCACCAGTCCGGGCCTCCCCGCTTCCGCGGCGCCGCGATGCTCGCCTCCGCTCCCCACACCGCCCCCTGATCAATCCAATCGCGGAGCGCCTGAACCTGCTCCGGCTTCAGTGCGCCGCCCGGAGGCATTTTTCCCGCGGCGACCCATTCCATCAAGCGGCTGCCGGCCGGGTTCCCCGGAACCAGATCCACTCCATGCGCCCCCCCGCGCAGCATCCCTTCCCGCGTGCTCAGATCCAAACCACTGGTGCGAGCCTCAGGATTGTGGCAAGTAAGGCACTGCCCCACCAGGATCGGCTGTATCCGGGAACGGAACTGCTCCCCAACCTGCCCGTAGCCGGCTGGCACAACAACAAGTAGCGGCAGTGTAGCGAGCCAACGCATGTCACCTAGGAGCATATTCTGCGGCTGGCTGGCGCGTCAAGTGAGAGTGCTATCATCCACTTCCAGGAGCGCCAAACCGGATGCCCTTCCCTGAGTTCGACGACGGTGGTTTGAAAATACTCTTCTTTTCCCGCGGCCGCGGCCGCGGCCACGCCATTCCTGATATCGAAATCGTGCGCCATCTGCAACAGCTTGATCCCACCGCGCAGGTTCGACTGGTCTCCTACGCAACAGGTGGGGAAACCTTCCAGGCGCATAGCATCCCCTATATCGACCTGGGCTTGCCCGAACGCAACACAATCAACGAAACCATCATTGCCGCCGCCAAACTCACCGGTTGGCTCAACCCGGACCTCGTCGTCGCGCATGAAGAGTTTATGGCCCTCCCCGCCGCCAAAATCTTCGACAAACCAACCATCTTTCTCACCGACTGGTTCTCGGAAAACGAAAAGTACGCCATGGCATCTCTGCGTCTGGCCGACACCATCCTCTTCCTGGACGAATCCGGTATCTATCCAGAGCCTGAATCTGCCCGCGGCAAAGTAACTTACATCGGTCCAGTCCTTCGCGAATTCAATTACTCCATCGCGGACCGGCCCCGCGCCAGAAGGGAACTCAATATCCCCTCCGATGCCTTCACCATCGCCGTCCTCCCCGGAAGCTGGGCAGAAGAGGCCTTTCCCATCGCCGGTCTCGTGATCGGCGCTTTCGATCTGCTCCCGCGGCAACCCAAACACCTGATCTGGGCGGCTGGCGCCGATGAGGCTTTGCTCAAGCACCTCACCGCCGCCCGCCCAAACATCACCGTCCTCGGTTACGACCCCGCGATCGACCGCATCATGACCGCCGCCGACGCCGCCATCACCAAGGGTACCCGCAAGACCCTGTTCGAACTCCAATCCCTCGGAATCCCTTCTGTCTCCCTGCCCAACCCCACTCTCGCCGTCGACCGTTTGCGCTCCAGACATTTTCCTGGTAACATTCCGCTCGATACCGGAATTAGTGCCGATTTGCTGGTAACTCACTTGCTCGATTCATTCAGTAGGCCGGCGACGCCGATCCACTGGCGCTCCAGTGCCAGGAATTGTGCTGATATGATTTTGAAATGGAAGGAAGGTTCCAATGACGATTGGCCGTCCACTCCCGATCTGTAGTCTTATGGCCGCTACGGCCATTCTCCTTACCTCCTGCCGCACCGCCCTGACTCCAGGGGTCCCCGGCGCGGAGTTTGCAACCATTACTGTCAGAAATGGCAGCGCCGTTGCCGTCGAAACACAGCGGATTTCCGTACATCCACCCCGGAAACCAACTCCGCCCAAGCCTCGTCCTCCTCAGGTATTGGACAAGACAAATCGCATCGTCGATGATTGGATCCGGCATAGGCCTGGCACAGACCGGGTGGAAGTCCTGATCGGGTTCTCGGATCCGGATCCTAAAAAGCACACCGAAGCGATGGATAGCTATGTGGCTCTGCTCAGGAAACTAGGCGGGGAAATTGTGAACACCCACGATTTCATCTCAACTTTCCTTGTAAGACTTCCCATCAGCGCATTATCGCAACTGCTCGCTTCCGAACCACGTGTTCGCTACATAGAACCAAACCGGGTTCAACTCACTCGGGACATGATCCCCGGAACCTGCAAGCTCGCCGCCGGTTCCGTTCATTCCCCAAGTGCGGTCACGATCTCTACCATTGCCGGAGCCTCGAGACTGGACCAGTTCACCGATCCCTCCCCGATCGCGGTCGCTCAGCTCGACAGCGGTGTGGACAACCACGTCAACCTGCCTCCTGGTCAAATCGTCAAGAGAGATTGCCTCCAAACCCCATGCGTCAATGGTGGCAACGACGGTTGCCTCAATCACGGCACGCCCGACGCCGGCATTTTGATAGCCAATGGTGTTGGAGTGGAGCCGCGCGGGGTGCTGCCTGGTGCTACCGTTCGCAGCTTCAAGGTCATTGAGCAATCCGGCTCATGTACTGTCTTCTCGAACGCGGATGCGTTCGTGCGGGCAATAGCAGAAGCGAAAGCCGACCCTTCCGTCAATATCATACTGACGGAATTCCTTACTCCTGGTGGGCCGCAAGCTGCTGTTTCTGTCGCTGCCGATACGGCTTTTGATGCAGGCATCCCCGTCGTTACCGCGGCGAACCCAACTCCGGGTGTAGACGCCAGCCCCGCAAATGCTCACAAAGTCTTCCCGGTTTCCGCCACCACCCAGCTTTCAGCCACAACGGTGGATGGCCGGACCGTACCCGTCATTTGGGGCATGACTGCGAGCGAGACAACCAGCGCCGGCGGTACCAACCTGTACTGCGAACAGGATGGTTCCAGTGGAGCCGCCCCTTACGCCGTCGCCGCGGCCCTCAAACTCAAGAAAATTCTCCTGACCCTGCCAACTCCCATGCCGGATGCTCCCGGAAATATCTATGCTCTTCTTTTGGCCCTTTCCGAAAAGATATTTGGTGTCAGCAGCCGGTTTCTGGTGCTCCCGCCGCTCGGTAAGTACCTAACGGGCTCATTCGACTTGGCCCATGGGGAAACCGTTACAGCGCAGGTCAACGTAGCGGCCAATGAAAAACTCCGCGCGGCCATTTGGTGGCCCGAGTCAGCCACTCCCGGTCTCCACAACGAAATTCATCTGGAGATCTTCAAGCCTGCGCCTCTCAACCTACTCGCCAAAGCGTCGTCAAAAAGTACGAAAAGTGTTTTTCAATATGTTGCCGTCCCCTTGCCGTTCACGTCGGGCCAGTGGGAACTAAGGATTACAGGCAAGAATGTTGTAGCCGGCCCGCAAAAAGTATACTGGGCCGCTTTCGCCGGCCAGTAGCTGCACTCACAGCTCAATCAGGATTTGAAAATTGAAGGGATTGGTGGGCACCAGCGGAGTCGGGTCGATCTTGCCGTCGTCGGCCGTGGCCTTCCACAACAATCTCAGCACGTCGCCCGGATTGATGAAAGCACCGTCAAGGTCCTGGCGAAGCGCAAACTCCACGGTTTTTCCGTCCTTCACCTTGAAACTCATGAGCTTGTCCGGCTTGTCAAATGCGGAGCAGGTTCGCGGAATCGATTCGATCGTGATGTCCGATCCGGCGTTGTTTGTAAACTGAACCTTGTCGACCCCGGTACCGATCGTGATGACCCGCTGCGCGGGGTTCGTTGGATTCAACTCCAGTGCGGTTCCCGCGGCGTTCACCCTGTAGGTTACGTTTAATGCTGACATCTTCTTACTCTCCTTCCTTCTTCCTCTATTCCGCGCACTAGCATTCGACCACCCAGTCGTCTCCTCCAGGACCTCCAACCTGTAGCGGGACAAAAACGCCCACTCCGGACGGGTCGGCTCCCGCGTCTTCGATATGGATCCTGTAAGTGCCGAATATTGGGCCGCCTCCCAAGGACAAACCCAGTCTACGGCGCAGATCGAACTCGGCAAAATCGCCATGATTCACACGGATTGCGTCCGTCGAAGCAGGCGTGCGATTCCCTGCGATTTGTCCTGTTTTTCTCAAAGCGAGACGGCTCTCGGGATCAGCGAGGTAAAACCGTATGTACTCCCCTTTTTTCCCCTCGTAAAACACGAACATCGCATCGTTGGCGCGACCCTTGAACGTCGCCGTCCCGTTTGTCCTCGCGGCTTCCGGGGGCACGGTGTTTGTTCTCTTGTAGGTGATGTCAAATCGAACTGGTCCCATGGTTACTCCTTCCCTTTCTTTTTCCTTTATCCAGGTTTTCGTGAGTCTATCAGATTTCTTAGTTGAGGGTTGGCTCTCGCTTCCTGCCGCGAATATCCGGACTGCAACGCTTTCTCCAGTAACTCCCATGCCTGTTGGTTTCTCCCTAGCACCGACGCTGTCATCGCATTCCAAGCCAACAGCTTCGAGTTCATCGGCTCCACTCGAAGTGCTTTGCTGAACCATGACGACGCCTGCCCTGTCCTCCCCGAAAATGCGTAATAGTGCGCCAGGTATACGTATAGCGCGGTGTTCTTCGGGTTCACCTTCAAATCTTTCGCCGCCGCATCAATGGCATGAGCATAGGCATCCGCCGCCCGTGGATCCTTGCCCCAATGGTAGGCAGCCGCCAGATTTCCCCATAGCTCGTGCGACTCCGGCTGCTTCGCCACAGCTTGCCGCCGGTACTCGGCTGACTCCTGATACTTCCCCTCATTAAATAAAAGTTTTCCCAGATTGGAAAGGTTGCTGGGGCGCGGTTCAATCTTGTGCGATCGCTCAAAGGCTTCGCGCGCTTCCTCCATTCTTCCGGTTCGCGCTAACATGGCCCCCAAATTCGAATATCCCTGTGCATTATCCGGTGTCAGCTCCACCACGCGCCGGAACTGCACCACCGCCTCTTCGAAACGATCCCGGCGAACATAGAACAAACCCCGCTGTTTGTACGCCTGCCAGTCCCCGCTCCGCAGCCGCACCATGTCTTGAAATGCCGTCTCGGCTTTCACCAGGTCGCCGGAGGCCTCATAGGCGCGCCCCAATCCTTCCATCGCTTCGCCGTTCCTCGGCTCCTGCCGCAACGCCGTCTGAAAATACTTCAGCGCTTCCTTCGACTTGCCAGTTCCCGCCATCACCTTCCCGCAACTCACGTTCACTTCCGGCAGCCTCGGATTCAGATCCAGAGCCGTGCGGCAAGCCGATGCGGCTGACTCCACCAAGGCCCGGTTGTTGGTTCTTTCAAACTCCCGCCATATCGCCTCGCTTAGTCCCGCATACGCCCGCGCGTTCTTCCCGTCCAGTTCCACAGCTCTTCGGAACAACCCCACCGCCTGACGGACGCTGGGCAACTGATCGTTTCTGCGCAGATACCCACGTGCGCTTAGGATCAACTCTTGCGCGCCCGGAACCATGGGCGGTTGGCTGGCTGCCTGGCTCGGCCGCATGCGTAGTTGCAGCACGCTGCCCAGACTTGCCACCGCTTGATCCTGCACCTCGAACGCTTGCGCGAGGCTACCCTCCACAATCGCCGTATCCACTTGCCTCATCTTCCTCGTGTCTACCACCGAAAGCAGCAGCCTCAATCGCCCCTCTTGGATCGCCAGACTTCCTTCCACCGCAATGTTGGCCCCAAACTTTGCTTTCGCCTCGCTCGCCGACGTGATCTTCTCCCGCCTCGTCTCGCTTGCCGGAGACACTATCAGCTCCTCGTTTTGTCCTTCATACTGCGACAGCCTCTGCGTGATCGCCTCCATCAGCCCGTCGGAAAAGGCACGCAGCTCATCGTTCGTGGTCCGGAACGGAAGCACCACGACGTTTTTGGGTTCTGCCTTGGCCAGCTTCCACGACCCCGTTCCACGCACGCCGATCAGGGCCGCCGCCATTACAACCAGTACCGCCAGAACCGCCGCAACCCTCCAGGTAAGCGTCGAGATCCCGGCCTGGCCTCCGCCGGGACCCTCCAGCCGCCTCACCACCTCCAGTGGACTGGCCGGTCGCATTGCCGGGTCCGGATCCAGGCACTGCCGGATCACCTGTCCCCATGGCTCCTTCAGACTTGCATCCAGCCCCGGAGCGGGCCTCTTGCCGGTCACCAGTTCATGAATTACGATCCCGAGCGAATAGACGTCCGCGGTCGGCGTGACCTCCTCCCCCCTCCATTGCTCCGGAGCCACATATTTGATTGTTCCCAATCCCTGGCCCTCACGGGTCAGTCCGGAGTCTTTTTCCATGCCGCGCGCCAGCCCGAAATCCATCACCACTGCTCGTTCCCCCGCGGGACCCGCCGGTGTCAGAATCACGTTGCTTGGTTTGAAATCGCGATGGATCACTCCGGCGCGGTGCGCCGCCTCCAGCCCGTCCGCCATCTGACGAATCAAAGCCAGCGCTTTTTCATACTCCATTTTGCCTTCGCGCCGCAGCCTCTCGGAGAGAGTCTCGCCCGGCAAGTACTCCATCGTCAGGAAGTAGAATTTCTTTCCTGTGCGCGGATCCACGTCTTCCCCAAAATCAAATACGCGGCAGACATTCGGATGCGTCACCGCCCGCGCCAGCACAACCTCCCTCCGGAACCGCGCCAGCGCCAGCGGGTTGTCCGCGATCTTTTGTTTGATGGTCTTCAGCGCGATCTGTAGCTCGAGCTTGAGGTCATAGGCGAGGTACACCTCACCCATTCCTCCGCCCTTGATCGCACGATCCAACCGGTACCGGCCCGCCACCACTTGTCCCTGAGTAAATCGCACTACCCCGGCCGCGGCCGGGGAACCGGCCATTGTGACCGTTCTCTGCCCGCTGAGGTCCGCGCCCGCGGCTGCCGCGAACGCACGGTTCCCCTCACGCGGCATCGTCGTGCGCGTCCCTTCTAATTCCTCGGCGGGTTGTTTTTCAGGGCTATCCACGGCAGTCTAAGCCCAGTCGTCTTGTTGTTATCCAGTGAGAGTATATACTAGGGCGTTTGCCAGCGTAAGGGGGGGCCGCCTGTCAACTAACCTTTCATCATCTCGTTCCAGCTAACTTCCCGCCGCAGGTCCATCGCCATCCGGCCCAGAATTGCCGTCAACGTGCTCTCCGCGCCCCGCACTCCCGTGTTCTCCGGCTTGGCCTCCGCGATGCGGCTGACAAAGTCGGCCACCGAATCAATCGAGATGTTCCGCGGCGACTTCTCCGTCGTCATCTGCCCCGGACCGCTGTAGTGCCGCCAGTGATTCTCTGACGTCTCAATCATTCCCTTCTCGCCATGGAACTGCTCGATTACATCGCGGTAGCCCGGCGCCGCCAGGGTCGTACCCGAAAGCTGGCCCTGCACCCCTTTGCCGTATTCGAAGGCGACAAAGTTGTGATCGCGCATGTCGCCCTGTTTGGGCAGCGTGGAGCCGCCGGACCCGATCGCGCTGTGGGGATGGCCGCCCAGGAACCAGTTCAATACGTCAATCGAGTGCACGTTGTTCTCGACGATCAGGTCGCCGGAAAGCTCCTTCCAACCTTGCCAGGCCACAATCTTTTCCATCTCGGTCTTGGGCGGCGGGAGCTTCTCGGCGCCTCCCCATGCGCCTTCGCTCTTGATGAAGTGCGCATGCCCCAACCGGATCTGGCCGATTGCGCCGGAGTCGGCCAGCCGTTTGGCCTTCTGGTAAACCTGCCCGTAGCGCCGCTGGAAACCGAACGTGATATTCCCCTTGCGATCCGCCGAGTCCGCCGCCCGCATGATCCGCTTGCAACCTTCCACGTCCGCCGACGCCGGCTTCTCGATATAGATATGCTTGCCGGACTTGACCGCCGCTTCAAAGTGATCCGCGTGCAGAAATACCGGTGTCGCAATGATCACCGCGTCCACATCACTGGCCAGCAGTTTATGAAAGTCTTTGTAAATCCGTGGATTCTCGATGCCGATGCTCTTTTGCGCCTTCTCACTCTTGCCGTCCACCACATCGCACAGCGCCACCACGCGCGCGGGTGTGTTCTTGGCCATCAGTCCGGCGACGTAGGTGCCGCGGGAACCCGCCCCAATCAACCCCACTGTCACGGCCGAGTTGGCCGCGCTGCTGCGCACCGATGCCAGCGGCGCAGCCAGCGCCGCCTTCACCGCGGCCCGCCGCGAAAACGATCCGCTATCCGTGAATTCGCTCATAATTCCCCCGACGCCCGCAGTAGTGTCTCCTGCAGCAGCAGTTCATGATCGTAGGAAAGCCGCAATGGCTGGCCGGTCTGTATGGCCCGCGCCAGGTCTTTGAAATCGCCGGTGAAGCGCGGCTGCGGCGGTAGCTTGATCTCCTGCCAGCCGGCCGCATAGGGACCTTGCGCCTTCCGCACTTGCACGCGCATTCTCGGCGGCCCGGCTTCCGGCCAGACCATCACGGTTCCGTCCGTCCCGATCACCTCAAACGAGCGATGGTCCCCCGAACCCGCCATCCGCGCCGCCTGTGTT
>Ga0080064_1003604_pt1 | contig 21882 bp, 10 predicted proteins | sample Subgrocontami54m_FD_69260 | JGI IMG/M metagenome (GOLD analysis project Ga0080064, IMG submission 69260) | Subsurface groundwater microbial communities from S. Glens Falls, New York, USA - GMW46 contaminated, 5.4 m (SPADES assembly) (version 2) ...
CCTCGGCCTGCATCGCCGCCAGCGCTTCGCGCATCCGGGTGCGGGCCGCCGGCAGGTTGCCCAGCTCCGCCAGCACTGTGGCGACCGTGACGTCCTGCTGCCAGTTGGGATCGTCCTCCGAATCGAAATGGCGCTGGAGTCCGTCAAGGCGCAAGACCTCGGCCCAGTCGCCGCGCATGAGCGCGAGCAGGCGCTGGTGATAAAGATGCTCGGCGCGTTGCGCGGGCGGCACGGTGCGCCGGGCGAATGCCGCCATTTCTGCCGTGGCGCCGTTCGCACTGTAGGTGATGACCGCCAGCGACCACGCCAGCCTGAGGTCGTTCGGCCAGGCTTGCACCCACTTGCGGGCCAGCGCCTCGCCCTCGGCGTAGCGGCGGCCAAAGTTCAGCAGCTCCAGCGTAACCGCGGCGTAGTTCCGGTTGGCAGGATCGAGCTCCACCGCACGCAGGAAATTGCGCCGTGAATCCGCGAACCGCCCCTGCCGGCGCTGGATGAGGCCCAGCGACCAGAACATCGCCGGGTCGTTCGGCCGCAGCTGCGCGAGCCGCGTGTAATGCTCGGTGGCGCGGGCGTAGTCGCGATAGCCGTAGTAATAAAAATCGCCCTGCCCCTCGATGACCAGTGGATCGTCGGGCGCGAGGCGGACCGCGGCGTCGATCGCGTCCTTCGCCCTGGCGAGCAGCGCGTCGGTGTGCTCCATGTTGAAAAACTCGAACGCGCGCCGCGACCCAAGCTCGCCCCACGCGGCGGCGAACTTGGGATCGAGTTGCACGGCTTGCTCCAGCAGCGCGATGATACCGTGCTGCTCGGTGAAGGTGCCGTTGTAGCGCAGCGACCGCGCCTTCAGGAACAGGTCGTAGGCCGCGGGATTCTCGGTCGGCCGGTGCTCGAGGATCGATTTCGCCTCGGGCGAGAGCACGGACTGGAGCGCGCCCGCGATGGCCTGCGCGATCTCGCCCTGGATCGTGAACACGTCGGTGAGATCGCGATCGTAGGCCTTGGCCCAGAGATGCTCGTCGTTGCCGGCGCGGATGAGCTGGCCGGTCACGCGCACCTTGTTGCCGGAACGGCGCACGCTGCCCTCGAGCACGTAGGCCACCTTCAGTTCCTGCGCGATCTGGCGGATCGACTTCGTCGTGCCGCGATATTGCATGACGGACGTGCGCGACACGACGCGCACGTCGCGGATGAGCGCGAGGTTGGTCAGGATGTCCTCGTGGATGCCGTCGGTGAAGAACTCGTTCTCCCTTTCCGAACTCATGTTGGCGAACGGCAGCACGGCGATGGATTTTGCATCGGGCGCGGGCAGCGCGTTGTCGCCGTTGGCATTCGCGGGCGGGGGCAGCAAGGCGAAGAACGGCGGAGCCGCGCGCACTTTCTCCCACCACGGATCATTCGACAGCGTCTTGCGAGTGATCAACTCGCGCCGCTCGAGCGCTGGCCGGAGATAGCTCGCCGCCTTGGCGGCGTCGCCGCATCCGGCATGATAATACGCCAGGTAAACCGACTGCAGCGGCTTGGCCGACTCACGCGCGACGGCCTCCGCCGGCGCCAGGACCGATGCCGCTTCCGTCTGCTCACCGAGCCAGGCGAGGGTGATCGCGAGACCCGCTCGATCGAACCAGTTTTCGGCGGAAGCGCGGAGCCGTTGCCGCAGGATGGATTCGGCCTCCCGCCATTGCGCGAGGGCGAGGCTTGGCTTGCCCGCCTGGGTGTGGGCATGCGCCACCAGCCAGGCTTTCGGCCCGCGTACGTAATCGTCGTCGAAATACGTGCGGGCGGTCATCCCCGCCGCCTTGATCACGCGGTCGGGCTCGTGTTGCAGCAAACCGAGCATCATCGCGATGCCCACGGCGCGATCGCCGGTTCGCTCCAGCGGATCGAGCGTATCCAGCAGGCGCTGCGCGCCGGACAAATCGCCCCTCCAACCGGCGAGCAGCGACACTTTGTGCAGGACCGTGCTCGTGAGAGGCTGCAACGCGATCGAGTCGTCGAACTTGCGCAGGGCGGCCTCGAGATCCGGTGGCGAGGCCTGTTCAAAACTCAGCGCGAGGTCGTAGTGCGCGAAAGGATTGGCGGGAAAGAGGCGCAGGTTTTCTTGCCGTAACTCCAATGCTTCGGCGTCACGGCCTTGGCCGCTCAATGCGGTGCCCAGCGCCTGTCGCAGCTCTGCATCGGCCGGCTCGCGAGCGGTCGCTGTGCGCATGAGCGCCTCGGCTTCGGCATACGCGCCCTGCTGCAAAAACACCACCGCCAAGGCGAACATGGCGTCAACCGAGGCCGGGTCCAAGGCCAGCGCCCGCTTCGCATGGGTCTGGATCTCCTGCCGCCGCTGGTCGCTGACGTCCCATCCGCGGACAACATATTGCGCCTCGAGCCGCGCGCGCTTCGACCAGGCTGCGGCCGATTCGGACGACGCTTCCGTTTCCCGGCGCGCGTGCTCGACGACTGCGTCCAACACGTCGCGCGTCTCGATGAACGAGCGTTGGGCAAGCTCCGCGGTCCGACTCCTCGCTTTCGCCAAATTCGCCGTTGCCGAGGTTGGTTGGTGCAGCCGCCGCCAGCCGATTGAGGCGAGGGCAATCACCAACGCGACCACGACGAAAGCACCGAAAAGACGCAGGCGCGGCATTCGGCGTTGGGCCCGAGTTTCAGGTGGGTTGGCATCCCCCGAGGTCCGAGGCGCGGCTCCCGCCGGCGAGCCGGCTGTCAAATGCTTTACGCGTACACAAAATGGCACGATGGCGTCCTGGGCCGACAGAGCGGTCCATTGAACTTCGCAAAACTCGGACGGGACCAACGCCTGTCCCTCTTGCACACCATCGAGCACGATTGGCAGAATGAACGGCGTACCCTCCGCGATCGCATGCGTGCGCTGCGCGGCGAGTTTCCATTCGATCCGGAAATACCCTTCCCGCCGTGCCTGCGTGTTCGCCGAAATGACCGGCACGAACAGCGCACACTCCTTGATCTGTTTGCGAATTTTCTGGTCCCACGCATCGCCACCCCGCAGCTCGCTTTGGTCAAACCACACTTCCACCCCTGCGGCGCGCAGCGCCTCGCAGATGCGGTGCGCGACCTGCGCGTCTTGCGACGCATAGCTCAGAAAGACGGCCCTATTTTCCGCGGGGCTCATTTCGTCGTTTCTCGATTGATCTGCACTCGCGCCGAGGTGTCACGAGCGGCCTTGTATTCCTCTCCACAGCCGAGCTTCACGAGCAGTTCCCGAAATCGCTCATCGTCGCGCCACGAATCCCACATCGGATGCCAGTAGAGTCGCGACAGCGCAATCGTAGGAATCGCACGCACCGCCTGCAGCGCATCGTCAAATCTTCCAAGCGCCGCCAACGCCAAGACCCGGCGGTAATCGTCAGGAGGAAAGTTCGCCATGACCCGCTTCGCGTGCTCAACCGCCTCCGCTTCGTGCCCGGTTTCGCGTAATACGTAAATCGCATCGCCATCTGCCCACCAACGCGGTTCGACGGTCAAATCGCGGCCGACTTCCCGCGCGGCGGCAATCGCCTCGTCCTTGCGACCCAGCTTCAGGAAAATCAGTGCGCGCTGGCCGTGCATGGGCAGCAAGTCGGGTTGCAAGGCCAGCGTCCGTTCGCTGAAAGCAAGAGATTCCGCCAGATGGCCTCCAAAGTAATTCATGACGGTTGCGCTCCAAAGCGTATTGCGTGAAAGCGGATCGAGGCGCAGCGAACGCTCGACCTCGTGCACGCCTTCTGCTGTTCGACCTCGCACAAACAGCAACAACGCGTGCCAATGGTAGGCCAGCGCGTAATTGGCATTGAGAGCGAAGGCCCGCGCATAGTGGCGTTCCGCGTCAATGAACTGCCGCTCGCAGTAGGCGACATAGCCCAAGGTGACGTGTGGTTCGGCTAACCCAGGGTTTAGTTCCAGCGCCCGCCCTGCCTCCGCCTTGGCCCGGGCAAAGTCGTCGTCGGCCGAGGCTCCGCGACCATCCATGCTGCGATAAAGGCCGCGGGTTACCCAGACATCGCCCAAGCCCGCGTGCGCCTCCGCGAAGTTGGAATCAATCGCCAGCGCTTTTTGAAACGCGCTGGCCGCCTTTGCCAGCGCTGCCTCGGGTTTTTCGACGCGTTGCTCCCAAAAATGCCTGCCTTCGAGGACACACACATAGGCCTCGGGATTGACGATTCTGGCGGCCTGCGGCGAAGTCCCGAGCTTGAGCTGCAAGGCCTGCGCAATCAGTCCCGCAATCTCCTCTTGCAGAGCCAGAGCGTTTTCCAAATCGCGCGTCACGGGCTCCAATGACCACACAACCTGGTCGTCGCCGGCGCGCGTGAGCTGCGCCGCGATTCGGACCTTCCTGGCGTCTTTGCGCACACTGCCCCGCACGAGGTAGGAGACCCCCAGTTGCTGCGCGATCTCAGCGCTCGACACCTTGTTGTTTCCCTTGAAGTAGAACGCCGAAGTGCGGCCCTTGACGGTCAGGCCTGGCACCCGACCCAGCGCGTTGATCAGTTCCTCGCTGATCCCGTCCGAGAAATACTCGTTGGCCTTGTCGTCGCTGAGATTGTCGAACGCCAGCACGGCGATGGACTTCGTATCCGGTTTCGTCGCGGCGTCCGCACCGGGCGCACCCCGGGACGCGACGTGCTCGTTCGACGGCACCGGGGTGGCGCGCAGCAGCGCCGGCATCGGCGGCGGGTTGGTGAGCAGCGCGCGAAATTCGCGCGATTCCCGCAGCTTGTCCCACCACGGGTCGAGCTCCAGCAGCGGCACGGTCAGGCCAATCATGCCGTTGCCGCCATGCAGCACCTGCCGCAGCAGCGGATTGGCGCGCGGTGCGTCGCCGGCGGCGGCATAGTGGGCCGCGAGACGCTTCGCGCGGGCCGGCGTGAGATCTTCCCGCCAGGCGGCCTCGATCGGTTCGATCTCGCGCGCCGCCTCGTCCGCGCGGCCAAGCCACGCGAGCGTGGTGGCAAGCTGCACGCGCAGCTCCTGATTTCCGCCGTCGTTGCGGAGTCGTTCGCGGAGCACAGCCTCCGCCGCCGCCCACTGCTCGCGCGCCGCCACATTGCGCCCGGCGAGCTGTTGCGCGAGCGCGGCCAGCCATGCCTTGGGCCCGGTGAAATCCGGGTGCTCGAAGTAGGCGCGGGTGGTCCGGCCGGCCGCCTCGAACACGCGCTCCGGCTTGCGCTCCAGCAGACCACACCACATCGCCATGAACACCGCGCCATCTTCCCCGCGCTCGAGCGAATCCAGCCGGTCGAGCGTCGCGCGCATCGCCGCGAGATCGCCCTTCCATTTGGCGGCGAGACCCGCGCGACTAATCAACGCGCTGGAAAAAGGCCGGGCGGCAATGACCGCATCGAGCTGGGTGGCCGCGCGCGGAAAATCCCACCCGCGCTCGTAAACGTAAGCCAGGTCGTAACGCGACAGCGCGTCCGCCGGATCGATGCGGATCGCCTCCTGCATGACTGCCAGCGCCTCGGGCAGGCGGTCGGCATCGCGCAGCACCCACGTCAATGACCGGCGCGCGCGATTGTGGCGCGGGTCGAGGGCAAAGACACGCCGGTAGAACGACTCAGCCTGCGCGGTCGCGTGCTGAAAGGCGGCCGTCTCGCCGAGCGCCCACAGCGCCTCGACTTCGTTCCGATTGAGCGCCAGGGCGCGGTTGGCAAACTCCTCGGCGTTGCGCGCGCGCTCGAGCGCGGACTGGCCGCTCACGAATTCGCGGAAAATATAGTTGGCCTCGACGCCCGCCCGCACCGCCCAGGCGCGCGCCGAAAGAGGGGCGAGCTCGGTGGCGCGACGCGCCATCTGCTCCGCCATTTCCACCTCGGGACGGTTGTGCACGCCGGCATAGATGGTCAGCGCGCGCGTGGTGAGTTGTTCGGCCTCGGGCGAGACGGCTTCGCGTGAAACACCTCCACCAGGCGCCCGCCACGGCCGCCAAATCGCGAGTGCGGCGACGGCCACGCTGGCCGTGAGGGCGATGCCCAGCCACCTCCGCTGCGAGAGCAACGTGTGGGTACCGGAAGGCGTGAGCGTTTCGCTGCCTTCAGCTGGCAAGGCGATACGCTCACGCGTTCCGCTGCTGGAAGCCCCACCTGACAGGAGCGTCTTCAGGCGGGCGCAAAACGCGGTGAGACTCGGATCCTCCAGCGCCTGCCCGCCGCAGGCGTGGCGAAGGCGGGTCCACTGCACGAGCATGAACGCATCGGGCACCTGCGCATCCCAATCCTTCGTGTCGTCGATGCAGATCGGCACGATGAACGGTTTCCCTTTCGCCATGAGGTGCGAGCGGTCCTCGGCCAGCTTCCACTCCAGGCGAAAATACCCTTCCAGCCGCGCCTGCGTGTTCGCCGACACGATGGGCACGAACAGCGTGCACTCCTTGATCTGCTTCCGAATCTTCGCATCCCACGCATCGCCGCCGCGCAGCTCGCTCTGGTCGAACCACACCTCGATGCCGGCGGCGCGCAACGCGTCGCAGATGCGCCCCGCGGGCTCGGCGTCCTGGGACGCATAGGAGAGGAACACGGCTTTGCTGAAGTCACTCATGGGGTGCGGGCCGCTTGACGGCGGCCGCGATTGTGGGATAATCCCACCATGATCCTCACCCTCGACGCCAAGCGCCGGCTTACGCTGCCGGCCTCGCTCGCGCCTACCCGGCCGGGCGACCATTTCAAGGCGGAATTTGATCCCGCGGAAGACACGCTGGTTTTCCGCCGCGTGGCGGCCAAGGGCAACTGGCTCGACATCCTGAAGGCGTGCCCAGTGAGCATGGATGATCTGCCTCCGCGCCGGCGTGAACGGCCCAAACGCCGCAAGCTATGAGCTGGTTGCTCGACTCTGATGTCCTGAGTCAACCGGCGAAAAAACAAGGAAACGCCCGCGTCATCGCCTGGCTCGAAGCAGAACAGGACGCGTGCTACACCAGTTCCGTCGTCATCGCGCAACTCGCATTCTGGGTCCGCAGCAAGGAGGGGCGACAACGCGAGGCGTTGCAGGCCTGGCTGACCCGGCTTGTCGATGCGATGCATGGTCGCGTGCTGGGATTCAATGTCGCCGTCGCACACGTGTGGGCTGAGCAGCAACACTTGTTCAAAGGCTCGGGCCAAACCATGCCGCTCGAAGACAGCTACATCGCTGCCACCGCCCGCCGGCACAACCTCACCATCGTTACCGGCAATGAGAAGGATTTTCGGCGGCCCGGATTGAAGGTATTCAATCCGTTCAAGCAGCCTACCTGACATTTTCACCTGCACGAAGAGCGCGCACTCCTTCATCTGCTTCCGGCGAAGCGCCGGCGCGAGGGCGGGCGACGCGTAGCTGAGGAAGACGGCGGGACCGGCGGAGCCGGAACGCTCAACGCCGAACTCTGAACGCTCAACGCTCAAGGTTTGGACCTCCGGAGTTGCATCCCTGGTTTCTTCACGTGAGGGCCAAAGGTTGAAGGTTCGCGCCCCGTTGCGCGCCCGCATCACCGCCGCTAGGGCGCACCATGAATATCCCGCATGGACTGCCGGTTCTGCCTGGTATCCGGGCCCCGGGCCAGTCGCGGGGCTCGTGCCGGACGCGATCGAGCGCCGACCGGCCGCAAGATGCAGGCAGCGGCGGCGTTCTCATGGTAGAACCAAGGAACACCGCTCCGACGGTGGGGATCGGCGCGGGCAGGACATGGGAAACTGGAAACGGGGGAAACTCCCCCGGGAAAAATCACGGCGCGCAATGCCCGGACTGGCGAGTAAAAATCCCGGGCAAAATCGTTGGCGGCGCGCCTGGATATCCGCCAACGCAGTGGCTCGTCCTGACCGCGGGCGAACCGAAGCCCGTGCCTAATTACGCCGGAAAAGTCCGGCAGCGTGCCCGCGAGTCTCGCGAATTGGCGCGAATGTCAGGGAAGAATTCACTTCATGGTCTTTCGCTGCTCGCGGCTACCCGCGCGTCGCGGCCAGCACGCCGTCGTGCAGGAACAACGTCCGGTCCGCCTTGCGGGCGTGAGCGACGTTGTGCGTGACCAGCACGAGCGCGGTGGCGGTTTCGCGGCAGAGCGTCAGCAGCAGCTCGATCACCGCGTCGCCGGTGTGTTCGTCGAGATTGCCGGTCGGTTCGTCTGCGAGCAGCAGTTTCGGCGAGTTCATCAACGCCCGCGCCACGGCGACCCGCTGCCGCTCGCCGCCGGAAAGTTGCGCCGGCAGGTGATGCGCGCGCTCGGCGAGGCCGACGCGGGCGAGCAGGTCCTTCGCTCGCGCCCGCTCGGCGGCGCCCGGCCGCCGGAGAATCCGCGCCGCCATCAGCACGTTCTGCTCCGCGTCCAGTTCGGGGATCAAATAGAACGATTGAAAGACCATCCCGAGATACTGCGCGCGCCGATCCGGCGTCGCCGCGCCGCCCGCCCAGTCGATCGTGCCGCCCTCGGGCGCATCGAGGCCGGAGAGCAGATTCAGCAGCGTCGACTTGCCCGAGCCGGACTCGCCGCGAATCGCGACGCTTTCGCCGGCCCGGACCTGCAGCGTCACGTCGCGCAGCACCTCGAGCCGTTGCGTGCCGCTCAGGTAGGACTTGGCCAGCCCGCGGGCGGTAAGAATCGTCGGGTCACTCACTGCGCAACGCCTCCACCGGTTTGAGCCGCGCCGCCCGCCAGGCCGGCAGCAAGCCGGCCAGCGTCGAAATCACCACCGCCGCCACCGCGGTCATCACGACGTCGCTGGTCGTCGGATGCGAGGGCAGGTTGCTGAACTGATAGAACTGCCGCAGCGTCGCCTCGCGGTTCAGCACGCCGGCGATGAAGTCGACGATGTTCTGCCGGATCGCGAGCACGCCGAAGCCGAGCCCGAGCCCCAGCGCCGTGCCGGTCACGCCGATGATGAAGGCTTGCGTGCAGAAGCACAGCGCCACATCCCGCGCCCGGCCGCCCAGCGCGCCCAGCAATCCGATTTCGCGCGTCTTGCGCACCACCGAGATCAGCAGCGAGCTCATGACCGAAAACGCCGCGATGATCACGATGAACAGCAGCAGGAAGAAGTTGATCGTCTTCTCCAGGTTCAGGACCCACAGGAAACTCTCCCAGCTCTGCATCCACGACATCGCCTGCACCCCGCGCGGCAGCCGCTGGTTCAGCTGCAGCACGACGTCCTCCTCCGTGGCGCCCGGTTTCACGCGCACATTGATCCCATGCACGGCGCGGCCGAGCCCGTAGAGTTCCTGCGCCGCGCGCACCGTGCCGTACACCGTGCTGCTGTCGAGGTGCTGGTGCCCGATTTGAAAATAGCCGACCACGCGAAACTGCCGCGGCAGGAAAATCTCGTCGCTCTTGAATTTCTGAATCAGCAGCGGCGAGTAGATTTCAATCCGGTCGCCGAGCCGCGCGCCGAGCGACATTGCCAGCTCCACGCTCACGATGACGGAATCGTCATCGAGGTCCTCGAGCCGCCCGCCGCTGATGAACCGCTGCAGGTTCGTCACCTGTTCGATCGTGTCGAGATCGAGGCCGCGAAACACCGGGAACGCCGGATGGGCTCCCTCCAGCACCATCACCGGTCCGCTGACATACGGCGTCGCCGCCGCCACGCCCGGCGCGGTCCGGATTTTCGCCATGATCCCGGCGACATCCTCGATCGGCGTCTCCGCCTTGACCTGCACCTCGCCCTCGGTCTGGACGATCATCCGCCGCAATTCGTAGCCAAATCCGCCCATCACACTCGTGACGATGACCAGCACCGCCACGCCAAGCGACACGCCCACCACCGAAATCGCGGTGAAAAACGGGAATTTCCGCCCGGTCGGGAAGAGCTGCTTGAGCGCGAGGTAGACGTACCAGGGCATCGGTTTTTTATGACAAGTGGCGACCGGCGGTGATTTGGGAACACAGAGACCACAGAGGGTGCACAGAGGTCACAGAGGCGACGCATTCCCGGCGCCACGATCCTGCCCGCCCCAGCCCGAATATTTCGCACCGCGGCTGACGCCGCAACCAAACCCAAGCCATCTTACAGGAGGCCGCAGAGAGCGCAGAGAAAGTCCATGAAGTGAATTCTTGCCTCTGCTTCCTCTGCGAGCTCCTGTAAAATTCAGTGGTTTGAAATCGTCGCAAAGTTGAACGAGTCGGATCGATATCAGCACACCCCAAGCGACAAGTGGAACGAGCTGTCGTAGCGGAACGCGTCAGCGTTTCGCCCGAGCTCGGTGACGTTCCAAACGAAGCGAGCAGCCCGCCCGGCCTCACGGCTTCCGCGGCAGGGTGCAATATTCGGGCGAGAACCCCTTGCACTGTGACCTCTGTGCTCACCTCCGTGTCCTCTGTGTCACGAAAGAATTGTGCGGTCTCAACTCGCCGCTCCCGGCCGCAGCTGCGGAAAGAGGATCACGTCGCGGATGCTCTCCGCGCCGGTGAGCAGGATGCACAGCCGGTCGATGCCGACGCCCATGCCACCCGCCGGCGGCATGCCGTGCTCCAGCGCGAGCAGGAAATCGTAATCGATGTTCTGCTTCTCCTCACCCGCCTGGTGTTCGAACATCTCGCGCTGCACGTCCGGATCGTTTTGTTCCGAATATGCCGGGGCAATCTCCATCCCGCCGATGGTCAGCTCGAAGACGTCGATCACCGTCGGATCCTCCCGGTTGATCTTCGCCAGCGGGCACAGCTCCTTGGGCAGGTGCGTCACGAAGGTCGGCTGGATCAGGGTCGGCTCGATCTTCTTCGAGAAAATCTCGTTGGTGATCTCGAACTCCTCCCAGCCGGGATGAATCGCCAGGCCCATCGCCTCGGCCTTGGCGATCTTCTCGGCCTTCGGCCGTGCGAACCAGTCCGCGTCGCCCGTCGCCTGCTTGATCAGGTCCTTGTAGCGGACCTCGCGCCACTCGCCGCCGAAGTCGATCTCCTGCCCGCTCGCCGCGTGCTTGATTTTCATCGTGCCGAGCACGTCGCGACACAGGGAGGTGAGCAGGTCGCGAATCAGCGCCATCATCCCGCGATAGTCGCTGTACGCCTCGTACACCTCGAGCATGGTGAACTCGGGGTTGTGGCGGCGCGACACGCCTTCGTTGCGGAAAATCCGGCCGATCTCGAAAACGCGATCCCAGCCGCCGACCAGCATCCGCTTCAGCCGCAGCTCGGTCGCGATCCGCAGGAAGAAATCGGTGCCGAGCGCATTGTGATGCGTCACGAACGGCCGCGCGGCCGCGCCCCCGGCGGTTGACTCGAGCACCGGCGTCTCCACCTCGATGAACTGGCGCGATTCGAGAAAACGCCGGATGTGCGAGACGACGCGCGAGCGCAGCATCAGCCGCGCGCGCGACTCGGGGTTCACAATCACATCGAGATACCGCTGCCGGTAGACCTGCTCGGGATCGCTCAGCCCGTGCCATTTCTCCGGGAGCGGTCGCAGCGACTTCGCCACCAGCAGGTAGCTCTCGACGCGCACGGTCACTTCGCCGGTCTTGGTTTTGAACAGGGTGCCCTTCGCGCCAATGATGTCGCCGAGGTCGAGCTTCTTGAACGCGGTGTAGGCCTCTTCGCCGACGACGTCCTTCTTCAGGTAGAGCTGAATCTGGCCCTGCTGATCGAGAATCTTGACGAACTGGCTCTTGCCCATGTCGCGGATGACCACGAGCCGGCCCGCCACCGCCACGTGGACCGCGTTGTCCTGTCCCTCGACGTATGCTTTCAGCGCATCGCCCGAGAAATGCGTCGGCGCGAAACTCGCGCGAAACGGATCGAAGCCAGTCGCGCGGAGGTCGGCCAGTTTCTGGCGTCGGACCGCATGCTGGTCATGGGTGATATCTGGAGGAATGTCGCTCATGGGACGGAACCGAGCACCGTGGCGCCCGCCCCGAACCGGGGCAAATGGAAACTGGGGCGTCGCGGCAGCCGCAACCAAAGCACGTGAGCGGACAAATTCAGAAGAGTGCCCGCGAATCATGCGAATTGACGCGAATTTCAGAGGAGAGGGACCGGGCCTGGTTTGCGCGGTGCGCTTTCACTTTTCAGTGGACCTAATTCTCTCGCTGATCTCATTCGCGTCCCTTCGCGGGCTGCTCTCAAAGAAACAGCGCCGTTTGTGTAGCGGCGAGCACCAGCGAGCCGAGAGCGTGCCAGACGACTCGCTGGCGCTCGTCGCTACAAGCTGGGTTTCTTCCCGTCACGGGCAAAAGTTCCTTTTGCGGTGAGGGCTGGATTGTTCCGGCTGAGAGAGCATCGCCCACCGAACACACGGAACACCGATCCACTTCGGTGCGGCGGCCAGCCCCCGGACTACCGCCACTTCGCCGCTTCGTCCGGCCGGCCCGTGGCCTCGTAAAGTGCCGCAAGCCCCGCGCGCGCCTCGGCGATCCGCTGTCGTTGCGCGAACGGCATCCTGTTCTCGCGCTCCCGCAGCCCGGCTGCCCCGTCGCGCAGCAGTGGCTCGGCGTCCGCGAATTTCCGCTGGCCCGCCAGCGCCGCGCCCAGCAGCGCGCGGTCGGAGAAAATATTCCACGTATCGGCTTTCGCGGCCTCCCGCGCGGCTACATTCGGCCGCAACCCGCCCACGGCTTCGTCGAATTTCCCCTCGAGCAGCAGAACCTCGCCGAGCGCACTCGCAAACAGCAGCGTCTGCGGGTGCATCGGCCCCATCACGTGGTGGGCCGCGTCCGTCGTGGCGCGCAACAACTGCTCGGCTTCCGCGAACTGCCGCGACCGGCGGGCGACGACCGCCAGGTGGTAGGCGGTGATCAGCGTGACGGGGTGTTCGACGCCGAGGATTCGCTGCCGCGCGTCATAGGCCCGGCGCGCAAGTTCCGCCGCTTCCGGCAGCAGGCCCGCCTCGGACAGCGTGAAGGCGAGGTTGTTGATCGCGCCGATCGTTTCCGGATGCTCCGGCCCCTGCACGCGCGTGCGGATTGCGACGACCTTTCGCATCAGCGCAATCGACTCGGTAAACTCCCCTTTCCAGCGCAACGCGGCGGCCAGGCCGTTCATCGAGTACGTGGCCTCGAGACTCTCGGGCCCCGCAAACCGGACGCGAATGGCCAGCACCTCGCGATGTTCCCGCTCGGCGCGATCGACCTCGCCCATTTCATACCACGTGTTGCCAAGCGTATTCCGCGCGAAGAGCGTCGTCGAATCCTCGGAGCCACGCGCCCGGGCGTGAATCGCCACGACTTGCCGCAAGAGCGGCTCGGCCTCGGCCGCGCGACCCTGCTCCAGCAGCAGCGCAGCCACCTGGTGCATCACCACGGCCGTCTCGTCGGCATCCGCCCCGCGCACGCGCGTCTGGATCGCCAGCAGCTCGCGCGCGAGCACCTCCGCCTCGACCCACCGGCCTTGCAGCCGGAGCAGATCGCTCTGGCTCGTCAGCAGATTCAAGGTCCGCGGGTGCTCGGCCCCGAGTTCCGGCCGCGCCAGCGCAATCGCGCGCTCGTACTGGATGCTGGCCGATTGATACTCGCCCAGCGTGACGTACGTCCGGCCGAGCGTTTCGCGGAGCGCCAGCTCGACCAGCGGCTGACCGACAAATTTCCAGTCGATGCGCCGCGCCGCCGCGTCGACTGCGTCGCGCACGGTGAGATTGCGGTCCCGCTGCCGCGTCGGGTCCGCCTGGATCAGGATGTCATCCAGGAGGAAATTGTTGATTGCGGTCGCGCGCGCCGCCTCGTCCTTCGCCTGTTTCTCCGCCGCCGTCGCGCGCGCCCGCTGGCGTTCCGCGGCCGCCCGCGCCGCCGTTTCCGTCTGCAATCGTTCCTGCGCCAGCCGCTCCGCCTGCGTCGCACGCGCCGCGAGCCACGCGCTGACGGCCGCGGCCGCCACGAGCAAGGTGGCGAAGGCGAGCCCGGCGGCGAACGCCGCGCGGTGCCGCCGCGCGAATTTCTTGAACGAATAGAAGCCGCCCGGCGCCGCCGCCGCAATCGGCTCGTTGTTCAGGTGACGCCGCACGTCGTCCGCCAGCGCGTTCGCCGTCGCATACCGCTGCGCCCGCTCCTTTTCGAGGCAGCGCATCACGATCCAGTCGAGTTCGCCGCGCAGCAACCCCGCCATCCGGGTCGGCTCGAGGCAGCGCGCCGCGGCCGCCGCCTGCCGCGCCTCGGGCGCAAGCGCCCCGACCACCGCCGAGGGCCGCAGCGGCTCCTCCTCGCGAATCCGCCGGCGCATCTCGTCGAGCCCGCCGCGCAGCAGTTCCTTCGTCGAAAACGGCGTCCGGCCCGTCAGCAACTCGTAGAGCAGCACGCCGAGCGCGTACACGTCGCTGCGCGTGTCGATGTCCGCCCGCCGGGCGTCGAGCTGCTCCGGGCTCATGTAGGCCGGCGTGCCGATCAACTGGGCGAATTCCGTCACCAGCGTCCGCTCGGACAGCCGCGCCTCCGTCGCTTTCGCGATGCCGAAATCGATGACCTTCGGCACCGCCTCGCCGTCCTGCCGCGCCACGAGGATGTTCGACGGCTTGATGTCGCGGTGGATGACGCCCTTCTGGTGCGCGTGCTGGATCGCGAGGCACACCTTGACGAACAGATCGAGCCGCTGCCGGAGCGTGAGCCGGCTGTCGTCGCAGAACCGCGTGATCGGCACGCCGTCCACGAGCTCCATCACGAAGAACGGCCGGCCACGGTCGGTTTCGCCGGCGTCGAACACGCGCGCGATGTTCGGATGGTCCATCAGCGCGAGGGCCTGCCGCTCGGCTTCAAACCGCGCGACGACCGCGCGCGTGTCCATGCCGAGCTTGATGATCTTCAGCGCCACGCGCCGCTGCACCGGCTGCTGCTGTTCCGCGCGGTACACCACGCCGCAGCCACCCTCGCCGATTTTCTCGAGCAACCGGTAGCGGCCGATGACAGCGCCCACCGCCTCCTCGGCATCGGCGCGCGCCTGCCGGCCGGCGGCGGCGAATTTCTCCGCCGGCTTTTGTTCGAGGTAATCGCCGGACGATTCGTACGCCTGCAGCAACGTCGCGATTTCCGCGGCCAGCTTGGGGTCGTCGACGCTCAACGACTGCAGAAATGCCGGACGTTCGGCGGGCGGCGTGGCCAGCGCCGCCGCGAAGCGTTCCTCGAGTCGGTCGAGCGGATCGGGCATCTCGGCTACAAGCGAAATTTGATCGCAGGATCAGCTCAGCGCGACCGCTATCCCAAAACCGGTTGGCTTACGGCGCACCGCTGGCTGTAGGTTGCGCGCTTGCCGCGCAACGCGCCGAAGGCGCACAAGCCCGCCGAAGCCGGGCCAGCGTGGCGCGACGAGCGCGCCACCTACAGATCGCGGTGCGGGGGCGGGCGTTCCCATGGCAAAAAAGTGAGATGTGCCATCGGCATGGCGCGCACTCGGTTCCTCCTCTGCTTCCTCTGCGACCTCCTGTTCAACCGGTTTGAGCGCTCGCATGCTGTGCTTCAGTTCTTCACTTCGCGGTACAGCCACGCCTTCGCAAACACCCACCAGCGTTTTGCGGTCGGGACCGAGATGCCCATCGCCGCCGCGACTTCTTCCAGCGTCATGCCGGCAAAGTAGCGCAGCTTCACCAACTCGGCCTTGCGCGCATCGACCAGCGCGAGCCGGTCGAGCGCTTCGCTGACCATCAGGACGCGGTCGTCATCCGGCGAGAGCTCCTTCGCGTCCAGGAGCGCTTCGTCGACGCGCACCTGTCCGCCGCCATGCCGGACCGCCGCCCGCCGGCGCGCCCGTTCGATCAGGATCCGCCGCATGGCTTCCGCCGCCGCATAGAAGAAATGCCGGCGGTTTTGCCAGTTCGGCTGTTCGTCGCCGCCGAGCCGCAGCCACGCTTCGTGCACGAGCGCGGTCGGCTGCAACGTCAGCGCGGCGTTTTCGTGCGACATCTTGGCGGAGGCGACCGAGTGCAGTTCGGAGTAAACCAGCCGCATCAATTCGTTCGCGGCGCTCTCCTCGCCCTGTCCCATCCGGGTCAACAGCAGCGTTATATCACCCATGCCGGCAATCATGGAGCGTTACTTCCCTCGAACAAGGGCAATGTGCGCGGGGCGGCTTCACCACAGGCAGAGACCAGGGACCAAGGACCAGGGACCAAGGACCAGGGACCAGGGACCACGGCCCGGCAAGAAAGCGCACTCACTCGAACCCGGCCACGATGATACTTTTTTTCGCAATCCTGCGCTTGTGAGAGCATGCTTTCATTGTCCGTGTGCCCGCGTTATTCTTCCCTCACGCGAACGCTAATTACCTCCGCCCTGTCGATCTCCGCGAGACTCGCCTTCCGACACCCCGGAGGTGGTACTCGCGTATTCGTAGCGGCGAGCGCCCGGCGAGCCGACTTGACCGGGTCGACTCGCTGGCACTCGTCGCTACGCATCACCATGCTGGCCTTGCTTGCATGGCTCGCCCCGCGGCTGCAGGCGCAGGCCTGGCTGCTCGATTCTGCCGTCGCGCCGACGCTCGTGAACGACGCCCCCGCGCTGCCGGGCGTGAGCTTCGTGGGATTGGCCGGCGGCGATTATCTCGCCTACGGCGGTTTCACGCACGTCAGTGGGACGGCGGCGCGCCGATTCGTGCGCATCCGGGCGAGCGGCACGGTGGACCCCAGCTTCAACGCGGATTTCGCCGACAACGAATCGGTCGTGCGCGTGGCCCCGCTCCGCGACGGTCGCTGTGTTGCCCTGGTGGGGATATCCGCGCCCGTGCTGCCGGTCGACGACGCTTCCGTTGCTTCCGGAGTACAGGTATCGGTGGCGTATTCGTATCGCGTGACGCTGATTCGGCTGCGCGCTGACGGGCGAAAAGACTCGACGTTTGCTCCGGTGGCGCTCGACGGCGGCCTGGTCAACTTGACGCCGCTTCCGGATGGCAGCGTGCTCGTGTGGGGAAGTTTTCGTACATTTGGCACAGCCCCGCGCAACGGCCTCGCGCGACTGCTGGCGGACGGCTCGGTCGATCCGCAATTCAACCCTGCGCTGGCCCCGACTCAGTTGAACATCGCCTCCGCCGCCGCCGGCTCCGATGGCTCGATTATCGTCAGTGGAGTCGCGTATGGCACCAGCGGCCGGTTCGCCTCCTATTTTCTCACCCGGCTCCGCCCGAACGGTGAGGTCGATTCGCAGTTCGCGCCGCCAAATGTCTCCCGCACCTTTGAACTTCTCGCGGTTCAACCGGATGGCAGCGTCTTGGTGGGAAGCGGAAATCTCCTGCGCTACTCGCCCGCCGGCGTGCAAGATCGCTCGTTCACTCTCGCGATTCCGCAGCTGAGAACCGTCAGTCGGATGGCGCCGCTGCCGAACGGCCGGCTCGCCGTGGAGGCCTATGTCAGCGGTCAAAGCGACCTGGGCGGCCCCGCGCTGTTCATCGTTCGCGGCGACGGCACCGTGGAGCGCGATCTCCGGAAAGTACCGGGAGGCGACGAGGGGCAAAGACTCATGGCGGCCCTGCCCGACGGGCGGATTCTGCTGCAGCAAGGCCCGCTCGTCTTGTACCCTTCGTATCCGTATCAGCTCGCCGCGACGACTGTCACCGACGTAACCGCGACTCCGACGATTGCAGTGGATCCGACAACGACGAATTCCGGCTCGGTGGCTTCGCCCCCGGCGACTCTGCTCCCGATTTTCGTGGGCCCGACGATCTACAATCCATCGCTCGCAGGGAGTTCAGCCGACGGCACCAGCATCGCTCCCTCAGCGCTTGCCTTCACGTCCCGGCAGAACGCCGGCATCTCGCGGATTGAAATCGACTCGACCGGCCGCGCGCTGGTGGCCGGCCAGTTCACGCAAATCAACGGCCAGCCGCGTGCGGGGCTCGCGCGCCTTCTCGCGAGTGGCGTGCTCGATGAATCGTTCGTGCCGGTGAGCGGCCAGTTGCAGTTCGCGCCGCCCGACGGTCGGCCGATCGTGATGCGCACCACGCTGGGCCCCGCCGCGAGCGACGGCTACCACCGAATCGTCACCGACCTCGTCCGGCTGCAGTCTTCCGGGCAAATTGACACCTCGTTCAGTCTTCCGAGCGGATTCGATCGCACGCAGACCAAATTTCTCGCCACGGCGGCCGACGGTCGGCTGCTCATCGCGACCTACGTCCCGGACAACAGTCGCGAGGAAAACCTGAAGCTGATCTGGCTCGCGCCGGATGGTCGCGAATCGTCGCGGCTCTCGACCGTGTTCACCGGATTCTACCGCAGCATCATCATGCCGTTGCTTGCAACCGGGGGGGGCGCAATCCCAGTTCCCGCCACAACGGGAACGGACGGCACGACGACCGCCACCATTGGTGTGACGACCGGCAGCCCAACGGGTGCGACGACGACTGGCACGATTAGCCCCATCACTCCGGTTCCACTGACGGTGGTAGTGCCGCCAACGGTAACGCCGCCCGCTCCGCCGGTGACTCTCGACCCGCCGACGACAATCCTCCCGCCGACGACGACCCCGCCGACGATTGTCGCGCCGATTCCTTATCCGTACTATCGTGCGAACCCCATCGACGCCGCCCGCGTGACCAGCGGCGGCGGACTGCTCGTCAGCGGCGCGTTCCTCCGCGTCAACGGCCTCGCGCGCTCCGATCTCGTGCGGCTCAACGCCGACGGCAGCGTCGACACGACCTACGCGTTCATCGGCACACCGCCGCCGTACTTTGGTTTCGCGATCACCACCGTTGCGCCGCCGCCGGTGTCGACGACGAGCGGCGACCCGGGAGCCGGCACGAACCCGGGCTCAACCACCATTGGCACGGCGCAACCGGTCGATCCGAACGTGGCGACGACCGTCGCGACGGCGGTCGCCGTCGCGGTGGCCAGCATCATCCCCACTTCGTCGACCTACACGACCGTCCTGCCGCTCAATGACGGGCGCGCGCTTGTTTTCACCGCGACCTACGGCCGCGATGGCGCGACTTCGAAGCTGGTTCGACTGCGAGCCGACGGCACGGTCGATCCAACCTTCAAGCCGGCGCCAAACTTCACCGTGACCAACGCGCAGGAACTGGCCGACGGATCGTATTTCAGCAACGGCCGGCGCTTCTTCGCCGATGGATCGCTCGACCGGAACTTCGCGCCGCGGCTCATCACCAATCCCAACTTCGCGGGTTACGCCGCCACCGCCGCGCTGGATCAGAATCGCCGGCTGTGGCTCGGTGGCTACTTCAACAGCGTGAACGGCCAGCCGCGCACCTCGCTCGCCCGATTCCTGTCGGCGGAGGTCGTCGGCATCACGTTCCAGCCGGCGAGCGTGACGGTCGTTGCCGGCCGTGGCGCGACGTTCGAAGTCGTCATCGGCACGAACCAGGCCGCGACGTATCGGTGGACCCACGACGGCGTCACCGTGCCGGGCGCGACCACCGGCACGCTGACCCTAGCGCACGTCTCCGCCGCCGACGCGGGCGTCTACCGGGTCATCGTCACCATTGCGGGCCAGCCGATCACGAGCGATGCGGCCACGCTGACCGTGCGCCCGAACAGCTCGCGGCTCGTCAATTTCTCGGCGCGCAGTCGAGTGGAGCCTGGCGGTTCGCCGCAGATCGCCGGCGTGGTATCGCAGGCAGCGGTGCCGCGGCCCGTGTTGTTGCGTGCGATCGGCCGCGGAATTCCAGGGAATCCCGGCCTGACGATGCTGCCCACGCCGGTGCTGTCGCTGTACGAAGGCAGCCGGATGCTCGCGCAGGATCGCGGTGGCGCGCTGGCGCCACCCATCGTGACCATGGCCAGCGACGTGGGCGCCTTTCCTGTCGCCGGCATCGCCAACTCCGGCGGCGCCGTGTTCGGCTCCGCGCTGACGACCACGTTGAACGCGGGCAACTTCACCGCGATGACGAGCAGCGGCGATGCGGGTTCGGGACTCAGTTTGTTCGAACTCTACGACACCGGGTCGACCGCCGAACCACCGTTGATTCGGAATCTCGCGATCCGCGGCCAAACCGGTTCCGGCGCCAACGTCCTCACGGCCGGCTTCGTGATTGCGGGCAACGGCCCGTTGCAGCTGCTCATCCGTGGCATCGGACCCTCGCTGAAAGGATTCGGCGTCCCGGGCACGACCACCGACGCGCAAATTCAGGTATTCGCGAGTGGCAGCAGCACCCCGCTGGCGGCCAACGACGACTGGGACAACGCCGACGACATCAGCGCCGCCGCGGCAAAAACCGGCGCCTTCCCGCTCGCGTCAGGCAGCAAGGACGCCGCGCTGCTCCTCACGCTCGAACCCGGCGCCTACACCGTGCAACTCGTCGGCGCCAACGGCGAAACCGGAGCCGCCATGATCGAGGTTTACGTGGTGGAGAATTGACCGGCGCAATCACCAGCCGCCCGGTCGCGTCGTCGCGCCCGCTACAGCGTTTTCAAAAAAAGTGTAGCCAGTTTCTTCGTAGCCGCAGGCCTCCCGTCTACGCCCTGCGGGCTACGACGCGGCGAGAATGAATTGGCGCGCCGAAGCCGAAGCGAAGGCGGCCGTGCCTGGCGCCGATCGCCGTGAGATACGGGAGGCAGGGACGCCTGCTGGTCTTTAAACCGCTGTAGCGCCCTCGAGTAGGGCGGGCTTCAGCCCGCCCTTGCGGCCCACCGCGGTCCAGGGCGGACTAAAGTCCGCCCTACCGATGGCCACGACACTCTCCGATCGGCCTCCGCGTTGCATCATCCGAAATTTGCCGGCAGCCGCAACCGAGGGTCCCCGGACCGGTCCAACGGCTGCACATGAAGGCCGATCAGCTTCTTCCGCCCATCATGATCGTCGACGACGATGACAACGACGTGACGCTGTTGAGCCGGTTGCTGAGGACCGCAGGCATCAAGAACCCGCTGCTCCACTTCCGCAATGGCGGCGACGCTTTCATGTTTCTGAAGCAGTTCTGCGGCTCGGACAGAACCCGCGTGCAACAGCCGGTCGTCGTTTTCCTCGACGTGAACATGCAGGGCCTGAGCGGGTTCGACGTCCTGGCCTGGGCCCGCCAGCAGCCGGAGCTCGTCCACACGAAGATTTTCATGCTGTCCGGCGCGCGCGAGGAGTGGGACGCGCAAATCTCCGCGAAGCTCGGCGCGGACGACTATCTCGAAAAATTTCCGGACCCGGCGACCGTAACGGAGTTGCTGTCCAACGTCTGCACCACGACGCCCTCGCGCTGAGCGGGAGCGGGAGCAAATCCGAACCCGCGGCCTTGCGCGCAGGCGCAGTGACGCATCACCGGCGATTCACCTTCTGCGCGCCGGCGTCGTGTCATCGAGCCCGATCTCGGCGCGGCGTTTGGCCAACGCCTGTTGCATGGTTGCGAGCGTGGCCGCATGCCGGCTGTCCTTCGCCAGGTTCACGTACTCGTGCGGATCCGCCAGCGCGTCGTACAATTGCCGGCTCCCGTCGGACCATTCGAGGTACGTGTACTGTCCCGTGTGCAGCGCGCGGCCGGTCCTGCCCACGCCTCGCAGCACAATGCTGTACACCGCATCCCGCCCCGGACGCGACGAATCCTGCACAAGCGGCGCAAAACTGTGGCCCTGCAGCCCGGCCGGCGTGGGCAGGGCCGCGAGTTCCACGAGCGACGGAAACAGGTCCACATACTCCACGAGTCCGCGCGCGACACTGCCCGGCTTCACGCCCGGAGCGACGGCGATCAGCGGAGCGCGCGCGGATTCATCCATCACGCTCATCTTTGCATAAAACCCGCCGTGCTCGCCCAGATGCCAGCCGTGATCGCTCATGAAGATCACGATCGTCGAGTCCCACAGCTGCAGTCGGTCGATCTCGTCGAGCAGCACGCCGACCTGCGCATCCATGAACGACGTCGCGGCATAGTAGTGCTGGATGATCGCGCGGCGCTGCTCGATTTGCAGATCCGGCTCGTACTTCGGCGGCCGGGCGAGCGCGGGGATGTCCTTTTCGTGGCCGGCCGGTTCCGGCGGCGTCGGCATCTTCGCCGGATCGTGCAGCGCGAAATACTTTTCCGGCGCAGTGTGCGGCACGTGCGGTTTGTGGAAACCGGCGGCGATGAAGAACGGCCGATCA
>Ga0080064_1003605_pt1 | contig 21877 bp, 14 predicted proteins | sample Subgrocontami54m_FD_69260 | JGI IMG/M metagenome (GOLD analysis project Ga0080064, IMG submission 69260) | Subsurface groundwater microbial communities from S. Glens Falls, New York, USA - GMW46 contaminated, 5.4 m (SPADES assembly) (version 2) ...
GCTTAGGTCCGCTTCCCCGAAAATTTTAATCTGGACCATGTTTTCCGGGCCAATCATGTAGGCCAGTTCAGAACCGTCGGAGGGTGATGCGGCCTTGGCGGATTTTGATTTTACCGGGGCCACGATGGTCGCGGTAATCCCGGAGCTGACATTTGCCAATAATTCAAAACTGATAAGAAAAACGATAAGCAGAAACTTCCGTTTTTTGGATGGCTGCATGGTAGGACTCATTCGAAATGCTTGATTAAAACTTAGACCGAATACCCGCGCTTACCGTTTGGTCGTCATAGCTTAAAAGAGAAGTGTTCGATTCGCGTGCGCTGTATTTGTATTCCCCAAAGAAAGAGATCAAATCATTGGGCATGAAATACTCCAAACCCACCGCCGACTCCCAAACATAATCCCTTCTTGTTCTTTCGGTATGATCACGCACCGTAATGCGTGAATATTCATTGTATTGGATGTTTTCGCGGGTATTGAAAAACAGCCGCTCGGCGATTTGCTGCGTCCAACCCAACTCGATCCTGTTCCTCACATAAAAACTCTGGTCATCAAACGTGGATTCCTGCGGGTTACGATCGGCTTTCAAAACGATCTTGCTTGCCTCTGAAATCTCGTACTGCACGGCGCTTCTCATGATAAAGCCGTTAAAATCAGGCCGGCTGGCAACATCGTAAATACGCCACTGGGCGCCGCCCCAGATTTGATAGCTGATTCTTTCGCGAAAGGTGCCGCGCAAACCCACCGCGGCCTGATTGGCGTCTCCGTCACGATCGTTGACGTTCCAATAATAAATGTTTTCGTAACCGTATTCAGCCAAGAGCTGCGTGCTGGGAGCAACGTCGATGCCCACCCTCTGAAAAATGATAAACTGATTGTGGCTGAAAATATCGTCGGCCGGGATCCGGTAATCCACCGTGAGATCATACGGTTCGGTTTCCAGAAAAAAGGAGGCGAAAGGGATTTCCAAAAGCGCGTGGGCCGTATTCTCTTCTCTTGAAATACGGGTCGTAAATTCTGTGTCCGAACGGTCAACGGTCCTTCTAAAAACGTCTTCAAGATTTAAACTGAATGGGACAAAATTAAAATCTCCGCCCAGCACAACCGTATGATCGATATGGTCTTGGTCCGTGTGGCTTTGAAACCACTCAAAATCAGCCAAATAAGAGCCGGAGATGACATGCTGTCCTCCGTTGATCGGCAATTCACCCGTCACCCCTGTGCTTAAATTGTGGGAAAAATCCGATTCTCTCCCGTTTTCCTCTAAGAATATGTTGTTGTCCCACTTGTAGGAATAATTCGCGAAAGGCTTTAGATGCACCTGCCACAATTGCAGTCCCTTGCCATACTCATAGCTTGGGCCCCCGGCGCGGCCTTCATAATTCGGCGCCGCTTTGGTGCCTTTGCTTTGGAAAAACTTGCCGCCGGATTGAGGTTCCGGAACAGCGGAAAACGCCGTAGAAACCGCTCCAAAAACTAATAAAATCGCTGCCAGAAAGGTGACTGTTTGCCTCTGAAAAGTACCGTCTTGCATGAATGCCTACCCCTCCATTGATCTCAGTTTCGAGATATAAGTCGTCGTATTATATGATGTTTCATAAATGATATCAAGATAAAAAAGGGGCTTGGGTCTTCCAGCGCCGGTGGTTCCAAACCCACATCTCAGGATACCGGCGGATAAATTGCTCCTGAACCCGGACCCATTTTTCGGTGTTGATCCGTATGTCTTGCTCCTGGTTTCCGGTACGGACAAGCTCCAAAGGCGGCTCGACGATCACATGGTGACGAAACCCTTTCCGGACCACAAACGCGGGGACGATCGGGGCGCCTGTCGTCATCGCGAACCGGACCGGCGCGACCGCCGTGTAGGCGGGCCGGCCAAAAAAATCAACAAAGATCCCATCCGCAAAATCCACATCCTGGTCCACCACAAACCCAAGGATCCCGTTGCTCTTTAAAACGCCAAGCATCGCCCTCACCGAAGCGTCGCGGTAGATGGTTTTGACCTTCATCTTCTCTCTGACCGACACGAGCAACCGGTCATATTTTTCAAAATAGATTCTTTTGGCAATGACCGTTAAAGGGTACTTTTTCAGAGCGGAGTACCCTCCCATGATTTCCCAATTGCCGAAATGCGCGGTCGTGATGATGATCCCTTTGCCGGCCTTGAGGCCGCGATCCAAATGCTCGTATCCTTGGGTCGTGACATAGTCATCAAAGTGCGGAATAAGTTTGTCGAGCAGAGCCAGTTCCGCCAGCGTCTTGCCGTAATGCTCGAAGACCCGGCTGCCGAGGGCGCGGATCTCTTTTTCGGATTTTTCCTTGCCAAACGCGAACGTCAAATGGGCGAGGGTTTTTTTCCTTTCCTTCGGCAAAAGACGAAATGTGGCTCTTCCCAAAGCACCGCCGAAGGAAACGCCGGCGCGATACGGCAAAAATAGGAAAACCCGCCGGACGGCGAGAAGCAGCACGACAAAAACATCACGGTAGAATTTTTTTTTCATCTGCACGGATTAATTCAAGATTTGCGCCGCCCGCGCGAGAAAGGGTTCTTCAAAACCCAGGAAAAACAAATAAGAAGCGCCTAAACAGATAAAAATACTGACGATCGAGGCCGTGAACCTGGGCCAGCCCTGTCCCGCCGCTGAAATAAGATAAGGACGCAGCCGATCCGCCAACGGATAGTGCACCAGGTAAATAGAATAGGAAAAGTTCCCAAGAAACGGCAGCCGCTTAAAAATAGGCCATGACCATATTTTCTCGCCGCGTAAGAAAATAAGTAATAAAAATACAAAAGCCAAGGCAAATAAGGGCCGACTGTAACGCTCCATATCCCTCTGCATGAAGGCGTTGGCCCCCCAGCAACAGGCCAAGAACAAAACAAGATAAAGAAACCAAGGTTTAGTCAGCAAAGGACGCGCCCTCAACAAATAGGCCGCGCAGGCGCCCATGAGCCATTCGATCCAATACTTGAATGGACTTCCCTGTCCGTGAAAATGCCAAGCGACGACGTGCAGGACAGCACCCAGAAAAAGAATACCCAACCAGCCTTTTTTGTCATAAAACATCGGCTTGGCAAAAATATAAAATAAATAAAACTGGGCTTCGATGGCGATCGTCCAAAAAGGGGGGTTGATCGCAAAGATCATCCGGTCAAAAAAATTATGGACCAAAAAGACATGCCCTAAGATCTGATCGGCTCCGAAATTAGCCATAGAAACATTCGCTCCGGTTTTCCACTTACTGACGAAACCTGATAGATTTAATATCACGGCCAGACTTAGAGCGAAAAAATAAGGCGGATAAATTCTCCACCATCGTCGCCGCGCGTAATTTTTAACGGAAAAAAACGCCCCGGGCTTCGAATAGCCCCAGTGAATACAAAATCCGCTGAGCACAAAGAAAAGATCCACTCCCAACGGTCCATACTTATGGAAAAATCTTAAAAAAGAGTCATAGAAGGGAATTCCTACCAGAGGCACATAAAGATGATAAAACACGACCATCAAGGCCGCAATAGCGCGGAGAGCGTCAATGCCCTGACTTCGATGGGATTTCAAAGCGCTTGGCATTATTATTCCTTACCTTAAAAAAGAAATCCGGAGAAAAAAACCCGGAGAGACCTTTCTACAAACGAACATCCAATCTCTCCCTCAAAGTTTGGCTTTATTCTACCACATGACCTTCTGAATGGAACACGCTTGAAAAAGAAGTGAGACGTACCCATGAAGCACGGTATACAATTAATTTCAGCTCACACGGGCCTACACAATTTCGCGATTGGAATCTTCCTGGAGCTCCAAAACCCAAAACTCCGGCAAAGAAAGAGCCAAATAGCCAACTCTCTTCAAGGAATCCAAGACCAAACCGCTAACACTTTAAGCCAAACGAAATTCTTCTCCCGATCAACAGCTAGTTAAAATCTGACGGCGAACCCAAATCAAATACTCATAACTACCCCATAAATAGTAACTTACAAACCTCCAAACCCCAATCCTCCGGACCTCCAGTAGCAGAATGTGAATACACGCTCCGCCTCGGCTGGGGCCTCGGCTCCGCTCCACCGCTCGCTAGGCCGCTCGCTCTTGCTTGCGGCTTGGCCGCCGCACCGCCGCTTAGGGAGAGCGTCGGACTAGACCTAGAATGAGTTATCTTCCTATCCTTCCAGAGAACATGGGGGTGACAAATTCCTTAAAAGCTTTAGGGGCGTTGGGGTTCACGGTGCCCTCGCGGGAACTTTCGGGATTTTTTCCACGCTTTAAGCCAAAGGACGCCTGTTTGACGGCAAGGGGGAGGAGTTGCTTTAAGCATATTTAAGCCTAGACCAATCGTAGTTAAGCTTTCCTATCAAGGCCGACACAGGCCCTTGATAAGTAGAGATTTTTCGGGCAGACTTTTTATCACTGTTTAAGAAGAAAAAATCCAGGGGGTTAGTTCTTCGAGTTTGAAAAGCTAAGGAAATATGAAACAGTCCGAGACAAATATTTCTCTCAAAAGCCTGCTTGTAAAAAAAGCGGGCTTTTTTGCTTTTAAGAAGTGCTCATTTAAAAAACATTTTCTAAAGCCGGTCTCGTTAGTTTTAGTTTTCACCTTTTCCTACACCCAAATACTTTGGGCTGCGGATGTACGTCAGATGCTTCTAAACGCCAAGGCATCTTTCGAGGATGATACTCGCCGCGGCGGCACGATGACCGCCACGGATCTTGCGTCCGCTCAAAGCTCTCAAGCATCGGCCGTTGCTCAGCAAGCCGCCCTCCAAGACCTGCAGAATATGAATTTCTCACTCACGACCAAAAACGGCGACATCTTAAAATACGTGGGGGACAAGCTGAATGAAGTCCAGCGTCCGGATGGAACTACTCTTAAAAATATTCAAGTCGATGCAAGCGGCAATATCCTAAACGCGGATCTTAAACTCTCAGACGGCTCGATTCAAGTATTTCAAAACGGCCAAGTCTTGGGTTACCAAACTCCCGATGGCAGTCAGGTCATCTATTCCAACGGCCAGATTCAAAAGGTGATCTCCAAAGACGGCGTCGAGACGCTTTATTCCTATATAAAGGACGCCAATGGGAGTGTAACCGAAACCGTTCTAGACAATTCTTCTTACCAAACGAAATACGACGCGAATGGAAAATTAAAGCAGGTGGTGAAAAAAGGCGCGGGCGGTTCGACGACTTATTATACGAGCGGGATGATTCAAAAGATTGTGAATAGCGATGGTTCCCAGGTCCTTTTTAATATGAGCACACAGGCCAATGGGGACACCATCGCGACTCCGCAAGGCGCAAGCACCTCTTCCTATATAGACGCCAATGGCAATACCTTTTATTTTAATCAGGGAAACGTCTCGAAGATCGTGATGGCGGATAACTCTATCATTGATAATATTAACTGGGACTCGGCCAACAAAATCAAAGATGCGACGCTCACCATTACGGATGGAACAAAGTATATTTATCAGGACAAAAAGCTTACTTTTATTATACCGGTGGCCTCAAACTCCCCCAATGTAGAAACTCTTCTGCCGACGGCCACTCTTGGCACAAGCTACCGAAGCATCCGACCGGATGGGACCAGTTCCTGGTTTGAATCCACTTCCGATAATTCTTTATTCACCTACTGGGGAGGCAACTGGGTGGACTATACCGTGGAGGCGGCAAAAAGCGGGGACATCCGGCTAAACTTTGACGCGGTGAATGTGGGGTCCGGCGGCATCCCGGCTTCTTACGCCTATTTTCAGCTGGAACTTTTTGTGGATGGGGAGAGTAAAGGTGTTTTTAACGCGCCCGCTCACTCGACTCTCTGGAAAGCCGCCCAGATTCTTCTCGCCAATGTCAAACAAGGCCAGCATATTATAAGAATGAAGTGGCTCAATGACTATGCCGCGTCCGGATACGACGCCAATTTCAGATTCAAAAACATGAAAATGACGCAAATATCAAACCCAAATCCGGCGCTTACCAATTTCACCTACACCCCTGATAAAATTCTTGCGGTGACAAATGGTGTGACTTATGAATATTTGTCGGATAAGACGCCCACGAAAATCACTTATGCCGACGGCTCCTCTACCACCTTTAATACGACAGGGGCATATAAAGGATTGAGAGACAAAGATGTTGCTTCAAACGGAACCACTTTGACGCAGTACGAATACCAAACCGGTTCGGGCGGCGTCATCACCGTCCAAAAGCGAGAGGTCTTAAACGCCATCACAAGTTCTGATTATCAACCTTTAAGCCCCGTTGAAAAAGTAGATTTTCGGTTTAATTCAAACTTAAGCTCAAATCAAATAAGCTTCACCGCGACGCAAGCTAAAGTAGGCGGCATCACAAGGACGCTTACTTTGAGCTACGCGTCCGGCAAATGGACGCTTACAAATGCCGGATCAACCACCATCACTACTTATGTTACTCAGAGCTTAGCTTCAGCGACGGATTATACGGCTGAGCTAAGGTTTGAGGGAACGAAGGCCAATCTTTACGTTTATCAGAAAGGTCAAAGCCGCCCCACTACACCGACTGGGTCTTTAGACGCTTACGCGGTCGCGACGAAACTATCGGCATCGCTCGTCAACGCTACCTTTTCAGGCCAAATCTTAAAGAATCTTTCAACCCCAAGCGTTTCGAGCGTTCAGTCGATCCCAATTTTCAGCAGATTTGATTTTTTAAGCGCTTCAAGCTTATTAAAACCCGCGTCAGGCGGTGGTGTTAATAACACGGACTTTTTATCCATCACCTACGACAGCCAGAGCCGGTTAAAAGAGATCGTCAAAAAAGACGGCACGAAGTTTACGTTTGAAGCGGGGCTTTTGAAGAGCGTGTTGGACTCAAGCGGTAATCTCACAAGCCTTAGTTTCACCGAGAGCTCTTTGTCCAATATTTTGGGTTCCCAGCTGGCCCAAAACGGCCTCACATCAAAATACGACGCTACGGGCAAGCTCTCCCAAGTGGATGTGAACAACTTAAGTATTTACTACAAATCCGGCTCTAATGAGATCAATTTTATTACCAAAACGGACGGCACCCAGCTAAGTAATCTTTCTTTTGACGCGAGCGGAAATATCATCGGAGCCACGGTGATTACGCCGGACGGGGAAGTGAGAACCTATTCGAATGGGAAGCTGGTTGATTTAAGAAAGCCCGATGAGACCGAACTTTTCTATCTTAATGATAAACCGACGAAGATCATCACACCGGAAAAACTGACCTACAACTTTAACTATAACTCTCCCGGTGTGATTGAGGCGACCTTGGATGCTTCGAATGTGCCGGACAGCTTGACCGCCATTAAAATGCAGTACGACACGAGTTTCAATCTGAAGCAAGTCATCCGCCAGAATCAAGAAATCTTGAATTATTCTACTAACGGAAGTTTGGCCAGTGTCGGTTATACGGATACCTCCAAAGCGCCGCAGGTGTTTCATTATAAAACCGATGGAAAAACAGTGGATTACATTGAACAAGGCAACATTCAAACTTTTTATGACGCGAACAACCAACCCACGAGTTCCATCATTAGCGCGACTGCCGATAATCCTCACCGATTAGACGTGTCGTATCAGTACGGCAAGATCAGGGAGATCAAGAAAGACGGCGTTTTAACATTCAAATACACCTACGCCTTTGATTCGAATTCACAGGAGCTAACCAATATTGAAGATTTGGAAGAGAAGACTTCCAAAGTCTACAAAAGGGGAAATCTTTTAACCTCTCTTAATCATGACACCTCGGTCCTATCGACTTACACGTATGAAAGTGACAAGGTGAAAACTGTAGCGGTCTCAAGACTTGGGAGGACGCTGCATACATACGAGTATGCCTACGAGGGTGACAACACGCTCGTGACGGATGAGGAAAGAGTAGAGCGAACCTACGATCAAAACAAAAAACTTTTGTATCTTAAAAAGGACGATCAAAAATTCGGTTATTCTTACACCCATAACACGGACGGGGAGGAGATTGTCGAAGAAAAGCTGATAGAGAAGAAGCTCTCCGACGGTTCCTTGGTTCATTATGAAAATGGGAAAGCATCAAAGATAGATTTGGCCGACGGATCATTCATCACGGACATTGTATTTAACGGTGACCGGCAGATGACAAAGGGCACGATTAATCTTCCAGGCGGTGTGAAAAAAGTCTTTGATAATCAAACCATCCTTGAAGAAATAGATCCAGATGGGACGCATTTCTTTTTTACCAATAATAAAATATCGAAAGTTGTCGATTCGGCGGGCAAAGAGCTTAATTATTCTTATGATAAAAATCAGGATGGGAGTATTAAGAATATTAATGTAAAGAAAGGCGACGCAAACCTTAAATATGACTCAAGCGGGAACCTCTTAGGGTTAAAGCTTCCGAATATTTTGACTCCTGAGGAAGTCGGAACTCAAACGGTCCACGCTTATGAAGGGGGTGGGGTAGGCGCTTATAGCATTGATGGAAATTATGACACGGCTCAATCCGTCTCCACTCAGCGGAATTTTGACCGAAATCAAGGAAGCGTTTCTGTCAATCTTTATTCAACGCATTCTTTTCCTGGACCTCAGACGATCACCAGGATCGAGTATAGCGCTTGGGGAGGGGGAAGCGGTCACGGAGATTATGGCGGGCACGGCAATGGGTCCTATGCCATTCAGTATCAACTGGCTGACGGGCAATGGGTTGTTTTTCCCGGAGCTTCCGGATCGAGCTCCGGCGGCCATGTTGTCAAAGAGGTGAACCTCTCGGGCGTCATAGCCGTGCGTGCGTTTGCTAACGGTTACGGCGAGGGCTCCGACCACGGATCGTGCGATGCTTACGCGTACATCTATGAAATCCAGTACACGCTGGCTGATCAATCTTTCTTAAGTTTTAACAAAGCAACCGATGCCCAAGGCCAAGTCACCGGCTATTCTTTTAGCGGTTATCCGGGAACGATGAGTTTTGATTCACAAGAGAACCTTTTGCCCGGCACTCCCGCTAATTTGAACAGTCCCGCACAGTCACTGAACGCCGCAGTCGCTTCATTAACGAACGTGCCCCATTTTGACAAGATAAACCTATCGGTTCCTGCGAACTTGAGCGGTTGGTTTTCTATTGCGAAGAATTCGGGTTTAGAATCCCAAACCATCGTCTCTCAAGAATATTCCTCCTCAGGCATTTTGGAGACCCAAAGCAAAGCCGACGGCACGGTCACATTGTTTGACGCGAATAGCCGTCCGACAGAGGTGCTGGATAATAGCGGCGTAATACTCATTCAATACAGCTACGACTCCGATGGCCATCCCACCCGTGTTTATTTAAAGAATGCGCGCGACACACTGCCGGACGAGGTCTTAAAAGCCAAACAAAGCATCGAAGAAGGACGCGCCTCATCTCTTCTGACTTTAGCCCAGCAAAAAAATCTCGCTTACCAATCCATTCAGTCTCAGGTCGCCGCCCAAAAACAAGCGTTGCAATCACAATTAAATAGTTTGCAGGATCAATTCAATCAAGTCGGCAACACCCCCGCCAGCGGCAAGAAGGCTAAGAGTGCCAGAGGCGATGTATTAAACCAGATAGGCAGTGCGATGGACCAGGTCCGCGGCGCTCTCGCGAATCTTTCTAGCCAAGAGGCTGATGCCTACGCCGCGCTTGACTCACAAGTAAAAGCCGTCTCTGATCAGATAGAAGCCGATTCTCAGGCCGCTTTCACGGCGCTGACTGTCCAAGAAGCCAATCTCAAGAAAGAAATTTTACGTCAAGAAGTCTCGCCGGTTGTTTATGACTATTATCGCCGGATTTTGGGACGCGATCCTTCAAGTCTTGAGTACGATTATTGGATTTCGAAGATGGCTTATGATTCAGGCAATTCCATCGCTGAGACCAAGGTCAAAGACGCGTCTGCGACTGTCCAAAACACCCTGCCCGTTTCGACACTTTCCACGAACGCTCGTAGCACACGCTCGGATGGATCGTCGGCTTGGTTTGAATGGACTTCGCAAGGAGCTTTGTTCTCCTACTGGGGCAACACTTGGCTTGATTACGCGTTAAACGCCGGAAATACCGGAGACCTTTCCGTGAGTCTCGAGGGCATCAATGTCGGCTCGGAAGGCATCCCGGCTTCTTACACAAACTTTAACGTAGATTTTTACATTGACGGTGTCAAGAAAGGGACGCTTCTTGTGCCAGCCAGTATGACGGTTTGGCAAAAAGCAAGCTTCACGGTCCCAGGGCTTGCCAAAGGAGCCCACACACTTCGCCTTGTCTGGACCAACGACAACGCCGCCTCGGGCGACGCCAATTTCATGTTCAGAAATCTTTCATTGACCCAAACCGTTGTCCAAGACGGGACCAAATTACTTAGCCAAGCTCTCAAAGACTATTTGAACGCTTTGCCGGAATTGCAAGAAAGAACAGTTTATGTCAATACCGTCAAACAAAACGTCACCAGTCAAATCAATAGTTTTCTGGCGATGTCGGACAGCCAAAAACAATCCTTCGCTTCGGGGCTCGGGCTGTCCGCTTCCGATTTAATCAATCTTAGCTCCTCAGACGCTCAAAAAATTCTCACGTGGTTGAATGGTCGTTCTTTGCATTTCGGCCAGAGCGCTTTCTTGGCATTGGAATCCTTACTGGATCAGAAGGCCATTTCCTACACCCGGACGGATATAGCTCAAAAAGCCATCCTAATCGACGTTCTAACGGGCGTTATAAGCCCCTTGGATGACGGAGACCTTGTCATCTCGGTGTTTGCCCTGAACAAGGTCGCCCAGGGCTATGGCTTAACCCTTAACGGGGCAAATCTGACCTGGGAAGATCTCCTCGCCGTTTATCAGGCCAATCCCACCGCTCGAATCATCGCCCACATAAATGGGAATCACTTTGTCATCGTGACCAATATCACGGCGGATTCAATTACCTACATTGACCCGGGAATTGGAAAAGATAAGCAAAATGAATCTCTTACTGTCACGAAAGAAGGCTTCCTCAAGGCTTGGAAAGGGAATGTTACCTTAGAACAAAATAAACTCCAAACAGTCACCAACTACCAGAATAAAGCTCTCTCTGCTTTACAAACCCAAAACATACGAGGCGCTTTCTGGGGAAGCTGGTTAGGAATCCTTGGCTTCGTCATCTCTATTTTTATTCCTGGAGTCGGGACTCTCCTTGCGGCCGCTTTAAGTTTTATCTCAAATGCTCTCCAAATAGCGTCGCTTGTTGCAAGCATCATTGAGAAAGACTGGCTCTCGGCCGCGACCGCTGTTGTCACTTTAGGTTTTTCAGACATTGGAAAAGGTCTAGCAAATTTCTTTAATGGTGCCGGACCTGTTGGCCAGGCTATCAATGGTGTAGGACAATTCTTTGGAACTATCTTCCAATCCGTCCAAGGTTTTTTTTCAACCATCGGAAATTCCTTTTCAGGCTTCCTTCATAGCACCCTTAATCTCTCAGGCGCCGCTTTAAAGGTGGCTGAAACCGCCGTCTCCGTTGGTGTCAACTATGGCGTTTCACGCGGACTCGAAACCCTCGGAATAAATCCTCAGATTGCCTCTTTTTTAGGCTCTCTGACGGCCGGAGGAATTATCGGGGGGATGAAAGGTAATACCCAGGATTTTGTCAACGGTCATGTGGTTCTGACATCCATACAACAAAATATCCAAGCAAGTATCCAGCAGGTGGTGACACTCAATCAGGTGGGACGTCTGGGCCTACAGCTTGGGATTGATCCTTATCTGACCAATATTGTTGGCTTGTCCCTTGCGGCGATTCAAGGAATTCAGATCCAGAATCCGGGTGGGTATCAATTTGGAATAGCTTTTTCACAAATCAAACCCCAGCTATTGAGTTCGTTGGCGCAGTATGGGGTGGATAAGCTTGGAACGAGTTTAGGGCTTGATCCGAGGGTTTCTGGCTTAATAGGGACACCGGTGTCGAGCGCATTAGGAGTGGGACTGCAGGGTGGGGTCAGTGCGGGATCTAACATTATTAACGCGGTTAAAGAAGGTATCACAAGAGGCATTACGAACTTTGCCGTCAACTATACCGGCGATGCCTTACATCTGAGCCCATTTTTAACTAGCATCTCAGCCACGGCCTTGGGAGGGGCCATTTCAGGGCTATTTGGCATCCAACAGGTCGATCCGAATGACCCCAACCATGTTGTGCACCCAGCCAATATGTTTGAGGGCATCTCAAACGCCTTTTTAAGGGGTTTATCCAGCACCTTGACCTTGGGAGGCGCGGGAAATGACTCATGGTCTCAAGCCGCCCAGCTTCAAAGAATCACGGGCTTCTCAACCATTGCTCAACAAATGGGTCTTTCAAAAGCCATTGATACTTATGCAACTTCGATGTTTCAACAAACAGCCATTGAGCAAATGGTTCAGATTTCGGGGAGCGTTCAGAAGTATATTGATACTCAACTCAGTTCGGGTAATTATGTTCAAAAAACAGAAGATGGCCACGATTACAAATACATCATGGTTCCAGGATCGAAGAATTCCGATCCATACTCCAACAATTTGGACAGCGCTTATGTCAAGGTAGATACCACTGCTGGGCATGAGGGTGTTTATGGATTTGCTGACCAAGGGTACGCTGTGGATGGCCAGTCTGATCTTATGTCCGATAATGGCCTCGGTCTTAACTCGGGAATTGCCGAAGTTCTTTATCAAGGAAGCAAATATATTCAAAAATGGTACGGCGGGCAAGTTGTGTTTACAAATGTTATTACCCCTGACGGATACACCGGGACTTTCTACGATAATTCTCCCAATTTGATCATCGCTAATAAAGGACAATTTTTCGATGGAAGGTTCATTGATGAATCAGGTTCGACAATCATTGTTCAAGACAGTAAAATCCTCGGCTATCAACAATCTATCACTGACCAAGGCCTTCTTGATTTTACAGCGGATCTCGTCACAGGTCTTAATATTGCCTATAGCACGGTTCAGAGTTTGCAAAGTTCAGCAGGAAAAGGAGCCCTGAAGACTTTAGTCAGCGATGATTATAAACATGTTTCAGGTGTGAGCGCCGCTTCATTGGCTAATTATGTCGGCGATGGGGCTAAGCAATATCTAAAAACTCACTATAATGTCCAAGATACAGACTTCGCTACGTACGCCCACTTGTTTGGAGATGTGGGTGATAAGATCTCAGCTCTTTACTCAGGCTATCTCAAAGCTGAAAATTTCCTGGTGTCAACCGTGGTTGACGGAGCTTTGGACGTTGGCTATCTAGGTACTGAAATTCCTCTTATGTGGGACGAGGTCGGAAAGGCATATCAATCGCTTAAGATCGGAGATTTAAATCAAGCGTCGGAATATATGGGTAGCGTGGGCACACGACTGTTTAGAGAAGGAAATAGGGCTTTATTTATTTTGACTCTTGGATTATCATCGATTGGGGAAGCTGGCGCTGAAGATCTTGCCGGAAGTATAGGCAAAGATATTGTTGGACCTCTTGGCGAAACAGCTGCTCTTCGGTTTGGAACGAATGATCTTGTTTATGGCCCATCGGCGAACAATCAACTTTTTCTTTTTCAGCAACGAACGGGAGGTAAATTACTAACAGATTTTCCCGAAGGGCCAGGAAGCATGGGTTGGTTTAATTATTCAGTGTCTAAATTAGAACAAGCCGTATCCGGTGGAAATTACATTCGTTTTGATCTTACGTATATGGGAGATCAAACCGCTATAAATCAGGCTCTTAATGGTACCGGGGAGTTTGGTGGTACGGTAACTTCGCAAGAACTCAGATATATTAGTGATAACTGGGGACGCCTGAAGTCGAGTATAAAATTTTATCGTAATGGAAAAGAGGTGGTAGCCCCGTGGTAAAAAAAATTAAATTGACTGCCCAAGATAGCGCATTGCGCTTAGAATTTAATGAAAATAATTGGTGCATTTGCTTTCTGGAATGCGAAAACCAAGAGTTGCGTTTAGGGGCAAATACAGATTCTATTATTATAAAGCGTCTCTTGTCTGGTTTAAAAGATGAAAAGAAAGAGGTTCATCATCGTATAGGCGGGGTTGATGTATTTTGCATTTTCACCTTATTTGAAAATCATTATACTCTTTACGCTGCCGAGCAAAAGGAAGGATCTTTGGCCTTGTATTGGCAGGATCCAAATGCCAATGTTACATGCACGACCGCTTTAAGTTCGCATGAGAGAAGGAAATGGATCAGCCAACTTCAAGAGGAATCAAATATTTTACAGGATCCAACCCATCGCAACTAATGTCAAATCAGCCAGCCGAAAATCGGAAACCTTTTAAATCAAGCAGCTTATTCAAAACGGGCTTAATTCTTTTCCCAATCTCCTTTCTAATTAATATTGCATTTATGAAACTTGGAATACACGGCATAGCGCGAGAGTTGTCTCGTTTGGGAACATTAGTGGGTTTTTTTCTCATAATTTTTGGTGGGATTTACAATTTATTTGGAAAAAAGAATTAAAAAGATGCTCGTTGGTCGAAAAAACAAAAAACCATATGTCAAAGACCCCGTCAAAGAATGTATCGCTGAATACAACAATAAAATAAACCTCGCCCTATTAGTCCTGTCAAAGTTATTAAAACTGGAACATAAAGTTTCAAAGCAAACGATCAGGCTTGCCCTTAAAAACTTACGTCAGGCAAAGTCTTTGCAGGCAAAATACGGCTTTGTTAAAAAACATGAATAGACTTAAAGGCACCATTCTGATTTGTGAGCCACACAAGGGCTTAAGAGAATCCTTCAAGCTGATCCTTGAGGGAGAGTACCAGCTTTTCTTTGCGAATAACCTAGAAGAAGTATTTGATAGTCTTAATTTAAAAAAGATAAATCTTTTTATTTTAAACGCGGATGATTCTTCAAAGGCCTTGGAATTTACGGCCTCAGTCAAACAAACCTATCCGGACCTGAAGATTCTTCTCATCACAACGAATCTTGAATTGGAATTCCAAGAGAGCGCTATAAAATTAGCTACGGGCATACGATTCCATGAGAAACCTTGGGATTCGAGCGAGCTGAAAGAGCAGATCGATACAATTATCCGCGGCTACGCTTTAGAAAAACACACATACATTGTAAAGATCAAGCTGACTTAACCGTGTAGATTTTCCCCTCGATAGCCAACCAACAAATTTCTTAGTACAATTTTTAGCCCCATATCTTGTAGAAAACCAAAAAGTCAGCTACTATATGTTGAAATTGATAAAACTTGTCAAAAATTTATTGACAAACAATAATTAGAAGAATAGAATTCTGCCTGCTCATGATAAAAACTGATTTGACAATATTGTCAAAACGGAACCAACAAGAGCCAAGACAAAAGTCAGGGAGTGGTAGTTAAAATAAGGTGAGAACACCATGAATGAAGAAGACAACTTCTTTACGGTCGATGAGCTCGCGCGGTACCTCCGGATGCAGCCGCTTACGATTTATAAGCACGCGGCATCGGGAAAAATCCCCGGGTTTAAGGTCGGAACGTATTGGCGCTTTAAAAAGAAAACGATAGACCGCTGGATCGAAGCGCAAGAGCAGTCCAATATCAATCATAAAACTTTAATCAATGTTTAACCCAAGCTGAGTAGCTTGGGTTTGTTTTTGTCGAATTAAAGTTCAAGTGCTTTCAGGCTAAGGGTGTCGAATATGTCAGTCACAATGAATGGGTTGGATAATAAAATAGCGGTCGTGACCGGCGGCAGCCGGGGGATCGGCCGCGCGATAGTCTCCGAGCTCGTAAAGCACGGCGTGGCCGTTTCATTTAATTATGTCAACAGTGAAGAAGCCGCCAATCATCTTATAAAGGAAGTAGAAAAACAAGGCGGGAAGATTATGGCGGTAAAAGCGGACGTCAAAGATCCAAAAGACGCCGAAAGATTCGTCGCCGAGACAAAAAAGCGCTTTGGCCGGATCGATTTTCTCGTGAACAACGCGGGCATTATTAGGGATAAGACCCTTATGTTCATGACGGATATGGATTGGAAAGATGTCATCGATACCAACTTAAATGGCCCCTTCAATCTAACGCGTCTTGTCATTACGGGACTCTTGAAACAAAAAAGCGGCTCGATCGTCAATATATCATCCACAGCCGGAATGATCGGGAATGCCGGCCAAGTGAATTATAGTTCCAGCAAAGCAGGCGTCATTGGTTTCACAAAATCTTTGGCCAAGGAAGTGGCGTCTTATGGTGTGCGGGTCAATGCCGTCGCCCCCGGTTTTATTGAAACAGACATGGTGAAAAATATTCCCGATGGAAAAATGAAAGAAGCGATACAGACCGTGCCCATGAAGCGAATAGGCGCTCCGGAAGAAGTGGCCAGAGTTGTGGCGTTTCTCCTTTCAGACGCGTCATCCTATATTACCGGCCAGGTTTTGCCGATTGACGGAGGTCTCGCGATTTGAAGAGTGACGATACGCGGATTGTCATAACAGGCATAGGTGTCGTTTCACCGATTGGCATCGGGAAAGAGGCCTTTTGGCAGGGATTGAAGGAAGGCCGCTCGGGCATAAAGCCGGTGACGTTATTTGATACCTCAACAACTCGTTCGAAATTGGCCGCTGAAATTACTAATTTTAAGCCAGAAGAAATTTTAGGCTCAACGGGCTTAAAAAACATGGATAGGACTACGAAACTTGCTTTATGTGCCGCAAAGCTTGCTTTGGGGGATGCGAATTTTCAAGTCAGCGAGGAAAATGCCGTAGATACAGGTGTGGTACTTGGTTCAACAAACGGCAGTGTTTACAGTGTGAGCGAGTTTGACAAAAAGGCTCTGCGAGACGGTCCTTACACCGTAAACCCTGCGCTATTCCCAAACCTTGTGATGTGTAGCGCCCCAAGCCAAGTGGCGATCAAGTTTGGTATTAAGGGGCTGAGTAGTACAGTCGCGTCAGGTTTTAATTCGGGATTTAGCGCTGTTCAATACGGGATCAATATGATGAGAAATGGTCATGTGAAGTATGCTCTAGTAGGTTCTGTCGAGGAGCTTTGTGAACAAACTTATAAGGCCTTTCATCAGTTGCGGTTATTGTCAGGATCAAAAGAAGGGGAAGATGAGCTTTCTGCTCCTTTAGATCGAAGAAGAAACGGATTTGTTATGGGTGAAGGGGCTGTTATATTCATGCTTGAAACTTTAGAAACTGCCAAGGAGCGGAAGGTAAAAGTCTATGCAGAAATATCCGGTGTTTTTGAAGAGAACTCTTTTGTCAATCTTTCGCGTTTAAAACCTTATTTAAATGATATCGACGACCTCGCGGATAGTATTCGTAGAAACAACAATTTTAATACAGACGGTATTGATTTTGTAAGCATCGGCGTTAATTCGTCAAAAGTACGTGATCTGCTGGAGACAAGAGTTGTAAATCGTTTTTTTTCAGACGGAAACGATCCGGCCATAAGTGGAATAAAGTCGCTTGTCGGCGAATCTTTCAGCGCAGCTAATAGCTTTCAAATTCTTGGCTCTCTTTTTTGCATGGATACGAATTTTATTTTTCCCACGGTAGGGCTAGAAAAAATGGATAGATGCTGCCGTGTAAATAATTTGATCCAAAAACCGACCAGTAAGAAGGTAAACAAATCTTTTATTTGCAGTGCGGATTTTGGTTTACCGGTGAATTTTTTAACTTTGGAGAAAATGAATCACTAGTCACTAGTATAGGAGAGCCGAGGATGAATCTAGATAATCCAAAAGAGTTGGAAACGGAAATAAGAAAAGTTGTTGAGGCGACAATTGAAAAGAACATCAACGCGCTTAGTTTGGATGACAACGTGTTACAAAAGATGGGCCTTGACTCAATGACCGCTTTGGAGATTATGGCGGCGATGGAGGAACGATTTAAGATAAGGATACAGGAACAGGATTTGCCAAAGATTACCAGCTTAAGATCTGTTATGGAAGTTCTGATCAAATATCTGAAAAAGAAAGAGATTAAATCGTGACGGTTATGTCGAGGCTATCCAGAGATGAAATGTTGAAACATCTGCCCCATCGACCACCATTTTTGTTTATCGACGAAGTAGAACAATTAGTAGCGGGGCAAAATATCAAGGCGGTAAAAAATGTTAAAGCTGAGGAAGAATATTTTAAAGGGCATTTTCCTTCTAATCCGATAATGCCTGGCGTGCTGATTATAGAAGCTTTGGCCCAGGCTTCGTGTGTTTTGTACGCCGTTAGTTTACCTTCAGATGCTGTCCGTTCTTATTATTTATCTTCGTCAAAAATTAGATTTTTAAAACCTGTTATACCTCCATGTCGTTTAGAGCTTCATTCAGTATCCACAAAAATGGTTAATCAAGGCGGTGTGTTCAAAGTAAAGGCTGCTGTTTCCAACGATACAGTAGCTGAAGGAGAAATGACATTCGCATGTCAGACACAGAAGTAACAAATCGTGAAGTGGTAGTTACCGGAATTGGTTTGGTTTCATCCTTAGGAGATGACAAGGATGCGTTTTGGAATAATGTCTTGGCGGGTAAGTCCGGTATTACGGAAGTATCGTGCTTTGATACAAGCGATTTTGATGTTCATCGTGGCGGCGAGGTTAAAGATTTTGATCCTAATAAGTACAAAATTAATCAAAATCAGACCGGTCGTTGCTCGCAGTTTGCGGTAGCTGCAACGCAGAGCGCTCTGAACGATGCGCGTCTAACGAATTTGGAATGCTCAAAAATAGCGGTGGTTATAGGTACGACAATGGGGGAAAGCCAAGTCCTGGAACGTATCGATGAGTTGTGGTTGAAAAACGAGGATACGGTATCATCTGAGTTGATAAAAAAATATCCCGCAAACAATATAGCGGAATGTGTAACAAAGTTTTTCAAATTGCGAGGATGCAGCATTGTTATTCCGACCGCTTGCGCGGCTGGCAATTACTGTATTGGATATGCTCTCGATCTTATTCAAAGTGGGGATTATGATGTTGTCATCGCAGGTGGCGCTGAATCTATGTCTAAGATTGCTTTTACTGGATTTAGCCGGATTTTTGCTGTGGCACCGGAAAAATGCCAACCCTTTGACAAAAATAGAAAAGGCATCATGGTCGGAGAAGGCGCGGGGATACTCGTTCTGGAAAGCCGAGAACATGCTAAAAAGAGAAAAGCCAAAGTCTATTGCAAGGTACTTGGCTACGGCTTGAGCACGGATGCAAAACATATGACAATTCCAAATGAAGAAGGCGTGGCAATGGCTATGAGGCGGGCTATTAAGCGTTCCAGAGTGGATGGTTCCGACATTGACTATATAAGTGCTCATGGAACTGGTACACCGGCTAATGATGCCACAGAATGCGCTGCGATTAACAGAGTTTTTGGCAATCACACCGGCAAAATCAGCGTGAGTTCTATAAAGTCGATGTTAGGTCATACAATGGGGGCGGCGAGCGCTATTGAAGCCATTTCATGTGTGCTAAGCATCCAGACGGGATTTATTCCGCCCACGATAAATCTCGAGGAACAAGACCCTGAATGCCGGATTGATTGTGTACCCAATCATGCCAGGCAAAAAAAAGTGAGAATCGCGTTGAATAACGCATTTGCTTTTGGAGGCAACAATTCATGCGTTGTCTTTGCGGGTGAGTAACCCGAAGGAGCATTTATTAAATCGACTACTTACGATTGCATAGTTATAGGTGCTGGTATAGGGGGGTTAACCGCGGCGTGTCTTCTTGCCAAAAGTGGAAAAAAAGTCCTTGTGCTCGAAAGAAATGATTATCCAGGCGGGTATTGCTCAAATTTTCAAAGAAATGACTACAGGTTTGAGAGTGCTATTCATGCCATTAATGGGTGTGGCGAAAATGGTCGCACACGGCGAGTGTTGAGCGAGTGTGATGTTTTTAGCAAGCTGCGCTTTCTTAAGCCACCACAGCTGTATAGGATTAATTTCCCAGATCTCGATTTAAGCTTCCCCCAAGAGGACATTTCCCAGTATTCAGACATTCTCTCCAAACAATTCCCGGAAGAGATCGACAATATCGAAAACTTTTTTGCGGAAACGAACGCTTTGTTCACAGAAACCCTTGTTTCTGATTCTAACAATGTAGATTCAGTTGGTTCCTCGTTAATCTGGAAATACAAGGATTTGACACTGAAAGACTTTCTAGACCAGCGTTTTAAAAACGAAAAGCTAAAGGCGATCTTAGCGCAGTATTGGGGATACTTGGGTGTGCCTCCAAGCCAATTGTCCGCCATCTATTATCTTTACATGTTTTGGGACTATGCAGCAAATGGCGCTTATTATCCAGAAGGAGGATCTGAAGGAGTCGCAAGACAGTTAGAAAAGGAAATCATAAAATCAGGTAGCAAGGTAGTTTTTGGAGCGGAAGTTAAACATTTGATATCTGAAGACGGGAAGATAATTGATAGAGTTTTGTTAAAAAATGGGGAAGAATTTCATGGAACTAACTTCATTAGCAATATTAGCGCTAAGAAACTATTTGACGAAATGATCGACGGTGTAAAAATGCCGGACAAAATTTTGAATCGTACCAGAACTATTGAAGGGTCACTATCAGCGTTTGTGCTTTATCTCGGTTTAAATAAAGATGTGAAGGACGTGGGCGTAGATGATTATGAGATCTTTTCCAATCCTGACTATGATTTAGAGCGCCACTATGCTGCAGTGCTCAATAACGACCTTGTGCGAACCCAGTTGGCCATAACTATTTATTCCAATCTAGATCAAACAAGTTGTCCAAGGGGCAAGTCTGTTTTGAGTATTTTCGCATTAGCAAATTATGATGGGTGGAAAGAATTGTCACGTAGGGAATATACGATTAAAAAAAAGGAGCTATCAGAGGCACTCATTAAGAGATGCGAAAATATAATACCTAATCTAGGAAAATTAATTGATGTCATTGAAGTTGCTACGCCTCTTACGCTTGAGAACTATTCGGGCAGTACGAAAGGCGCGATTTATGGATGGATTCAGGATATTTCTCAATCAAGTTTTAGAAGGCAAAAACCCGTTACTCCGATAAAGAACCTTTATCTAACCGGAGCATGGACTAGACCAGGTGGTGGATTTTCGTCGGTTGTTTATTCCGGTAGTATTGCCGCAAATTGTGTGAGCCCAAAATACCAAGAGGCATTTCATGAAACCTAAGACCAGCGTCGTTATTACTGGCATCGGCCCCTTATGCTCGCTTGGAATTGGAAAAGAAGCCGTATGGAATGGGATTAAGAGCGAAGAATCTAGTGTTGTGAAAAGGGAGTTTGTTAGTGATGGAGATAGTCTGGGAAGTTTTTATCATCACCCAGTTAAAAATTTTAATATATCGACGTTTGGTTTTGACAAAGAAATCCTAACCTGGATAAAGGATTGGAAAAACGGGTTTGAGGATCTCGACCTTCTTTATCTCGCTGCTGCGGCGAGTCTTGCAATTAAAGATAGTGGAATTCAATATGATTTGGAACAGAACAATATTGGCCTTGTCACGACCCACGAGAATCCAGGCTTAGAAGATTTTTTTAATTTAAGTATCGAAACAGCGTTTGATTTCCTAAAGAAGGACAAAACTGCTGATAAAAGATCACTTCTTAATCATATGTTTGAGAAATGCGAGCGTCTGGGTTATGACAGCCAGTCTTTTATGTACTTATTTTTTGTGGCCAAAATTTTATCTATTCACGGCTTCTCGTTATTTGTCAATAATGCTTGTGCTTCAGGGTTATATGCCATAGAAACAGCAGCGCAGTTAATAAAAACAGATAGATGTAAAGCAGTTGTTGTATCGGGAATTGATAGACAGCAGTTGTTATATAAGCATCTGTGGTTGAAAAGTCTTAATCTCTTTGCCGCCGATGGAGTCACAAAGCCGTTTTCAAAAGATAGAAACGGATTTGTAATGGGCGAGGGGGGCGGAGGACTAGTTTTAGAAGATAAATCTGAGGCTGAAAAAAGCGGTGCTTTTATATATGCCGAATATGG
>Ga0080064_1003607_pt1 | contig 21871 bp, 16 predicted proteins | sample Subgrocontami54m_FD_69260 | JGI IMG/M metagenome (GOLD analysis project Ga0080064, IMG submission 69260) | Subsurface groundwater microbial communities from S. Glens Falls, New York, USA - GMW46 contaminated, 5.4 m (SPADES assembly) (version 2) ...
TCCAGACTCGTGGGCCGGTTGTAGAAGGTGGGGATGAGCGGCATGATGGTGGCCCCGGCGGCGGCCGCCAGGTCCATGTTGCGGATGTGGATGCGGTTGAGCGGGGTCTCGCGCACGCACAGCACCAGCCGGCGCTTCTCCTTCAGGCAGACGTCGGCGGCGCGCTCGATCAGCCGCATGGCCAGGCCGTTGGCGATGCGCGCCAGCGTCCCCATGCTGCATGGGATCACCACCATGGCGTCCGTGGGATAGGAGCCGCTGGCGATGTTGGCGCCGATATCGGCGTTGGCCTGCTCGTTGATCTTCTTCGACTTCTTGCCCAGCAGTTGCGTGACCAGGTCGCTGCGGCCGCGGAGTGTGACCTCCTCGGCCAGCACTCGCAGGGCGTTGTCGGAGGCGATGAAGTTCACCGTCTTCACCCGGCGGTCGCGCTCCAGGGCCAGCAGCAGTTGGCGGCAGAACTCGGCGCCGCTGGCGCCGGTGGTGGCTACGGTCAGGGTGCGAGGTGCAGGCATGGGACAGATAGCTTACCGCATTGCAGAGACGGGGCATGCCCCGTCTCTACGAGAATGCAACGATGGTAAGCTGAGTACCCGGATGACTCCCGAATCTCTCCGCAAACTCTTCGAGCAAGTCCGCCGGGGAAAGCTCTCGGCCGACGAGGCCGTCGCCCGCCTGCGTCACATGCCCTTCGAGGACCTGGGCTTCGCCAAGGTGGACCATCACCGCCGGCTGCGCGCCGGGATGCCGGAGGTGGTGCTGGCTGAGGGGAAGACGCCGCGGCAGGTGGCGTCCATCTTCGCGCGGCTGGCGAGGGCGGGCGGCAACGTCCTGGCCACGCGGGCCACGCGCCAGCACTTCGCCGCGGTGCGCAAGTCGGTGCGCCGGGCGGAGTACCGCGAGCTGGCGCGAGCCATCGTCCTCCAGCGCGACCGCAGGAAGTACGGGAAAGGAACGATTGCCGTAGTCTCTGCCGGGACCAGCGACATCCCAGTGGCGGAAGAAGCCGTGGTGACCGCCGAGGTCATGGGCAACGACGTCGAGCACCTGTACGACGTGGGCGTCGCCGGCATCCACCGGCTGCTGGCGCACCGCGCGGCGCTGACCGAGGCGCGCGTGGTCATCGTCTGCGCCGGCATGGAGGGCGCGCTGCCCAGCGTTGTGGGTGGGCTGCTGCGCGTCCCGGTCATTGCCGTGCCGACCAGCGTGGGTTACGGGGCATCGTTCAAAGGCCTGGCGGCGCTCTTGGGGATGCTGAACTCCTGCGCCTCGAACGTCAGCGTGGTCAACATTGATAACGGCTTCGGCGCGGGCTACGTGGCCTCAATGATCAACCGGCTGTAAAACCCTTTAACCACAAAGGACACGAAGTACCACGAAGACGTGGGGTTTTCTTTGCCTTCGTGTTCCTTCGTGACCTTTGTGGTTAACGCCTTTTCGACGCTGCTTTTCCGAAGACCCGCGCGAAGATCTTGTCCACATTGCGCAACTGGCGCTTGAGCTCGAAGGCGCGCTCCAGTTGCTTGCCGGAGAGGCGCTTCGCGATCTGCTTGTCCTGGGCCACCAGGTCGTGGAAGCACTCCCCACCCTTCCAGGCGCGCATGGCGTGCTTCTGCACCAGGCGGTAGGCGTCCTCGCGCGACATGCCGGCCTCGGCCAGGTCGAGCAGGAGCTGCCCGCTGAAGATCAGTCCGCCAGTGCTCTCCAGATTGGCGCGCATGCGCTTGGGATAAACCAGGAGCGTATCGATCAGATTGGCGGCGCGGTGCAGCATGTAGTCGAGCAGGATGGTGGAATCGGGCAGGATGACGCGCTCGACCGATGAGTGCGAGATGTCACGCTCGTGCCAGAGGGCGACGTTCTCCAGCGCCGCCTGGGCGTTCGCGCGCACCACCCGCGCCAGGCCCGAGATCTGCTCGCAGGCCACCGGATTGCGTTTGTGCGGCATGGCAGAGGAGCCCTTCTGCTTGGCGCTGAAGAATTCCTCGGCCTCGCGCACTTCGGTGCGCTGCAGGTGGCGGACCTCGGTGGCGACCTTGTCCAGCGTCGAGGCGATGACGGCCAGCGTCGCCAGGTAGTGCGCGTGGCGGTCGCGCTGGATCACCTGCGAAGAAACGGCCGCAGCCTGCAATCCCAGGCGCGCGCAGATACGCTCCTCCAGCTCGGGCTCCAGATGCGCCAGGTTGCCCACGGCACCCGAGAGCTTGCCCACGCGCATCTCCTCGGCGGCGCGCTCCAGCCGCGCCAGGTTGCGGTTGGTTTCGGCGTACCAGTTGGCCAGCTTCAGCCCGAAGGTGATGGGCTCGGCGTGGATGCCGTGGGTGCGCCCGATCATGGGCGTGTGCTGGAACTCGAAGGCGCGGCGGCGGAGCACGTCGCGCAGCCGCTCCAATCCCTTCAGCAACAGGAGGGAGGCCTCGCGTACCTGCAGCGCCTGCGCGGTGTCCACCACGTCGTTGGAAGTCAGGCCGTAGTGCAGCCAGCGGGAGTGGGGCGCGCCGATCTTTTCCGCCACCGCGGTGGTGAAGGCGATGACGTCGTGCTTGACCTCCTCCTCGATGGCCTGGATGCGGGCCAGGTTGAAGTCGGCCTTGTTGCGGATGGCGCGCGCGGCCTCGGCCGGGACGCGGCCGGCTTCGGCGAGGGTTTCGGTCGCGGCAACCTCCACCGCCAGCCACATGCGGAACTTGTTCTCGTCGGTCCAGATGTGGCCCATCTGCGGGCGGGTGTAGCGCGAGATCACCTTATGGCTCCTCCGGCGTGAAGGGAAACAATCATTCTAAATGGTGGGGCAAGGGGCGCAAAGGCGGGCCGGTCAGCGATGAGCAATAAGCAGCGGCCCACTCTGAAGGCTTATTGCTTATCGCTAATTGCTAATCGCTATCGGCTAATTGCTGTAGAGCAGCACGCCCTCGGTTTCCTTCGAATCCACGGGGCGGTAGAACAGCTTGTCGCCCTCGAGGAAGACCTCGATGAAGGCGGGCCGGGTCTGGATGGTGCCCTGGATGAGGGCCTCCGATAGCGGGTCCTCGATGTACTTCTGCAGGGCGCGGCGCAGGGGGCGGGCGCCGTAGCTGCGGTCGCCGAGCGTTTTTTCCAGCATCCACTTCTTGGCTTCTTCGGTGACCGTGATGGTGATCTGCCTCTGGGCCAGGTTCTGGTTGAGCTGGCCGACCAGCAGTTCGACGATCTGGATGAGGTCCGTCTCCGAGAGCGCGTTGAAGATGATGACTTCATCCAGGCGGTTGAGGAACTCGGGGTTGAAGGTCTTTTTGACCTCGCTGCGCACCATCTCCTCGATCTTGCCGGAGATGGTTTCCTCGTGCTCCGATTGGAAGCCCATGCCGGTGCGCTTCTGCAGGTGGCGGGCGCCGATGTTCGAGGTCATGATCAGGATGATGTTCTTGAAATCCACGGTGTTGCCCAGGCCGTCGGAGAGCTGGCCGTCCTCGAAGACCTGCAGCAGGATGTTGAAGACGTCGGGGTGGGCCTTCTCGATCTCATCCAGCAACACCACGGAGTAGGGCGCGCGCTTCACGCGCTCGGTGAGCTGGCCGCCCTCCTCGTACCCCACGTAGCCCGGAGGCGAGCCGATGAGCTTGGAGACCGAGTGCTTCTCCATGAACTCGCTCATGTCGAAGCGGATGAGCGACTTCTCGCTGCCGAAGAGGAACTGGGCCAGGGTGCGCGCCACCTCCGTCTTGCCCACGCCGGTGGGGCCGAGGAAGAGGAACGACCCGACGGGCCGGTTGGGATTCTTCAATCCGGCGCGGGAGCGGCGGATGGCGCGGGCCATGGCGGTGATGGCTTTATCCTGCGAGATCACGCGCTTGTGCAGCTCTCCCTCGATGCGCAGCAGCTTCTGCGTCTCTTCTTCCTTGACGGAAGCCACGGGCACGCCGGTCCAGCGCGAGACCACGTCCTCGATGTCGTCGCGGCTGACCACCCCGGTGGAGGACTCGTCCAGGTGGTACTTCTCGCGCAGGGCGCGCAGGTTGTCGCGCTCCTTGCGCTCCTCGTCCGAGTAGAAGCGCGCCTTCTCGAACTCGTGGTTGGCGATGGCGTTCTCCATGCGGTGGACGATGAACTTGATGCGCTTCTGCACGTCGGTGATCTCGTCAGGCAGGGAAGTCTGGCGCAGCTTCACCCGCGCCCCGGCCTCGTCGATCAGGTCGATGGCCTTGTCCGGCAGGTGCCGGTCGGGGATATAGCGGTTGGAATGGGCCACGGCGAAATCGATGGCCTCCTCCGTGTAGGTCACGGCGTGGAACTTCTCGTAGCGCTCCTTGACCCCCTTGAGGATCTTGATGGCCTCGACTTCGTTGGGCGGCGGCACCTTCACCGACTGGAAGCGCCGCTCCAGCGAGCGGTCCTTCTCGATGGACTTGCGATACTCGCCCGGCGTGGTCGCCCCGATGCACTGGATCTCGCCGCGGGAGAGCGCCGGCTTCAGGATGTTGGCGGCGTCCAGCGAGCCTTCCGCCGAGCCCGCGCCCACCAGGGTGTGCAGCTCGTCGATGAAGATGATGGCGTTCTGGTTCTCCATCAGCTCCTTCATGATGGTCTTCAGGCGCTCTTCGAACTGGCCGCGGTATTTGGTGCCGGCCACGATGAGCGAGAGGTCCAGTCCGAGGATGCGCTTGTCCGCCAGGAACGAGGGAACTTCTCCGTCGGCGATGCGCTGCGCCAGGCCCTCGACGATGGCGGTCTTGCCCACGCCCGGCTCGCCGATGAGCACTGGGTTGTTCTTGGTGCGGCGGCAGAGGATCTGCACCACGCGCTCCAGCTCGGCCTCGCGGCCCACCAGAGGATCGAGCTGGTTGTCCATGGCGGCCTGGGTCAGGTCGCGGGAGAACTCGCTGAGCAGCGACGATTCCTTCGAGCGCTGCGGCTGCGCCTTCTCCTGCGTGGTGCGCGCCAATTCTTCCCGGATGCTGGAAAGCCGGAGGCCGCGCTCGTGCAGGATCTCCGCGGCAAAGCATTTTTCTTCGCGCAGCAGGCCCAGCAGCAAATGCTCGGTGCCGATGTGCTTGTGCGAGAGCCGCTCGGCTTCCTCGGCGGCGTAGGCCAGCACGCGCTTGCACTCGTTGGAAAGCGGGAGGTCCACGGAGGTGGAAACCTTCTCGCGGATGGTGGTGTGCCCCTCGATCTGCTTGCGGATGGACTCCACCGAGGCATGGGAACGCAGGAAGCGGTTGGTGAGCGCCTTGTCTTCGCGCAGCAGGCCGAGGAGCAGGTGCTCGGTCTCGATGTAGGGAGATCCGAACTGGCTGGCCTCGTAGCGCGCGAAGAAGATCACGCGTCTCGCCTTTTCCGTATAGCGTTCGAACATATTCCCCCTCTAAGTTCCCAATCCCGTCCTCACCCGGCCACCAGCGATTCCGGCCGGACCTCGCTCAGCCGCCCAGCCTCCAGCCGCAGCACGCGATGGCAGCGCCGCGCGAAGGCAGCATTGTGGGTAGCAATGAGGGAAGTAAGCCGATACTCGCGATGGAGCCTGGCAATCAATTCAAACACCACATCCGCGCTCCTGGCATCCAGGTCGCCGGTGGGTTCATCGGCCAGCAACAGTTGCGGCCGCGTCACCAGCGCCCGGGCCAGCGCCACCCTCTGTTGCTCGCCTCCGGAAAGTTCGCCGGAGCGATGGTGCGCCCGATCTTCCAACCCCACCTCGCGCAGCAGGCGCAAGGCCTCTTCCTGAGCCTCCACCGCCGGCCGGCCCCGCACCCTGAGGGGCATGGCGACGTTTTCCACGGCGGTGAACTCCGGCAGCAAATAGTGAAACTGCCAGACGAAACCGATCTCCCGGTTCCGAAAGTCCGCCGCCGCGTCGTCGGCCAGCGAGCAGAGCTGCATTTGGGCGAAGTATACGTCACCCTTGGAAGGCCGTTCAAGCGCCCCGAGGATGTAGAGTAAGGTACTCTTTCCCGCACCCGACTCGCCCACGATCCCCAGCATCTCTCCCTTCCGCACCCGGAAGGACAGGTTGTCAAAGACCACCAGCTCCGACCCGCCGGAGGGGAAAACCTTGGTCAGCCCCTCCACCCGCAGCAGATCGTCGTTATTCATTGGATGCACGTCGGTCTCCAACCGTATCGTTCTCTCGCTGTGGAAACCCGCCGGGGCCGCTATCTTCGACCCCTGCAAGCATTAGACCACAGGGCCACGACCTTTGGTGGCGGTTACAGAATCCCGGAGATTACCAAAGTCTGTAGCTCGGGCTGACATGGGAACGCCATTGGGCGAAGCTCTTGCGCCAGGACGCTACTCGTAGCGCAGCGCTTCAGCGGGCAGGATGCGCGCCGCCGACCAGGAGGGATACAGGGTCGCGACGAAGGAGATGCCCAGCGACATCAGGGCCACCAGCACGCCATCAATCACGCGCGGAGCGAAGGGGACGTAATCAATGGAGTAGATTTCAGGCGAGAGCGAGATCCAGCGGTAGTGCCCGCCGGCCCAGGCGAGCGCGTAGCCGAGGGCCAATCCCAGCGCCGTGCCCACCACTCCGATGAGCACGCCCTCGAGCAGGAAGATGTTACGCACCTGGGCGCGGCGCGCGCCCAGTGACAGCAGTACGGCGATATCGCGGGTCTTTTCCATCACCATCATGATGAGCGAGATCAGGATGTTAAGCGCGGCCACCAGCACGATCAGCCCCACGGTGATGAAGGTGACGCGGCGCTCCAGGCGCAGGGCGCGGAAGAGCGCGCGGTTCTGCTCCATCCAGTTGGTGGACATGAAGCCGGGCCCGGCGGTGCGCTCCAGTTCGCCGCCGATCTCGCCGGCCCGGTCCAGGTCGTCCACCTTGAACTCGATCACTGAGACCACGTCGCCCAGCCCGAAGAGCCGCTGCGCGTCCGCGAGGCGCGTGAAGGCCCACGCGGTGTCGTAGTCGTAGAAGCCCGATTCGAAGATTCCCACCACCTGAAAGCGCACGTACTTGGGGACCATGCCGAAGGGCGTCAGTTCGCCCTGTGGGCTGGTGACCAGCACCACCGAGCCGACGGTGGCGCCGAGTTCGTCGGCAACGCCCTTGCCCAGGACGAGGGGCGGCATAGTTTGTGTGGATGAGTTTGATTGTGTGGATGCGGGCGACTCGCCCGCAGCAGTTTCTTCCAGCGCTGCCGCCGAGCCGAACTTCACCGTCTGCAGCAGTTGTCCCACCCGGCGCTCGGAGTCGGGCAGCACGCCCTTGATGATCACGCCGCGAGCGCGCGCCCCGCGCGAGACCAGCACCTGCTCGTAGAGGGCGGGCGCGGCGGCGGCGACGTGCGGCTGCTTCTCCAGGCGCTCGACCAGCGCCGGCCAGTCGCGGATGCCGTCGTTGGCCACGCGCAGCAGGCTGACGTGGGCGCTCGCGCCCACCAGCCGCTGCTCCAGGTCCTGGCGGAAGCCGTTGGTGATGGCCAGCGCGATGATGAGGGAAGCCACTCCCGCCGCCACGCCCAGCACCGAGATGCCGGTGATCAGCGAGATGACGGCCTGGCGCCGTTTGGCGCGCAGGTAGCGGGCGGCGACGAAAAGCTCAAATCTCATCATCAGGTCTTGGCGACGGACCATTGTACCGAGGTCCTTCGCTCAGGATTTCGGCGCGCGGCTCAGACGCCGCGCAAACGCCTCAACTCAAAGCGCACGCGGAACCTCGGAAGAGCCCGGCTCAGGCGGCTGGGGACGCCGCGGCAGGAACGCCGGCACGCGCCGCTTGTATTCACGCCACGGGTCGCCGAAGCGGCGCTCCAGCTCGCGCTCCTCCAGCGTGATCATGATGGTGCCGGCCGCCAGCGCAAATCCCAGCATGGCGTAGCAGACCAGCAAGCCACTGCCCACCGTCCAGCCGGTGAGCATCAGAAAATGCGCAAGATAGATGGGATGACGGATGCGCCCGTGCAGTCCCCTGGTCACCAGGCGCTGTTCGAAGCGGTCCGGCGCGAGCTCGTTGCGGCCGACCATCTGCGCGTTGGTGAAGTGCGGCCGCAGGCTGCGGAAGATGAACATGGCCGCGCCGATGAACGGCACGGCGGCGATCCAGGAGTAAGGGATGTCGTAGAGAGTCACGCGGCGCCAGGGCCAGGTGAGGACGAGGCCCAAAGCGATGGTCGCGCCCTGGGCCGGCAGCAGAACCCAGTAGGGCGAGCGCTTCTGCCGCCTCCAGAAGTCCACCAGCGGGTGGATCAGGACCCAGAAGACGGGCACCGCCGCGTAGATCATGGAAACAACCCACGCCAGGTGCTGCACCACGCTGCGCATGCCGGGATTGTAGCAGCGGAGAGCGCGGGCGAGTCGCCCGCATCCACACAATCCGTGGCAGCCTACTTGCCGCGCACCACGGCCTTGCCGCTGGCCACGTTGTCGTAGCGGTCGTAGACGCGGACCACCACGATGTGCTCGGCGGGATTCTCCGGGTCGGCGCCCATGGGCGCCGCGGAAGCGGCGTTGTCTGGGGGCCGCACGACGGCGGTGAAGTCGTAGCTTTCGCTCTTCGAATCCGAGATGCGTCCCACCGGCTCCAGCACCTGCCAGTCGCCGGCGTCCACCGAGTACTCGGCATGAGCGATGGGCGAGAAGGTGTCCGCCGCGCGGAAGGTGACGTGGATCTTCCCCGCGCTCACGGTGGCGCTCAGGCCCTCGATGACCGGAGGCGTGCTGTCCAGCTCGAAGCGCGCGCTCTGCTTGTCGTCGGTCAAGGCCTCGCCGGCCGGATTGGAGAGTGAATCCGAAGCCACCACCTTCATGGTGTAGCCGCCGTCGGGCAGCAGATCGCGGTCGAAGGAGTAAAACTTGTCGTTGATCTTGTCCTTGAGCAGCTTCCAGCGAGTCTCGCCGTCGCCGCGGTGGTAGAGGGAGTAGATAAGGGCGTCGTCGTTGTCGTCGTGGGCGTTCCAGCGTACGGCCACGGAGTGGGAGTCGCGCAAGGCGCCGGGGACGGTAGAGATCGCCGTCGGCTGCGGCTGCGGATTGTTGTCGCCGCCCACCACCACCGGCACCTGCTCGATTGCCGGACGCACGACGGCGGGGAAGCGCGCGCCCACCTGCACCGCCACGTCGTCCACCGAGGGCGGCGCGTTCCGCGGACGGTAGTTCATGGTCACGCTTTCCACGCGCGCCGCGGGCTCGCCCGCGCGCAGCACCACCTTCCACTGCAGGAAGCGTGCCGCAGGAGCGTCCACGGCGGCGCCGCGGGCCAGATCCACCTTCTTCCAGGCGCTCCAGTTGCGGCTGGGGTTCTCCACGTTGCCGCTGCGCGCAAAGAAGTCGAAGGACCCCGTGCCCCGGACTTCGGCGCGTCCCCAGCGCGAGAAGTTGCCGGCGTCGAAGACCTCGCTCTCGTAGGAGGCTTCGGCGTTCGCCTCGCGCGCGCCCCCTAGGACGAAGACTTTGCCCAGGTTGCTGGTGGCGGCGATCACGCGGCCGCCCGAGGCGAGCGCCAGCCCCGTGACCTGGGCGGCTGAGGTCTTCAGCAGGTCGGTGAAGTCGCCATTCTCGGCCAGGGAGAAGACCCGTCCTTTGTTGCCGGTGCCGGCCAGCAGGCGTCCGGAGGAATCGAAGGCCAGCGAGTACACCAGGTCCTCGTTCGAGCTCCAGATGCGCCGCGGCGCGCCCTCGGCGGCGATGCGATAAACGTCGGAGCCGGCGGCCAGGCCGGACGGGATGGGCGCCATCATGGGGACCATCCCCGGCTGCGAGGCCAGGCTGATGATGGCGCCGCCTACCACGCCGCCGACCGCAATCCCCGGAACGCCGGCCTGCGGCATCCCCGGTTGCTGTGGCACTGCCGAAGGCTTCTGGCCCACGCCCGCGGCGTAGATGTTGCCGGCGGCATCCACCGCCAGCGCCGTGATCTCTTTCTTGGGCGCGCTGTAGAGGACGAAGGCTTCGCCCGCCGGCGTGATGCGGTAGATCAAGCCGCTGGGATCGGAGCCGGCGAGGATGTTGCCTTTGGCATCTTCGGCCAGAACGCGGATGTGGGTCTCGTCGCTGTTGAAGAAGACCGAGCCGGCGCCGTCCGGGCCCACGCGATACAGCTCGCCGCGGTCGCCGGTGGCCACGTAGAGGCGTCCCTCGGAGTCCAGCTTCAGGTCCCAGATGTACTTGCTCTTGGGATCGAAGAAAACGGAGGCAGTGAAATTCGGGTCTACGCCCTCGGCGGGCTTGGCGTCGGCCGGGGGCGGCGACTTGCGGCGCTCGATCTTGTACACCTTGCCGTCGGGGGAAGTGGCGGCGAAGACCGCGCCGCTCTTGTCCACGGCCAACGCCTGCACCAGCAGCTCCTGGGGCGCGAAGATTGCGGTGAGCTGCCCGTCAGGCGCGATGCGATAGACGCGCGCGGGTGAGCCGGCGGCGGCGTACACGCTTCCGTCGGCGCCGGTAGTGATGGCCCAGAGGTAGGCGGAAGGCGTGGTGGCCAGCGCCCGCAGCGTGGGAGCAAGCAGCAGCGTGCCGTCGCTCGAGATGGCCACGCCCTTGGCGTCACCCTTTTCGAAATCTTCGAAGCGGGTGCGCTGCCAGGTGCGCGTGCCCTCGCCCAGGGCAGCGGGGGCCAGCAGGAGCGCGAGCAAGAGAGAAAAGCCGAAGGTCCGAGTCATGTTTTTAGAAAAGCAGATTCCTCACTTCGTTCGGAATGACAACCTTCATCATTTGATGGTGATGGTGATGACTTGTGCGCCGCTGACCACCGAGTCCAGCGGGATGGAGGCTTCCGCGACGGCGGATTCCGCGGTGAGCAGCATCTCCTGGCTGTTGCGCAGGGGATCGAGGACGTTCAGCACCGAGAGCGGCAGCGTGGGCATGACCTTGTCCTCGAGCAGCGCCTGCGGGCCGGGCTGGAGCAGCGAGACGTACAGCCGGGAGTTGGAGTGCTCCTGGTTGAGGGAGGCGATGGTTGCGCCCAAGTCCAGCCGCCGGGGATACATGCCGAAATAGCGGCGGGTGCGGTCCAGGGTCTCGCCGTCGCTCACCAGGATGCGCAGCGTCCCCCGCGGAGCCGAGGCCGGAATGACCACCGGGACCTGGCGCACTATGCGCTCGCCGCGATAAGGGCGCAGCACCGCCTCCACCGTGATGCGGTCGCCGGGATGGGCCTGGGTGACGTCGGTGCGCGCGCTTTCGAGGCGCGTGGAGCGGCGCTCGCGCACCAGGTCAAAGTCCAGATCCACTTCGTGGATGGCGGGCGTGTTGTACGGATTGTCGAAGATGCGGCTGAAGCGGTCCCCCAGCCCGATGGCCACCAGAAAGGCGGTGGGCTGCATGCCGTCGGCGGGCGCGTACATGTTCTCCAGGCTGACGTCGGGGTAACCCTCCACGCCGATCTTCCCGCGCAGGCGGTAGCTGGCCTCTTCGCCGAAGTCGTTCACCCCCTGCAGCGCGTTGAACACGGTGATCATCATGGCCAGGGGCGTGATCTTGGCGTGGTTGAGGACTTGGAAGTGGAACACCTTGTCGCGCGCGCCGCCGCGCACGTTGACCGTCACCGGGATCATGCGCGCGCTGCGCCCGAAGCGTCCCAGGATGCCGGTGTGGCGGTCCTGCACGAAGGAGCCCACCGGCTCGGTGGTGTTGATGATCTTGAAGGAAGCGTAGCTGGAGGGCAGCGTGGCCAGCACCGTGGCCTTGGTCATGGGCAGGTCCACGGCGCCGAACTGGAACAGGGGATGCCCGCAGGCCAGCAGGCGCTCCGGATCCACGTAGGTGACCGAGCAGGTGGCGGCGATGTTCATGTCGCCCTGCACCAGGATGGCGCTGACCGCCGAGCCCGGCTCCAGCGGCTCGGGTTGCGGCTCGGAGCTGGCCGCGCCCGCGCCCATCACCGGCGCGATGCCCGCCGCGGCGAATTGGGGCGCGAAGCGGCGCACCGCCTCATCGCTGAAGCCGCTGAACACCAGCGGCGTCTCGATGGGCGTGAGTTGTTGCGCGTATCCGCGGAGTTCGGGCTGGGGCACGGCCGAGGCCGTCGTGGCCTCCTGGCCGGCGCGAGGAGAGGCCGGCGGGGACGGCGCCTGGCTGCGGTCCAGCTCATTGATCTCCAGCATGTCGGCGATGGGCGTCACCCCCGCGATCGCCTCCTTGGCGAAGATGGCCAGGCGGTAGGAGAGCGCTCCCACCAGCTTGCCTTCGATGTATACCGGGCTGCCGCTCATCCCGGAAACCACGCCCGTATACTCCGCCTTGGCGCCGCGCAGGCGGACGACGATCAGGTCGCCCTTGGGCCCGTTCAGGTTCTTGAGCACCCCGAGCACCTCTACTTCCATGGGCTCGGGCTTGGTCCCTTCGAAGACGGTGTAGGCGAGGCCGCGCATGCCGGTTCGCACCTGGTCCACGGTCATGATGTTGGCCGGAGCGGGCGCGGAGGCTCCCTGGGCGCAGAAGGCAAGGGAGGGCAGGCAGGTCAAAGCCAGCAGCAGCAGGCGAGCAGGAACCGCTTTTTTCATCACGGGTAAAGGCTTGGGACTCGTCCTGGAACCTTGGCGGGAGACTCGCAAAAATCCCCGGAGCAGCCGAACCAAATCACGATTTCCGCATCTATACTAACATCAATCCCACGGGCCAAAAGGCGGCGTCCATGTTCCCAGACAAGCTTCCCGCAACACCCATCCGGAAACCGAACCGGGCACGTTTCTCTTGGATGGCGGTTGCGATGGCCGCGTTGCTCGCGGCGTCGCTGGGGACGGGGACGGTGCTGTGGGCGCAGTCCGGCTCCACCTCCAGCTCCAAGCCCCAGACCAAGACCCCGGACAAGCCCACGCAGGAAGCGCCCGCCGAAGCTGGCGGCCCCGCCGGCGACATCGGGCCCATCGCCGTTCCCAAGAAGAAAGAAGAGCCGCCGCCGGAGCCGGTAAAGCGCAAGCCGCCCGAGGGACTGGCGGATTACTCCCTGCGCGTGGACGTCCCCCTGGTCAACGTGGACGTCATGGTCGTGTCCAAGAGCGGTTTCTTCATTCCCGGCCTCAAGCAGGAGAACTTCCGCGTGCTGGAGGACGGCGTGCCGCAGAAGATCACCTCCTTCAACCAGACGGAGGCGCCCATCACCGCGGTGCTGGTGGTGGAGTTCGCCAGCATCCACTACCAGTTCGTCTATGACGCGCTGAACGCCAGCTACACCTTCGCCAACTCGCTCAAGCCCAACGACTGGGTGGCCGTGGTCTCCTACGACATGAAGACCCACATGCTGGTGGACTTCACCCAGAACAAGGGTGAAGTGTACGGCGCGCTGCACTCGTTGCAGGTGCCCATGTTCAGCGAGACCAACGTCTTCGACGCCCTCTACGACACTCTCGACCGGGTAGACCGGGTGGAGGGACGCAAGTACATCGTCCTGATCGGGACCGGCGTGGATACCTTTAGCAAGATCACCCTCGACCGCACGCTCAAGAAGGTAAAAGAGACCCCCAACGTCGGCATCTTCACCATCAGCACCGGGGAAGCGCTGCTCCTGCGGGCGGATGCGCGCGGGTACCTGGGCCCCATCCAGAGGCTGGACTTCCTCCAGGCCGACAACCAGATGCATGCCTTTGCCACTTTGACCGGGGGCAAGTGGTACAAGCCGCGCTTCGAGGGCGAGTTGCCGGACATCTTCCGCGACATCGCCAACTCCATCCGCAACCAGTACTCCATCGCCTACCATCCCAGCAACAGCAAGCAGGACGGCACCTACCGCAAGATCAAGATCGAGCTGGTGAATGAGAACGGGGGGTCGCTGCAGATCAACGTCAACGGCAAGCCCTCCAAGGTTTCCATCATCGCCCGCGAAGGGTATACGGCGAAGCAGCAGGTGGAGTAGGGACTGTGTGACACAGCCGTCCTCGGCTGTGCAGTAGAGACGTTGCTTGCAACGTCTCAAGCGCTCCTACACACGACGTAGAGACGCCCGTCAGGGCGTCTCGGATTGTAGGGGTCCTTCGACTCGCGCCATCGCCTGCGCTCGGCGCTCGCTCAGGATGACAGGCCGCTAGTGCGCGTGAAACGCCAGGTCCAGCAGGAAGAGCAATCCCACTCCCACAAAGACCATCAAGGCCATTTTCACGCCCGGCTCCTTGTTGACCTCGGGGATGAGGTCGGAGGCGGCCACATATAAAGTCACGCCGGCGGAGAGCGGCAGCCCCAGGGCGACCGCGTGCTTGAACCCAGCCATGGCCAGCACGCCCAGCAGCGTGGCTCCGCCCAGCAGGGCGGAGGCGGTCCAGGCCGCGCGGCGGCTGCTTCCGCTGGCCAGCATCACCGAGGCCACGGTGAAGCCCTCCGGGATCTTGTGCAGGAAAACGGCCAGGAAGATCACCCAGCCCAGCCAGTCGGAGATGAGGAAGCCGGAGGCGATGGCGATGCCGTCGAAGAAGGTGTGGATGAGCAGCGCCACCAGCACGGAGTAGCCCAGGTGTCCGCCCGCGAACTCTTCCTTGTGGATCTCCTCGCCGAAGTGGAAGTGGGGGGTGAGCGTGTGCTCGAACAAGTGCATCAGCAGGTAGCCGGCCAGGACGAACATCAAGCCGTACTCGTGGTCCAGGTTCAGGCTCTGCGGGATCATCTCCACCAGCGCGGTGGCCAGCATGAATCCCGACCCCAGGGCCACGAAGTATTTGAGGTAGCTGCGCTCCCAGTTGCGCTGCACGATGATGGTGCCGCCAAAGATGTTGGCCAGCGCCGCCGTCAGGCCCAGCAGAATGCTGATGGCAAAAGGGTGCATGTGCGGGGTGAGAATAACAGAGTCAGTGGTGAGTACCGAGTGGCGAGGGGCGAGCAATAAGCATCGGGTTGGTCTCGCCACTCACCACTCGCCCCTCACCACTATCCGCTATGCCGTATGTGCACCACATCCCCATCCTGGACGACGTAATCCTTCCCCTCCAGGCGCAAGGTGCCGCGAGCGCGGGCGTTGGCTTCGGAGCCGGCTTCGAGCAGGGCGTCCCAGTGGATGGTTTCGGCGCGGATGAAGTGCTTCTGCAGGTCGGAGTGGATGGCGCCCGCGGCTTCCGCCGCCCGGGTGCCGGCGGGAACCGTCCAGGCGCGGCACTCGTCCTCGCCCACGGTGAAGAACGAGATCATGCCCAGCAGGGCATACGTCGTGCGGATCAGGCGCGTCAGGCCGCTTTCCTTCAACTGGTAGCTGGAGAGGAACTCCGCCGCCTCGGCGTCGCTCATCTCCGCCAATTCCGCTTCCACCTTGCCGCAGATGGCGGTGGCGCCGGCGTTGGGACGCGATGCCGCCGCACCCAGACCGTACTTCCCCACCGCCCCTTCAAGGTCCTTTCCTAACTCGCTGCTCTCGTTGACGTTAAGGACGCAGAGCAGCGGCTTCTCACTCAGGAACTGAAAGCCGCGGAAGCGCTTCTTGTCTTCCGGGGTCATCTCCAGCTCGCGCAGCGGACGCTCGGTCTCCAAATGCGCCTTGGCGCGCAGTAGCAGCTCGTGCTCCTTCACCAGGTCCGGCGACTTCATCTTCTTCAGGTCTTTTTCCAGCCGCTCCTGGCGTTTTTCCATCTGGCCCAGGTCGTTGATGATGAGGTCCAGCTCCACTTTGGCCAGGTCGCGCTGGGGATCAATCTCGCCCACGTGAGGGACGGCGGGATCGTCGAAGGCGCGCAGGACGTGGGCCAGTGCGTCCACCGAGCGCAGGGCGGTGGCGTAGGCGGTGTCTTTCAGAGCTTCCTGGCCGATGGCGGCCACGTCCACGTACTCGACCGCGGCGTGCATGAGCTTCCGCGGGTTGTAGAGCGCCGCCAGCTTGTCCAGGCGGTCGTCGGGGACTTTGGCCACGCCCAGATGCGCCTCGCGCCCGTGCGCGTCCACCTGCGCCTTGGTCAGAATCTTGAAGAGGGAAGTCTTGCCGACTTGCGGGAGTCCGATGATTCCGGTTTTCATACCGGCACGGCGATGCTCTCCACGATCTCGCGCAGGACATGCTCCGACTGCTCCGATGTCTTGAGGGTCGAGGAGTAGCGGGCGTTCGCCACCACGCGGTGGGCAAAGACGGGGATGGCCAGCGACTTGAAGTCGGCAGGCGTGGCGAAGTCGCGGCCTTCCAGGAAGGCCAGGGCCTGGGCGGCGCGGTAGAGCATGAGCGCGCCGCGAGGCGAGACGCCGAGCGAGAGGTACTCCGACTCGCGCGTCTTCTGCACGATGGCCAGGGTGTAAGTCACCAGGGCATCGTCCACGCGCACCCGGGTGGCCTCCTGCTGCATGGCCAGCACGTCGGCAGCGGTCATCACTGCTTCCAGATTCCCCAGGCGCGCCGCGCCCGCCTCCGAGCGCAGGATGCCGCGCTCGCTCTCCGCGTCCGGATATCCCATGCGCACCCGCATCAGGAAGCGGTCCATCTGCGACTCGGGCAAGGGATAGGTCCCGTGGTGCTCCACGGGATTCTGCGTGGCGATGACGATGAACGGCTGGGGCAGGGGATAGCTGCGGCTGTCCACCGTGACCTGGCCTTCGTTCATGGCCTCCAGCAGCGCCGACTGCGTCTTGGGCGTGGTGCGGTTGATCTCGTCGGCCAGCAGCACGTTGGCAAAGACCGGCCCGGGCTTGAACTCGAACTTCTGCTCCAGCGGCGAGTAGATGGAGATGCCCAGCACGTCTGAGGGCAGCATGTCGCTGGTGAACTGGATGCGCTGGAACTTGCAGTCCAGCGCCCGCGCCAGCGCGTGGCCGAGCGTGGTCTTGCCCACCCCGGGGACGTCTTCGATCAGCAAGTGCCCGCGCGCCAGCACCCCCACCAGCGCCAGGCGGATGACGTCGTCTTTGCCGCGGATGACGGTGCGCAGCGCGGCTTCGAGCCGTCCCGCGCGCGCGGCGATCAGCGGAATGGATTGCGGAGCCATGGGATTTTCGGATTGTACTACGTCCGGGTTTTCCGCTTGGAGCGGTCAGGAGTCGCGTTTCCGCCGCGTCACCGCGCGCTGGATGGTCTGATCGAGCGCGGCTTTGGCCTGCTCGTACTCCGCCGCGGAGATCTTTCTCTGGTGGCGTTCCGTCTCCAGTTGGAAGAGTTCATCCTTGAGGGCTTCGAGCAAGAGCGCGGAGCGGTCGCGCGCCACGGGCGGAAACCCCGCGCCCGGAGTCGCCGAAAAACCCGCGCTCGGGGCGGCTGCCGCGACGCCGGCTGCGCGGTTCCACACGAAGAACGCGCCCATGGCCAGCAGCAGCGCCAGGCCGCCGAGGAATTGCCAGCGATACTCGTGCAGCGGGTCGGGAGTATCAATAGGGCGGCCCAAACCGCCGCCGGGACGTCCGGCAGCTTCTTCCCCGCCTCCGCCCGCCTGTGCGCCCTGAGCCAGCGGCTTCGTCTGTCCTGTCCCCTGGGCCTGCGCCTCGCGCGGCATCACGCCCACGCCGGAGATGTGGAAGCCCGGCTCGGCGCCGGGTTTCGCGCTGGTGGCCACCTGCACGTTGGCGCCGGTCTCCTCCGGCATGGACTGGAAGGCGCCCTCGCCCGCGTTGGAGCGAAAACGCATGGAGGGTGGCACCATCACCACCAGATGCTCGGTGGGTTGCGCCAGCCGCGGCTGGAAGTCGGCTTCGCCGGAGTAGGGTAGCCGGTAGGAGATCTGGAAGCGCGTCTCGCCCGGACGCAGCGGGAAAATGAAGGCGTAGCGGTTCTTCTCCCCCGTGGGCACGGGAGCGGAGTTCACTGGCATCCCGCTCCCGCTCATCGCGGTCGAGGACTGGATCTGGGCGCCCGCGGGCAGATAGATCTCAAAGCTGCGCTCGCTCATCTGCGTCCGCGGCGGCTGGGAGTTGTTGCTGATGCCGTACAGCTCGGTGACCTGCAGCGAGGAAGAGTCGGCTTCGAAGCGCAGCACGTCCACGACGGCGCGCACGCCTTCCACCTTGGCGGCCGCGTCGTACACCTCAACCTCCACCGACTGCGCTCCCGGAGGCGCGGTTTTGTGGTAGTTCACCTTCTGGTGGTTCACGCGAATGAGGTGCGGCGTCGCGGCGTCGTCCACGGTGAGGCGGAAGCGCCCTTGGGAGTCGGTCTTGGTGCGGCCCACTTCGTCCATGCCGCCCGCCATGTCCAGCAAGACCACATCGTCGCCGGCGACGGGCTTGCCGGTGGTGCCGTTGCGCACCGTTCCCGAGATCTCGGCGGCCCGGGCGATGGTCGCGAACGCGGTCAGCAGGAGGGCAGCTTGGAAGATCTTCTTCAGAATCACCTGTAGGCTGCCTCCGGTTCCAAAGCTTCCAACTCCTGGATCTCGGCCAGCACGGCCGCCGCTTCGTCCTCGAGGCCGGAGCGCATCTCCAGGTAATCGGACTTGGAGAATTTTCCCGCCTTGTACTCGAAGTTCAGGTCGCGCAGGTTCTCGTACACCACTTCCTTGCGCTCGCGCAGGTACATTAGGCGGGTCTTGCCGGCAGCGTGCTCCACCGGCCCGCCCATGTAGAAGACGTAATACAGCAGCGCAGCGGTCAGCAGCAGGCTGGCGGCGAGGATCACAGTTCAGTCTCCCGGCGGGCGCGCAGACGCATCGCCTCCAGCTCGGGTGATGTCGAGTCCGGGGCGGCGGCGGGGGCGCGCTGCTTCCAGCGCAGCACCACCAGCACCGCGAATCCCAGGGCGGAGAAGAGGACGGCGAAGGGCATCACCCAGGCCACCAGGTTGAAGCCGGTGGCGGGAGGCGCGGCCAGCACCGTCGGGCCGTACTTCTGCACGAAGGCCTGTACTACCAGGTCGTCGGAATCGCCGCGAGTGAGCGCGGTCGAGAGCTCGTCGCGCATGCGGTCGGAGTAGGAGCAGCCCACGTGGTTGCACTCCAGCAGGATCTGGCGGCAGCCGCAGGCGCACATCATCTTGTGGCCCAGCTTGTTGAAGCGCGCATCGTCGCCCGCGCCCATCAGCAGGATCGCCGCCATGCACACCACCATCACTTGCGCGCTGCGCTTCAGGCGACACGACACCGACCACCGACCACCGACCACCGGTTTCATCAGTCGCCTCCCTCCCTCGACCCGGCCGCCACCGCTGCCAGCTCCGGCGCGGTTGCCCGCACCTTCGCGGCTGCCACTTGCAGGTTGGGAACCAGCGCCACCAGCGTCCCAAAGACCACGATGTACACCCCCGCCCACACCCACACTACCAGCGGGTTCAGGTGGGCGCGGATGATGGGACGGTCGGTGTCGGGGTTGCGCCCGGCGTACACCAGGTAGAGGTCCTCGCGCCAGGTGGAGCGGTTGGCCACCATGGTCGCGTCCTGCTGGCTGGCGGTGTAGAAGCGCCGCTCGGGATACATGGTCTGCAGGAAGGTCCCGTTGCGATAGACGTCGAGGATGGCGTAGTCGCTCTCGTAATTGGGCTGGAAGTCGCGAGTGTAGGAGCGGCTCACCAGGGTGTAGCGGCCGATGTCCATCTTGTCGCCCAGGCCGAGTTCCTGCTCCTTGTCCTGGTTGAAGGCATAGCCGGCGAAGCCGATGAAAAGAACCACCACGCCGAAGTGGACGATGTATCCCCCGTAGCGGCGGGTATTGCGGCGGGTGAGCTGCACCATGGCCGCGGCCAGGTTCATCCCGGTGTGGGAGCGGATGACGCGCGCCCCGCGCAGGAACTCCGAGCCCACCGTCACCGCCACAAAGACCGCCAGCGCGACGGCCATCAACGCGTAGAAGTACGAGATGTCCTGCCAGGGACGCATGCCGCCGATCATCAACGCCACCGCGATCACCCCAGCGGCCACCGCCGGAATCGTGAAGTTGCGCTTCAGGCTCTCCAGCGAGGTCTTGCGCCAGGCCAAGAGCGGGCCCACCCCGGTCAAGAACAGCAGAAGCAGACCAATGGGAATCATCACGCGGTTGAAGAAGGGCGCGCCTACCGTGGCCTTGGTCCCCTGCACCCACTCCGAGAGCACGGGGAAGAGCGTCCCCCAGAGCACCGCGAAGCACGCCACCAGGAACAGCAGGTTATTGAACAGGAAGCTGGACTCGCGCGAAATCAACGACTCCAGCCGGTTCTCCGACTTCAGGTAGCTGTAGTTCTTGATGAAGAAGAAGACACAGCTCACGAGCGTGAGGGCGAGGAAAGCCACGAACCAGGTTCCGATCGAGGACTGTGCGAAGGCGTGCACCGAGCTGACCACCCCCGAGCGCGTGAGGAAGGTCCCGAAGATGCACAGCAGGAAGGTGGCGAAGATCAGCCACATGTTCCACATCTTCAGCATGCCGCGTTTCTCCTGCATGATCACGGAATGGAGGAAGGCGGTGCCGGTGAGCCAGGGCAGGAGCGAGGCGTTCTCCACCGGGTCCCAGCCCCAGTATCCGCCCCAGCCCAGCACGGAGTAGGCCCAGTGTCCGCCCAGGAAGATGCCGACGGTGAGGAACATCCAGGTCACCATGGTCCAGCGGCGGGTGATGTGGATCCACTTCTCGCCCGGATACTTCATGATGAGCGCGCCCAGGGCGAAGGCGAAGGGCACGGTCATCCCCACGTAGCCCAGGTAGAGCATGGGCGGGTGGATGACCATCTCCGGATACTGCAAGAGCGGGTTCAGCCCGTTGCCGTCGGCGGGCGCCGGGCCCGCCATCATGGAAAAGGGGTGGGCGGCAAAGTTCACCAGCATCAGGAAGAAGACTTGTACCGCGGAAAGCACCACCGCGGCGTGCGCCACCAGGCGCGGGTCCACCTTGTGCCGCAGCCGCAGGACGAATCCGTAGGCGGAGAGCAGCCACGCCCAGAACAGCAGCGACCCTTCCTGTCCCGACCACAGCGCGGAGAACTTGTAGGGCAGCGGCAGGTCGCGGTTGCTGTGATGAAAGATGTAGGCGACGGAGAAGTCGTCCTGGAAGGCGGCCACCACCAGGGCCACGGCGGCGGCGGTCACCGCCACGAAGACGGCGATGCCGGCGCGGCGCGCACTCTCTCCCAGCCGGTCGGCGGCCAAGCCCGGCCGCAATAGGGCAAAGATGCCCGCTCCCAGGGCATAGACCCCGAAGGCTAAGGCGAGAAGCAGGGCGAAGCTTCCGAACTGGGGCATGAGGTAAGGGCCGAGCCAACCATTCTTTCAAACCCAGCCATTCTTTACAAACAATGACGGCTACAAGCAAACATAGCGCGGCCAGCGGGCCGTGGGATGTGAGCCAGGTCACAGGGTCTCGGTAGTCCGAATGGGGTTCTGGGATTGTGTTCCGCTTTGGGACGAATCCCAAAACGGCATTGTGGCCCGGTGAATCCTCGCTTTTCCCAACCCGCAGCACTGCTGGCGAACATATGCTGGCGATATGTCCGTCAAGGGCGAAATCCCGCCTGCGAAGTTCCGGCAGCTCTCCCAAGCCGCGGCCGTTGCCGTGGTGGGGGTCGGCGTCACAGTCCTGTTCGCCTGGTGGCGCGACATTGACTTCCTCAAGAGCGTGCTTCCCGGCACCAACTCCATGAAGATCAACACCGCCGTGTGCTTCATTCTCTCGGGGCTGTCGTTGTGGCTCCTGCAGCACGAAGGCGAGAGCCTGATTCGAAGAGACTGGCGAGGACGCCTGGGCCAGGCACTGGCCCTGATAGTGACTCTGATTGCCCTGCTGAGCTTGAGCCAGGACTTCATGGGCTGGAACCTGGGAATCGATGAGCTCGTGTTTCGCGATCTCTCCCCCATCGGTGTTCCCGGCCGGATGGCGGCCCCAACCGCGCTAGCTTTCGTTTTGCTTGGCGCCGCTCTCCTGCTGCTGGATGTCCGCGCCGCCAAGCGAACGTGGCCGGCGCAGCTTCCCGCTGCACTGGCGGGCTTGATCGGGTTTGCGGGCGTCGTCGGGCACACCTACAGCGCCCTCCCCCTGTTCCGCATCGGGTCGCTCGAGGTGATGGCAGCGAACACCTCCGTCACGCTCGTGCTCCTGTACTTGGGCATCCTCCTGGCGCGCCCCCAGCGTGGAATGACGCGCATCCTCACTCGCGAAGGCCCGG
>Ga0080064_1003608_pt1 | contig 21867 bp, 25 predicted proteins | sample Subgrocontami54m_FD_69260 | JGI IMG/M metagenome (GOLD analysis project Ga0080064, IMG submission 69260) | Subsurface groundwater microbial communities from S. Glens Falls, New York, USA - GMW46 contaminated, 5.4 m (SPADES assembly) (version 2) ...
CGTTCTGGAACGTGACGGCTCCGGGCGTGATGACGGCCATTTCATGGTCGTCAAGGAAAATGGCCTGGTCGGTGTGCTCCAAAAACGGCATGACGTCGGACGCGGCATACGTGGCGTCGGCGCCGATGCCGATGACCAACGGGCTTTCACAGCGAAGCGCCACCATCTTGTGGGGTTCTTGCGTGCTGACGGCTAAAATGGCGTAGCTGCCTTGGATTTTGGCTGCGGCTTGCGCCATTTTTGGTTCCAGTGGGGCTGAAAAATTCCCTGAAAAGAAATAATCCCTCCCATTAGAAAACAGAGCAATAATACTATCGGCACCCCATCTGCACCTGTCTTTTCCATATAATAAAGCATCTCTTTCCATTGAACTTTTTTGAGATGAAACAATGAGTCAAAAAGAACAGATGAAATTTCTCCAACAAAGCCTAAGAAATTTCTCACATCACGCCCAAACTTGAAACTGTTTTCCCCTATAGCTGTAAAGGCTGAAATTCTTCGGTAATCTACTATTTTTTTATATTTATTTTCTTTTGATGTTTCAAAAACAGATATCTTTGCCAACGCATCTAGTACAATCTCATTTTTATCGACGAAAATAAGTTCTATTCCATATTTTAAAGAAACCGCGTGGCATGTATCAAGAAAAGCCATCAAGTTCATATCTGAAACGCTTAGATTAAGAAGGCTTATTTCTATAGATATAGGCTTCTCTTTAATCAAGTGAATTAATTTAAAGTAGAGGTCAGATATTTCATCCTGCGTTAATTTTTCTTTTGAAAAGTTTGAAATTCTTATTTTTTTATTATCAAAAATAATTTTTGGTTTTGAGCTAAAATCATTCATTTAGACTCGCCTTTGAATATGGAAAATAATCAATTGATTAACTCTGTTAAATCTTTTATTATGAATTGTATAATTTTTATCTCTATATTCCAAGCTCAAAACTCCAAAATTCAGGAATATTTTACAGTGATCTTTTGATTTTTTATAAAATGAAAGTTTAAATTTCTATGGCATTTGACTAAAGAACCAAAACTGATATATTAAGGCTCTTTTGTATTAAATATTTGCTGAAACGTATCGTATTGCTTGAATAATAAGCAGTTTATTTGACAGAAGATAGGTCTTATTCTGTTTAAAAAAGTTAACAATTAACTGTTGTAAATGTGTTTAACATATTATTAAGGTGAAAAAGAATGAATAAAAGAGGAAGAGAGCTTTTTATTTTTTCAGGAAGTGCACACCCTCAATTGGCAATAGATATTGCCGATTCGCTAGGCGTTAAGCTGGGCAACATAAAGATAGAGCATTTCCCTGATGGAGAAATATTCATTCAATATCTGCAGAATATACGTGGCGGAGATGTTTTTATAATACAACCGACATGTTATCCTACTAACGAAAACATAATGGAGCTTCTCATAATGCTTGATGCTGCCAAACGTGCATCTGCCTCAAGAATAACTCCAGTTATACCATATTATGGATACGCAAGGCAGGATAGAAAAGATAGACCTCGTGTTCCTATTACTGCAAAACTTGTTGCTGACATCATTGCAACAGCTGGGGCAACAAGACTCTTGGCTATGGATCTTCATGCTCAACAAATTATGGGTTTTTTTAATATCCCTGTTGATCATCTTTATGCAGCACCTGTAATGTATCCATACTTAAAACAGCAAATGGGTGAAAATGCTATTGTAGTAGCACCAGATTCAGGAAGCGTAAAAATGGCACATGCTTATTCAAGTGCATTAGACTGTGGATTGGCAATTATTGCTAAAAAAAGGTCTGATGCATATTCAGTAGAATCGACACATCTTGTCGGCGATGTAAGAGATAGAACCTGCCTTATGGTTGATGATCTTACCTCAACAGCAGGAACCCTCATTGCAGCAGCAAATCTTCTAAAAAAAGAAGGAGCAAAAAAAGTAATTGCTTCTATATCTCACTGCCTTTTAAATGAATCAGGCGTAGAAAGATTAATGAACAGCGAAATTGAAGAACTAATAACAACAAACAGCGTTCCTCAATTTCACACGAACTGTAATAAAATAAAAGTTTTCAGCGTGGCACCTCTTTTAGCTGAAGCTATCAAAAGAATACATGCAGGTGGCTCTCTCTCTACACTATTCAGCGTAGATAAAGGATAATTCACTCTACATATAAACAATATTTACAAATAAATAATAAAGGATCAAACAATGTCACTAGCTTATAAACTGAATGCAACAAAAAGAACAGAAGTAGGTTCAGCACCTTCACGCAGACTTAGAAAAGAAGGAAAAGTTCCTGCAAACGTATACGGTCTTGGAAAAGAGACAAGACACTTCGTATTAGAAAGCAAAGAACTTAGCTCACTTTTAAAGGCTGATGCTCACATCATTGAACTTAACGTAGAAAACGGCGAAGTCATCAACACACTTCTCAAAGAAGTACAACAGGATTATTTAGCTGACATAACACTTCATGTAGACCTACAAGAGATCAATATGAATGAAAAAGTAACTGCTAATGTAGATTTGGTACCAGTTGGTATACCTGTTGGTATATCTCAAGGTGGTATACTTGACCAGCACATGCATCAAATTGAAATCTCATGCCTTCCTATAAATATGCCTAAATCTGTGAAAGTGGATGTAAGCAAAATGGAATTAGATTCAATAATGTATATTAAAGATATCCCATTCCCTGAAGGAGTAGAAGCAGCCGAAGATGCAGAAATAGTAGTATTCCAAGTATCTGAAACAAAAGCACAACAGGCTGAATCAAGCACTGAAGAAGTTGCAGCTACTGAACCAACAGAAGAAAATAAATAAATTAAATAATATTTTATCATGACAGATGAGCCTTCAATAAAGGCAGTAATTGGCCTAGGAAATCCAACTGAAAAATATGTTGATACCAGGCACAATATTGGATTTATGTTAATTGATTCAATTGTTCTTAAAGCCCATAAAAAAACGGATTATCTGTCAAAATACAATGCTCTTTATCAAAAAATACGAATTGGAGGAAGAACAGTTTACTTTGTAAAACCTCAAACATTTATGAACCTCAGCGGTGAATCAGTTGCCTGCTTGTGCAGAAAAGAAAAAATTAATTCTAACGAACTGCTGATAGTTCATGATGATTTAGATTTACCTTTGGGTAAATTAAGGTTTAAAAAAGGAGGAACTTCAGCTGGACACAATGGTATTGAGTCAATCATATCAAATGTTGGGCGAAGCGATTTTAACCGCCTCAGAGTAGGTATAGGTAGAACTGAAAATAAATTGATTTCAGATTTTGTCCTCTCCAAATTTGAAGATGATGAAAAAAGAGCACTTGATGAAGTAATACGCATTTCAACTGCTGCAATATTGTATTCTGTCCACAGGGGTACTTCTGCAGCAATGAATGAATATAACGGTTATAAAATGGAAAATAACCAGTCATAAGAAAAATAAGGAGTCAAAAAATTGAAAACTTACGAAACCGTAATAATCCTGGACGATAGAAAAGTTCAGGACGAAGGAAAAGCATTTATTGAGGAGTTTTCCTCAGCAGTTTCCAGGGCCAACGGGGAATTTCTCAGAGCTACTCCACTTGGCCGCAAACAGTTCGCTCGTCAAATTAAAAAGAAGAAAAGCGGATTTTACTGGGATGTTGTATTCAACATGAATGAAAAAGAAGTTGCAGAAATTCCAGACAAATATCGTCTAGATGAAAGAATTCTGCGTCTACAGATCTTTATTTACGACAGACCTGAAGATCCAAGAGAAGAAAAAATAAACAGAAAAACTGTCATCATTAAGGACGATTCTGGCGAATAAATTAACGGCAGAAATGAAAGGGTGTAAAAGATGGCTTCTTTGAATAAAGTTATGTTGATGGGGAATTTAACAAAAGATCCTGAGTTGAGATATACGCCTACAGGAACAGCTGTTTGCGATCTTAGACTTGCTGTCAACAGAAAATACAATGTTAACGGTCAAGAAAAAGAAGAAACGTGCTTTATAGATATTGTTGTTTGGACAAAACAAGCTGAATCATGTGGGAAATATCTCACAAAAGGTTCATCTATTCTAATAGAAGGCAGATTAAAAAATGACAATTGGGAAGATAAAGACGGAAATAAGCGTTCGCGTTTAAGGATAACAGCTGAGAGAGTTCAGTTTTTAAGCTCATCACGCGGATCTGATTCCAACTATTCTAACAGCTATCAGCAAAAACCACAAAGCAATGCTGGTTTTTCAAGTCAGCCACAACAACACGGTTCAAATAATCAAAATTACAGAGCTCAACAGGCTCCACAAATGCCTGAACCGCCACCTGAAATATTTGATAATGATTTTGAAACCGAAGATGACATTCCTTTCTAGGATTTTAATACAATACGCAGTAATAGAATAATTTTAAATTTATGGAGTAGTACTTCAATGATTAATAGAAAGAACAAAAAAAGAACAGTCAGAAGAGACAGAAGACCAAAAATCTGTCGTTTCTGTGAAAGTAAAATAAATTATATCGATTTTTTGGATGCCGATTTACTTACAAAGTTTCAAACTGAAAATGGTAAAATCCTCGCTAAGCGTGTTACAGGGACATGCAAAGACCATCAAAAAATGCTTGGTGTCGCAATCAAAAAAGCAAGAATTCTTAGTCTTGTACTGTAATTTTAACATATCGAGGAAACATCATGAAAGAACAATATATACTTCTTGAAGACATTGAAAATGTAGGTAGAGCTGGTGAACTCGTATCAGTTACTGCAGGTTATGCCAGAAATTTCCTTCTTCCGAAGAAGCTTGCTTTAAAGGCATCAAAAGGGGCTTTGCGTCAATTTGAAGCTCAAAAGGAAATAATTGAAGCTAAACGTAAAGACGAAATAAAGAAAGCACAAAATTTCGCAGAAAAAATAGCAGAACTTGAAATAAACATTCAGGTCAATGTAGGTGAAGATGACAGACTATACGGTTCTGTTACATCAATGAATATTGCCGAAGAAATATCTAAAAAGGGCATAGTAGTAGACCATCATAAAATTCTACTGGCTGCTCCTATAAGAGAACTTGGCTCTTATGAAGTAAAAATCAAACTTCATCCTGAAGTTACTGCTAATGCAAAAGTTTGGGTTGTAAAATCATAACTTTTAAAGCATAAGTCAAAATTTAAGGCAGCTGATCAATCAGCTGCCTTTTTTATTTAACAATTGCCTGATCGGCAAAAAGCATATTAATTTCGCTACACTTTTTTCTTTTCCAGCGTAAGTACTGATATAACTCTAATAATTCATTCATTTTTTTCTTTAAAATCAATGCGTTCCGATTAAAAGTTTGACGAGATGCTGGAGCATCAGGAGTATATGTAAATGGCAAAATTACATTGACTGTTCCGTCACCATCTGGTGCATCCATATAAACACTCAATTGATTTTCAACAGCAATATTTATTCTTTGAATGCGAAACTCGGGGAAATCTATATCAACCATACGGATTAAAGCTACTGCTGGCGTCAAAATACTTACTTCTTTACCATAAAGCGATTTTTGATTTGTAAACGTCTGTGGGATGTCAACAGCATTTTTTAGGTTAAACCCAGTTACAACTGGCAGGTTTTCACCCAATTCTCCCGTATACTTTCTATTTATAAGAATTGATTTATCTGTTATCACAAGAGATGAGTTGCTATTATAGAGAACTGCACAAGGTATTTCTTCCTGAATTTTAAAATTCAAAGTATCAGGCAATACTCTCGAAATTTCAACGTTAGCAATTCCGTATTCTTTCTCTTTTAAAAGTTTATTCCTGATCTCTGTAAGTGATATAGCAAAAAGATTAGTTTGGTTAATTTCAAGTTTTACTATTTTTGATAATTCACTAACTCTATTATTCCAATATCCATTTGCAGAAACAGATATATTCTTTAGCGTAAAATGTGGATTTTCAGAAAAAAACAGTTTTTTCGCATAAAAGAATGCAAATAAAACAAGTGCTATAACGACTATAATAAAAATAAGAATGCAGGCTAACCTTGCATAAGGATTTCGTAATACACTTTTTAGATTTTTCTTTTGCTTAGATGTTTTGGACATAAAGGAAAGTCATAACGTTATTTTAATTATCCTAAACAATATATAAAATTCTTTTTTAAATATTATATAAAATGCTTTGAAACAACAATATAAAGCAAGGCAGCTACACAATTGCCTACATTTATTGAAGCTTTTTCACCAAACATTGGCAGAGAAACAGCACCATCGCAGATCTTTAATGTCTCTTCAGATATCCCCAATGCTTCGTTACCAAAAATAAAGGCTGCAGGATATTTATAATCCATTTTCCATGCATACACCGACTCTTTGAGAGGCTCAACTGCCAATATCATTTTTACCCCTTCCTTTCTAAGAGCTTCTACTGCGTTAAAAGAACTTTCAAAATGTCTAAATTTTACCATTTTATCCGCTCCCATCGCTGTTTTCTCAAGCTTAGGATGAGGCGGAGTTGGAGTATAACCACATGTAATTATTTCTTCAGCCTTTATCGCCTCGGCAATTCTAAAAATATTTCCTGTATTATGTGCACTCCGCAAACGATCTAAAACAATGATGATCTTCGGATGTGTTTCTAACTTTGCAAGTTCCATAAATTCTACCGCTTTACAATAATATTCATTATACTTGTTACATAACAAAAATCGACTGATTTTTCTTATAAGCACTTTAAATTCACGCACAAAATATTTTTCAGGAAATAATAAGCAAAATACTCTCAAAATTGCTTAATTTACGATTAAACAGCTTCAAATTTAATATGATTTTCCTTAAAACCAATTTTTTTTGAGTATAAAAGCCTATAAAATCAAAGATACCACAGATGTTGGCAATTTCATTGCAATGAAATTATATTAAAAAGGTAATTTTTTCTGTTTAACCTCAATTTTTTAATTATTTAGTTTAAGGAAGTTTGATGAATAATAAAAATTGTCAAAAACCCATAAAAAGCGTAGATATAGTAATTCCTGTCTACAATGAAGCATCTAATCTAAATCCTTTAATAGACAGGACGTTAAAGGCAATGTATCCGCTTAAATATAGCTTCAGAATTATTTTCGTCGACGATGGAAGCTCAGATGATTCTGTTGATATAATACGGCAGTGGATCAATAAAGATAAAGAGCATATTACGCTGGCTTGTCTTAATAGAAACTATGGGCAGCATGCCGCCATAATAGCAGGTTTTGAAACCTGTAGTGCAGATGTGATAGTTACAATTGACGCCGACCTTCAAAATCCACCAGAAGGAATTCCAAAACTTTTAGATAAAATGGAAGAAGGCAATTATGATATAGTTAGCAGTCTTCGCGGAGGAGGAAGAAAAGACAACCTATTCAGAAAAGCAGCATCAGGTGCAAAAGAATCTCTAGTAAGGAAAATTACTAAATCAAAAATCAGAGACAGTGGCTGCATGCTTAAAGCATATAAAAAAGAAATTATAGATGTGCTGCTTCAATGCAAAGAAAAATTTATCTATATTCCTATTCTTGCAGACTCATTCGCCCGCAATACAGCTGAAATTACAGTTGAACACCTAGAGAGAGCATCTGGCGAATCAAAATACAATGTATGGAAATTAATGCAGCTTTTTTTTGATATCCTTACTGGCTCAACCTACATGCCGTTAAGATTTCTCACAGTATTTGGCGGTGTCATGTGTGCGGCAAGTATTTTATTTGCCATAATAATAATAGTCCTTCGTGTCTTATATGGTGCTGAATGGGCTGAAGGTGGTGTCTTTACTCTTTTCGGAATACTATTTTTCCTCATGGGGCTTCAATTTTTCATATTCGGGATTATGGGAGAATATCTTTGCAGAATAAGTATGGATGTAAGGCAAAGACCTAAATATTTAATCAGCTCGGTAGAAGGCGCTGAAAAATCTGGTTCTGTAAAAAATAATTAGGCTGAGGAATAAATATGCTTGAAAATGAAAAAATACTGGGTCTGAAAATAGATGTTGATACATATAGAGGAACAAAATATGGAGTCCCTTCCCTATTAAAAGTACTTGCAAAACATAACATTAAAGGCTCTTTCTTTTTTTCAATAGGACCTGACAACATGGGACGGCACGCTTGGCGTCTTTTAAAACCAAAATTTTTAAAAAAAATGCTTAGAGGAAATGCAGCAAAACTTTATGGGTTTGACATTATTTTTAAAGGTCTTCTTTGCCCTGGACCTGATATTGGTAAAAAGCTCCCTAACATAATGAAAAACGCTGAAAAAGAAGGGCATGAGGTTGCACTGCACGCATACGATCATTATAAATGGCAAATGAAAATATCTAAAGCTGCACTAAAAACTTCATCTTCCATGCAAAATACGGCAATTAAAAGATGGAATGAAATATTTTTAACTCCTCCTAAGGTCGCAGGCACCCCAGGTTGGCAGTTATCTCAAGCTTGGTTAGATTTTTCTGAAAATAATAATTTTCTTTACAGAAGCGACTCTAGAGGGAACGATTATGGGTTTCCTACATTTAATGGAAAACAGTATAAAACCTTGCAGATTCCTACAACGTTACCTACCTATGACGAAACTATAGGAAAAAATGGAATTGACAACTCAAATTATAATGAATTGATACTCGGTAAAATTAAAGAAAATCAATTGAATGTAATATCTATTCATGCAGAAGTCGAAGGAATAGCCTGTAAAGAAATGTTCGAAGATTTTATCATTAAAGCACTCCGAGAAAACATAAAAATTGTTCCACTCGTCCAAATTTATGAAATGGTCAAAAATAACCCTCAAACACAAGAGCTTAGAATTGAAGAAATTTCAGGAAGAGAAGGAAAGCTTGCTGTGTTAGGGAAAATAAATTTATAACCGTGAATGAAAAACTAAATTTTAGGCAGTTTCACTATAAAAAAGGTAAATGTCATGTTAAGAACTAATGAAAATGATGTAGTTGAATTTTATTTGCAATGCCAACCATGTTATCCTAAATCAACTGGAAATTGGGGTGTTGATATTTCAGGAACTCCTTTTATTTTGCCATCAACAGGCGGAATAACTTTAAATATAGAAGTTGGAGATAATGCCTTCGGATGGGCTGCAGATCATATAGAACCAGGTGTAAGCTGTGCAATGGATATTTCTAAGCCGAATGATTATCCAAACCTTTCACTTCAAATCTATTCGTGTTCAGGAAATACTGCCAAAATTATTTCAGGAGAAGCAAAAGGCAGCGAAGGAACCGTAATCGGAACTCACGGCGGTGCTGAACATCTCATAATCAATTTTGATAGAGAAATCAAGAAAAAGATGTCTTACGATGACAAAATATTAGTATCTGCACACGGGCAAGGGTTAAAACTTTTAGATTATCCTGAAATTTATTTATATAACCTTTCTCCACGATTATTCAACAATATGAAAATAAAAGAATTGAATGATAAATGCATAGAAGTACCAGTCACAACCATTGTACACGCTGAATGTATGGGATCAGGAATTGGCTCTCCACACGTTGCAAGAGGTGACTATGATATAATTTCCAGCGACCCTGAAACATTAAAAAAATACAATATAGATAAAATACGATTAGGCGACATCGTCGCTATAATTGATCATGACAACAGATTTGGAAGAACTTTGCGAAAAGGAGCTGTATCCATAGGAATAGTAGTGCACGGTAATTCTATCAAAGCTGGACATGGACCAGGAGTAACTACTTTAATGACATCAGCTAAAAGTTTAATAAAACCGATAATTGATCCTCATGCAAACATTGCAGATATTTTAAAAATAGGTAAACAGCTTTAAGCGTATTTAATCATGGATTTCTATTCCAAAAAACTCCTGCCACGACTTATTAATTGTGCGTGTAGAAGTAACTATTTTTCAGGATTAAGGAAGAGAATTATTCCTCAAGCATATGGAAATGTCATCGAAATAGGTTTTGGCTCAGGGCTAAATATTCCTTTTTATAACAAGGAATTAATTAATAAAATCTATGCTGTTGAACCTGCATTAAGCTTTTCCAAATTATTTAATAAAAACTCAGTTAATTTTCCAATCGAAATTTATAATATCCCAGCTGAAGAACTTCCGTTTGGAGATAATTTTTTTGATTCAGCCGTTTGTACGTTTAGTTTTTGTTCAATCAATAATACTCTAAAAGCAATTAGTGAACTAAAAAGAGTGATTAAGCCCAAATCAAAAATCTATTTTTGCGAACATTCTGTTTCACATAATCATAAAACGGCATCACTTCAAAATGCACTAAATCCTATATGGAAAAAAGCTTTTGGAGGATGCAGCTTGAACAGAGATATAAAAAGCTGTCTTAAAAATTTCAATTTTGACTTATCTGAAGTAGAAATTATCTCTCATGGGATTTTGAATCCACTTGGAGATATTCAAGTAGGAGCAGCATTGAAAAAATGAAAACCATTTATCTTTATTTTATTCATGGTTTTTTGCAAGATAATTCTGTTTGGAGTGAAATTAGTTACAAAATTCTAATCAACTCATCAAATGTAAAAAAACATTATGTAGATCTCCTTAACTCTATTTCACCGACAGCTGAAGATTGGAGTAAAAATTTCAATGACAACATTGAACGCTCGGCAAATAATTTAAACGTTGTCATTGGTTATTCTCTTGGCGGAAGATTAGCGATGCAAGCAATAGCTGATGCCCCTTGTTTGTGGGATGCAGGAATATTAATAGGAGCTCATCCTGGCTTTAAAACAGAGCAAGAGAAAAATGATTCACTGTCATTTGATCTTAAATGGGCAGAAAAATTTAAGCAAGAATCATTTAATAGTCTTCTAAAAGAGTGGAATTCATTACTAATTTTTGGTAATAAACCAAATGATTTCATGCCAGATCAAAAATATAAAAATATTTACTCAGAAATTTGCAAAAATTACTCAAAAGGTCTCCAACCTGATTTAACTGAAAAAATTATAAAATCTGGCGTTCCAATATTATATATCTCAGGCTCTAATGATCTTAAATACAAAACCATAGGAAATTCCTTAGCCAATATATCCAAAAACATAAAGCATGTTGTTATTGAAAACTCATTTCATCGTGTTCCATGGGAAAACAAAAATGTTTTTATAAAAACAGTAAACGATTTTCTGCAAAATCTATAACGAAGTTATCTCAAAAATTGGCTAATTTACGATAAAACAGCTTCAATTTTTATATAAGTTTTTCTACAACCAATTAGTTATGGGTATAATTTAAAAAAATCATCGTTTTGCCTACAACAATACTTTTTAACAAATATTGAACCGTCAGTAACATAGCTTATCTTAAATGCATGTTAATCATGAAACGTTAACATTTTAAATATGTACGTTCTTAAGTCTACCCCCTCCTCAACATTATCCCTTTCAAAAGACTTGAGAACGTACAAGATTTTTCATCTTTTGTAACTTTAATCACCGATAAAATGCACTAAAAAAACATGTGATAATTTTAGCGTTTAATATCATGTTTAACTATTTCAGCAGGAACGGTTGAGCACTCTGAATATATTTTTCTACCTGGGTATATAGTAGTATTTATGCCTGTGTGTACATTTTCTCCAACTATGACTCCAAACTTTCTCCTGCCAGTATCAATAAGTTTATCATCGACGATACAACGATGATTTTTCCCATCATGCCTTAGATTAGAGGTAACAGTTCCAGCTCCGAAATTAGTTTTATTACAAATTACAGAGTCTCCCACATAACTCAGATGTCCAATGCTTACATTATCCATGATCAGTGAGTTTTTTACCTCAACAGCCTGTCCTATATGACACTTATCTCCAATAGATGTATTGCCTCGAATATAACAGTTTGGACCTATTTTACAGTTTTTACCTATTAAGGCATTACCTTCAAAATAAACACCAGGAAGTATAACGCTCCCCTCGCCTATTTCCACAAATCCATCTATGTGGACATTCTCCATAACTTTACCTTGAATATCATTTTCTTTAATTTCAGATATTACAGATTCATTTACTGCTATCAAATCCCATGGATAAATAATATGCACAGATTTCGAATTAATAGGTATTTTTGTTTTACATACAGCATCCTGTTCGACCTTTCGAGAAAACCATGCAAGGCACTCTTCTTTTCCTGTTTTATCGCTCACAACAGCTGCAATCCCAGCCTCACCTCTATGTGAATATAGTTTTTTCAATACTTCACTATCAGGCCAGAAATTCATTTTTGTATTTAATGTCCACTCGTAAGGACTTAGCTCAAGCTCAGAGACAAGTTCTGTGAGCTTCCATTTTAAAAGCTCCAAGTAAGGTACATTTGCCACCTTACATTCCTCAAATGAATAAGGTATTGGATTCATACTATCAGGTATAATTACATCAATAATATTTATCTTAAAACTCATCCTAAACGCTCCTTTGCAATCTTGGAAATTCTATCTACCCAAGATTTTGCCTTTTTATATTCTTTTGCTTCAACCATGACCCTCATAAGGTTTTCTGTGCCTGAATATCTCACAAGCACCCTGCCTCCATCTCCAAGATCAGTTTCACACTTTATAATTTCTTCTTTTAATGGTTTCACCTCATCTATCGGCAATTTATTTTTAACAGAAATATTGTTTAAAATCTGAGGAAATTCATCCATACAATTAGCCAAAACAGCCATCGGAAGATTTTTTTCTTTCATCATACGCAATACATGCAATGCTGTAATAATTCCGTCTCCAGTAGTTACATAATCCATAAATATTATGTGCCCTGACTGTTCACCACCTATGTTAAAATTACCTTCCTTCATTCGTTCAATTACGTACCTGTCGCCAACCTGAGTTACTTCTACGTTTATCTCTGCTTTTTTCATAGCATGAATAAGCCCCAAATTAGACATAACTGTAGTTACAAGCGTATTAGAGGAAAGTATTCCTCTGTCTTTATAATCAAGGGCACACATTGCCAATATTCTATCACCGTTTACAATTGCACCGTTACTATCAAGCATTATGACTCTGTCCGCATCTCCATCCAAACATATACCGACATCAGCATGATTTTGTACAACTAAATTAGAAATATTACCTGGAACTGTTGCTCCGCAATTTTTATTAATATTAAAACCATCAGGTTCAGTGGCAACCTTTATTACTTCGGCTCCTAACTCTTTAAAAATCCAAGGGGCTATTTTATATCCTGCACCATTGGCACAATCGAGAACAATTTTTAAACCTTTCAAACTGTAATTTTTTATAGAGCTTTTTGCAAATTCAATATATCTGCCTCTTGCGTCATCCAGCCTATATTCTTTGCCTAAAAGATTTGTACCTATATGCGAACTTGTTATTTCGCCATCAAACATCATTTTTTCAATTTCAAGTTCTACACTGTCTGGAAGCTTATACCCATCTGAACCAAAAATTTTAATCCCGTTATCTTCATACGGATTATGCGAAGCTGTAATCATGATACCGCAATCAGCATTAAAAGATTTTATCAGATGTGCGATCGCTGGAGTGGGGAGAGGTCCTACAGACATTACATCCATCCCCATGCTGATAAGACCGCTTGTTAAGGCATTCTCAAGCATATATCCTGAAAGTCTTGTGTCTTTACCTATAACTACATTTGAACTGGAATTTCCAGACGCTCTAAAATGAAGGGCAACAGCTTTTCCTAGCTGGAGTGCTATTTCAGGCGTAATAGGATAGCTGTTTGCTTTGCCTCTAATTCCATCAGTACCGAACAGTTTTTTCATCTAATATCTCCTAAAATTAATATGCTTAAAGTATGTTAAATTTATGCCGTGAAATTCTTATAATTACGTGCACAGAAACACCATGTGATGGCTAATTTTCAAAGAGTATGAACTAGTTCTCTATATCTATAAAAGAATAACCTATTAGCGACGCCCATAATTTCCAACCCAATATTCAAGTTTTCTTACTCCAAATCGACCAATATAAATTTCAATTAGGTCGAAACTAAACAAAATTTTAGGATTTCCAAGCAGTGAAATATAATCACTTGCAGCATGTTTATTTCTTTTTATTTGAGATAGACCAACCCAAGGCGTTTTATCAGCATTTTTTTTAAATCGTGAATAACTCCTAGTTTTTACTTCTATAAATCTAAGAATTCCCCCATCTCTTGCGACAATATCAATTTCGCCACTATTATTAGAAGACTTGTAGTGCATGCCAAGAATATCGTAATGTCTCTGCTTTAAAAATTTTACAGCAATAGCCTCTCCGACTTTTCCAAGGCGTATATGCTTAGCTTTTATTAGGTGAAACATTGTTTCAATTTTTTTCTTTTTTAGATGGCTGTATCAATCTCAGAAAGAGAGCAAATATAAGACATACGATAGGCACAAAATAAAGCATAATATCTTTTCCGTCATAGAAAAAAGAATTTTCGGCAATCACATTTACATCCATTGGTGCTGAGGCATTAAAGACATAATCATTGACGATTGGATTGCATATATCAAGAATTGGAAAAGCAGCGAGCATTCCAAGCAATATCCATAACGAATATAATTTCCCTGAAGCTAAAGATGCAATTGCAGTAACAGGAATGTGTCCACAAAAGGCAATTCCCAACCCAGTCAATACAGCACCAACGGCAATGGGCCAAAAACTATAATGTTCAACGTGCAGATCAATTATCCCGTATTTTGACGTAAAATAATAAATTGGTACCCCAATAGTCATTGATATAAGAAAAACTATAGCGAAAGTGTTATCTCTGAAAGAAAACTGATCTATAAGAGTTTTCCGACAAGCAAGCCTTGAACGCATCAGTACAAATCCAAGGATAAAACCCAATATTAAAGCAGCAAACATCTCTCCGCTGCCTGTTAAGTTTAAAGGATGCATAATTCATTTCCTACTTCTTTTTTTCTTCTATTTTAATTGTTAAAAGTGTACCTACAATGACAGACAAAATAAACATGATTATTATGAAAATAATTACAGACATATACAGAGAAAGGCAGTCACTCCAAAGTTTTAAAAAGCTATTGCCTGCTATGATAAGTCCAGCCATAACGAGGAATCCACCTATGAAAGATAAAATAGGTCCGATGGTAAGATAGTAAGAAGATCCTTTTTTAAAGTGGTCTTCAGGAATAAGCTCAATTTTAAAATTTTTGCCTGTCAAAGATGCAATAAATGCTCCGATAAAAATACCTATTATAAAAAGCAGCCCCCACGACCACTGAATGTGCTCTCCGTAATAAATAGCTTTGCCGGCATTAATCAAATCGATGTAATCGTTTAATGTTCCAAATGGTTTGTTTAAAACAAAAAGAATGAGTGAAAAAATTACCGCAATAACTGCACCAGTAATCCATGGTGACCAATTTGACGAAATTATCTTATTCCACATAATAAAACAATCCTGCTGGTTTGATTTTATATAAAGCTAATAATCTTACCTATTATATAAAATCAAAAAGAATATAGCCAGCACAAAAACTATTAAGGACGATAATTATCTTTATAACCATACTAGACGACAGGTGTTAATCTATATAGGATTTATTAGCAAATTTTTCAATTTGATGCACTTTCATCATTTAGTGCGTATAGGTACTTTATATTTTCACCTGCTTCTTCTCTAAAGAATTGATTAATGTTTTCATTATTTAGTAAATCATCAATTTTATCAGTTTCTTTTAATGTAAATGTTGCGTGCGTTTTGTATTCTATTTTATTTATGCTCTTTTTATTAAATTTATATAGTGTATCCATAAACTTATTTTTTGTTCCTAACTCTTTTGATATTTTTATATCATTTACATCACTAACTGTTGCCCAAAAATTTTCAGACATACTTTTAGGTACAGTGACAGCAGGGCCTAAAAGGATTGGTTTTTCTAATCTTATAAGCTCTCCAGTAGTTTTATTGAATTGCAGTCCGCTAAATCTGCACCATGCACCTTTTTTTTCAATATCTCCCATCGACGTTCCTGTTGATTTATAATACCATCGATGATTTTTTTCTCCTTCTATTTGTACTATTTTTATTTCTCGATCTGTTGAAACATTCTTGTTATTAGGAATATTATTATTTAGTCGATAAAACATTTCGTCAAGAGTCATTTCCTTTTTATTTCCTTCGCTGATTATGCTAGAAACAGCTCTCTTCGCTAGGTATCCACCTAATACTCCAGAAATAATACTTGCGAAAGCTGTTACACCAAAAGTAATCCAGCCTGCATTTATTTGATCTTTATTATTAGTTTCATATCCATTAATAATAAAATATAAACCAAAAGGCACTAATCCTTCTCCTAAATCCTTGAAAAATGTTTCAGCATCATGCCCACTTGAGTCAACATTCCCGATTGGGTTGCCGTCGCAGTAACCATAGCGGTTGGCAAGGTCGTAGCTATCCATCGAGATGAACTGCATCAGTGTCGGGGAGTAGTAACGGGCGTTGAGGTAGTAGAGGCTTGATTCAGGGTCATAGTAATAGCCGTCGTATTGGAAGGGATTAGTTGAAAGCGATAAATCGTTACTGGTGGCTTGTGACTCGTGGCTCGTGGTGGACTTGTCTGCCGAAGCTTTAGCGAAGGCAGATGGGGAGTTGTTGTAATTAACGAGTTGACCGAAGGCATTGTATTGTTGTGTAGAGGTGACTGTTGTACCAGTGCTGTTGGTCTGGGATATGACGTTTTTCCCGTCGGTAAATAGGCACTGAGTATCAACTACGGCTTGAGTGTTAACGTTCACAATTGTTCTTACGCTTCTATCCAAGTACGTGCTCATATCACCGTTATCATCTTCGGCATTCATGAGGGTAGATCCGTTGTAAAAGTATGTTATTGATGCTGTCTGAGAAATCATATTCACAGATTTGTAACTCGAAGGTGCGGCCTGTAAGATACATGGAATAAACACATAAAACATCATAAGAAACATTAAAATAAAAATAAACTTGTGCTCAGTCTTAATTTTTTTCATAACATTACTTATACCCATAACTAATTGGTTTTAGAAAAACTTATATAAAAATTGAAACTGTTTTATCGCAAATTAACCAATTTTCAAGAATACCTTCGGTATATAATAAAAATCTTTGTACTCGACATTTTTAATAACTCCAACTCTCTTTATCTTTCAAGGCTAAGAAGTTAACAATCATTAAAATTTTCCTTTTTATTTTTCTATCACTGCTTAAAAGTATTTCTCGTATAAAATCTAAGCCGTATCTAAAAATGCTTATCTCTTTTCTACCATGTTTCTTTATTTTTATGGGCTCTATCTTTTCTAGCCATTCTCCAGCTTTAACAGACCATACATAGGCTATACCTATAACTACAACCATTTTCTTAATTTTCTCCATATCTGTTATATGGGTACTTTCAAAATTGAATCCTTTTGTTTTAAAAAAACCAAACATTGTTTCGATTTCCCATCTCTTCTTATATATTGCTAAGTTGTTTGTGCCATCTGTATTTGATGCTATAACCATTAACTCTTCATCTTCATTTATTGTTGCCTGAAGAGATATAGGATAACTGCACAATGAAGCATTATTTATATTTTTAATATCACCTGCTTTTTTCAAAGATGAGAACAATTTATCTACCCTTAATTCCGTATTGTAAACATTTATTTTTAAATCTTTTCTAAGTCTTATATAAAGTGGAAGGTTATTATCATAAAGAAACTTAAACCATTTTGGACCGATAAATTCTCTGTCTGCCAAAATACCAGCAATACAGTCTGCATCGATTATTTTTAGTATATTTTCAAACAGTTTATTTCGTTCTTTATAATTTGAATTACCACGTTTATTAAGCATTGTCCAATAGAGCGGTATTGCATAATTTGAACACACAATACTGACTAAAAGTATATTGATATTTTTCTCTCCGTATTTCCAATTTGTTCTATCCATTGCAAGATAAAAACGAGCATTAACAAGTCCTAAAATCTTAATAATAAATATTGCAAATTTGTTTACATCAATATCTGATTTTTCAAAAAACCGCTGTAATCTTCTTTGTTTTGTTTTTAACTTTTTACCGCTGTCAAGTCCTTGAGCCAATTCACTAAGATTAACTGTTCTTACTTTTACCATAGATAAAATTATCAGACATAAACAATCCATTCTGCTCTTGTTAATGTTAAAACAATGCGATAAATTTCCCCTTAGTTTTTTGATATGGAGCATATTTTTCCTTTTTGGTTAAAGTTTTTAATATGCTCTATATCTCTTAGCCTCAAATTTTTCAATGCCTCAATTCAAATTTATTGTCGAGTACTAAGAATAAAAATAAATATTTTAGCGTAAAAATCTCATAACATAAGGCAAATTGAATTTTACTCAAATCAAAACGGAATTTTTTGTGCACTTTTTAAAGAAATAGTTAATTATACGCCACGCTCAATGTTTGGCCATATTATTTTATGTAGTTGAAGCTGCATTATTAAAGGCAGTTTTGAACTGATAATAAGCTCTGCCAGTTGAGCTGCGTTTATTTCGTTCATTACAGGGCTGATCAAAATTTTTGTTGTTTTTTTAAATAATTCGTATTTAGTAATCATATCAACAGCAAAGTTAAAATCTTCACTGTTTTTTACAACAAATTTTACTTCGTCTTTGGATGTTAAAAAATCTGTAAAATTTTTTATGCACATTTTTCCAGACTCACCGCTGCCTGGACATTTCCAATCAATGATTTTAATTGCAGCACTAGGCAGCAGCGAAATGGGAAGAGAACCGTTTGTTTCTACTAAAACTGTAAAGCCCAAATCAATAAGCTGTGCTGCCAATAAAGATACATTATGATGACAAAGAGGTTCTCCACCTGTAATTTCAACAAGATTGACAGAGCTGTTTTGAATAGTTGATATTATCTCATCGATTGAAATATCGTGTGATTCATTGTCATTTAGTGAGTATTTTGTATCGCAGTAACTACACCGTAAATTACAACCAGCCAATCTTATAAAGTAACATGGGCGGCCGGCATAAGTCGATTCACCCTGTATACTTAAAAACATTTCAGAAACTTTTAAATTTTTCACAAATCAAATCTATTTTGTTATAATAACTGACCTTACGCAGTTAGGAAGCATAAATAAATTACTTACATTTTTTACTTTATCTCAAAGAGTTCTTCTTTGTCATGAAACTATTCACATATTGCTAATATGCAAAGAGTTTCATTCCTCAAATAATCTCTTTGATGTTTTGTAAAATCATGTAATTTATTTAGTTACACTTCCTTATTGTTTTATTAACCACCGAGCGCTCAGAGAACTCAGAGATTTTTATATTTTTCATTCTAATCTAATATTTAAAATCTAACATTCATATGTTTATTTTCCGTAGAGAAGCAGAGCCGAAACCAAATTTTATTTTCACACAAAGGCACAGGGAACACAAAAAATAAAATAATGAATTTAATAAATAAAAATGAATTTTCTTGGTGCACTTTGTGTCTCTGTGTGAGATATATTTTTATCATACTAAGCTGTAATCAAATCTTATTTTCACACAAAGGCGCGGAGATCACAAAGAATTTTTAGAATTATAGCGAAAATTGGTTAATTTACGATAAAACAGCTTCAACTTTTATATAAGTTTTTCTAAAACCAATTAGTTAGGGGTATAATTTCTCTTTGTGAGCTTTGTGTCTTTGTGTGAGAAATAATTAAACATTTACAATTCATAATTTTTATCTGTGTCTTCAGAATTTTCTATAGTTAACTTTAACATTATGCGCAACATCAGATAATATTTAAAAATCTGCATTTCTAGGTGTTCTTGGAAATGGGATAACGTCGCGTATATTCTGCATTCCAGAGCAAAATTGAACCATTCTTTCAAATCCCAGCCCGAAACCAGCATGAGGAACTGTACCGAATCTCCTCAAATCAAGATACCACCAATAATCGTTTATATTGTGCCCCATTTCTTTTATGCGTGTTTCAAGCATATCAAGGCGCTCTTCACGCTGACTCCCACCAATAATCTCCCCCACCCCAGGCAAAAGCACATCCATAGCAGCAACTGTTTTATTATCATCATTCATACGCATATAAAATGCTTTTATCTCTTTTGGATAATCAGTAACAATTGCTGGCTTTTTGAAGTGTTTTTCTGTTAAAAATCTCTCATGTTCAGACTGCAAATCGCATCCCCATGAAACAGGAAATTCGAAATTTTCTCCGCTATTTTTCAAAATTTTAACAGCTTCTGTATAAGAAATTCGTTCAAAAGAGCTCTCAGCTATTTGAGCTAAATCTGCAATTAATCCTTTTTGAATTTTGTCATCAAAAAAGGCAAGATCATCATGACAGTTTTCAAGGACATCCTTCATCATGTATTTAATGTAGTTTTCAGCCAATTCCGCATCATCTTTCAAATCGGCAAATGCCATTTCAGGCTCAATCATCCAAAATTCAGCTAAATGTCTTCTGGTATTAGAATTTTCTGCTCTAAATGTAGGTCCAAAAGTATAAACATTGCCAAGTGCACAGGCATATGTCTCAGCGTTTAGCTGACCGCTGACAGTTAAGTTGGCAGATTTCCCAAAAAAATCAGAAGAATAATCTATTAATCCATTTTCTGTTCTAGGCAGTTTATCCATGTTCAAGGTAGTCACTTTAAACATCTCCCCTGCCCCTTCACAATCGCTGCATGTAATTATCGGAGAATTAAGATAATAAAAATGTCTATCTTGATAAAATTTATGAGTTGCCCATGCCAATCTGTTTCGTAGTCTGGCTATCGCCCCAAATGTATTTGTCCTAACTCTAAGATGTGCAACTTCACGCAGGCGTTCAAAAGAAACACGCTGTTTTTGAAGCGGGTAATCTTCAGGAGTACAATAACCTGTTACTCTTACTTCTTTTGCTTGAATTTCTACTGTCTGACCAGCTCCAAGCGATTTTACAAGCTTTCCTACAACTATAATTGAACTTCCCGGGAAAAGTTTTTTCACTTCTGAATCATAATTATTCAAATCCTGAGCAGCTATTACTTGAATATTTTTAAAGCAGGAACCGTCATTTAACTCAATAAAAGAAAATCCACCTTTTGAATCTCTGCGAGTTCTTACCCAGCCAGCTATTTTCACCTCAATATCGTGAACATCTGATTTTAGTGCTTCATTAATCAACATTCTGTTCATAATCCACCCGTATTTAAAATTATCATTAATAAAAGCCGTTAACTTTATATCAAAAGTAATGCAAAATCAATATATATAGCGAAGCTATTTTAAAAATAGGTTTTTGATGAATAACTTTAAGCTCAAATTCTTTTATGAACTACCGAAAAATCAAAGCGTATTGAGTATAAATAGCCTCTTTCAATAAATAAAACATTACACATTACTTAAGCGTTGTTAGATAAATTTCATAACGTATATTGTATTATTGTTTTTTTCATAAACATCATATCAGTAAAAAAGTTATTCTGGAGAAGGCACATGAAAAAAGTAGGAATGCGTGAAGAGGAAAAACAAATATACGGAACAAAATGGTCCAATATAGTTAATGGACATTTTTCTAATCCAGATATATCATCTCCGTTTATAAAATTTATTACCAAAAGATTAATTGAAACAACCCCGGATGTTGTTGTAGATATTGGTGGTGGAACAGGGTTCCTTCTCAGTCAATTAATCGACAATGGAATTGATGATATTAAGAAAAATATCAAGCTAGTCAATATAGATGTGTCAAAAGCTCAAATAAAAGCCATAATCAACAAAAGAATAATCGGTTATGAAGCTTCAGTGACAAATTTTCTAGATCATTTTTTGATAAAAATGATGATAAAAAAATAACTTTTATAATGCGGTATGTTCTCCATTATTTTGGTCCAAATTTAATAAAAGATGCA
>Ga0080064_1003609_pt1 | contig 21855 bp, 26 predicted proteins | sample Subgrocontami54m_FD_69260 | JGI IMG/M metagenome (GOLD analysis project Ga0080064, IMG submission 69260) | Subsurface groundwater microbial communities from S. Glens Falls, New York, USA - GMW46 contaminated, 5.4 m (SPADES assembly) (version 2) ...
CTATGTCAAGCATACCAAGAAGAGCTACGAAGTGATCGACAGGACGCTCGACCGCGATTACTTCATGACGGCCGAGCAGGCCAAGGAGTTCGGCCTGATCGACAAGGTCATCAAGAGCCGCGACGACGCGGAGGCCATGCTGACCCCCGCAAGACCAGTGCAGGGGTGAGCGCCCGCCGTCTGCCGCCGTGCGGGCAGGAGCGGCCCGGCGGGGGCGGTGCGACATCGTCGCAAGCCTGCGGTAACAATGTTGCCCTGCGGCGGCCGTTTGCCGGGGCTCGACAAAGAGATGTTAATCCAATCTTGATCTTGCCGCCGGTAGCATGCTCAGATTGGGCTTAGGATTCCCAGAGAAGCCACCAAGCCCCTGCGCAAGATCGAGCGTGATAGGGCAGACCGGCTCTACGCGGGAGGACGACTGATTGCCCGAGGGATGGCCCGATTGACGGGTTGAGAGAACCGGATGGCCCAGGAAAAAAACACGCTGTACTGCTCCTTCTGCGGCAAGAGCCAGCATGAGGTCCGCAAGCTGATTGCGGGCCCGACCGTGTTCATCTGCGATGAATGCGTCGAGCTGTGCATGGACATCATCCGCGAGGAGAACAAGAACACGCTGGTCAAGTCGCGGGACGGCGTGCCGAGCCCGAGCGAGATCTGCACGGTGCTCGACTCCTACGTGATCGGCCAGGACCACGCCAAGCGCGTCCTCTCGGTGGCGGTGCACAACCACTACAAGCGGCTCAACCACGCCGCCAAGAACAACGACGTCGAGCTCGCCAAGTCCAACATCCTGCTGGTCGGGCCGACGGGCTGCGGCAAGACGCTGCTGGCGCAGACGCTGGCGCGCATCCTCGACGTGCCGTTCACGATGGCAGATGCAACCACGCTCACGGAAGCCGGCTACGTCGGCGAGGACGTGGAGAACATCATCCTGAAGCTGCTGCAGAACGCCGACTACAACGTCGAGCGGGCGCAGCGCGGCATCGTCTACATCGACGAGATCGACAAGATCTCGCGCAAGTCCGACAACCCCTCGATCACCCGCGACGTGTCGGGCGAGGGCGTGCAGCAGGCGCTGCTCAAGATCATGGAGGGCACCGTCGCCTCGGTGCCCCCGCAGGGCGGCCGCAAGCATCCCCAGCAGGAGTTCCTGCAGGTCGATACCTCCAACATCCTCTTCATCTGCGGTGGGGCGTTCGCGGGCCTGGAGAAGATCATCTCCCGGCGCGACCGCGGCTCCTCGATCGGCTTCGGCGCCAAGGTCACCGGCCCCGACGAGCGCCGCACCGGCGACATCCTCAAGGGGGTCGAGCCCGAGGACCTCCTGAAGTTCGGCCTGATCCCCGAGTTCATCGGCCGCCTGCCGGTGATCGCCACGCTGGAGGACCTCGACGAAGCCGCGCTGATGCAGATCCTCACCATCCCCAAGAACGCGCTGGTCAAGCAGTACCAGCGCCTGTTCGAGATGGAGGACGTGCGGCTCACCATCCCGCAAGACGCGCTCAAGGGCATCGCGCGCAAGGCCATCGATCGCAAGACCGGGGCGCGGGGCTTGCGCTCCATCATGGAGGCGATCCTGCTCGACACCATGTTCGAGCTGCCGGGCCTCAAGGGCGTGGAAGAGGTCGTGATCGGCCCGGAGGTCGTGGAGGGGGGCGCGCGCCCGCTGCGGATCTACTCCGACCGCGTCGGCGAGAAGGGCTCGACCGCCTGATCGCGGGGAGAGTTGCTCCCGCGGCAGAGCAGCGATCGGCAGGCCGCGGGGGACGGCCACTTGATGCGGGGGCTCGCGGTGACCATGTTTCCTCAGTTCTGAGCATAGTCGAGGCCTGAGGCCGGTGGGCCACTGCCGGTTAGGCCGGTGCAGGATGGAGGCGATTTCACATAGCAAACAAGGCGCGAGCGGTCGGGCTGGTGTTGCGCAGAAGCGACGCATGAGTGGGTTGAAGTGCCACACCCCGTGGTGCGAGCCAGCGATCTAACGTAAGCCAGAGGAGGAAACGGAAAGAAAACGAGCATCGCTCCAGAATCGCGGGGTCCGGCCGGACGCGCCGGGCGCGAGATCCCTGGCCGAAAAGGCAAAATGCTTTTTCAGGCCAGCGCATTGAGAGGCTGTTTGCAGGCCGTGGAGCGGGCCTCATGTTAAGCGCAACGCGAAGTTGCGGTGGTATGCCCGTCGGCCTCGTGTCGAATATCGCAGGCGGGCAAAGCGTGGTAGCAAGCATGGCCCAGAACGTCGGCGAAAGAGAGAGACCATGAGCGAGATCAGACAGGCCCGGGACAAGGGCGGCAAGGAGATCTATCCGGTCCTCCCCCTGCGTGACATCGTCGTGTTCCCCTACATGATCGTGCCGCTGTTCGTCGGGCGCGAGAAGTCGATCAATGCCCTCGAAGAGGTGATGCGCTCCGACAAGCAGATCCTGCTGGCGGCGCAGAAGAATGCCGGCGACGACGATCCGGCGCCGGATGCCATCTACCAGATGGGGACGCTGGCCTCCGTCCTGCAGCTGCTCAAACTGCCCGACGGCACCGTCAAGGTGCTGGTCGAAGGCACGGCGCGCGCCAAGGTCGTGCGCTACACGGACAACGCCGAATACTTCGAGGCCGAGGTCGAGCGCGTGGCCGAGAGCCTGGGCTCGAACGAGGAGATCGAGGCGCTGGCCCGGTCCGCCGTCTCGCAGTTCGAGAACTACGTCAAGCTCAACAAGAAGATCTCGCCCGAGGTCTTGGGCACCATCAGCCAGATCGAGGACTATTCCAAGCTCGCCGACACCATCGCCTCGCACCTGGCGATCAAGATCGCCGACAAGCAGGACATCCTCGAGATCGTCACGGTGTCGAGCCGGCTGGAGCGCGTCTACACGCTGATGGAGAGCGAGATCTCCGTCCTGCAGGTGGAGAAGAAGATCCGCTCGCGCGTCAAGCGGCAGATGGAGAAGACGCAGCGCGAGTACTACCTGAATGAGCAGATGAAGGCCATTCAGAAGGAATTGGGCGACGGCGACGAGCGCGACGACATCCAGGAGTTCGAGGAGAAGATCGAGAACACCAAGCTCTCCAAGGAGGCGCGCGACAAGGCGCTGGCCGAGCTGAAGAAGCTCAAGCAGATGAGCCCGATGTCGGCCGAGGCCACGGTGGTGCGCAACTACCTCGACTGGCTGCTGTCGATCCCCTGGGGCGTCAAGGGCAAGGTCAAGAAGGACCTCAACGAAGCCCAGGAGATCCTCGACAAGGAGCACTACGGCCTGGACAAGGTCAAGGAGCGCATCGTCGAGTATCTGGCCGTGCAGTCGCGCACCAACAAGCTCAAGGGCCCGATCCTGTGCCTCGTCGGCCCGCCCGGCGTGGGCAAGACCTCGCTCGGCATGTCGATCGCCAACGCCACGGGGCGCGAGTTCGTGCGCATGTCGCTGGGCGGCGTGCGCGACGAGGCCGAGATCCGCGGCCACCGGCGCACCTACATCGGCTCCATGCCCGGCAAGGTGATCCAGTCCATGAAGAAGGCGAAGCGGGTCAATCCGCTCTTCCTGCTGGACGAGATCGACAAGATGGGCTCCGACTTCCGCGGCGATCCGGCGGCGGCGCTGCTCGAGGTGCTCGACCCCGAGCAGAACCACACCTTCAACGACCACTATCTGGAGGTCGACTACGACCTCTCCAGCGTGATGTTCGTGACGACGGCCAACACCATGAACATCCCGCCGGCGCTGCTCGACCGCATGGAGATCATCCGGCTCGCCGGCTACACCGAGGACGAGAAGGTCGAGATCGCCAAGCGCCACCTGATCCCCAACCAGCGCCTGAACCATGGGCTGGAGCCGGGCGAGTGGGAGCTGGAAGATGCGGCCCTGCAGGAGATCATCCGCCGCTACACCCGCGAGGCGGGCGTGCGCAACCTCGAGCGCGAGATCGCCAAGCTCGCGCGCAAGGCCGTGAAGGAGATCCTCACCGGCACCCACAAGACGGTGCGGGTCACCACGGAGAACCTGCAGGACTACCTGGGCGTGACCAAGTTCCGCTACGGCGAGGCGGAGCTGGAGGACCAGGTCGGCGTCGTCACGGGCCTGGCCTGGACCGAGGTCGGCGGCGAGATCCTGACCGTGGAAGGCGTCATGATGCCGGGCAAGGGCAAGATGTCGGTCACCGGCAACCTGCGCGATGTCATGAAGGAGTCGATCCAGGCGGCCAACGCCTACGTGCGCTCGCGCGCGCTCGCGCTCGGCATCTCCGCATCGATGTTCGAGAAGACCGACATCCACGTGCACGTGCCGGAGGGCGCCACCCCCAAGGACGGCCCCTCGGCCGGCGTCGCCATGGTCACGGCCATCATCTCGGTGATGACGGGCATCTCCGTGCGCAAGGACGTCGCCATGACCGGCGAGATCACGCTGCGCGGCCGTGTTCTGCCCATCGGCGGCCTCAAGGAGAAGCTGCTGGCCGCGCTCAGGGCCGGCATCAAGACGGTCGTGATCCCCGACGAGAACATGAAGGACCTGGCCGAGATCGGCGAAAATATCAAATCGCATCTCACCGTCGTATCGGCCTCGCGCATGGACGACGTCTTGAGGGTCGCCCTGCAGCGCATGCCCAAGCCGATCCCGATCGAGGAGGCGGCGGCTGCGGCCGTCGCGGCCGAGGTCAAGGGCGAGGAGCGCATCACCGCGCACTGACGGCGCTGTCGCCCTGTCCCACCATTGCCGAGCTGAGCGCCCGGCCGGTGCTCAGCTCGATTTCTGTTGGGGGCCGGCCAAGTTGCGGATCTGTATTGAAGAAACGGAGTGTTGCCGGGGCGAAGCCTATCGCGGAGGGTGTCCGGCGCAGGTCTTGCGAACACCGTTCGATTAAGCGCCGGCGGGCCGGGAAATCGGGGGCGTTCAGCGGCGTTTCGACCATCGACCGGCGCGGCGGTTTGGCCCGAGAAATAGGCCTTTTTTGCGCAATTTCCCCTTGACGGGCGTGTTCTTTGGGCGTTGTTTCGCGCTCGCTGCTGCCCGTGCAGCGGTGAGATCGGCCGCGCAGACGCTTCGCACGTGCTGCCTGCCGTGGCCCACCCCCTTCCCAACTCACGAGGACGATCAAGATGAGCAAAAAGGATTTGATCGACGCCGTGGCGGTGGCGACCGAATTGTCCAAGGACAAGGCCGGCGCCGCCGTCGAGGCGGTGATCAAGCACATTGAGAAGACCATGAAGGACGGCGAGGAGGTGCGCATCCCGGGCTTCGGCACCTTCAAGGTCGCCAATCGCAAGGCGCGCAAGGCGCGCAACCCGCAAACCGGCGTGGAGATGATGCTCAAGGCAGCGCGGGTCCCCAAGTTCCAGGCCTCCAAGAATCTGAAGGACCTGCTGAACTGAGGCAGTCCGTTTGCTCTTGTCGGGGCGCGCCGATGCACCGGAGCGCCCCTTTTGTTTTGCTGCACGGCGAAGCGGCTTTGAGCTAGGATTGCCGACATGAACAAGAAGGTGGAACACGCAATCGCCGAGCTGGTGAAGCTGCCGGAGACCGAGCAAGAGGTTGCCGCGCAAGCCATCCTCGACTTCGCTGCCCGAGGCGGCCGGCCTGAGCTTACGGCAGAGCAAGCCGAGGAGGTGCGGCGGCGTCTCGCCGAACCCGATCCGAGGTTTGTGACACTCACCGAAGCGCGGGCGCGTCTGCTCGGCAAAGGTGCATGAAGGTCGTCATTCGCGACAGCGCGGTCACCGATCTCGAAGGCATTCGGGCGCATCCTCGATGCTATTGATCGGCTGGGCGAGTTTCCTGGCCTCGGCCATGCAGGGAGGGTTTCCGGGACACGCGAGTGGGTGGTGCGCGGCCTTCCATACATCATCGTTTACAGCATCGATTTAGATCACGATGTCCTTCAAGTCGTTGCCGTATTCCACGGCGCTCGCAACCGTTGAGCAAAGGTCCGTCCTCCTGCGTTGAGACCGCCGTGCGTCTTGGTTCCGAACCAGGCTTTACAGGCTCGCCCGCCTCAGCTTAGAGAGGCGGCACGGGCGGTTAGCTCAGCGGTAGAGCGCTTCGTTTACACCGAAGATGTCGGGAGTTCGATCCTCTCACCGCCCACCAGCGGCGCCATTGGCCGGAGTGGGCTGAGGCGTTGCGCCGGCTCGCAGCGTTGCCTTGACCGTGCCGGCATCGGGGTGCACGCTCGCCTCCAATAGCCCACAACAATCGTCCTGGAGGAAACCGCCATGCCTGCCACCTCGCGCCGCGAGTTCCTTGCGCTTGCCGGGTCCGCCTCCGCGCTCGCCCTGTCGGCTGCCGGGCTTGGAAGCGGAGCCGCGCTGGCCGCCATGGGCCCGAACGACAAATTCGACCTCGTGATCAAGGGTGGCGAGGTGCTCGATCCGAGCCAGGGCCTCAGAGCCAAACGCGACATCGGCATTCGCTTCGGGCAGATCGAGGCGCTGGCGGCCGACATTCCAGCCGACAAGGCGCAGCGCGTGCTTCCCGCCGCCGGCAAGCTCGTCACACCGGGCCTCATCGACCTGCACGCCCACGTCTTCCCCTATGGCTCGGCCATCGGCATCCCCGCCGACGAACTCACCCCGTTCCAGGCCACGACCACGATGGTGTCTGCGGGCGACGCAGGCGCCAACAACTTCGCGGCCTTCCGCCGGCACATCGTCGCGCAGACGCGCACGCGCCTCTATGCCTTCGTGCACATTGCCAACTTCGGGCTCACCTCCTTCCCTGTCCCAGAACTCTACAACATCGACTTCGCGCAGACCGAGGCGGCCGCCAAGGCGGTCGCGGAGAACGCCGACCTGGTGCTCGGCATCAAGGTGCGCATGAGCGAGAACGTGATTGCCAAGCACGGCTTGGAGCCGCTCAAGCGCTCCATCCAGGCCTGCGAGATGGCTGGCGGCGGGGCCAAGGTCATGTGCCACATCGGCGGGGTGGAGACGCCCGAGCTGATGAGCCAGATCCTCGACACCCTGCGCCCCGGCGACGTGCTGACGCACTGCTATTCGGGGGCGCCCAACATCGGCGGCAAGTTTACCAACATCGTCCAGGACGGCAAGCTCATACCTGCGGCGCTGGCGGCCAAGCGGCGCGGCGTGGTGTTCGACGTCGGCCACGGCGGCGGCAGCTTCGACTACACGGTGGCCGAGGTGGCGATACCAGCTGGCGCGGCCCCCGACACCATCTCCTCCGATATCCACGTGTTCTCCGGCAATTCCCCCGGCATGCCCTATCTGACGTGGGTGATGAGCAAGTTCCTCAACATGGGGTTCACTCTGGAGCAGGTCGTCGCCATGACCACCATCAACCCCGCCAAGGTCATCAATCGCGCGCCCAAGCTCGGCACGCTGCAGGTGGGCGCCCCCGCGGACGTGTCGGTGCTCGAGGTGGTCGAGGGCCCCGTCGAATTCGTCGACACGCGCAACAACAAGCGGCAGGGCAAGGTGCACCTGAAGCCTGCGGGCACCGTGCTGGCCGGCGTGGCCTTCGGCCGGCCGTATCAGGCGCCGTTTGCTGTGCGGTGAAGCGAGCCACGGTCGAGCCACGGGTCAGTCGCTTGACGGAGGAGTCCCGGTCACGTAAACGCAGGCTGTGACCGCGCGGGCCAGCCGGTTCCTGGGCCCTGCGCGCGTTGGATTGCGGGCGTAGCTCAGCTGGTTAGAGCGCCGGCCTGTCACGCCGGAGGTCGCGGGTTCAAGTCCCGTCGCTCGCGCCATGCACCACAGATCCTCGACAGGCCCCCGTCAGAACCCGCCGTTGCGGTCGATCTCCTTGAAGATGGCGGGGCCGAACTTGGGCGCGCTCTGGGGTGGCGCCTCGACCTGCCGCTCGCGCTCGCGTACCGCTGGCTCGGAGCCGCGTGCTGGGCTCGGAGGCGGCTCCGGCGCTTCGGCCTTCGGCCCTGCCAGGCGCATCCGGGCTCCGGTGGAGGGCCGCTCGCTCACGGGGGGCGATGTCGGCTCGCTCGCTTTGGCCGGCGGCGCCGGCTTGGCCTCGACCGTGTCTTGGTTCGGCACGTCGGAGGCCGCCTTAGCTTGCTCATGGGCCTCGCGAACAGCCCCGCTCTCGACCGGTTCCGGCACTGCTGCGGGTACCGTGGGGGCTGCGGACGGCATCATCACGGCCTCCGACGCCGGGAGGACTGCCGAAGCCTGCGGTGCTGGAGGCTGGTCGGGAACGGCGAGCGGCGTTTCCTCCCCGGCGAGCGCCGCCGAGGAGCGCCATGCCCCGGACTGCAGGCGGATGGGCGCGCCGAGGTCGGGCAAACCATCCGCTGATACGTTCCGCGGCGACCGGTCGGGAGGCTTCGCGCCGTGGCTCCAGACGACGCTGAAGAGTGCAATCCCCGCCAGGCCTGCCGTTACGACGGTGATACCGCTCGGTCTGTACATGCGCCCTCTCTGCTACGTGATACCCGAAGATGAGGCGCCGGTGCACAAAGTCCCCGTCGAATTTGCGCGTCCCCCGCTGGCAAGCCGGGCATAGGCGGCATTTGTGGCAATACGTGGAGCTTGAGCTCGGCGGCTTGCCTCGAGCGCGAGCATGGCTCGCCAGTGCGGTGCCGGCATGGGTTGCGCCTGGTCGGGGGCTGCGATAACAGGAGCACATGGGCTGTGGCCATCGCGCCGCAGCGCGGGAGCCTGACCGCATGAACCAGCTGTTGATGGACTACCTGCCGCTCGCCGTGTTCATCGGCGTGGCGCTAGCCATTGGGCTGGCGCTGATGGCGGCGCCGTTCCTGGTGGCGGTGCGCAATCCCGACCCGGAGAAGGTGTCCGCCTACGAGTGCGGCTTCAACGCGTTCGACGACGCACGCATGAAGTTCGACGTGCGCTTCTACCTGGTGTCGATCCTGTTCATCATCTTCGACCTGGAGGTGGCCTTCCTGTTTCCCTGGGCGGTGGCGTTCAAGGAGGTCGGCATCTTCGGCTTCTGGTCGATGATGGTGTTCCTGGCCGTGCTCACCATCGGCTTCATCTACGAGTGGCGCAAAGGTGCGCTGGAGTGGGATTGAGTCGGGCAATCGGCAATCGGCAGTAGGCAATCGGCAATCGGCAATCGGCAGGAATGATGGCAACGCAGGCCGCCAAGCCCGGACTGGTCAAACCCGGCGACGCGTATTTCACCGAGGTGTCGAACAAGCTCGCCGACAAGGGCTTCCTCGTCACCACCACGGATGACCTGATCAACTGGGCACGCACCGGTTCGCTGATGTGGATGACGTTCGGGCTCGCCTGCTGCGCCGTGGAGATGATGCAGGCCTCCATGCCGCGCTGGGATCTGGAGCGCTTCGGCTTCGCGCCCCGCGCTAGCCCGCGCCAATCCGACGTGATGATCGTCGCCGGCACACTGTGCAACAAGATGGCCCCGGCGCTGCGCAAGGTCTACGACCAGATGCCGGAGCCGCGCTACGTCATCTCCATGGGGAGTTGCGCCAACGGCGGGGGGTATTATCACTACTCCTATTCGGTGGTGCGCGGCTGCGACCGCATCGTGCCGGTCGACGTGTACGTGCCGGGCTGCCCGCCGACGGCCGAGGCGCTGCTCTACGGCGTGCTGCTGCTGCAGCGCAAGATCCGGCGGACCGGCACCATCGAGCGCTGAGGGCGACCCATGCGCATGGCCGACATACCCTTCGGCACTACGGACTGGGCTGCCATCGAGCCGACTACGCATCGCGGCGAGACCGGCGTCGCCACCTGGCGCACCCGGCAATTCGGCGACATCCGCGTGAGGATGGTGGAGTATTCGGCGGGCTACATGGCGGACCACTGGTGCGAGAAGGGGCACATCCTCCTGTGCGTTGACGGCGAGCTGCATACCGACTTGCGGGACGGCCGCTCCTTCACGCTGACGCCCGGCATGAGCTACCAGGTGGCAGACGGAGCCGAGCCGCATCGGTCGCACACGGCCAAGGGCGCGCGGCTGTTCGTGGTCGATTGAATGGAGCGCGGCAGATGAGCGGTGGGCTCGAGGACCTGGGCAAGCACGTTGCCGCCGAGCTCGGCAGCAGAATTGTGCGCCAGAGCATCGCCTTCGGCGAGCTCACGCTGGTCGTGGCGCCGAACAACATCGCACGCGTACTGACGGCCTTGCGTGACGATAAAGAGTGCCAGTTCGAGCAGCTGATCGACATCTGCGGCGTCGACTACCCGGAGCGGGGCAAGCGCTTCGACGTCGTCTATCACCTGCTGTCGCCGCGCAAGAACCAGCGCATCCGCGTCAAGTGCGAAACCGACGAGGCGACGCCCGTGCCGAGCATGGTCGAGCTGTTCCCGGTGGCCAACTGGTACGAGCGGGAGGCCTACGACATGTACGGCATCCTGTTCTCCGGCCACCCCGACCTGCGCCGGATCCTGACCGACTACGGCTTCCAGGGCTTCCCCCTGCGCAAGGACTTCCCGCTCACCGGCTACGTCGAGGTGCGCTACGACGACGACCAGAAGCGCGTCGTCTACGAGCCGGTGAAGCTGACCCAGGAGTTCCGCTCGTTCGATTTCGAGAGCCCCTGGGAGGGGACGAACTACATCTTGCCTGGCGACGAAAAGGCGAAGGCTTAGGCCATGGCGCTGTCGGACCAGGTCTCGAGCTTTCTGTCGCTGCTGGGCTTGCAGCTGTCGGCAAGCGTGCCGGTGCTCGTGGCGCTGATAGCAGCAATCTCGGCGCGTGGGTGGCTTACCGCAATCCTCTTTGGCCTGATCGGGTTCGTCGTTTCCGCCGTCTTGCAACCGGCCGTGCTCGGCCTCGTCACGCGCACACCCGAGATGGCGCTGTTCGGACTGGTCGGGCTGCAGCGCGGCGGGTTCACCCTGCAGGTGCTGGCGACGATCGTTCAGTTCGTCGTGGTTACGCTGCTGATCCACTGGGCCGTGCGGCGGCGCAGGGCTGGGTGAGGAGGTGTCAGACCCTCCGGGTCTGACACCATTGGAACAACGGTTGAGTTATGGTGTCAGACCCGGAGGGTCTGACACCGCTGTGAGCACAGATGCCCGAGACAGAAATCCGCCACTTCAACATCAACTTCGGGCCACAGCATCCCGCAGCCCACGGCGTGCTGCGCCTCGTGCTGGAACTGGACGGCGAGGTGGTGGAGCGCGTCGATCCCCACATCGGGCTGCTGCATCGCGGCACCGAGAAGCTGATCGAGCACAAGACCTATCTGCAGGCGATCGGCTACTTCGACCGGCTCGACTACGTGGCGCCGATGAACCAGGAGCACGCCTTCTGCCTCGCCGGCGAGAAGCTGCTCGAGCTGGAGGTGCCCAAGCGCGCCCAGCTCATCCGCGTGCTTTATTGCGAGATCGGCCGGCTGCTCTCCCACCTCCTCAACGTGACGACCCAGGCCATGGACGTGGGCGCGCTCACGCCGCCGCTGTGGGGCTTCGAGGAGCGCGAGAAGCTGATGGTGTTCTACGAACGCGCCTCCGGCAGCCGCATGCACGCCAAGTATTTCCGCTTCGGCGGCGTGCACCAGGACCTGCCGGAGAAGCTGATCGAGGACATCGCCAAGTTCTGCGAGACCCACCCCAAGGTGCTCGACGACATCGAAGGGCTGCTCACCGACAACCGCATCTTCAAGCAGCGCAACGTCGACATCGGCGTGGTCAGCCTCGCGGACTGCCTCAAATGGGGCTTCTCGGGCGTGATGCTGCGCGGCTCGGGCGCGGCGTGGGACCTGCGCAAGGCGCAGCCCTACGAGTGCTACTCCGAGTTCGAGTTCGACATCCCCATCGGCAAGAACGGCGACAACTACGACCGCTACTGCATCCGCGTGGAGGAGATGCGGCAGGCCGTGAAGATCATGAAACAATGCTGCGCGAAGCTGATGTCGGCGGAAGGCGCCGGCCCGCACGTCACCGACGACAAGAAGGTGGTGCCGCCCAAGCGCGCCGAGATGAAGCGCTCCATGGAGGCGCTGATCCACCACTTCAAGCTCTATACCGAAGGCTTCCACGTGCCGGCGGGCGAGGTCTATGCCGCCGTAGAGGCGCCCAAGGGCGAATTCGGCGTCTACCTGGTGGCCGACGGGAGCAACCGGCCCTACCGCTGCAAGATCCGCGCGCCGGGCTTCCCGCATCTGCAGGCCATGGATTTCATGAACCGTGGCCACATGCTGGCGGACGTGTCGGCGATTTTGGGGAGCCTCGATATCGTGTTCGGGGAGATCGACCGGTAACGTTGTTCCGGCCGGGCGTACGGGCAGCGAATTCCGCCAGGCTGAGATGTGCTATCCTGGGCCATGACCGCGCAACCGAAGCAACGCATGACCGTCCCCGAATTCCTCGCCTGGGCCACAGTCCAGGCGCGAGGGCGCTACGAACTCGTGCGCGGTGAGGTGGTCGCCATGGCGCCGGAGCGGGCTAGGCACAATCTCGCAAAAGCCGCCGTCTTTCGAGCACTCAGCGACGCCGTAACGCAAGCGGGCCTTCCCTGCACAGTCTTTACGGATGGCATGACGGTCGTCATCGACAACGAGTGCTCGCGCGAGCCCGATGCGGCTGTGCAGTGCGAGGTGGTCACCGACCTCGACTCGACGATCCTGGAGGCTCCGCTCATCGTCGTCGAGGTTGCCTCTCCCTCGAGCGAGCGTGACGACACGGGTGACAAGTTGGTTGAGTATTTCTCCGTGCCGAGCATCCGTCACTACCTGATTGTCAAGCCGGAGAAGAACGTCGTCATCCATCACGCGCGTAACGACACCGGTGACATCTCAACCAGGATCGTGACCGACGGAAAGATAAGTCTCCAGCCACCGGGCATGACAATTCCCGTGAAGCAGCTTCTCGGCACGGCTTGAGACGAACTACTGCTTGAGAACGTCGGCGCGGACAGAGCGGTCCAGCTGGGCGACCCGGAGGTCGGGCGCGCGGCGCGGTGCCGCGAGTGCGAGCCGATGGCGCCGCCCCAGCATGCTATGCGGGAATCTCAAACAGGTCGGCAGCGTTCAGGGCAAGGCCAGGGGGGTCGAGCAATATCTCCCCGTCATGCACCACGCGGGTTGCCATCCTGTCTCCGTCTCCACGCTGGTGATGCACGACCATGCGCTGGTCAGGGTAGACCAGCAGATAGTGTTGCACGCTTGGGATCCTGAAATAGCCTTCGAGCTTGTCGCCTTTGTCTATGTGGCCGGTGCTTGGGGATATGACTTCGACGAGGATGATCGGGTTGGGGGTGATGATGGTGTCGTCGGAAAGGGCCTCCCCGCAGTAGACCAGGGCGTCCGGTCCGTAAGTCTTGTGGTTGTCTACGACGACCATCGCGCCATCCGGCTGCACATGACAGGGCAGCTTGGCGCGGCGGATGGCTGCGAAAAGTGCGATGGCAATGGCGAATTTCGTCTGGCCGTGAAGGACCCTTTCGGGGCTCATTGCGATTGGAATGCCATCCACCAGTTCGTAGCGACCTTCGCCCCGAGCCAGGGCCGCCGCAGCCCAGGGTAGGAACTCCGCCACGGTCATGCCATGGACTGGCTGCTTGACCTCTGCACTCATCGAATGAGCCTATCACGAGCCGATGTCCCAGCCCACTATGCCCCATGTCCGGCACCACTCGGGATAGCCAAATGGTCCAGCAGCGCCTCGTCTACTCCCAGCGCTGGATCATCGCCCTTTGCCTCATCGGCGGTGTACTGCTCACCGCCATCGGCATCCGCTACCTCGTCTCCCCGGACGCCGCCGCGCGCACGTTCGGTGTGGCCGCTCGGCCTGGGGGCCACGAGCTCCATTACATCGTCGGCCTGAGGAACGTCTGGCTGGGGCTGCTGGCGGTCGGCTTTGCGGCTCTTCACCAATGGCGTGCGCTGGCCCTTTGGTTCGGCCTCGGCACCATCGTATGCTTCGCCGATGCCGGGATCGCCGCGGCCTCGAGCGGGAAGCTGCCGCAGGTGGCGTTCCACATCGGCTGCGGCATCGCCTGCCTGGCCTTGACGTTCGTGATCCTGCGGGTGGCGAGAAGGGAGACGTGAGCCGGTGGCCGCCATCGACCTGGGGTTCGTTCTGGCGGTCGTGGCCTTCGGCTGGGGGCTGAGCCTGGCCACCTATCGCGTTTTCGCCAAGCCCTATGGCTGGCCCATGGGCTCTTGGCATGTGGCCCGTCCCGGCCTGCCGATCCTGGTCGGGGTGGCGTGCATGCTGCTGGCGGTCGCGTTCGCCGGAGCGCGGGCCTACGTCGGATACCCGCTGAGCGCGTCGGCCATTCCGGTGTTCGGCCTGGCCTGGGCCATCTTCTGGACGGGATTCCTGCGCGTCGGTGCGCAGAGCGCCCTGCTATTGGGGCCGGCTGCGGCCGTGCTGCTGCTCATGCGGTGGTTGAGCTAGCGGCGCCGGCCCGTCCGCCCTATAAGGATGCCGCCAACCAACCCGCAACGATCACGCCACACCCTCCGCATGTCCGTCCGCAGACTAGATCCCCATCAGCCGGCCTCGTTCGCCTTCTCGAAGGACAATGAGGCCTGGGCCAAAACGACCATCGCGCAGTATCCGCCGGGCAAGCAGGCCTCCGCCGTGATCCCGCTGCTGTGGCGAGCCCAGGAGCAGCATGGCGGCTGGCTGCCGGAGCCGGCGATCCGCCTCGTCGCCGACATGCTGGGCATGGCCTACATCCGCGTCTACGAGATCGCCACCTTCTACACCATGTTCCAGCTCTCCCCGGTGGGGAAGAAGGCGCACGTGTGGGTGTGCGGCACCACGCCCTGCATGCTGCGCGGCGCCGAGGCGCTGGTCGAGGTGTGCAAGCGGCGCATGCACCCGGAGCCGCACCATGTCTCCAAGGACGGCGATTTCTCCTGGGAGGAGGTCGAGTGCCTCGGGGTGTGCGCCAATGCGCCGATGGTGCAGATCGGCAAGGACACCTACGAGGACCTGACGCCGGAGCTGTTCGAGAAGGTGCTCGACGGTTTCGCCAAGGGCCAGCCGCCCAAGCCCGGCTCGCAGATCGGCCGGCAGGCGTGTTGTCCGGTCGGCGGGCCGACGACGCTCAAGGACTTCGCCAAGGCGGGGAAGTAGGGGAACGAGGCCGTGCTCGCCGACAAGGACCGCATCTTCAAGAACCTCTACGGCTTCCAGGACTGGCAGCTCGCCGGCGCCAGGGCGCGCGGCGCCTGGGACAACACCAAGGCCCTGATCGACAAGGGCCACGACTGGATCATCAGCGAGGTCAGGAACTCTGGGCTACGCGGGCGCGGCGGCGCCGGCTTTCCCACGGGCTTGAAGTGGTCGTTCATGCCCAAGAGCGACCCGAGGCCCTCCTATCTCGTGATCAATGCGGACGAGTCCGAGCCCGGCTCGTGCAAGGACCGCGAGATCATGCGGCACGATCCGCATCTCTTGGTCGAGGGTGCGCTGCTCGCCTCCTACGCCATGCGCGCGCACACCTGCTACATCTACGTGCGCGGCGAGTTCTTCCGCGAGCGCGAGCGCCTGGAGGCGGCGATTGCCGAGGCCTATGCCAACAAGCTGATCGGCAAGGGCAACGTGCACGGCTGGGATTTCGATATCGTCGTCCACCACGGCGCCGGCGCCTACATCTGCGGCGAGGAGACGGCGCTGCTCGAAAGCCTCGAGGGCAAGAAGGGCCTGCCGCGCATGAAGCCGCCGTTCCCGGCCAACGTCGGCCTCTACGGGGCGCCGACCACGGTCAACAATGTCGAGTCGATCGCCGTGGTGGGCGACATCCTGCGCCGCGGCGCCGCCTGGTTCTCGGGGCTGGGCAAGCCCAACAACACCGGCACCAAGCTGTTCCAGATCTCCGGCCACGTGGAAAAGCCCTGCGTGGTCGAGGAGGAGATGGGGATACCGCTGCGCGAGCTGCTCGAGCGCCATGCCGGCGGCGTGCGCGGGGGGTGGGACAACCTGCTCGCCGTGATCCCCGGCGGGTCGTCGATGCCGTGCCTGCCGGCCACCCTCTGCGGCGAGCTCACCATGGATTTCGACTCGCTGGTCAAGCTCAAGTCGGGCCTGGGCACGGCGGCCGTCATCGTCATGGACAAGTCGACCGACATCATCGCCGCCGTCCGCCGCATCGCCTATTTCTACAAGCACGAGAGCTGCGGCCAGTGCACGCCCTGCCGGGAAGGTTGCGGCTGGATGTGGCGGGTACTCATGCGCATGGAGCGCGGCGAGGCCGAGAAGCGCGAGATCGACCTGTTGTACGACGTGACGACCAAGGTCGAGGGGCACACGATCTGCGCGCTGGGCGACGCCGCGGCCTGGCCGGTGCAGGGGCTGATCCGCCATTTCCGCGGCGAGATCGAGGCCCGCATCGACCGCCACCAGGCGGCGCAGAGGCTGGCGGCGGAGTAGGGCCGCTCGGGCCGCTGCGCGTGCAGGGATGCGATCGGGGGACTGGACACGGCCAGTTGTTTGTACTACCTTTGTTCCCGCGCGTTTCATGGCCGACTGGAGGACCACATGCCCGATCTCGAGCAACGCGTGGCAACTCTCGAGCATGAGATGACCACGTTGAAAGCGCGGGTTGGCACCAATGAGGAGGACCTGGCCAACATTCCGGAGCTGATCAGAATGGAGTTCCGGCTGACGAACAGCCAGATCGCGCGCCTGTCGCGCGACGTGGCTCAGCTGCGCGATGTCCCTGCAAAGATGGACGCCCTGCAGAGGTTGATGGGCGGAGATGTTGGCAGAGCGTGACAAGAAGGCTTGATCTGGCTGCCGTTGATACAGACGAGGAGGACGTGAAGAACATCGCCGAGTTGATCGAGATCGAGTTCCGGCTGACGAACAGCCAAATCGCGCGCCTCTCGCGAGATGTTGCGGTCCTCCAGCGTGGTTTCGGCGATTTGACTGCAAAGGTGGACGCCATGCCGAGGGTGGTGGCGGAGCTGGTGGTGGAGATGCTGGGCGAGCGCGGCAGGAGACGTTGATCCGGGATGCAAGGACGGCAGCGGTCGCCGGCTGCGCCGGTACCATGAAAAATGGCTTTGGTTCAGTTATCAGTGGGATGATTGCTATGGCTGATGAACCCGAAAACCTGGTGTTGGTCCAACTGCGAGAGGTGCGGTCGGAGCTGCAGGGGATCAGGACCAAACTCAATGAACATGACACGCGCTTCGACCAGCTCGACAAGCGCTTCGACGACTTCCATCTGCTGGTGAACCACGCTTTGGGGCTGGGTACGGCCAATCAGCTCAAGCTGCGCGAGCTCGACGCCGCCCAAGAGCAGGCCAAGGCGCGCCGGCAGCGCATGGAGGAACGCCATGCCGAGATCGAGCGCCGGCTCGGCAAGGTCGAGGAGACGAGCGACAGCTGAGGTTGGACATTGGTAAGGGGCGTTGCTGTGGACGAAGATACCGACCGGGACATCCAGAGGATTATCAGCGAGGGTTGGGCTGCGAGCGGCCTTGCCATGCAGGACCTGCCGGCGCGCGACGACCCGCGCATGAAGGGCCTGGTCGCCATCGTGCGCGTGTCACGGCGGGAGGTCCATGAGGAGCTCGTGCGCCTGCGGCAGCTCGAAATCGACATCACCGAGCGGGTGTCGGAGCTGGAAAAACGCCTGCTGCGGCTCGAGGAACGGGTGGGCCTCGCCCGGACCCTGCAGTAGGGCTCGGGCGCGGCGCCGCCCGGCAGCCTGCAAAGCTTATTCCCCGCGCCAATTGATGCCCTAGCGCAGTTGCGCTCGCCCGTGTAGGAAGCCTTGGTCGAGACCGCGGGCGGCTTTGCTCGCCGGTTTCTATTTGGCGCATCCGGCTGCGGAGGCGGTGGTGGATTTCAAGAAGTTCGGGAATGTGCTGACCGTGGCCGGCGCCGTGGTGCTGGTTGCTGCCGCCATCTGGTGGTTCACGTTCTATTCCTCGGTGGTGCGCGAGATCGGCCAGGCAACTGGCCGCGAGGGCAGCGTATTCGATGTGGTGGGCTGCCTCTACAGCTCCAGCGGCATCTGCGGCCTGGTGGCGAGCGTTGCCGTGATCGCGGGCAAGACCGCCTACGAGCCCTTGCTGTTCTGGTTCGGGCTGGCCGGCCTGGTCATCGGGGTCCTGATCCGGTTCACGGCCAAGCCGAGCGGGACCACGTGAGGATGCGGCGCGTGCCAGGAGACCGGGAGCGGCAATGCCCAAGCAGCTGATCATCGACGGGGCGGCCATCGAAGTCGAGGACGGAATCACGCTGATCCAGGCCTGCGAGCAGGCCGGCGTCGAGATCCCGCGCTTCTGCTATCACGAGCGCCTGTCGATCGCCGGCAACTGCCGCATGTGTCTGGTCGAGGTGCAGGGCAGCCCCAAGCCCGTCGCCTCCTGCGCCATGGGCGTCAACGACCTGCCGCCCAACAAGGACGGCAGCCCCAAGGTCATCAATACGCGCACGCCCATGGTCAAGAAGGCGCGCGAAGGGGTGATGGAGTTCCTGCTCATCAACCACCCGCTCGACTGCCCGATTTGCGACCAGGGCGGAGAGTGCGATCTGCAGGATCAGGCCATGGCCTACGGCTTCGGCGGCTCGCGCTACGTGGAGAACAAGCGCGCGGTGGAGGAGAAGTACCTGGGGCCGCTGATCAAGACGGCCATGAACCGCTGCATCCACTGCACCCGTTGCGTGCGCTTCATGACCGAGGTTGCCGGCGTCGAGGAGCTGGGCGCCATCGGCCGCGGCGAGGACATGGAGATCACCACCTACCTCGAGCGCGGCATGATGTCGGAGCTCTCCGCCAACGCGACCGACCTGTGCCCGGTCGGCGCGCTCACGCACCGGCCCTGGGCGTTCATCTATCGGCCCTGGGAGCTGCGCAACACCGAGTCGGTCGACGTCATGGACGCGGTGGGGTCCAACATCCGCGTCGATGCGCGCGGCCGCGAGGTGCTGCGCATCCTGCCGCGCAACAACGACGCCATCAACGAGGAGTGGATCTCCGATAAGACGCGCTTCGTGGCGGACGGCTTGAGCACCCAGCGCCTCGACCGGCCCTACGTGCGTAAGGGCGGGCGGCTGCAACCGGCCTCCTGGGACGAGGCCTTCGCCCTGATCGCAACCAAGCTCAAGGGCGCAAAGCCGGAGCGCATCGGCGCCATCGCCGGCGACCTGGCGGCGGCGGAAGAGATGTTCGCGCTCGGCGATCTGTTCGTGCGGCTCGGCTCGCGCAACTTCGATTGCCGGCAGGACGGCGCCAAGCTCGATCCGCGGCTCGGCCGCGCCAGCTACCTGTTCAACACCACGATCGAGGGTATCGAGCGGGCCGACGCGATTCTGCTGGTCGGCACCAACCCGCGGCTCGAGGCGTCGGTGCTGAACATCCGCATCCGCAAGCGCTGGCGGCAAGGCGGCCTCGCCGTCGGCCTGATCGGTGAGCGGGCGGACCTCACCTACGCTTACGAGTATCTGGGCGCCGGACCGCAAACATTGAAAGACGTGGCCGATGGCAGACAGGGCTTTGCCGCCACCCTGCGCGAGGCCAAGCACCCGATGGTGATCGTCGGTGCCGCCGCGGCGGCGCGCCCCGACGGTGCGGCCGTGCTGGCGACGGCGGCCAAGATCGCGCTCGATGCCGGCCGGGGCAAGGACGCCGGCTGGAACGGCTTCAACGTTCTCAATGCGGCGGCCTCGCGCGGGGCCGGTCTCGATCTCGGCTTTGTGCCTGGGGACGGCGGGCTCGATGTGGCGGGCATGCTGGCCGCGGCCGGCAAGGGCGAGCTCGAGGTCCTCTACCTGCTCGGCGCCGACGAGATCGACATGGGGCGCCTCGGCAAGGCGTTCGTGATCTACCAGGGCAGCCACGGCGATGCCGGCGCGCAGCGCGCCGACGTGATCCTGCCGGGCTCGGCCTATACCGAGAAGAGCGCCACCTTCGTCAATGTCGAGGGGCGCGTGCAGACGACGGCGCGGGCCGCCTTCGCGCCCGGCGACGCCAAGGAGGACTGGGCGATCGTGCGCGCGCTCTCCGCGCACGTGGGCCGCAAGCTGCCCTATGACAGCCTTCCCGCCCTGCGCGCTGCCATGTACAAGGAAGCGCCGGCGCTGGCCCGCCTGGATATCGTCGAGCCCGCCGGCATGAAAGGCGTGGAGGCGCTGGCGGCGCACGGCGGGGCCATGGGGTCCGAGCCGTTCGGGCTGGCGGTGCGCGACTTCTACCTGACCAACGCGATCGCGCGCGCCTCCGCCGTGATGGCCGAGCTCAGCGCGCTCAAGCAGGCGGCTCAGCAGGGGACGACCGGAACGCATGGCTAGCAGCTGGTCCTGGCCGGAGATCTGGCAGGCCTACCTCTGGCCGCTGCTGGTGATGGTGTTCCAGAGCGTGGTGCTGCTGGTGGCGCTGCTGGTCAGCGTCGCCTTCCTGCTGCTGATGGACCGCAAGGTGTGGGCCGCAGTGCAGCTGCGGCGCGGCCCCAACGTGGTGGGGCCCTTCGGCCTGCTGCAGTCGTTCGCCGATCTCCTGAAATTCGTGCTCAAGGAGCCGCTGATCCCGGCCGGCGCCGACAAGGGCGTTTTTCTGCTGGCACCGCTGGTGGCCTCGGTGCTGGCGCTCGCCGCCTGGGCGGTGATCCCGCTCAACGAGAACAGCTGGGGCCGCTGGGTGATCTCCGACCTCAACGTAGGCATCCTCTATCTCTTCGCCATCTCCTCGCTCGGCGTCTACGGCGTGATCATGGGCGGCTGGGCCTCCAACTCCAAGTATCCGTTCCTCGGCTCGCTGCGCTCGGCGGCGCAGATGGTGTCCTACGAGGTGTCGATCGGCTTCGTCATCATCACCGTGCTGCTCTGCGTCGGCTCGCTCAACATGACCGACATCGTCAACGCCCAGCGGATCGGCCCCGGCACGGCGGCCGGCCTGCCGAACTCGCTTGTCGACTGGCATTGGCTGAAGCTGCTGCCGATGTTCATCGTGTTCTTCGTCTCCGCGCTGGCCGAGACCAACCGGCCGCCGTTCGACCTGCCCGAGGCCGAGTCCGAGCTGGTCGCCGGGTTCGCGGTGGAATATTCCTCCACGCCCTACCTACTGTTCATGCTGGGCGAGTACGTGGCGATCACCACCATGTGCGCGCTCACCACCATCATGTTCCTGGGCGGCTGGCTGCCGCCGGTGGACGTTTGGCCGCTCAACCTGGTGCCGGGCCTCTTCTGGTTTCTCGCCAAGCTGGTGTTCGTGTTCTTCATGTTTGCGATGGTGAAGGCGTTCGTGCCGCGCTATCGCTACGACCAGCTGATGCGGCTGGGCTGGAAGGTGTTCCTGCCGCTGTCGCTCGCCATGGTGGTGGCGGTGGCGGCCGTGCTGCAATTCTTCGAACTCGCACCCTAGAGGTCGCTCTCCATGGCTGTCGGACAGGCCATCAACTCGCTCTTCCTCAAGGAGTTCGTCTCGGCGTTCTTCCTCTCGATGCGCTACTTCTTCAAGCCGAAGGCGACGCTCAACTATCCCTTCGAGAAGGGGCCGCAGTCGCCCCGCTTCCGCGGCGAGCACGCGCTGCGGCGCTATCCCAACGGCGAGGAGCGCTGCATCGCCTGCAAGCTGTGCGAGGCGATCTGCCCGGCGCAGGCCATCACCATCGAGGCGGGCCCGCGCCGCAACGATGGCACGCGGCGCACCACGCGCTACGACATCGACATGGTGAAGTGCATCTACTGCGGGCTGTGCCAGGAGGCCTGCCCGGTCGACGCCATCGTCGAGGGCCCCAACTTCGAGTTCGCCACCGAGACGCGCGAGGAGCTCTACTACGACAAGGACCGCCTGCTGGCCAACGGCGACCGCTGGGAGCGCGAGATCGCCAAGGCGCTCGAGCTCGATGCGCCGTATCGGTGAGGTTGCAGCGATGCGGCGCGGTGTGAGCCATTCCCTCTCCCCATGCCTCTTCCGGCATCGTGCCGAAGGCGCGCTTTCAGCGCGACGGGAGAGGGTCAGGGTGAGGGGCAGCGGCCTGCGCCGGCGGGGTGGGGCGGGTCCCGCC